>Ga0207433_10016042_pt1 | contig 10576 bp, 12 predicted proteins | sample YelNatPaOPGAMG01_FD_187559 | JGI IMG/M metagenome (GOLD analysis project Ga0207433, IMG submission 187559) | Hot spring thermophilic microbial communities from Obsidian Pool, Yellowstone National Park, USA - OP-RAMG-01 (SPAdes) (version 3) | ecosystem: Environmental > Aquatic > Thermal springs...
AATAACGGAAAGAATAACGGAAAGAATAACGGAAAGAATAACGGAAAGAATAACGGAAAGAATAACGGAAAGAATAACGGAAAGAATAACGGAAAGAATAACGGAAAGAATAACGGAAAGAATACGGCATCCTCCTCCTAGTCCCCCTCCTTCAAACGCATATCCCATCTAACACCTGTTTTTCAAAAAGATTAAATAATGCCCCATCGCTTTTTCAACCGAGGAGGAGGACGGCGATGTCGCTGTCAGGCCTCCTCGGAGGAGAACCTATGAGTTGCAAGACGCGCAACCGCGGGAAAAGGGGCGGAACGCACAGGGTTTACATTCGCTGAACAGCCCTTCGCAATTTATTTATCCTAAATCGTCTCTTGTTCTCTTCGAGAACGATGAGGAAGCTAGTTTATAAATGCCCTGGTTGTCGGCATTACATTATCATTCTGGCGAACGAGCTGACTCGCAATTGGTTGCCTTGCCCCCGATGTGAAGGAGTAATGAAACTAATTGAAGATTCACCGACGGTTGTGAATTTGTGTGAACTTGACATGCCAGAGAGTTCACGGGGCGAAATGATTTGACTGTGCATCGCGTTGTATACTGCAAGTCCTGCGGGAAACCCTTGTATGCGAAGGTCTCGAAAGAACGAATGCTATGCGCTTTTTGTGACTGTTCCCAAAATGCACAAAAGAGGAACTTTGTATCACTGGCTAAGCACGATGTAATGCCTCGAAAAATGGAGTATTTAAAACAGACGGACAAGGATTAAATATGTGGTTGTTCGGACTAGCACCAAACGGATTCGTTAGAGCAGAGAAAATCGACCTCCCGACAAATGAGCTTATCGAGCTAGAGGACGGATATCATATCTTCACTCCCGATGCAATCTATCGAAGCGGGCAGAAAAGCATTGCAATCGTATTCTTGGGGAACATCTATCCTATCGGGACTAAGCCTTCGATAGAGAAGATACAGGCAGTCCTGAAGCGGGCTGAAATAATGCGCCTCAATCTGTTCGAGCCGAAGAGGTCTGTCCTGAAATTGTTCTGGAGAAGGGTCTCGGAAAAGATAGACTTCGTCTGGATGTTTGTATACGGCATATTCTTTTTCGGATTTCTCGTTCTCGTCTCGGCGGTGATGCTGTTATGAATGTCATCTTCGTCTTAGATGATGAGAAAAAGACCTTTTCGAAATATTATGGGTCAAAGGAATACGTTGTTGCTGACAAGCAACGATATCATTGCGACCCGAAGAAGGGATTCAAGCTCAAGAATTACATGTATCTGAATGCCGTGAGCGAATGGTGGAAGCCCTGGAGATTCATCTTCTATCTCCTTGCAAGATGGCACGATGCCTATTTGTTCTTCTTCAGGAAGGGGGAGCCTGAGCCGATTTTCTGGCCAGCCGAAGACTTCGATGTGACGCCGAGACTGATGAAGAGGATGGTCGATTCCCCGCTGTTCAGAAACTATTACAATTCGAGAATCTTCAAAGCTGGCATTAACAAATATGTGGTGATTATCCTCATCGTAATAATCATCGTGCTGGCGGCAATCATACTGAGGGGCTGAGAATATGGGAGACGACCCGATATCGTGGCTGACAAAATTCCTTACTACAGGCAAGGAAAATCCCGACGAGAAGACGAGAGTGATGACGAAGGAGCAGAAGACCTTCACGCTCGCATATCAGTTCGTTGGTTCGAAAGAAGGACTGAATATGCCTTTCTATCAGACGATTGCCGATATGGATATGCGCCTGATGATGTCCTATCAGGGAAAGAGAAGCGATGATGTCGTCATCGCGCTGTCGAAGCTCAAGACCGAGGAAGAGGAGAACGTCGGCATCCAGCCCCTGAAGCAGTATTTCAAGGAGAAAGAGCATGGAAGAAGCTGAGATACAGACCTTCATTTCGAAAAGGCGCTTCAAGGTCGGCGTGATTGCGAAGAAATACAAGATTGCGGGGAAATACAATGTCCCCATCTATGACCATCGTATTGTTCCTTACATTGCCGAATTAGCGATGGAAAGACCGAAGAAACGATTTGACACGATATTCCTTATCACGGGGCAGAGACGATGCGGGAAATCAACATTGGCTTTTCAAATTGCCCGATGCATCGACAATAACTTCGATGAGCGCAAGATTGCCTTCAGAATCGAGGAGTTCGGGGAAATTATACAAAACAATCCTGAGTGCAATCCCGAGATTGGGGTTTATCCGCAGGTGATAATGGACGAAGCTGGATACGACCTTCTTGCACAAAACTGGATGGAGAGGATGCAGAAGGAGCTTGTCAAGAGATTCGAGGTCATCGGGGCAAGGCGGCAGATAATCTATCTTGTCCTCCCGCACAAACAGCTGTTAAACCGCAGTATACGGAATGGGATGATTCACTATTGGATTAACGTTTCGACTTTCGAAAACGAGCGGGGATTTGCGGAGCTGAGGATGGCTCAAGAGAATATCTGGAAGCTAGAGACTTTCTGGAAGCCACTGTGTGCATTCACCTTCGAACCCTGTGATGACGACCCTATCTGGAAGCAATATCTTGTCAAGAAAGACGCGTTCATAGATTCCGTAATGACCGACATCGAGGACACGTCGAAGACGAGAGAATTGAAGAAGCAGAGGGCGATGCTTATAAAGCACATTCTCAAGACCGAGAAGATGAGTCAAAAGGAACTCGCCGAGAAATTTGACCTCCCTTTCAATGTTGTGCGATATGCGTCTATCAAGGAATAGCTAACATCGACGAGAAGGGCATTCTTTTGCGTTTTAACGCAAAAAGTCCGTCGAGGGGTATCAAGATATCCCTAACCCCCCTTTTTCTTCGAGGAATAAAGGAGAAAGGCGGTTATGCAAATCGCAAGAGAAATCGCAGTCGACAAGATTATACTTTCAATCCCGAGAAATCGCAGATAGAACGCGACAATCATCGTTGTATACAAGGGAGCAATCAAGATGACCATATATAAGACATCGATGTCCTTCATTTAAATATCCAGCCTTCCTCAAGCCCGAAGTATGTCTGATGCCTCTTTCTCTTCTTTCTCCGTCCGTATACAGCAACCGCCGCCATATTCTTCGCCTGCCTGTGAGGATAGCCCCTGCGCTTGTATTCCTTGTATTTCTCGACAAATCGCCTGCAAGGCATATTAACTAATCCCCCACAAGAACAATCCGAAGAACACGAAGAATAAGCCTATTATTCCGACCATCGAATTGAACTTCGATATGTATCCGCTTTCGGCCTTCACCCTGATGATTGCCATTAACGGAATCCCTATCATCCCGAATAGCCCGAAGAACAATGCGATTACCTTTATCTGGTCAACGGAAACGAGTGGGGGAATTGGTGGCAGGATGGTGATATACACGGTTTCGTTGGTCGTGCCTCCGAACTCATCGACGACCGTGTAAATCAGTGTATACACCTGTGCGGAAGTGAATGTATACGAGAATGTCCTCCCGCCTGTCGCAATTGTCGTCCCGTTCTCGTCCTTCAAGACGTAGCTGTATGTGAGGTTGTTGCTGACATAGCTCGTAGCAGTCGGAGTGAAGGAGATGTGCCGAACGTTATCCTGACTCAGATGACTTTCCATATCGTTGAGGACGAGTATCGGTGGGGTCAGGACGATGACATAGACCTGCGTGACCCTGAAGATGCTCCCGTAAGTCTGAATAACTTCGAAATTGATTCTCAAGTCGTTTATGTCATCGATAGTCCATTCTTCACCATTCCATTTCTTCTCAAGGACATAAGAGTATTTTGTATACTGCGTCGGAGCATTGTTGGCGTGCATATACCATTCTTCAGCCTGTCTAAAATCATTATCTTCCCAAATCCAATAATCAAGATAATCTCCAGCGCCGCCATAAGTCGACAATCTGTAGTAGAAAACGATTTCAATATCGTAATCCAGACCTTCTGCTGGCTCGGTGTAATCAGTGAGATTGAATGTCACGTCGCTGGAAACCTTTGTCGTCACCGAACGAACATAGCTCGCGTCTCCGTCCTGAGTTTCCTCATTGACATCGAGATGCAGTTCGTCCCAATCGGGATGTCCAACCCAAGGAGCATAGTAATAGCTGTGAGTATACGTCCAATCCATTGGGCGAAGATAGGGACTCGAAGCGACTTTCAGATTCATCGTGTCAGAATCGAGATTGTTGGCCGCATCGTATACAATCAGGGTGATGATGAAAGTCCCTGCTTCCGTCGGCTGATATTCGACCGTGACCCCTGTCCCAATTGTTACTTGCCCAATCTTCCAGACATATTGCGTTATCCCGATGTTGTCCGAAGAACCCGAGGCATTCAATAGCACCTTTGAACCGACAAAGGTCTCAATATCCGAGCCAGCATCGGCGACTGGGTCAATCGTGTCGGTAATCGTGATTGTATAATTCTGCCATTTAGAGCGTCCATCACCGGTTGACGCCTTTATATGCACCCACTTCGTCCCCGCATAGGTCGTCAGGAAAGTCCCTGACACAACACCTGTTATCCCGTTTATCGAAAGAGTGCCCCCGACGTCCTCCTGCTCCATTATGAACGTGCAAGTGACATTCGTGTCCGCATCGTAATAGTAACTGCCGCCAGTGGTTCCAATCGTGACAGGAGTGCTCGTAAATACTGGTCTCCAGCTCTCAGCGACGGTTATCGTGAAGTTCTGCCACTTGTAAGCATTGTAATCATCGTGAGCGGAGATTTTGACATAATGCTGACCAGCGCTTCCTATCGGCGGGATGCCCGAAAGTGTTTTCGTCCCAGAATTCCACGTGAGCCAAGAAGGCTTCGTTATGATTTCGATGTATACACTACCGCCCTCGGCATCTTCGACAGTCACCGTATAGCTGTATTGCACAAGTTCCGTTGCAGTTGTTATAGGCGTGCTGGTGAAGTTAGGAGCATATTGCCAGACCGTTACGGTAAAGTTCTGCCAAACAACCTTTATGCCATCGGTGACATTGATACGAATTTCGAGCGGGGAAAGACTGGTCTTGCTGAAATTGCCGAAGAAGAGTCCTGTGGATGAATTGATGTGATAGTCGGTGAAGTTCGTGGCCGAGCAAGAAAATGTTAGCGGGTCTCCATCCGAATCTGTCGCATCAGCATCATAAGTGTAATTCCCGACCTTCATCCAGACGCTCGTGGTCGGAGAAGATGTGAAAATAGGGTTTTGGTTCGTGACCGTCAGCGTGTAGTTCTGATAAGCATAAAGATATCCGTCCGTGACATAGAGCTTCACGGAAAACTGCCCAACAGATGTTGGTCTGCCCCACAGTGTCTTGTTCGCTTCCGTGAATGTGAGGAAGGACGGCTTCTGAGTGCATCCATAGGTCAGAGTGTCTCCATCTGAATCTGTGGCAGTGATTGTATACGAATAAGAAGATGTGTGCGAAATCGTTGTCGTCGGACTTGATGTTATCTGAGGAGCGTGGTTCGGAGTGACCGTGACTATGACGGTCTGATAAACCGTATATAATCCGTCCGTGGCCGAAATGTTGTAGTAATACTGACCTGGCGTATGCGGCGCGGATTTAGAAACGACGCCCGTCGCCGAATCTATCTGCAGTCCGCTCCAGTTCGTCGAGACGATTGAATATTGCAACTGACCTTCGTGGTCTGTCGCGTTGGCATCGTAATAATAATCCTTAATGGACGGAAGAGTCTGAGCATAATAATTCGCCGAATATCGCAACCTGAGATAGGACGGATATGAGCCTTCCTTCGATGAGAACTGTATTGTCTGGTCGGTCTGACCAGTGAATCCGAGGAATATCCTTCCGTCTGTCTGATATTGCGATTTTACATTGTTCGTAAGATTGGTGCTCGTGAAATTCTTCCAGCCAACACCGCTGAACGACGGTGTCGTATAAATCAGGTCTCCACCAAGCTTGTCTTGATACCAGTTATTCCAAGTAACCCAATTCTCACCCCAGATGACGTCCCTGCGAGTGTAATAGACCGGCATTCCGCTGGAAGATGCAGAAGTTGTTGTATATAACCAGAAATAAGCATTGGTTATCGTGCTTCCTGGAGGAAGGCTGACATTCCATCTGAAGATTGGATATTTGTATTGATATTCCTGACCGGTCTGACCATTCAATGATGCGAGAACAATGTATGTTCCATAATTGGAGTTCGGTTGAGCCATCCATACCCAAGAATCCGCTGTCGGAATCAAATCCTTATATCCAGATGTTATGTGTTGTGAATTCGGTGGAGTCGAAGTCCAATAAGGCTTCCAATTCTCGTAATTCATCGTGAAATTTTGCCAAGCAGAAAGACTGCCTGCTACACTTGTTGCTTTTATCTTCACGTCATAAGTCGTATTTGCCACGTTCGGCAATCTGCCCCAGAGAGTCGAGTTCGAAGAAGTCCACGTCATCCAAGACGGCTTCGTGTCTATCTCGATAGTAGAAGATTCGTTGAGCGTGACAGTATAAGAAAAGGCATCGTTCGACCACCAGTATCCGCTATGAGGAGCAGTCGGCGGAGTCGATGTGAAGGTCGGAGCCCAATAATATTGAACCGAATATTCCACGACCACTCCGATTTGCGTCACATGAACCTGCGGAGTAGAATCAGCACAGTTTATGTAGACAATAAGACTCTGGACGGCGGAAAGTGTCCAAGCCGTTCCTGTCGCGGGATTGGTTGTCCAAGTATTGGTATAATTGCTCCAGCTCGTGGTCGGTGTTACATCTCCGCCCTGATAATACGTCGTGCCAATATAAACTCCGAATTTCAAATTCGAACTACCAGAACCTGAAGAACAGTTTGCAATGACCCACATCTTCACGGAAGAAATGTCATATTCCTCTGTTGGGTCTGTCAGACCATATCTGTCTATCTGACCATCTGCAGTCGCATAGACATAAGATGTCATTCCGTCTCCGCCAGATGTGGTTTCTGCAAGACGATTATAATTCGGGACATTTGTAAGACTCGGATACCAATAACCCGATACAACAACATAAGTCGTATCGCCATCACCACCAGTAGTCGTTTCATCTACACAGAGCCAAGGTTGAGAATCGCCATAAGGAGTAGCGCTTCCACTAAGGAATTGCGTTCCAACCGGCCTGAGAATTATTTTAGAACCATCTGAAAAGGTTATGATTGCAGCCATCTGAGTAACTCTGATATTACCGCTCGCAAGATGAACGGAAAAACACATATCATTCAGTTTCGCAAGCGTCCACGACCCGCTCCGAGGAGAAAGTCCCGTCCTCGTGAAGTTCTGATAACTTGTCGTCAATGTCCAAGTCGGCCCCTGCGAATAACCGCCAGTAGTATCGCCAATCCAGCTATAGAAAGTTCCCGAGCTGGTTGTCCTCGCAATTATCCAATAGCTTACGTCAGTTATCGTCGGAGAAGAGGCGTAAGGACTCCATTGCTGATAATCATCGCTGTTCGGTCTCAGGATTTGAGAATCTGGTTCTGCTGAGACTATCATCGCCGAGAAAGGCATCATAACGAAGAATGCGACTATCAGGATGGAAAGAAACTTGTTCGTTTAACCGCCTCCATAGCTTCTCGTGATGAATTCGTATGTAAGGAAGATTAGCAGTGACCAGACGAATGCCGAAATGAGCCACGACAGAATCGGGACACTGGGGATTGCCGCCCCTGTGAGGATAGCGACTATTCCTGTCAGGACTGACCAGAGGGTCGACCACCAGCCCGACTGTTCCGATGGTGCGCCAGGGTCAATCCTCAGACCAATGTAAATCTTGTAATTGTTGTTGTATACATCACTGTTGAAATTTGCAGCAGAGCTTGCATCAATCACGATAACATACGCAGCCTTATCAAAGCCGATTATCGGCATAACGACCTTGTCAGATGACGAAAAGCTTTCATTATGAGCCTTTACAATTGCGGGAATCGACAGAGCATACCTATCAACGAAAGGCCAATTATGTTGCTCTATCGCAATGAAATCAGGATATTTGCACCATTCAGCAGGAACGAACCAGCCATAAGGATAATTGACACTGTTCCTGACCACACAGACAGAAAAGGGGTCGTTGTTGTCAGGTTCGTAGAACTTGATTGCCTTCACGTTCGGAAGACCGACATAGTTGTTCGTGACATTTGCCGATGTTATTGTCCTGCCATCGGTGGGCGTGAAATAGCTGACGTCTATGCCTTGAATGCTCAGGTCGGCGGTTCTCATCACATCTTCTGGGACAACATTGGTGTTTATCATTCCGACCAGACCGCCACCTATCAGAATGAAGAGGACAACGAATATGAACATTGGGGCAATCTGCTCGCTCGAACTCATTTGAATATCACCGATATTTCCTTCGCTGAGAACGCAACGATTATCAGGATTGCGCCGATGAGGAACCAGATAGGCAACCAACCGAATCCCGTCAGGACTCCTGCAACAGCCAGCAAGACAATCGCCGTGGCGACTATGTTGACTCTCAGTGCGCTCATCGCAATGCCGACAGATGCGAGCACGCAGACACCGAGAAAGAGACCAGCAAGCTCCGTGGATGTGCCCAGTTTCTCGGCGAGACCTTGAAGAATATCATCAGCTACCAAATTCAATACCTCCAACGAAAAGCTGAATCAGCCCGAACCCAAGCCCGATTATCAACCAACCGAACCCGTAAGTCGAGAAGACCGCGACTGCTGAGAAAATCCATACGAACCCCGCAAGCAATTGAATCTCGGGTTTGATGACCGCAAGGAACGTTAGTCCGAACGAAATGACTAACGACAGGAGGAGGATTGCGTCATTGTGCGCTTTGGCCGCGAGCGAGAAATTCTGATATCCATCCCCATCACTGACATTGACCCAGAAAATGCCTGGTTCCTTCGGAATGCCTGCAATTGTGAAATTCCCGTATGCAATCAGCCAATCAGCATTTGTCGTGAAACTCCAGTCGGGGTCAGAAGCATTGGAGACCGCCGTATACGACCATTCATCGCCGACATACACCTGTTGAGACGGCGAGCTGACCATTTCTGCGCTCACGTTGTTGCATACGCAGAATAAAAAAAGAAAAAGGAATGGGTAGAGGGACAGACCCATTCGCATTTTAATCACTCCTTCCTTCCACCAGGCAGACCAACCATCGCCGCACCGATTATCACAAGAGCGACAAGCAGCCAATAGAATATGGGCACGAGGCTCACTATTCCGGCGGTGCTGTCACCAACGTAATTCTCCGAAGACTCGTTCGTCAAGTCAGCGACTTGACCGTTGACCAGCGGGAACAGAACCGCGGCTATAATCACAAGGATAACGATGCCGATGATGGATGACGCCTTATTTGTTGCGGCCATTTTATGACCTCCTGATGCATCAAGATTGTCAGAAGGCAAATAAATACTCTGCCTTCGGATTACAATGAGCAGATTCGTTGTATACAAAATGATAGGAAATGTCGAATTTCGTCAGTAAAGCAAGAAAAAACAACGAATTTCGTTATATATTACTATAATTGCGGCGAGGATGATGCATCAAGCTGACGATTTTCGAGATTGCAACAAAACTGCAAAGAGGAAAGAAACATCAGGATTAGCGCTGTGGGAATTTTTTTCGAGATTCAGCCCCTGCACGACTTTAAAACCATTTTTCGAGTTCGTCTTCTTCTCTAAGTTTTGTTTCGTGGTTTATCAGAATGACTGGTATGCGACGCTCTTTTGCCTTCTCCAACATATCTTTTGTCCATTCGTCTATGTCATCGTGAAATGCGACGACCAAATCGGGCTTCCCTTCATCTAACATCTGTTGGTTCAGAACCGAGCCAGTATTCTTTATTTGCCAGTTCGGCAACATTTCGACGATTTTGGCAGTCGGTTGAATTTTCAAAATGGCAAAGAACGCCCATTCGTCCACCCCTTTCCGTCCTCCTTCGATTAAACATTCGATTCTCGAAACCGAATTTATACGGGACAAAACTTTTTCTACAAGACCATAGTCAGACCACTGCTTGTCCCCACAAATGACTATTCTAACCATATTTTTCCCTCTCGAATCAGCCATTGGTTTTCTTTATTGATAAATTTGTCGATGAGAGGGGGCATTCCGGCATCCCGTATAATGAGCAGAGCGTCCCGTCAGTCTCACATTCGCCGCCGAAAGGGCAGGTCGCATAAGCAAATGCCTTTGGCTTCGTGGTCGACATTAACATGTATATCACTTAGCGTCGCTTAGCTATTTATAAATATCGAAGAGAATCCTGTCGCAAAGTATATGATGCTGGAAACTCTCGGCTATATCGAGCCCGCAAATGCCAAGAAAACTCTTTTCAGAATAAAGGAGCTGTGATTGAATGCCCTGGGAAGAAATACGCCAATTACCATCAGTAAAATTGAAAGAATTGGTGGGGAAAAGAATCGTCATCGAAGGATATCGTGGGATAATAAGGAATAATAAGTTTTTATTCGAGGTAATCCTCCTTACTTCTTTCCTTATTGCACTAACGGAAAGAATAACGGAAAGAATAACGGAAAGAATAACGGAAAGAATAACGGAAAGAATAACGGAAAGAATAACGGAAAGAATAACGGAAAGAATAACGGAAAGAATAACGGAAAGAATAACG
>Ga0207433_10016044_pt1 | contig 10575 bp, 8 predicted proteins | sample YelNatPaOPGAMG01_FD_187559 | JGI IMG/M metagenome (GOLD analysis project Ga0207433, IMG submission 187559) | Hot spring thermophilic microbial communities from Obsidian Pool, Yellowstone National Park, USA - OP-RAMG-01 (SPAdes) (version 3) | ecosystem: Environmental > Aquatic > Thermal springs >...
GGAAGCGCTGGATCGAAAGCGAGCGCCTTTCCTACCCGCTGGTCCAGCTCCCGCTTGAGATGACCGACCAGCGCTACGGCATGTACAAGAACCGATTGCTTTGGATTGGGTTTGGCATAGCTGCGGCAATAGACATAATCAACGGCCTCAACTTCTGGTATCCAAGCGTTCCCGCCATACCGGTGCGCGTGCGCGACCTCAGCCCGCTGATTAGGCAGTCACCCTGGAACGCCATGGGCTGGTTCCCAGTCTCGTTCTATCCGTTCGTGTTGGGGCTGGGGATGCTGCTTCCGGTTGATTTGCTGTTTTCGTGCTGGTTCTTCTTTTTCTTCTGGAAGGCGCAAAGGGTCATCTCGAGGGCTTTCGCTTGGGATACCACCCCAAACTTCCCATTCATAAACGAGCAGTCCTTTGCTGGATATGTGGGTCTTGCCGTGTTTGCGCTGTGGACGGGAAGGCATTACTTTGTGGATGTGATACGTAAAGCCCTGGGCATGAGTTCGTCGGCAGACGACTCCACCGAGCCGTGGAGCTACCGCGCGGCTTTTATCGGGCTTGGGGCTGGCGCGGCTTTGCTTATGGCTTTTTGCACAGCTGCCGGAATGGATCCACTGGTGGCGGTGGCCTTCTTCCTGATTTATTTCACCGTATCCATTGCGGTAACGCGCATCAGGGCGGAGTTGGGTCCGCCAGCCCACGACCTGCACAACGGTGGCCCGGAGATGCTGCTCGTGGACGCTGTTGGTAGCAAGGCCTTGGGAACACGCAACCTAACGATGTTTTCGTACTTTTACTTCTTCAACCGCGCCTACCGCGCTCATCCAATGCCGTTCCAGCTTGAGGGCTATAAAATATCAGAAAGGGCCAGGTTAAACGCCAGAAGACTTAGTGTGGCAATCATGATAGCGGCGTTCTTCGGATGCCTGGCTTCGTTCTGGGCCTTCCTGCACATCGGGTACAATTTGGGGGTTGGTTCTGCCAAGGTGGTTGGTCCGGTGGTTTGGGCTTTCGGCCCCGAACCTTTCAACCGCCTCCAGGGGTGGCTGCAGAACCCGCAGAAGCCAAACCTGCAGGCTCTTACTGCAATGGGAATTGGCTTCGCGTTCACCATGACGCTTATGGCACTGCGCATGAGGTTTTATTGGTGGCCGTTCCACCCCGTGGGCTACGCCGTAAGCAGCAGTTGGTCTCTGCATGTGATGTGGCTTCCACTGTTGATTGCCTGGGCGCTTAAACTGTTGATTCTGCGCTACGGCGGCCTGAAAACCTACATGCAGTGGATGCCCTTCTTCTTCGGCTTAATATTGGGCGAGTTTGTTGTTGGCAGCCTTTGGACCATAATCGGCATAGTGTTCAATATACCCAGCTACGGCTTCTGGGTTTAAGCACTGCTGAGGGAAACGCGCTGAAACAAATCCGGTGGGCACCTGGAGAGAGCGCATATCGGTATCTCAGCGACGTAATAGAAGTGTTTGAGGAAAATGGTTGGGATTGGGCATACCATGCTTTTAGGGAATGGCATGGATGGAGTGTGGAACACGGCTCCGATCCAAAGGACACGAACCCAAGCCCCAAACCAACCGAGCGAGAGAAGCTGCTTAGGAGATGGTTTGCCAAGAACGTTAGACCAAAAGCAAAGATGGCTGTCACACGTTAGTATGCTTTCCCGACCAAGAGAGCTCCTGAATTGTCGATTTTGCGGTTTCAACCGTAATTAGAAGCCGCGGCTTATGCTATAATTTGTGTGATATCGTTTGCGGTTTCGTACCTTGCTGGCTGTGGGGTTTGAAAATGGACAGGGAACTGGCGGAAGCAGCTCTTGATTCATCCGTAAGCGGGGCGGCCCGGGATGCCATTCTGCAAACGTGGCTTACTCTGATGCAAATCAACTCTCACGCCCCCTCCGAGGCTGAGCTCCGCCAGATGAAGGAACTTGTTCTTCTCCTCCGGGAGTATTTGGAAAAGCCCTCAGAAGACGCCGAAGATGATATCCGCAGTTGCGGGTACGAGCTGGCAGTGCTGGCCTTCCAAAACCTCGACAGACGCGACGTGATGCGCCTTTACCGAGATGCCCTCCAAGAAGCTGTACTGCGCCACGTGCGCCTCACCCAAAACACTTTCGTTAAAGTGCTTGTCTTCATGGAGCTGGTTACCGATGCCTTCTGGCGGGCGTATTCCGACAAGCTGAGGAGGGCCATGCGCCTTCAGCACCGCGAGGCCATGAGCCAAGAACTTCGATTGGCCAAGCGCATTCAGCAAAGACTTTTGCCAAAGGAGATACCCAACATCCCCGGGTTCCAAATTGCCGGGCGCTTGATACCAGCATCCGAGGTTGGTGGCGACTATTGGAGCGTTAAATACTACAAAGACGATGGGGTGGTAACAACCAAGCTTGCCGACATCTCCGGCCACGGAATCGCCGCCGCAACTTTGGTGGCCGCGGTTAAGTTCATCTCCGGAGGATTTTACCCCAACGCAAGATCGGCACGCTGGGTTATGGAGCGAACCAACCACGTTTTGGTTAAGGAAACCCCGGCGGATATATTGGTGACAATGGTTTACGGCTGGCTGAGGCCCCACCAGAGAGAGATGGACCTGGTGAACGCCGGCCACGACCCCGTGCTGTTTTACTCAAACGGAGAGTTTAAAGAACTTCCGCCCACTGGTCCCGTATTGGGGCTCATGGAGACCACTTACGAAGAAATAAAACTTCACTTCAATCCCGGCGATATCCTTTTCTTCTGCTCTGATGGGGTGGTTGAGGCGCGCAACCCGGTGCCTTTCGGAAAGGAACGGTTGAAGGAGATTATTCACGAAAACCGCTGCGAACCCTCTGCAAAGATAGCCGACGCGGTGGTAGATGCCGTTATGGAACATGTATCTGGCGAGCCAAACGACGATATCTCTTTGGTTGTGCTTAAGTGCTCCGGGGAACAGGAACAGCCTCGGTAGGATATGCGTGTTTCTGGGACAAAAGGGCTGTATCGAATCTTCCTCATAAAAAAGCCGGGTTAAATCGCCCGCCGTGTTTGTGTGATTCTGCTGCAGGCGGCTCCAAGCGTAAGCGTTGGCTTTCGGTACAGCTTGCTGCAAATTGTGCACCTTGCGCGGTGGTTGGAGCTGTTCGGAGGATCAAACCCAGGTTGTTTTTTTCAAAATTTCATTACCCATGAGGATTTTTTCTTCGTCATCTAGTGTCTGAACTCTTGTCCGAAGCCCAGAGATGTTTCTGGATGTTGTATGATGCTACCGGTTGTACGGAATTATTATTCTAAATCCGAAAAGACGGTCTAAATCATCTACCACCTCCACATACTCTTGCCAGTTTGGCGGACCTGCAACCGAATACTCCCATTTCTCGTCGCGCCAAACAAGCAGTCTAAACCCGTGTGACCGCAACCAGCGAAGGCGCTTCTCATCGCAGATGCGCGGTGATAAATATAGATTGCCGTGTTTTTGCTTATACATCCCTGTTTTCGCATCGTACTGCCAAGCCGGATTCAGAACAGGTATCCAGCCTTCACCAAGCATTAGAACAGTCGGCGTTGCGGGGTGCCAACGGGTAGCAGCATATCTGGTGGAAAGCATGAAAAGACGCTGAGTCACGTCGTCTACCAAATAGCCCACAGCAAGCCTGGGTTCTACTTGACGTTCGCCGCTTTTTCCCCCTTTCACTTCGACCTGTATCAGGTTGTAAGAGAGCAAAACAGCGCAGAGAAATTGGAGAGCGCGTTTCGTGGCTATTCGATCAAGCAGAAGCACAACCGATGGCACTGCATTAAGCAGGTACTCTGACTTGAATGGGAAGAAACAAAAAGCCCCAAACACAACCACTAGGTTACTTAGGTGAAGAACAGAGTCTGGGGTCCGAATCTGCGTTGATATATCCTTTCGGTTTCTGGTAAAAATCCAAGCGGCGGCAACGCATAATATTCCAAATTGTGCGATACCAAATAGTTTTAGAAAAGTGTAAAATCCAACGAGGGCTAATTTTATACCCGAAGGAGCAATTTCTTGGCGCGGACTCTTGAACCCGTAGGTTAAAAGGACCGGAGAAAAGGCTATCAAGGCAGTTAAAAAGCATATGAGTGCGGTTGCTACGCGTCGGGCTAAGCTATCGTGCTTCGCGGTTTGGTAGGCCAAAATAGGAACCAGAAAAAGAATATTGTTCGGGCGGAATCCTACAGATAGCCCGGTAAACACGGCTGCACTAAACCAATGATTACGGATAAGGCACAGATAGGAAAGAATGATAAGAAGCAAAGCAGGAATGAATTCGATCGTCTGTGAGGAGTTGCTTAAAATCACGGGTAGAAATGCAATTGAAGCAATCGACACCAAAGGGTACCTCATAACCCCCGAATCAGCAAGTTTGAACAAACTGATGATGGTAGCCAAACCAAAAAGAGAAACCACAAGGTTTGAAGCATACCAACCTCCCAAAGAAACCAGTGGCGCGCACATCAGTTCAAAAAGCGGGTAGCCAGTCCCCCTGGATGCCACATACTTCCCATGAGTCCAGATATAAGCAGCTGCCTTTGCTGTAAGCCATGAGTCTCTTGAAGATCCATATCCGAGTAACGAAAGCGGAAGAATAATTGCAATCCAAGCCAGAAGTAAAATAACCTTCTCTCGACGGTTCATGCTGCGATTCCTCCTTGATAATGGCTTGTGTTACATCACTTGCGCAGTGGGGATCTTCCGTTTTGCCAAAGCTTTAAGAAGCAGAATATCAGACCCAGAGCACGCGGTTTATGCAAAACGCGCAACAATATAGAAAATGGCGGTTAACAAAAGCGTAAACAACACTATGTAGGTCGTTGTGAGCGCAACTTGCTTCACTGGCAGTTTACTCTCCTTTGAGAAGGCCCAAACGAAAGCCACACTTCCCAATGTCCAAGCAGTGGAGGACGCGATCACGGTACCGATGGCACCAATAGTAAGCACCAAAATAACGGTTAGCACAGCGTTCACAAATAAGCTCGCCAGGATAAAAACGGTTTGCAAGTGGATGGCACCGATACCGCGGCAAATTGCTGTTCCAACCCCTGTATATGCAACGGCCACCAAATTCCCGAATGCAAGAATGAGCAGGATTGGTGTTATTCGTTCATCCCATCTCCCGGTCCAAATCATAACAATATTTTTGTGAAACCCAACAAACAGGCATGTTAAAAACCCGGTTAAAGCTCCTACTGCTATAGACCCCCGCCTATAAAGCACCGATAGACTTTGAAAATCTCCAACTGATGCCATAGCGCCTGAAGCCGCCGTAATTGGCGCGTAGCAGTATCTTACCGCTTCGTTTACCAACCCGCTCATCTTTGCCGCTATGCTGTAAGCACCGGTCCAATCAGCAGAAGCGAAGCTAGTTAGTACTAGCTTGTCCGTCTGTTCACGCAAAGCACTGGATATATAACCTATTACCAACTGGCCAGAATAACCGAGGAATTTTTTCAGATCTTTCGTAAGCGAAAACACCGAGGGTGGTAACAAAAGCTCCTTTCCGCAGAGCCACAATGCGCACATTACGTGTCCAAAAGCTGTGAGAAAAGCCTCGACCATTTTCCCCAAAATCAAGGCATCGAATCCGAGTCCATTTATAACCCCCAAAATGAACACGATACTGCTTGCTATTTGTCCAAAGCTTCTAACACTAACGCTTAAATCCATCCTTTGGCAGCCATCCACTACGCCAGCGAAAGTTTCCCCCACCCCGATGATTAGAAATCCCACTATAACCCAAGGCACTGCACGTTGTACAGCTTCTCTATACTCGTTAGCTATGTGAAGAGCATTCGTAAGCCAGGCGTTGGTGGCAAAGAGCAAAGGAACTAACACCAAAATCAAGCCGACATTGCAAACAAGACCCGTCCAGCATGAATTTGCCATCTGCTTGAGGTTACCCTGCCCATATGCGTGAGAGGATTGCCAAAGCACCGCGCCCCCGATCGGCAGTTGAAACATAGAGGCAACATAACCTAAAGCAAGTATTGCTTCCCAGGTTCCGTATCCATGCAGACCCAAAACACGTACGAGAACTGGTACTGTTACCAGTGTCGCTACTATTCCTATTCCGCGCCCCGCCGCGACAACCGCGCTGTTTCGGAGGACTATGCTTAGCTTACGATCTGATTCCAATTGCAAAGCCACTTAGGTGTTGCACCTCTGTCCTGCTGCAGAAGCATTGCTCCTGAGCATTCCCGTTTAACACCAAATTCGGTGCCTTTGGGGGGATGAAGAATCAAGACCACACAAGTCCAACGCCAATATGCAAGCGACAGGATCGCCGGCAGTTAATTTTACCCGGTTGTTTCTTTGCCCCTTGGATTAACGAAAAGGATTGTTTCCCTAAAATCATAATTTTTGTTAGACAGATAAAGCTTGGCCTGAGGCAAAATTTCTGAAATCAACTTTGTTATCTCTATTATATCCCTGGGTTTGTGGTAAACAGAAATGGCCATTTTGGGCTTAAATCTTTTAATTGTTTCTATGCCCCCTTCAAGCGCTTCTAGTTCCGAACCTTCTACATCCAGCTTAATGAAATCCACCCTTTCTACAAAGTTTTTCTCTAAAAGCTCATCCAAAGCCACTGATTCGACCGTAAAATCACCACTATCACTAGTTGCGCTAACTCCGATGCCCGTGGCAAAAAAAACGGAGTCTCCCAGCACTGCGTGATAAAGCCTTTTGGAAAGGAATAATCTTGTCTGAAAGGCGATTCCTCCTGATATTTTCCAACAAGACCGGAAAGTTATGCGGATCTGGTTCAAAAGCGTAAACTTTTCCTGCCCCATTCGCCGCAAACCAAAGAGTGGTTCCTCCCTCATAAGCACCGCCATCAAGAACGTGATCTCCTTCTTCGATCGCGCATCCTTTCAACTCGTACTGTCGGAACACCCATGACGTGTTCATTTCACCAATGTTAGTCTTGATCTCAAAATTATTTATGTGAAAAGTGTTTCCACGATAGTTTAGACTGTCCATCCCTCGGAGGAATTCTTCCTCTGTAACTGGCGGCGGAAATACTTCGCCTGCGAATCGACCCAGGAATGCATAAGCTACGCGATGCTTTACAAACCAATCGAATATCGATTTGGATTCATCGTCGGCCAGAAGTTCACGTACCCAATCAAATTCCCGGGGATTCTCAAGAGCCAGCAAGAATGTTCCAATACAGCTCCACTTGCACATGGAATCATAATGATACCTCTTAACTGGGGCATAAGTTAGGTACAATCCAAACCTCTTTAAAATCCTATTAACCACATGGCCTTTATGTTGGGTTCTCAAACTCGTCTTTCGAAGCCTTTTTGAACTCTTCTCTAACTCCTCAATGTAGAAGCGATGGCTGTATTCATAAACTTTATCTAGCGCCTCCTCAACCAACTGAGCAGTATGAGAATCTTGGAATTCTTTCATGGTTTAATCCCTCCGGTTGTAGTCACGAAGCGTTCATGCGCATCCAAAACGGAACCCTATCAGCAAAAAGACCAATTTATGTGCAAGTTGGGCGAATTAAGGTGAAGGCTCAAATACTTAGCCCGCCATCTGAAGAGCCATAAGCGCTCTCCTCAGAACCTAGAAGAAACCTGGCCACTTGGCATCCTTCCGAGAGGTTTTACTCTATAATGAATTCGATTTTTAAACATCGGTTGCGTTTGCATTCGGTTGAACTTGGAATCATATTCTCTCAACAATCCTATTAAAACGCCAACAAGTAGGGAGTGACCATTTTCGAAACTACCTACATGCACTATATCAGATACCGTACTGAGCAAAATAAAGGTAGAAAGCGCAGTAACAAGCGGAACATTGAAGCCATTTCTAACAACCTTAAGCGATTTCGAAAAGAGCTTCCAAATCCCCAAAAACCAAAACGAATATGCAACTATACCAATTATCCCTGTCTCTGCTAAAACACCCATAAACGTACTGTGGGTGCCCAACCCCCCTGCTTCGCCGCTGTATCTTATGTTTAACCAACTTGGAAGCTCAAATCGCAAGTCTTCAAAACGCCCAAACACTCCGGACCCAATCCCGGTAAGCGGTTTTTGGAGAAACAACGCCATGGCCTGGCTCCAGAGATACAAACGCTGGTTTGTGGAACCTCCTCCCTCATAATCAGCCAATAATTTCAATCTATACACGAATGAATCTGCCAGAGCACGAGACTGGGGAAAAGCATACACCAAGCATGCGGCAACAGGAAGCAACAATGCCATTCGTGCAATTGTTGAACCTTGCCCTAAAAGAATCAAACCCAATGCTAAAGACGCTAAGCCGATCAAAAACACGCTTCTGGTTCCTGAGGCCAGCATTCCGATAACAATTAGAACCGCGCACAGCCAATAAACAACTTTCGAAGCCCCGCGCGCCTGAACCAGCATACAGTAAATAAACAAAAAAGCCTGAAATCTTTGTTGGGTGTGGGACAGCAGGATGCATCTCCCTGTGCTGCTTGCTACTATAGTGGCGCCTACCGACTCAATTAAAACTCCTAACAAAAGTCCCATAAGGAGAGCTTTTCTGGTTTCCGGCCTTTCACTGAAAACCATGGCAACATGGATAATTGCCAATACCTCCAAATAGCGCAGAACGCTGAAAATATTGCACATTTCGGGCAAATCTGAATTGAGAACCGAAATTGCCCGGCTTAAAGTTACCAGAACCAGAGATAGGTAAATCCAAAGTGTTTCCCCTTTCGGGGTTCTTATCCGTTGGAGAAGCACATAAATTAAAAGCGGAGCAATTCCCAAATCCAGAACTGAAATTACGGTACCATTTGGCGCTCTGAGATAAAAATTTGCGGTTATTCCCATATTGCTGGGGGGAGATACGCCTGCCATTAGCGGAAACAAAAACGCAAGAACGCGGTCCAAATGCAAAAAAGCAGAAGTACGCGGACGGTTTCCGAGCCTGGTTTTTCCACTCAGCATAGCAAACTTCTGCAAAGCCGTACGCTCCTTAAGATGGTTTAAACGAACCAAACCGAAGCCCTTATTTCCCAAAACCGCTTGGTGTAATTATACCATAGTAGCGTTTTCGATGCATCCAGCTTCCTTAGCTTGCGGTGCCCCACTTTGTGAAGTTGATGGATGCTTGACACCAATGATTATTCGAGCATGCGTACCACTTGTGCGGAATTTGTGGATAGAGCAAAGCAAAACTCGATTTGCTGCTGAAACCAAACCTATCGTGTTGGCACTAATCGCTCGGTTTCACCAATGCTGAGCAGACTGCCTGCCAAAGCACGTGAGACCTTCCAACATAAGGGCAGGACCCTGGCCTCATTTCCAAAGGCGCGAGTTGGTCACGAACCTGTTTATGCCAGCGCCACTGCTCTTTGCTGTTCTTCAACATGCCACCAGTGCTTGCGCCGGTAGCGAATCTGGTAAGGGCGCCAAGGTGGCGTCCATAACCACAGATAGCCCCCAAGCCAACACAATAGCCTGCGAACGATTTCTTCAAAGCCATCGGTGTGCAGCACCTCAAACCCAACCCTTACATAGCTCAAATCTCCCCTCACAGCAAAAGGCTTCTTCCAACTGGAAAGGGGGTGGGGACTAAAGCAGAAGGTGGGTTGCGATGTTCTCTTGTTGGTCTTGGTGGGAAAGGATTTTCATTTGGATGCGGTCGAGAGTGTTTTGGTGGAAAGCAAGCTTTGAGCTGTTTGCGGTGGTATGTGGTGAATGCAACAGGCAGAGCACGGCTGCCACAAGGGACTGCTGCAACCAGCAAAGCGAAAGGTTCGAAATAGGTGGTATCGATGATGATAGGAAGCATTGCATGAGCATTGGGAAGGTTTTCACCGAATCGGTATGCAAGCTTGAGAAAGCGCAGGAAAAGAGCAGCTTCATCCAGGTTGGGATTGTCCAAGAAGCGCATGAGGCGCTTGAGGCGTCCGTGAAGCGGTTGCTTTTGGAAAGGATAGGCGCGGGCTAGGTCTGAAAGACACAGGGTTTGACACTCAAAAAGGGAGGAAAGGAGAAGAGCCAGGTTGACGTGCTGGGTCTTGCGCCATGTTGGCGCAATGTGCTGGACAAAGGAGAGCAATTCGTTGTAAGATACTGCCATCGGCGTTCCCTCCAGTTGTTGTATAGCAAACACAAGTTTGCAAAGGAACGCCGATCTTTTCAACCCTTAACCAAAAGTGGGGCACCGCAAGACTCCGGAACAGCTTGCACTATAACCAGTGCAGCTTAAGGTGTACAATGTCGTCCGGGTCTTTGCGATTGAAGAGAAAACCCACGTTTAGAGCGGATCCAAGAAAGACGATTGGTTCCTCTGGGTTTCTTCTGGCTTGGATTAGAACTGCCAACGCTTAGAACAGGAGCCAATGCGTTGTGCGCATTCTGAACTGAGAGCGGCTCAGCGCAGATGAATTTCGCTGAGCCGCTGGTAAAAAATACCGCACGGGGAAACCCCTTGTCTTGTGCGGCACATTTAAATAGCGCCCAAGCAAAATGCAACCGAGTTGCACAAGGCCCAGGAAGTTCTCCAAAAGGCGTTCGAACTTCAGGCCTATAGTGCCATCCCGTTGTTTTCGGCAAACACCACAGAAACCGGTTTATG
>Ga0207433_10016046_pt1 | contig 10574 bp, 6 predicted proteins | sample YelNatPaOPGAMG01_FD_187559 | JGI IMG/M metagenome (GOLD analysis project Ga0207433, IMG submission 187559) | Hot spring thermophilic microbial communities from Obsidian Pool, Yellowstone National Park, USA - OP-RAMG-01 (SPAdes) (version 3) | ecosystem: Environmental > Aquatic > Thermal springs >...
TTAAAATTTCCTCAAGTTTACTCATTATTTTAATGAAAGGTAAGTTTTTTATTATTTTTATTCTTTCCTCCGGAGTTTTTGCTTCGCTTAACATTCTTTCCACCTCCGGATTACCAAAGAATTCAGTTGGACCGAGACCGTACCTTTCAACTATCTCAGCGAGTACATCGATATCCTCGGGAGAAAGAAATTTTTTCTGATTATTTAATACCATGATAATCTTCTGTCTAAAATCCGATTACCGACTCTTCTTATTGTTTCTGCTCTGTTTACATCTTCTGGATGAGGTGATTCTCTCAACCTATCTATCGTGCTCTGGATCGCAGGGAAACTCTGGACCATGCTATTTCTGAGTCTTTCTGGCGTAGTAGTATCAACAACAACGTTTGCCTCTCTTCTTAGCATTTCTGCATAACCTTTTGCCAAAGCTTCTTTTTGTGAAACACTTCCTCTTCTAATTATCGTATCAGCTTGTTCTGGGTTCATTGCCGAAACCACTTCAGGAACTATAAGAGCTCTTGGTCGAATTTTAATCACATCAGCAGGAGTCATTTCTTTAATTATATCTTCTGGTCTAAAAGGTCTATTAGTTTGGGGATTGATGAATTGAGGCGCTAAATCAACTCTTAGTTTTAGAACATCTTTTTGATATTTACTCCCCTCTTTAGTTCTGAGGAATCTCTGGAAATCTTCACTTTCTATTAATTCATCAGAAAGCTTATTTTCTTTAAGCAATTTTCTTACCCCTTCGCTTTTTAAGACTGGTGAAGCAATAGGCGATTTTACTATTTCTTCCACGCCCTTTGCTCCCTTTTCCTTATACGTTCTTTCCACTTCTTTTTCTGCATCTTCTCTTTCGTAAATTAATGCTCTTCTTGCCCAGGGGATCCTCCTTGTGATTCCTCCCACCATTTCAACTCCTGGTTTAAACTCTTCTGGCATTTCCTTTAACTGGGGAAGCCCCTTGGCTAAGCTTCCTGTAAATACCCTTCCTCCTTCTGTAACTCCAGCCCTGAGAAAAGCTCCCGCCGCTCCCAATCTCGAAGCTCCGGCAGCTGTAGCAGAAGCAGCAGCACTAGCTCCAGCAGTTAGTGCAGCAGTTGCTGCAGCGATGACCGCTGTTGCTAAAAGGGTCACTGCTCCAATAATTCCCTGAACTGCCTGCTTTATCATTCCAGGGGCAGTGGTTACTCCAATGTGAATGGCTATGGCGGCAGCAATGGCAGGTATAAAGGAAAGCATTTGATTAGCTATAAGTGAAACCTCTTCATTGCATTGAGCGACAATTGAAGCATCTTGACCCGATAATGCTTTAGAGCAATCTACATTCAAAGTTTTCCCAGCTACTTGAGCCGTTAAAGCATCGAAAATTTTGACTGCAACTCCTAACCAAATCATTAAAACTATTCCAATAAAAACCCATTCCAAAAATTTTGGCCACCACCCTTCCCAATTCAGAAACCCTCCAAAAATTTGTCTGACCTCTTTTGTTCTTAAACCAAAAGTCAAAAATGCAATCGGTGAAACAATTAAAAGACAAACTAAATACCCAACCCTTATTAAAAAAACAATTCCGAGTGCTATGAGGACAAAGGAAACATAAATACTTAAAAATGCAAAAATCCAATAAGAAATGGAAATAAGGATGATAATAAAAAGATTTCTTGTGAAAAATTTTCCTAAATCGCCATCAATTGTAAAAATGTTCCAGATCTTTCCAAAATGGTTAAGCAAAGCATTTAAAAGACCTCTGTAAATGTTTCCTACATTTGGTAGATATTCTCCACCACCTCCAACACCAAAAAAGGTTTGACCAACATAATTTGTGAATACATTCCCCCACCTAATTATTTGGGTGACTATAGAAAAAGAAAAGGAAATTAGCAAAATTCCTATTAAAAAAGAAACCAAGGTTCTTCTGGCCTCATACTCTCTTACTCTAAAAATAGTCATAAGACCTACTATGAGTAAGAAAATTCTCACTAAACTTAAAGCAAAATTTCTAACCAAACCCCAAGTTGTAGAAAACGGAGAATAAATAGCATCGTTTAAACCGAGAAGAATGAGAGTATTAACAATAGGTGGAACGACTATTAAACCCATAATGAGAGCAACAACCCCTAAAAAAACTCCGCCTAAAGCAAAGAAAAATATTGGAATTCTAAAAATTAGGGTCACTAGCCATCCAAGCCAGCAACCAAGATCCCACCAGGCACATTGTGCCATTGCTAGAGCAGGAAAAGAAAGGAAAAGGAGAGAGAAAGCAAAGATTTTATTAAATTTTTTTGAAATTTTATTCATTTTGAAATTTACCATCCTGGTAATTTAAACGTTTTTCCGATTAAGTTAACTATCGTCCAAGAAAGGAGCATTACCAACCAGCCAATTCCTACTGCCTTCCAAATTGACTTTGCTCTTTCTATTACTTCTGAAGAACCAAAGGAGAAATAAATCCTTACTCCAGTATACAAAAGCAAAAGGAGCATGACAATAGGTGAAAGGGTCCATAGAATGCAATTTAAAATATTCGAGATAATTTTTGGAATGTCTGAAAAAGTGCATTTTGTGCAAGAAATAATATTTTTACAAGTTCCAAAACCTCCACCTCCTCCTACCCCTCCACCATATTTTCTAGTTACGATTTCAAAAAGGGCCAAATGTGACCAATCCCCTGCCTCTTGGCATTCAGCCGAATAATAGCAATCGACACAATCTAAATAATTCCCCCCTCCCTTTTTACAATCCTCTGGCTTTTTACAATCTTCCTTCTTTTTGTAACAATCTTCGCCAGTGCAATACCTTATTTGATAGTAATAATCTCCAAGGCAGATATTAGTTTTTATTCCAGTTTTTTTATCTTCAAAAATTTCATTCGAAGTTGGTAAGAGTTCTTTCGGAATAGTAAATTTTCCTCCTAAATCTCCTTTTTTGATTTCATCCAAAACAACGTACCCCTGAAAAGAACTTTTCGCCTTTTCTATACAGTCTTTCCTTTTTTCAAACATTCCTCCTTGGTAAGTGATTTTTAAATGAGTACAATCTGTTCCAGTGGCAATTGGTTTCCACCAAAGAGTAATTTCTTCATCAGGAAAGAATTGAGAAACAGTAAGCATTTCAGTAGGAGGATATAGATAATATCCCACAACCGGTCCGATTTTTTCACTCCAATTTCCGCATTGGAGATAATTACTATCTTTTGAGCACAGATCAGCACAAGTTTTCACTTGCCACAAATAAGGAATATTTTCTTTTAATCCATCGACCCACATATTCGATTTGAGAATGGCCGTTTGATAGACATCTGGATGGAAAAACTCTTTCATTTCTCCTCCACCCTTTTCTTCAAATTTCAGCCAGTAAGAAGCAGCACCAAATGAGCCATCCCAGTTAAAATAATGGGGAATTCTTATTTTCTTTGGAGGAGGGGGACCTGAAGCTTCTTCTTCAAAGGGAACGGGTGGAGGTTCACCAGTAGTTCTGACTTTTTGTTGGATATAATTAGTGAGGCAGAAAAATCCCATTTCATCACCGCAGGGGAAAAAGTAAAATGAAAATTCTTTTACTAACCTCCCTAAAGCATCTCCAAAAGGAGGAAGGGCATTCCAGAATCCCCAGACTGGGAAACTAAAGAGGGGAGATTGAGTTGAAATTTTTGGCAAATATTCTAAGAAAGAGCCTCCAGATTTTATTTTCAACCTGAAAGAAAGAATTCTGTCTGTAAAAGGCAGTTTGATTTCTTCAACTCGATATATCACAAATTCTTTCTTTTTTTCATCGAATTCCTTCTCAGGAGTTAGATATCCTCGAAGAGAATCTTTCTTTATCTCCCAGCAGAAAGGATATTCACTTTCTGCCTCTCCAAAGCAATTTTCTTTTTGGTAATCACAAAATTGAAATTTTGGAAGGGTTTCCATTCTGAAATCCCATCTCAATCCAGACCCCATATTTTCTACTCCTACAACAACGCCGTTTGAAACAAAAGAGGTGAAAAGGAGATCATTCTTATCTCTCTCCCACCAGGGCTGTGGCGTCCAAGGAGTATCAGTAAGAGAAATTGGGATTGAATAGGTAAGTTTTTTTCCTAAGTTTCCAAATTCAACATAAGCATCTCTTACAATCCTGAGTTTCTCAAACTTTGCCCTCAAAGTTCCAACCAATTTTGAATCTTCATATCTGTCGAAAGTCTGTAAAGGTTCCATTCCAAGGCAAATTTCACCTTCTTTATACTCATGAGAATAAAGGGCACATTTGAAAGTTTTAGACCCCATTTTTTCTAAAGCCTCCTTTGGCATCCTAACTTTGGGATAAGGTAAGAAAAAATCTTGAATTTTTATACTGCAGCCATCGTGCTCTAAAATTTCACTTCCATTGCCTTTGTTATATTTGTAGCATTGACAAGGGTTTTGCTTACAAGGGGAAGGAGTGTGGATATCTTCGCATTCTTGACTTTGAGTTCTTTGAGAAAAACTTTCCAGTGGAAAGTTTATCTCCTCCCTTGCTTTATACAAAGGAGCTAAAAGAGGAGTGCCAGAAAAATTTGAACACCATTCAATATCAACGTAATCAGCTTTGTATAGACAATTTTGGCAAATGTTGCATATTTCTCTATCTTTTGCCGAGCTCAATTTATTGCATTCTCCTCTGGCTGCAACTAAATCTAAATCAGGGCGCTGTCCGCAAATTTCCTGACAATCTTTACAATTTTTCTCACAGTCTTCAGTACATTTGCTACATTTTTCGCAAGTTACACATCCCATTTTTTTCTCCTCGGCTTTACAATCTGGGCACCCCTCTCTGAATTTTTCAAATTTTTTATGACACTCTTCTTTGCAAGATTCTACTCCTTCTTTCGGAACTAAGCTTTCGCACTCTTCCTTACATTGCTCTTCACAAAGATCTAAGCATTTACTATCGCAATTTTTTTTACAAGTTTCCTTGCAATCGCTTAGTCCTCCATCGTATCTATCAAAATTTACCATCCCTGTATAAAAATAATCGTATTTATCCCCTTGTTGCTTTAAAAATTCTTCCCTTTTCAATTTACTCGGCCATGTTCTATCCCAATCAACATCGATGAAGCGATAAATTTTTCCTTCTTCTTTTGGAATCGAGCCAAGATGAAAGGGATAAACTATTTTTCTTTCTTCGATCCTAATTCCTAAAATAGATTTTATTTCAGGACCCAAAGCATAAAATTTCCAATTTGGTTTTTGAGGAGAGCAATTTTCAGGATCTGAACTACAACAAGGGGTGACAAAAAAACTATGATTTTGGAAAGGGGTAATTGAACAAGGTCCGTTTGTTCCTCCGATTTTATCCGACCTTAACTGTTTTGTTAAAGAATTTTCATTTGGATCTTTGTATTCAACCCAAAGGAAATCTTTCTTACTATCTTGAGAGGGAGAATAAACAAAAAGCCGTCTTCCTTCAATTTCTCCGCTGAATCCGTATCTTACTTCATTTTCGCTATAACCTGTTTTGCTTAAAAAGTAATAGTCAAAATAATCAAACATATCCTTTCTTGTCCAATAGACATCTCCTTTGCCAGAACCAGGAGTTTGCCATTCTGGAATTTTTTGCCCTTCTACTAAAGGAAGGAATTTTGCAACAGGTTGTTTAAAGTAAAAAGAACCAGCTCCCAAACCCCTGGGGAGATAAAGATCATTATCTACAGGAACTTTGAATTTATCTTCTCCATAAATCTTTTTGAGTATTTCTCTTGCGCCATTTTCATCGTAAAGAGGCGGATAATTACATCCCATTCCTTTTTCTAATCCCTCTTTGCATTTTGCCCTTGCCCAATCGATTGCCTCTTCCCACTCATTCATCCCATTTTTTTTCATGTCTAATTCCCAACCAAACTTTACCGGTAACCTCACCCCGTTTGGATCTTGCTCCTCGCTTTCTATATGTTCTGAACCATCGTACCACTTTACTTTTCTTGTCGGATTAATTGAACCTCCAAAATAATGAGGACCGCTTGCCATATCTAAACATCTTCCCCAGCATGTGACATGAGCTGCATCAAAGAAGCTTCTGTTTTCAACCTTTTCTTCAAAATATTCCTTACTATCAGAATTATAAACTGGCGGAAACCAACTCACTTCATCAACCTCCGGGCAGTTATTTTCGTTACAGATAATTTTTTGGTAAGGATACGTGATATGAGCCCTTACTTTTTCTTCATCAGTTAATTTATCGTACCTATAAGTGCAAACTAGCCAAGGATTATCTTTTGTATCGTAAGTATTAGTGAGGGTTTCATTTTTAAATTCCCAATTTTCACAGCTCCAATTTGTACAAGTCGTTCCTGTTTCTACGCAGCTTGTTGCCCAATGGTCATCAACGCATTCGACTATTCCTTGATAGTTAGTTGTGCAATTTCTCTCACAATTTCTCTCCCCTTCCCTTTTCCAAAACTCAATTTTTCCTCCGCAAGCTCCTTTGGTACACCTGTATTGAGTTATATTTTGATTAATAGTTTCGGTGAAGGTTTTTGGAGGACAATCTGGTGGTGAAGGTTTAGTTGCTTCATCGCATTGAGCAAAAACTAAAAAGGGAATTAGAAAAAGAAAGAGAGAGAAAAAAATTAACTTGTTAAATTTCATTTTTTATTTTATCAAATTTGAAAGACTTTTTGCCAATTTTTCCCAATCCTTGAGACTCAAAGCCTGAGCTCTTTTTTCTGGCAAAACTCCATTTTCCAAAAGCCATTTCCTTACTTTATTTTTATCAATTTTTAATTTTTTTGAAAGATTATTTATTAGTTGTTTTCTTGGTTGGGAAAAGCCTGCCTTGACGATTTTAAAGAACAATTTCTCATTGCTCGTTGCCTCCTTTTCTTTAATTTCCGAAATCTTTATTATTGCAGAATCTACTTTTGGCACTGGCCAAAAGCATTTTTTCGAAACAAAAGAAATAATTTCAGGCTTTGCGTAAAATTGTACAGAAACTGCTAAAAGGTTCATTTTTGGGGGCTTTGCACAAATTCTTTGGGCTACCTCTTTTTGGACCATTAAAACGATTAATTTTGGTTTTCTCTTTGCCTCTAAAAGGTTTCTGATAAGCCTTGAGGTCAAATAATAAGGTATGTTAGCAACCACTTTATAATCTTTTTTTGGCTTAAAAGAGGGAAGAAATTTTAAAACATCTTCATTAACTATTTCCACATTCTCAACTCTTTCTTCTTTCAGCCTTTCTCCTAAAATTTCAACCATCCTTTTGTCTTTCTCAATAGCAATCACTTTTTTTGCCTTTTTTGCTATTTCTATTGTCAAATTCCCAATTCCAGGTCCTATTTCTAAGACAATATCTTTTTCTGAAAGCTCAGCAACCTCAATGATTTTCTTTAAAATACCTTTATCAATTAAAAAATTTTGCCCAAACCTTCTTATTGGAAAGGCTCGATATTTTCTTAAAATTTCCTTTGGGCTTGACATAGTTTTTAAAAGTTTAGAAAATGAAAAAAATGAAAAAAGGAAAAATTCTAATTTCAATTTTTTTAGTTTTTTCTTTGTTTTTCATTTTTGGTTCAAAAAAGAAGGAAATAAAAACAGAGAAAGAATTTTATCCTTCGAGCCCCTTTGCTTTTCCAAAGACTTGGCAAAACTTTCCAGAATTTATTTTTGTTGAAAACAATTCCTTGAAATTTTCTTTGCCACCAGCATTCGTTAGTGGAAAAGTTTTTGGAACGATTGTTGAAGAGCAAAGAAAAGAAATTCAAGAATATACTGTTGAAGAAGGGGATACCCTTTCTTCGATCTCTCAAAAATTTGGGATTTCTTTAGAAACTATTTTGTGGGCAAATAACCTTGATAAAAATTCAGTAATTAAGCCAGGACAAAAACTGATAATTTTACCAGTGGATGGTGTTTTACACGAAGTGAGGGCAGGAGATACTCTCTCTGGAATCGCGGAAAAATATCAGGCAAAAATTGAAGATATTATTTCTTTTAATGAACTTGAAAGTCCAGACGATATTTACATTGGCGACATTTTAATAATCCCTGGTGGAAAAATGCCATCTCTAAAACCTGCTCCTCAACCCCTGACTCCTTTGGCTCAGGGCTATTTCATTTGTCCAGTTGCTGGAGGTTGCAGAATTACTCAAGGACTTCACTGGTACAATGCTGTCGATTTTTCAAACGGAAAGTGCGGAGAACCGATTCTGGCTGCTGCAGGAGGAACTGTTTTGAAAGCAGGATGGAACAGGGTGGCTGGAAACTACATCAAGATTTTGCATCCAAACGGAGTAGTGACAATGTACGGGCATTTGCAAACAATCTTTGTTTCTCCTGGGGAACAAGTTTCCCAAGGACAAATCATTGGTACTATGGGAGCAACAGGTAGGGCAACTGGTTGTCATTTACACTTTGACGTCTTTGGAGCAAAAAATCCCTTCATAAAATAAATTCCAATAACCAATAATCAATAACCAAATTCCAAATAAGCTCAATAACCAAATTCCAAACTATTGGATTTAAAAGAACGAATAATTCTTATTTGGTTTTCTCTATTATTGATGAAAAGATTTTCTTGAGTTCCGTTGCCTCAGATAAAAGTTTCTCACCCTCTTTTTGAAATTTCTTTTCGTTTGTTTCAATAATTAATTTCAGCCAAAAAGCTGCTTCCTTTGCCTCCTTTCGACAAATTTTTATTCGCATTTTGAAATCCTTCTTGCTTAGAGCTTCATTTGCTTCAATGTAATTTGCCCCGACTGAAGCAGAAGCCCTTAATAATTGTTTAATATATTCGATATTACTAATCGTACGCGGTAACTTTTTACAAAACAAAGAAACATTTTTCGCGAATCGATAAGTTCTTTCCTCTAAATCAAAATTCTTCATATAATTTGGTCATTGGAATTTGGAATTTATTTGATTATTGGAATTTGGTACTTGGAATTTTTCTATACGGTTTCTTCTTTTACTCTATAACTCAAAGCTTCTGACAAGTGCTCAAAAGAAATTTTTTCCTTTCCTTCCAAATCTGCAATAGTCCTGGCAACTTTCAAAACTCTGTGATAGCCTCTCACCGATAATTTTCCAGAATCCACATATTTTCTCAATAAATTTTCAGATTTTGAATCGATTTGGCAATATTTTTTAATTTGTGGAATTTCCATTTCAGAATTTGTTTTATCATTTTTAAATCTCTCTTTTTGAATTTTTCTTGCCAAAATCACTCTTTCTCTCACTTTTTCACTACTTTCTTCATCAGGCCCTACTAATTTCTCATATTTTACGTTGGGAACATTAATCAAAAGATCCATTCTATCAATTAGAGGTCCAGATAATTTTCTCTGATAATTTCTGATTTGGGAAATTGTACATTTGCATTCATGCTCTGGGTCTCCATAATATCCGCAAGGACAGGGGTTTGAAGCAGCAACCAAAATGAATCTTGCTGGCAACTCTACAGAGTGGCGCGCCCTCGAAATTATAATTTTCCCTTCCTCAATTGGTTGCCTCAAACTTTCCAAAACATCTCTGTGGAATTCTGGAAACTCATCCAAAAACAAAACTCCCCTATGAGCCAAAGTAATTTCTCCAGGTTTTGGTGGATTTCCTCCGCCAATTAGAGCGGCTTCAGAAGAAGTATGATGGGGAGCTCTGAATGGCCTTGTTGTGATTAAAGGATTTTCTTTTGGTAAAAGACCTGCAATGCTATAAATTTTTGTAACTTCTAAAGATTCCTCAAAAGAAAGGGAAGGTAATATCGTTGGAATTGCCTTTGCTAAAAGAGTTTTTCCAGTTCCGGGAGGGCCTATCATTAAAACATTATGGCCCCCTGCAGCAGAAATTTCCAATGCCCTTTTTGCAAATTTTTGCCCTTTAATGAAGGCAAAATCAATTTGATAGTTTTCCTTTAAATTTTCAATTTCAACCTTTTCAGGTTCAATTCTTTTTCTCTTTTCCAAATACTCAATCGCCTCTTTTAAAGAAGAAACTCCAATTGCTCTTATTCCATCAATTAACGCAGCTTCCCTTGCATTTTCCTTTGGCAAAATTATTTCTGAAAATCCCCTTTCCTTTGCCAAAATTGAAAAGCAAATCGCTCCTTTTATCGGCCTCAATTTTCCATCCAAAGCCAATTCTCCAAAAATTAATTTATCTTTTGGGTCAAAAAATATTTCTTTCTCTGCTAGTAAATATCCCAAAGCAATTGGCAAATCATAAATTGACCCTTCCTTTTTCAAATCAGCAGGGGCCAAAGAAACTAAAACTCTAACTGGCTTTTTTGAAGGTGATTTAAAACCAGAACTTTCAATCGCTGCCCCAACTCTTTCTTTAGATTCATTTATTGCCTTATCTGGAAGCCCAACGATTTCAAAATGGCGCAACCCATAAGAAGTTGAGACCTCAATTTCAATAATTTTTGCTTCCAACCCCAAAATTCCACCAGAGAAAACTTTTGCTAGCATTTTTTCAGTATAGTAAAATTGAATAAGGATTTAAAGGTCGAAAAATAAATAGACAGCGAACAATAAACAGCGAGCAATATGAACCAAAAAATCCAAAGATTCATTCTTTTGATGGTTGGAGTTTTAGCAATGTGCTTTGCAATAGGTTATC
>Ga0207433_10016057_pt1 | contig 10569 bp, 9 predicted proteins | sample YelNatPaOPGAMG01_FD_187559 | JGI IMG/M metagenome (GOLD analysis project Ga0207433, IMG submission 187559) | Hot spring thermophilic microbial communities from Obsidian Pool, Yellowstone National Park, USA - OP-RAMG-01 (SPAdes) (version 3) | ecosystem: Environmental > Aquatic > Thermal springs >...
TTAGAGGTCTCAACAGGGACTGTGACCTGTACCTGAGGAACCGGCGGCACAGGCCTCCGAAGCGTTGGAATGAAAAGGGTAATAATTAAAACTACCCCAATCACAAAAGCCAATATGAGCAATGCTATTAATAAACTCTTACCCTTCATCTTTACTCCTCATAGGTTTCAACAAATTGAAAGGTTAGTTTTATATACCCCTTTTTTTCACCACCTGTACCAGCCTCAAAATTGTCTATAACTACTGGAAAGTTTTTTAAAAATTTTAAAAACTCTAATAAAGCGGGCAGGTTAGTATAGTTTTGAATTTCCATATTTACCCTATAAACCTTGAGCAACCCACCTGCCGAAGATAAAACATTCATCCAGTCGAAAAATTGACCACTTTCGACTTTAACTTCCGTATCAAGGCCGTATTGTTTTGCCGAACTCTGAAAGTAGTCTTTAAGAAAACTCATCTTTCTGCCGTCATCGCCTAACTCACGCATATCTATAAACAAAAAGCTCCTACTCGCAGGAAGGCTGAATTGATAAACATAGTTCTTGTAGGTACTGAACTCCCTGAACTGATTTATAAGTTCATTCTCCATCCTTTCGATCTTTGAACTTTCCTTCTGAACAATCTGATACTCAATATAACCAAGGATGCCAAAAATAAGCAAGAAAACTATAAGGTAAATCGGTCTTCTTAGCATTCTCAACTACTCCCCTTAACCATCACGCCTTTAACAAGGTACTCCCTCTTATCCCCCTGGGTTTGGACTTCGTAACGAAGATTTTGAAATGTCCCGTAAGAATTTAAACGATTTATAAAGGATTCGATCAAGTCTGCTTTCTTAAAATCTGGAACATTTTCAAAGTCAAAGGTCAATGAAAAGTTAAGCCCGGAAACTTGTCTCTCCGCTTTGAAATAAGTTACCCTCATCCCTCTCTCTAAACTGGCAGATACTGCTTTGAGCAGTTCCTCCAAAGGAACATCTGCTTGACTCAACCCACTGGTTAACATCAACATCCTGTTTTCTCTTATATAGGTGAGATTTTGATAAACCCCTGACCTAAGGTTGTCAAGGGTCCTTGATAGAGTACGTTCATATCTAAGAAGGCGTCCGTAAGAATAGCCAAAAAGTGCCGAATAAAAGAGAAAGGAAAGTAGTAGGAGCAAATAAATGTAAGGCGAAATTTCCCTATAACTCACAATAGGCGGAAGTATGTTTAAGATAAACTCCTTTGGATTCTTCTGTGAAACGATGTATGGTGCAATATCTCCACCTCTGTAAATGGGAAGTTCTATTTCTTCTGTAACCACGCCGAATCTGCCAAATAAAGTGCCCACTTTCTTATCTTCCGCAAAATAGTACAATTTTCTTAGTTCAAAGGTTCTATCGTAATTCTGCCTTACATAGTATGTAATTCGTTCTATCTCCTCCCTTAACCTCAGAGTTAGGTCTTCAGGAGTTACCCTTTGAGAACCAACGGGAATTGTCCGGTAAAGGACCACGGCACCACCCATTAAAACGGTCATCTTAGTCTTATCTTCGTAAAGTTCCACTATTAAAGCACTCTTACCCGTGTCAAAGTTATAGTACGAAATAGGATAGGAAACTATAAGCTCAATGAGGTCACGATAGTTCTTTAAATATTCAACAAGTTCATTAAAATAAGACTCTTTAATCCCATTAACCAAAACCAAAGAGGAAATACCCGCCTCATCCTCTTTTATTGCCACGGTTTCAAAGGCAAAGCGCGCCTTTTCCCCCAAAATTGAAATAAGCTCGTAATTCACCGTCTTTTTCAATTCAGAAGACCTCAAATTGGGGAGTCTCAAAAGGTTTAAATAATAAATGTTAGGGTCATCTAATAAGACATAAACTTTATCAACTCCCCTCATCCTTGAGGGGAATTTCGACGCTTTGAATTCTTCTCCACTTAAAAAGAATAACCCTTCTAAAACTCCATCTTCAAAGATATAGAGATCTGCCGAGAAATTCTGTCTTATAAGAAATACTGCAATTTTCATAGATTTAGGGGCCCCTTTAAGGGGCCCCTAAGATAGTAACTATTCAACGACGTAAACCAAAGTGGTATCAGCTGAATGTGTAAACACAGCTCCTTTTGTAGTGTCACCGTCATCGATAAGGTTATCAATATCCGATTTCGCGGCTGGATCCACTAGCTTAACTTTAATAATGTTCCTTAAAGTACCACTAACTGTTAAAGTATCAAGTTTGTAATTCGTTCCATACGGACTCGGTTTTTTGAAAGCAATGCTATACTTAGCTAAGGAATCCCATGCGGCAACGTCGCTATCTATATATCCATCCCCGGTAGTATCGCCCGGATATGTGTTCTTCTTGCTGTAGTACACCATCACAGCAGTGTGGATATTTCTGAGGTCTCCAGCAGTCCTCTTAACCTTCGCGCTTGATTGGAGGGTCATGCCCCTCATCACAAGGGCTATGAGCAGCCCTATGACCACCAGCACGATGGCCAGTTCCAGCAGTGTGAAGCCTTTACGCCTCATAATGTTACCTCCTTTTAAAGGCGAGCGTTAAAGTTTCCAATATAAGGTCAGGGTGTCCGAGGTATAGGCCCTCGACCCCTGAATATAACCTGTGTTGTAAATTCCGTCATCATTTTTCTTATCTATCTGCTCAGCAATGTTACCCGGGATCCCGGTTCCCCCCACAAAATTTCCAAATCCATAGGTAGAACCAAAATTCATACTGCCAAATATGTAATTTCCATAAGGGCCTCTTGGCATTCCCTGTACATATCCTCCCTTCAACATATGGCTCCAGACGTAAGGGGCCTCTCCCGGATCTACATACCCATTTCCATTACCGCTTACCTCGCCGGGCCACCTTGTTCCAGCAGTTGAATCATCGCCGGGGTACATTCCATACCTGTCATAGTAAGAGTAAAAAGCTGCCTGTATCCCCTGAAAATCTCTGGTTAATTTCGAAATTCTTGCATTCTCCACAAGCCCTTGCCCTCTAAGGACTATTACAATGATGAGGCCAATTACTATCAAAACTATTGCAAGTTCAACCAAAGTAAATCCTTTCCTCATGAAGCCTCCTTTGCTCTCAAAATGTTTTATTTTCATAGTTTGAATTAATATAATGCCCCCCTTCGGTATTGTCAAGAATTCTGCACTTTCAAATTGCCATTTGACTTGATTTTTCAAAGGATTTACAATCAATGTCCTGGAGGTGAATATGTTAAGCGTTTGGAAAAAAACTAAAGAATTAGAAGGGAAAATCGATGCCTACCTTGATTTTTTCATCGAAGCCTCTCTAAATTTCAAAGAGGGCTTACTTATGTACCTTAAAAATTATTGCGAAAAGTTCGAAGAAAAGGTAAAAAAAGTGGATGAACTGGAAAGTCGGGGAGACTCCTTAAGGAGAGAAATCGAAAATGTGATTTACATGGAGCTTTTAATTCCCGAGTCGAGAGGCGATGTGCTTGGAATTATTGAGAACGCAGATTCTGTCCTAAACTCTATGTCACAGGTGATGATTGAATTTGATATTCAAAGACCCACAATACCAGAATCTTTGAAAGAACCCTTTGAGCTTTTAATTGAAAATACCGTATTTTCCGTTCAAGAGATGGTCTCTGCAATCCGTATGTATTTTAAAAACATCCAGGAGGTAAGAAACCATATAAAATCAGTCATGCACTTTGAACACGAATGTGACGAAATTGGAAACGAGATAAAAAGAAAAATTTTCTTAGACACCACCATTGAGCCCTGTTGTAAAATCCAGTTGTCAAACTTTATCTCAATGGTTCAACTGGTCTCTGACAAGGCCGAAGATGTCTGTGACAGGCTCTCCATTTACGTTATCAAAAGGATAGCATGAACTTCATTCTCTTAGCCGGCGGTCTCATTCTTGGCTGGTCTCTCGGAGCCAACAATACTGCTGATATCTTTGGCACAGCGGTTGGCTCTAAGATGGTTAGGCTTCGCACTGCACTTATCGTTGCCTCCCTATCGGTGATTTTAGGTGCCCTGCTGCAGGGTTCGAATACCACAAAGAGTATAGGGGAACTGGGAAAAATTAATGCAATTGGTGGAGCTTTTACCGTATGTCTCGCCACGGGACTTACAGTTATATGGATGACAAAGGCAGGATTCTTAGTATCAATTACACAGGCCCTCGTGGGTGGAATAATCGGATGGACGCTATTCGCTGGAGAGATACTTAACGTTAATTCACTGGTACAAATTCTTAAAGCCTGGATTATCTCGCCACTTATAGCCTTCTTCCTCGCCTTTCTCCTTTACAAATATTTTCACAGATGGCAGGTAAGAGCAAAAATGAACCTTTTTACGATGGATTATTTGTTCCGGTTAGCCTTCATTATCCTTGGCGCCTTTGCAGCCTTCAGTTTTGGAGCGAACAATATTGCAAATATAGTGGGGGTTTACATCTTCTCGAACCCCTTCAAAAACCTATACATTGGACCTATTGAAATCTCTGCCTTTAAAATTTTAATATTTGTTGGATCACTTTCAATCGCTCTTGGAATTCTCACCGGTTCAGAAAGGGTCATAAAAACTGTTGGTGAAAGAATTTTAAAACTCACGCCCTTAGCCGGCCTCGTGGTAGTTTTGACCCAGGCTATTGTCCTACTCCTCTTTTCTTCAGATGTAATTAGGAAACTTTTATTAATACTCCATCTTCCAACCCTTCCCCTTGTCCCTATCTCCAGTTCACAAGTGGTTATTGGTGCAATGATAGGCATAGGTATGGCAAGGGGAGCAGGCAGACTAATAAACTTTGGAGTCCTTAAGGACATTGTGCTCGCATGGATTATAACTCCCATTTCCGCTGGAATTCTCTCTTTCTTTATGCTTTTCTTCACACAGAATGTATTCCAGCTTACCGTTAGGCACCCGATAAGATACAGTCTTGAAAGCTCGGTAATTAAAGAAGTTGGAAAATTGGGAATTGATACATTGCCACTTAAACCCCTTAAAGGTAAAATCTTTCAAAACACAACCAATGCCAGAAATACCCTCTTAAGTCTTGGAAGTTATGATAAAAACCAGATTTATACGATCCTTGATCATATGAGGATTGATTCCATTGTAGTCGATTCTTCCAAACTCCAGGAAATAAACATAAAGTGGTTTACTTCTGAAGAATTATCAGAAATAAAGAAGTTGCATGGAAAAGTTTACATTCATGCGTGGGAGTTTAAAAATGAACTGCTGAAAAGTAACGTTTTTAGCGAGAAGGTCAAAAATCCAGACGGCGAAAAAGAGTTCAGGAAACAGTATGACCTTCTTGTACTCCTCTTTAGAAAGCCTTACAAATAGTTTGATAAGCCTTGGCTTTTAGCTTATTATTTAAATATGGAGCTTTTGAGCCTTCTTTTCCTTTTTGCTTTCACAGGATATCTTCTCTTCATTAGCTCAGAAAACAAAATTCTAATCACTGAACGTATCGCTTCTTTAATTTTTTCCTTTGCCTTTTTGTTCTTGTTAATCAGCATAGCCTCCTACTTTCCCGAAGGTGAACTTACAAACTGGGGAGGCAAAATTGGATACATAGTTGGATCGATCCTTGTCACAAAATTGGGTTACTTGCTTTCTGCCCTAATTTCTTTAATCTTCTCCCTTTACGGTTTCTTGGTGTTTATAAACAAGGCAAAAAAGAGCCTCCTTTTAGAACTTTTAGCCCTCTTCGTCCTTCTTTTCGCCCTTTCATTATATTTGCCCATTCCTCTTGCAGGTAGCCTTTCAGTAAGAATCTCTAAATTCCTCTTAAATAACCTTGGTATAGCAGGTAAAATTATCGTTTCCCTTCTATTCGTCATCATGTCCTCCTTTATCATCAGTTTTCCTAAACTCATAAGCCGAAAAAAGAAAAAAGACGAGATAAAGGAAGAAATCGATAAAGTGCAAGAATCTCCTGAGTTGGAGCAAAAAAAGAAGGAAATTAAAACAAAAACAGCAGCAAAAGTACAAAAGCCTGAAATTAAGGTAGATGAGGAAGAACTGAACCCAAATACCTTAATTAATCTTTTAAAACCTGCTGAACCCTTCGATGCTACAGAATCCAAGCAAGAGCTGGAAAAGAATAAGATACTAATCGAGGAGAAACTTCGGGAGTTTAACATAGAGGGAAAGGTCGTAAACTATTATCCAGGCCCCGTCGTGACGAGATATGAATACGAACCTGCTCCCGGGGTACGGCTTTCAAAAATTTCATCCCTTGCTGATGACATTGCGCTAAGGATGAGATCCAATGCAATTAGAATAATAGCACCGTTACCCAATAAAGGGCTCGTGGGCTTTGAAATTCCCAATAAAAATAGAAAAACAGTTTATCTCAGGGCCTTAGTAGAAAGAGATGAATTTTTCCAATTGGATTCTCCTTTGGCCTTTGCCCTTGGGGTCGACACCGCTGGAAATCCTGTATATGCTGACCTTTCAAACATGCCCCACCTCCTCATCGCTGGATCTACAGGAAGTGGAAAGTCGGTATGCATTAACACGATTATTACCAGCATCATTTTCAGAAACAAACCCGAACAGGTTAGGTTTGTGCTGATTGATCCAAAACGTATAGAATTGTCACTTTACGAGGGTATACCCCATCTTCTTTTACCCGTTGTAAAGGACAGGAAATTGGCAGTAGAGGTTCTTAAAAAGGCAGTTAAATGGATGGATTACCGCTATAAATTATTTGCAAAAGAAACGGCGAGGGACATTTCCAGCTACAATGAGAAAATGATTAAATCCGGTGGCGAACCTATTCCTTATCTTGTTATCATAATTGACGAATTTGCCGACCTTATTATCACTACTGGAAGGGAGATTGAAGAACCTCTTGCAAGGCTTGCACAGATGGCAAGGGCAGTGGGAATCCACTTGATTGTGGCTACTCAGAGGCCTTCAGTTGACGTTATTACAGGTATGATAAAGGCAAATTTCCCTGTAAGAATCGCTTTTAAAGTCCCAAGCAAAGTCGACTCAAAAACAATTTTAGATGAGAATGGAGCAGAAAAACTTCTTGGAAGAGGAGATATGTTATTTATACCTCCAGGGACTTCCGAAAAAGTAAGGCTCCACGGACCTCTCATCACCGAGGAAGAGACCAAAAAAATTTCACGAACCTTGACCCAACACTACCTCACACAAATTATTAAGAGTTACTTTGACCTTGACGCTCTTAAAGCCAAGGAACTTGTAGAAGAACTTATGGATGAGAACCTTTACATGCCTTTTATTAGGATTGACGAACCGGGACTTTCTGAATTAGAGGAAAAGGCAATCGGGTTCCTTTCGGACTATTTAGAATTGGAACCAGAAACTATAAGAGAGAAGCTTTCAGAAATCAGAGACAATTACTATAGGAAAATCCCGGAAATGACAGAAATTCCAATAACTGAAACAGAAGAAGAAATTAGTGTGGAAGAAGGCGAGTGGGATCCGATGCTTGAAGAAGCTGCCAAAGCGGTCATCCTTGAAGGCAAAGCCTCAGCAACCCTTTTGCAGCGGAGGCTTAAACTGGGGTTTGCAAGGGCTGCAAGAGTAATTGATCAATTGGAGCAACTGGGAATTATCGGCCCCCAAGAGGGGACAAAACCCAGAAAGGTTCTTGTGAAGTTCGAAGATCTTGAAAGGATTTTTAAAGAAGGAAAGAATTGAGTTAGTAAGTTAGGGGGGTGAGCATGTTTACCAAATCTGAAATAATCAATATAGCTATAGCAGTTGAGGAAAGCGGGTTAGAGTTTTACAAAGAGGCAGAAAAGATCGCTCCTAAGGAGCTTAAAGAAGTCTTTGAATTTCTTGCGAAAGAAGAGATGAAGCATAAGGAACTCTTTGAAGAAATCCTCAGTGGGCTTAAGGGACAGGAGGAAAGAAGAATAGACGATGAAGATTACGAACAATACGTAAAGGCTATCGGTCACCTCGCTGTATTTAAGAAAAACGAACTAAAGGAAAAAATCGCAAGCCTCAATACCCCAGAAAAAATAATTAGCTTTGCAATAGAAATGGAAATCACCAGCATCAATTACTACACCTTCCTACTCGAAGCAGAACCTGAGAAAAATAGACCCTTGCTTAGCCAAATAATTGCAGAGGAAAGAAAACATTTGAAAACACTCACGGGCATACTCGAAAAACTTCAAAAGTAAAACTTAAATTTTTCAACATACAAAATCCTTTGAAGTATTTAGAATCCTCTTTATAATAAAAGCATGTCAAGATATTTAGTTACAAGTGCATTACCTTACGCAAATGGCCCTCTTCACATCGGCCACATAGCGGGGGCTTATCTACCCGCAGATATTTACACGCGATACCTCAAATTAAAAGGCGTAGAAGCCATCCATATCTGTGGAACCGATGAACACGGGGTGGCGATTACCATCAAGGCGGATAAGGAGGGTAAAACCCCTAAGGAAATAGTCGATTACTACCATCAGAACATTAAGGAAAGCTTCGATGGACTTAATATAATCTTCGATAACTTCTCGAGGACCTCTAAACCTTTACACCACAAATTATCTCAGGAATTTTTTTTGAAGATTTACGAAAAGGGATACATTTACAAGAAGGAAATTGAACAACTTTACTGTTTAGATTGCCAGAGATTTTTACCTGATAGATATGTGGAAGGCACATGCCCTTACTGTGGAAACGAAAAGGCCAGGGGTGATCAGTGTGAGCAGTGCGGCAGATGGCTGGAACCAAAGGACTTGATTAATCCAAGATGCACTATCTGCGGTGCAACACCGGTCGTGAAAACTTCCTTCCATTACTATTTCAAGTTAAAAGAATTTGAAAAGCCTTTAAAGGATTGGCTTTCTTCAAAAACCTACTGGAAAGAGAATGTACTGAACCAGGCCCTTTCCTGGGTAAGAGATGGACTTGAGGATAGAGCTATCACCAGAGACCTCTCCTGGGGGGTTCCCGTTCCTCTGGAAGAGGCAAAGGGTAAAGTACTGTACGTGTGGTTTGACGCACCTATTGGATATATCTCCTCAACAATTGAGTGGGCTGAAAAAATTGGAAAACCCGATGAATGGAAGAAATATTGGCTTGACCCTGAAACAAAGATAATCCACTTCATCGGAAAGGACAATATTATCTTCCACACCCTCATATGGCCAGCAATGCTTATGGCCCATGGTGATTACAATTTACCTGACAATGTTCCAGCCAACGAATTCTTGAACTTGATGGGTGCCAAATTATCAACATCCAGAAACTGGGCCATTTGGATCCCGGACCTTTTAAAAGAGTATCCTCCGGACTACATTCGTTACGGGCTGGCCCATGTTATCCCTGAGACAAAGGATTCGGACTTCTCCCTCGAGGAATTCCACACCAGGATTAACAGCGAGCTCGTTAATAACCTCGGAAACTTTGTAAACAGAACCCTCACCTTCATTAAAAATTATTTAGGAAGAATTCCTGCAGACACTAACGGTTTCAAAGATATGGATTTAGAGATAATTGGGGAAATTGAAGCACTTCCCGGAAAAATAGGTAGTTACATCGAGAACTTTGAGTTCAGGAAAGCATTAAAAGAAATAATGGCATTCTCTCAAAAGGGAAATCAATATTTCGACTACAAAAGGCCCTGGAGCACGAGAAAAACAGATTATAAAGAGGCGGAAAGGACCCTTTACCTTTGCGCTTCGATGGTGAAAGCGCTCAGTATCGTTATAGAACCATACCTCCCCGATTCAGCAAAAAGGATTAGAAAAATGCTTGGCATCTCAGACATTCCCGTAAGTTGGGATGATGCGGGAAATTGGAGGTTTCCGAAAGATATTGAGCCACAGGATGTAGAAATTCTCTACAAGAAGGTTGAGGACAAGCCTTTAAAGATAGGGATTAAAACAGATGCAAAGAAAGAAAAAGAAGAGGAAAAGCCTATGGAATACATAAAATTTGAGGAATTTAAAAAACTGGAGCTAAAAATTGGAGAAATCGTTTCTGTGGAAGACATTCCCGGAGCAGATAAGTTGTACAAACTACAAGTAAATCTTGGAGATAAAGTGGTAGAACTGGTAGCTGGCTTAAAGACATCCTACACAAAGGAAGAACTTTTGCACAAAAAGGTTCCCGTTTTAGTAAATTTAGAACCAAAAACGGTGAGAGGTGTCACTTCCAATGGCATGATACTCGCTTGTGATCTCGACGGAAAACCGGTACTACTTACACCCGATAAAGACGTTCCGCCCGGCTCCATAATAAAATGACGAAAAGTTTTAAAATCCCTCTTGTGTTTCTCCTTTTTAACTCTCTTCTTTTGGCAAAGGATATTTCCGGAAAACTTGAAGAATTAATATCAAAGGGTAAACTTGATCAGGCAGAAAACCTCATCTACCAAGCACAAGCAGAAGGCGAATTTTCTCCATCAATTCAAATTTACCTCGCAAAGATCTACTTTCTAAGAAAAAATATGAAATCGGCCTATGAAACTTTGATGGGCATTGAACCTCCGGAGGATAGTAAAACCAGGTCAAAACTCGTTCAGCTTCTTTTGGAGTTTGGTGATAGTGCCCTCAATCTGAAATATAAAGATATGGCTATAGA
>Ga0207433_10016061_pt1 | contig 10567 bp, 9 predicted proteins | sample YelNatPaOPGAMG01_FD_187559 | JGI IMG/M metagenome (GOLD analysis project Ga0207433, IMG submission 187559) | Hot spring thermophilic microbial communities from Obsidian Pool, Yellowstone National Park, USA - OP-RAMG-01 (SPAdes) (version 3) | ecosystem: Environmental > Aquatic > Thermal springs >...
TTCCATTTTTATCTGGCACGGATCATGTGCGCATGAAACCTGGAATCACGCCATGGTCGACAGACGGCACGTTCGTCGTCTCCTAGAGAGCGGCTCGTTCACCACAGTGCTTGTCGAAGACCGCTGTTATTTGGATGAGAAGCGCGTCCAGTAACGCTTTGCGCAGATGCTATGACGCTGGGCACCTGCACAGCATCAAGAAACTATTCTGTGCATATCGTCCCAGTCGCTGTGAATGCTCGATGCGCACTATCCGTCGTGAGATATGCGTGAAAAAAGGGACCTCGAGGGAAGCGCAACGATCCGTTATCGGGTACGTTGCTGTGTACTTTGGGTCCGCCAAGGCATGCACCAGCATCCGCAGTGCCCCGTACAACTGCGATGCCTCTCATGGGAGAGTGATGCGTCTGCCGCGGCTCGCCTGCAAACAGGTTGCCGCAAAGTCATTTTGACCCTCCTCAGTCTCGGTAGATGATGGCGTCGCGGCCGGGTCCGACGCCAATGAACCGCACTGGAACGCCAACCAGCTCTTCGATGCGCTTGACATAGGCCTGGGCGTTTCGTGGCAAGTCCGCAAAGTCGCGTATCTCAGAAAGCGATTGCTCGTGCCAGCCGGGCATCTGCTCGTATTCGACTTCGCATTCAGCGAGCTCTCGCAGCGAGGCTGGCATGCCCTGCAATTTTTTTCCGCGATACCAGTACTGGACACCGATCTGGATCTCATGAAAACAACTGAGCACATCGAGTTTCGTTAAACAGAGCGCCGTGAAACCATTCAAGCGGCAAGTATAACGCAGGAGGAAGGTGTCAAGCCAACCGCAGCGGCGCGGTCGCTGCGTCGTCGTCCCGTACTCTTGACCAAGCTGTTGAAGCTGAATTCCGCGGGCGTCCAGTAACTCCGTTGGAAATGGCCCAGCACCGACCCGCGTCGTGTACGCTTTCACAACGCCAATGACCTGCCGAATGTATGCGAGAGGAATCCCGAGGCCGGTCAGGCAGCCGCCGATCGTGCAGTTGCTCGAGGTCACATAGGGATACGTACCAAAATCGATATCCAACATTGCAGCGTTTGCCCCCTCAACGAGTATCGAGTGTTGGCCATTTGCGAGCATGTCGTAGAGCAAAGTAAACGAGTCTCCGATCATCGGCTCAAGACGTCGCGCGTACTCGTAGTAACGAGCCACTTCAGCGCGAATATCGTAGTGTTTAAGCGCCTGCTCCGCTGCCGAGCCGAAACGCTTTCGCAAGTCTTCCACTGCCGATTGTATGTGAGCCTCAAATTCGATACCTCGAAATTCCCGAAGGTCTGCGATTCGCAGGTTTCTGCGATATGCTTTGTCCGCATAACAGGGACCTATTCCGCGTCGGGTCGTGCCTATACTGCCACCGGCAGTTCCCGCTCGCTCCGTCTCTAGCAGACCATCTGCAATCTGATGGTAATCAAAGAGGATGTGCGCTCGATCGCTAACGCAAACTCTAGCGGAGACGTTCGGTACGCCCTGCTTCTCTAATTGGTCGATTTCCGCGAACAGGGTCGGCAAGTGCACCACCACTCCGTTTCCAATGACCACGAGGACTTTGGGGTTTAATATCCCGCTTGGCAACAAATGCAAAGCGTACTTGGTACCATTCACGACGATGGTATGTCCGGCGTTGCTGCCTCCCTGACAACGGGCGACAACGTCAGCGCGCTGGGCCAGAAGGTCCACCAGTTTGCCCTTGCCCTCGTCGCCCCACTGTGCCCCGAGCACGACGGTGGCGCCACCTGGTAAATCCGAAGCCATTCGACCACGCGCTTGGGCATGCACAGAGCCAGGAGACCTGGACCACACGGGTGCTCCCTGGCGTAAAGTCGAAACACAGATATTGTGTCACTGGTACGAGGCCGTAGCTTATATGTCGCTGGGTATGCTTCGGAAGCCGGCGGCTGCGTGTCGCGTTGGACGTCGTTGTTCATCATGGACAATATTGGTGAATACGGCCGTTGAAGGAGCGGCTTTCCCATACGCGAAATACGCCTCTATACCCATTGTATGAAGCATTCAAATCATGAATAAAACTAGCCAATACGCTCACTGGATGAGCGGCCTGTCAATGGACGATACGCGCCAATACGCCTACGGAATGCACATGGTCAATTAGGAACAGAACTAGATCATACGCCCATGCAAAGAGCGATGCAGAACTGGCGCCACGACGATGCGACGGATCCGCCGCCCAAGCGTCCAACCTAGGGCAGGTGCGACTGTGCCCTCGAGCATCGAGACGGCCTACTTCGCCCGTGGCAACTCTCAAACGGGATTTCAAACCGATTATACCGCTGATTCCTGTTGCTATCGCACATTCGGGAACCACTGTCAGGATCATGAATCATGCATGAAAATATTGCGCTGGATCCGAACCGGCAGGGAAGCCCTGCATGAGCTTTTCCGCAGTCTCTGCATCTACATGCCCGAAAGGCACCTTGGACGAAGGAATCGGGAGAGCTCCTTGCCAGTATGCGCCTTTCGGGAACGTTCGTTCGCAGGTACCACGGCCTGCGTGTGCGCCTCATGATCCTGTCTGTGGTGAATGCCTGCGCTTGGACCCGCATCCGCAGTTGCCGAGACCATTGCGTTCGTCCATGCACGCATCGAACTGGCATCGCTTTCACTGGACGATGGACAGGCAGTACGTTCCAGTGAACGACATGCTCAATGATGATTGCGATCGGGTGCACGCGGCGCGCCAACGGCACATCTCCATACACACCCCATCGAGTGCCGAGCCCGGCGAGCGCACTCGCGATCATACCAGTAACGTCGGGCGCTGCGGCAGCGAAACGACGCCCCAGGTCGTGACTTGGCGCACGCCCTGGTGCGTGCGTCACCCGTAGCGGCGCTATTCGTGTGTCATCGTAGGCGCTTACGGTAGGCTTGGCATTCCCAGTATCATAGAAACGAACCACTAAAACCGAAAAACGGAATACGTAGTGCTTCATGGATCTTGAACGAGCTGAAATGCAGAACCATGGTTGCTTCCTCGAATGCGTATCGTGATCGTGGCAACAGGGATCCTCGGTTCATGCGAGAACGTTCCTGCAGCGACCGAAAAACTCCGGGACACTGCTCGGTGCACCGTGCAGTGTTCCGACTGCAGCGCCTGCGCTCCTGCCGGAAGCAAGCCTGGGTGCTGGTGTTTGCCGGAATCCCGAGCTCGAATACGGCACGACGGATGCTTCCCCTGATGCCAATAGCCATCGGGTACCTGAGGATCCCTGGTTCGATACAACGATAACATTTCATTCGAGAAAACTTGAGCGCCTGGCGCACACTGGCACTCTGCCTGGCGGGATCCGCACGACAAGCGGAGCAACTGTATCGGTGCTGGAAGCGCCCATCGACCCGGCATGATCCCAAGCCCGTGACTTTGCAAGCGGACGAGCTGCTTCGCTCAGGCCTGCAAGATTGGAAACCATGCAGCCGCGGACATAGAACGTTGATAGGCATTCAGTCGCCCCGGTCCGAGGTTGATCTACTAAAAACTCGTTTCCTCATCAAAGAAATCACCCAATTATATTCCTTGACGCGTGGACGTTTCGGTTTCCGATGGATACGCTACACTGGAGACAAGCGTTCGACCGATGCGTCCCGCAGGCGCGCCACCGGTATCGCCGCCTCCAGCGCTCAGCAGCAGCGCTGCACTAGAAGCAGAGCTGCAGAGCGACAGCATCGCTCTGTTTGCGCTTTTCCTGTAGCGTGCTCGTCGTCCGGTATGAACCGAAACGATCAAGCAGTCGCACAAGTGGCAGCACTCAAAAACCTAATCGAACAAGTACGAAGTAAAGAGGATCAATGGACAAAGCAAGTTGCACGAAAACGGTCGTTGTTGGCACAGCTACAAGAGAACGAGTTCGTGCGAGAGGAGCTGACGCTCGTCGAGCGCGACCCCGGTGCGCGACTCTACAAACTCCACGGCCCGTGTCTTTTACCAAAGCGGCGAGCCGACGTTGCTGACAACGTGAAGCAACGCCAGGACCTGTTGCTCGGCGAGATAAGACGGGTAGATGGCGTGATCTCGAACCTTGAGCGCGAACTGCAGGAACTGCAGCAACGCTTGCGGGAAGCCCAGCGTCAGCTGACCACGCCGGCGACAACAACAGCCTAAGTTTTACCCAGTCGATCCCGGGGGAAGTGAGGTACACGCTTGTTTTACGTCGCCTGGGTACTACCTGGGGTACTGTCACCAGCGGCGGTGACGGTTAGTGCGCTCGCTGCGAAGCGCTCTTCGTTGTGCAAGGCCCATGTGCCGTAGTCGGTACTTGAGCTATGCGGAGCTCACATGCTCCAATGCCCCCGTATCGATTCCATGTCGTCTACAGAGCCGAATGCCTATCGCGTATTTCCAGGGAGAGCAAGTCCACCGAGGCATGCCCCCTCGTTTTCTGCGATGTATCGACCTGGGGATCCGTTGCCTTCCTTCAGACTCCGCGTGCTCATGTTCAAAAACAGCACGTACGGAGCATGGTGACACCAGCAGCTGTGCCTCTGCGACGTATTCAGGGCTCGAGGACGACTGAGCACCGCGGTTGCGTGCATCAACAGGATGCACACGATATTCGCGGGGAGGACGCATCCAGTCCCATGCACCGCATGAACAGCTGCCACGACAGCTGCAATCCAAGTCATCAGTGTCGTCCAGATAGGTTTCCATTCAGCGCTGTGAGTGGAGGATGCATGGAAGCGCGCCCTGTTTCTCGCTGGCGTGCAAGCGGCCTATGCACGACAACTGCAGCACGTGTCGATAAGGTTACAGGGGTACAAGCGCTTTCGCTCGCAAAGCGCCGGTCTCCAGTGGGCGTCTGTTTTCTTTTTTGGTCGACGTAACATTCATACTGACCGAGGATGCCCGTCTACTGGATGATTACCGGTATGCAGGAAAGCATACCGCGTTACTGTCACGTTCTTTTTTATCGACGGAAAGCGTACACTGACCAGGGATCCTCGTCTTCCCGATATTTATCGGTACCTGATTCCCGTTGGAATTTCGTGCCACGGTTGCCGCACTCTCTGCTGCAGAGCGAAAGGAAAGCACGGCGTTTCGCTTCCACAAGACTATACACGACGCGAATCGATGTACTCGCAAAACTTGCACGATAAACAGACGCCAGCTTATTTCAAGTTGTACAACGGTGCCCTCTAGTACGTCTCCAGTACTGGATACAGATTTGCATTCTCGTGTACGTCCGGGAGCACAGGAGAGATCCAGTCGCTCTGCTGCAAAATGCGACAGAGCTCTACGAGCGTTCGCGGCCGCTGCGACCCCAGTAGTTGCCGCAGCAATCCGAGTTTTCCTTCAGCTGCGCCTGCAATCACAACGAGATCTAGTTTTTCACAAACGGAATCGTCCCAACGTCTCTGTGAGGCACGATCTAGATAGATATTCGACGCCGTCGTGTTCCATACAGTCTCGGGCGATGCACCATCGCTCGGTTTTGCATAGAGACCCAACATGACCAGCGGCGGCAGGTTTGTATGTGCAGCAGCTGAAGAACGGATGCGCTGGATCAGGCCTTCGAGGCGCGTAAACCAGCCATCCGGAAACGCTAGCGCATACTCGGCAAAGAGAGGTCGCTGGTGCTGTAGGAATATGAGAATCTTCTCCGATGCAATCGGAGTCGATGGACTCCTCACAACGGCTTCGACACACGCCGCAGCATCCGGGTGCATGCTCATGACCTGATGATGGGCAATCGGCCCTGAATCGTCACCCACAAAGTAGATACGCTCCAGGCGGTCTAGTGTGGTCGCACCGTCAGCCCATGCCGCCGCCAGAAGCGACGACAGTGAAGCGTAGCGAGCTATCGGCCGCGATACGATTTCCTCCGTCTCCGTCGCGGGATCATCCATTACGACCAACTCAAACCTGACGGGTTGCTTGGGCGCTCGCTCTACTCGGTTCAAGTCCGAGGCGGTGACCAGAGGCGGGCTCCGTTTGGTCCCGCTCCATACGCGGGAACGGACAGCTTGTACAGTGGTTCCAGCGGTGAGCCGCTCCAGCGAGTATACCAGCTCGCACGGCGTCCAGGTTCGCGAGCGATGTAAACCGGCCCCGAGACCCGTCGACGCACAGCCGCTGTGCTCAAAAGCAGAGCGTGCCAGTCCGAAAAATGGAAAGTCCAAGTCATGCAGATGAAGATCGTACTTGGGGATCAGGAACGGATCCTGCGTCTGCGTGATACCGCGCAGATAGTGTTCGACCATCCGACGACGTGTCCCCGCTGGATAGACCAAAGCTTGGGTTCCATAGATCCGCGAGTGTTCTAAGAACGCGTACGGCCATCCCAGCCGCGGGTCATGCCATTTCTCCGGTACATAGAGCTGCGCAGCGTAGCTCGTATTCGGCGGGAAGGAGTATCTCCGGTTCGGCGCCTGTGCCAAACTGTCCAGATCGTGCTCAATGGAGCGCAGCGTGTGAAGCATATTCACCCAGGCGTCGTCGGCAGCTTTGACATCATCCTCTAGTAGGACCAGGTCGCGCTCTGGTGATGCAAAAAGATCAAGTCCTCGTAGAGCAGCATAGTAGTTCACGGTACCGATTGCGTGCCGGCTTTGCTGAATACGCTCGAGCGGCATTGCCCCCGACGTTTCAAGATGATCCCGAAACGCCTCATCCCATCGATGAATGTTGATTCTCGTGGGATTGTGGCGGAACACGCGCAGATACTCGTCATCGGGCGGGTAGTTGCTTGCAAACAAGTGCAGTTTGTCGATGAACTCGTGTTCCGGAGAGAGGCTCGGCATCCCCGCTGCATCAACAGATAAAGCAGCAGCAGAAGCAGCAGCAGCAGTCGGCATGTACACCGGATCGCGCCAAAAGCTCAGGATCACGGAAGCCACGGTGGCGTACACGCCTCCACAGGTGACGTTCCGCAGTGGGCACGGAAGCAGTTTCCGTTGCGTCTCGGTATCGAGACAGAGTTCATGGCTCAGCGCTGTGTAGATGCGTTGCCCGTCCCGGTTCCAGACTTGGTGCTGACCATCCGGATCATCATGCTTCGACTCGCACGGCAGCAGGTCTACCGTGCGGTCCGCGAGGCTCGTCACCGAGAGACAGAGCGTTCGGTTCTTTCGTTCAACCTTGGTTTCTACATAGTGTCCGGCAAGCGTCTGATGCTGGGATGAAACATTTGATGCCGGTGCTGGGTACCGAATCGTTCGGTCTTTCGGATCCACTGGGGGCATGCGCTCCGGCGGAAAGCGAGTTCGCTGGAGATCCTCAGGCGTGTACCGTGACAGCGGTACATAGCGCCGCACGGTTACCATGCCAATGGTGGATCGATGACGCTCCCGAAACGCCGGTGAGATAGCGGCCAATACATCCAGTCGGGGGGCGTCCAGTGCCAGCAACAGCGCTTTCGTGGAGCGCCCAGTTCTCGACTCGAGCCGCACCGTCTGCGCTCCAAGTGGCCAAGGCAGCACTTCAGGAACCTCCTTGAACGCACTGGGTAAATTTGCGGATGCGACATTGTTCGACCGCTTGTTGCGCAGGCTCTTGGCTCGCAGGCGATCCAGTCGAAGGAGCGGTGCTTGCAGTTCCAGACGGATCTGACCGGCAGAGAGGGTTCCTTTTTCCCGTTCATCCCAAACGATGCAGTTCTCCAGGCCTAGCACAAGTTGCCACGTTTTGGTATCGACGCCAAGGCACTCACCGGATCCGACACGCCGCCAGATGCTTTCCTGTGGGCTCGAGCGCAACGAGTGACGCCACAGCTCCAACGACTCGTACTCAGAACTCGTTTCAGCAAGTGCCTCGCTTGTGGTCACTTTTTCCTCGTCAGCAGGACAGACTCGCACGTAAACTGGTTGCGGAGCTGCGTTCGCTGTAGAAGTGTCCGTTTTCCGTACAGCGAAACAGCCTTGAAAGAGCTCCTGCACCTGCCCACGCTGGTCGTGAAAACGAGCAATCACGACTCCCAAGGAGCCGGTTGTTGGAAGCACCTCTATAAGGTGACCCGTATGACCCGGCCGCACAAGGTTATTCAGTTTTCCCACGACCCGTAGCTTTTCGGGTTCAGTGGAACCGGGAGAAGCCCGCAGCGGACCTCGCCCAAGCCACCTGCTCAGTAGCAGAACCAGCACCAGTAAAAACCCGCCAGCAAGTAACCGCTTGCGAATTATGCCGCGCTTTTTGCGGCACTGACTAAAGCAGCGACGGGAATGAGAACGCAGGTGCATGTTCTGGTGCTAGAGCAAACCCCAACAGGCATTCTAGGCAAGGCACAAACAATACATCCAGTTCTGGGAGAGTCCTGCGCTGGCGTGGCGCTACGATCGCCGCCATCAGGACGCGTGTCCAAGCTTTTAAATTTCTCTTCTACAGCATGTTCCATCATGACATCCAGTAGCCTCCAGGAGTGGCTTCAGGAACCCTCTAAACGCCTTCAGATCGAAGCAGACACAAACTGCTGCAAGAGCAAACCCGAAGTTGCGCTCTTAAACGATGCTGTTGTGAGTACGTCTGCTCTATTGGAGGCTGTAGGCCGGGGCGGCACCACAGGAAGCGAAACGGTCGGAGCTACCAGGGCCAAACTGGAGAAGCGTGTTTACTTCCAGATCGCGCAGTGTGCGAGTCTTGGTCCAGACTCGCCCGTAGCGGTCGTTGCGAAAGCACTGCGTTTTTACGAGGTCGAGGAGTTGGATACGCTCTTTCAGCGGTGCCTGCAAGAGCTTGCTCGGTTACCGCTCCGCGAAGGGCGCACTCCCGCATACGTGGCGTGCGTGCGTGACTGGTTAGAGGCGTTACAGTCGTACGCACAACGTTATCGTGAGGGTGCTTGCTCACGACTAGTACCCGAAGACGTATCGACGCCAAACACGCAACCGGAAACGGCAACTGAGCAGTCGGGGGAGACGCTGTCGTTTGCGGCACCGACGCCGCCACCGACACCAGCGGCTGGTGAAGGACAAAGTTCCAGACTCTCGCTTGAGAAAATGGCGCCTGGTACAGTTTCGACTACAGCTGCGAACAGGGAAGCGCTTCTTTCCCAGATAGAAGCAGCGGGGGACGCGATCACCACCGTGTTGCGACCGACGCGTGCAGTACCGGCAAAAGCCCCCGCCGCCACGGAACCTGTTCGCTGTGAGCCAGCTCCGCCCGTCACGACGGTACCCACTCAACAGAAGTCACATGAGTCAGGCGAGACACCGCTTCTACTCTTCGAGCGCACCGCAAACCGCTGGCGAATTGAACACTTTCGGGCGCTCTCTGCGGAGCCGCTGCAGGTGTCGATCTGTCACCCCCGCGAAACCGTCTACGTTTACCGATGCGAAAAACAGAGTATCAAAATTAGAAACAAATGCAATACGCTTATGCTGGACGCTTGTCGCGACGTGGTGGTGCTTTTCGAGAGTGTTGTTTCAGCTGTCGAGGTTGTCCGATGCAGCAAGTGCAGACTGCACTTTACCGGCTGCGTACCGTCCATCTCGATCGACAACTGCGAAAGCATCGTATTGTACGGAATGCCGGGCCAAGTCATCACATGCTGCGCAACGGCAGTGACGATCGTCGAGCCAGACGGTGACACCGAGCGGGAGACGCCGATCCCCCAGCAGTTCATCACCCGTCGGCAGAGTGAGGAGGCGGCTGCGGCTGCTCGTACGGAAACGGCGCACCGGTGGGTCACGGAGCCGCTCAAACATTCGGGCGCTGAATGAAACCACGATCAAAGGGGCCCCACAATCGCCCCAGCCACGTACCTTCTGTCTCCTGTACTCGGAGGCAGGATACTGGTAAAGTGAGGGCTTTTTTCAGCTTCGAGACGTAAGCTCGACGATGAAAGTTATCAAAGTCGTTCTCTTCGATCGCATCCAGAATTTGACGGTACATGTCGAGAGATGCCCGAATCGGCAGTCGCGCGCTTGGGTGCAGCTTCGCGATCCCGCACTCCGCAGTTCGATAATAGGCTCGCACGCGAGCGATCTGGAACTTTATCAGTTCCTGATATCGATCGTTGACAACGCTGGCGAAGAGTTCATCTTCCGTATAGCCAAAGTAGCGCATTTCTTCTTGAGGTAAGTAGACGCGTCCGCGGAGTGCATCCTCTCCGACGTCACGGAGGATATTGGTGAGTTGTAAGGCGATACCAAGCGCGAGGGCTGATTCCACGGCCTCGGCTTCGCTCTTGCAGTGCTCTGGATCGACACCGAGGATGGGCAGCGCCATGAGTCCTACGGTGCCTGCGACTCGGTAGCAATAGAGGTAAAGCTCGTCAAACGTCTCGTAGCGGGCGCGATCAACGTCCATAAGCATGCCCTGAATCATGTCTCGGAACGGGTCTATGCGGAGGCCGGGATAGTTCCGCACAGTGTCTGCTAGAGCGAGATCCAGAGCATCCTGCGGATAGCCGGCCCAAACCTGCTCCAACCGGCTCTCCCATTCGCTGAGCTTCTGTCGCAGACTGGCATCACGCTGTCGCACTCGAGGTCCATCGACGAGGTCATCTGTTCGCCGACACCATACATACACGGCCCAGATGGCATCTCGTTTGCGTTTCGGGAGAAATAGCGTGCCCAGATAAAATGTCTTG
>Ga0207433_10016062_pt1 | contig 10567 bp, 7 predicted proteins | sample YelNatPaOPGAMG01_FD_187559 | JGI IMG/M metagenome (GOLD analysis project Ga0207433, IMG submission 187559) | Hot spring thermophilic microbial communities from Obsidian Pool, Yellowstone National Park, USA - OP-RAMG-01 (SPAdes) (version 3) | ecosystem: Environmental > Aquatic > Thermal springs >...
TACTATGTTTACATGTCCCTAAACGAGGTTATGAAAAGCAGGGATCCGAATGCAAGGAAAGTAGCGAAGAAGCTGGCGCCGGGTCCCGTTAAAGATTGTGAAATGGCTGAGAAGGCTGCTAAGAAGGCTTCTCTAAAATATTTCGGGAGGGAAGATGCGATAATAATAGACTTTGACCAGATGGGGATGACTGTGAACTTTAAGGCTGAAGGTCTTTCCGACGAGGAGGTTCTGAGGGAGATAGAGAAAAGTGCTAATGCCTTGAGCGAAGCTTGGAAAGAATATTTGGAGTGGTATCATTCGGAGAGGCGGGGGAGGCTGTACGAGAGAACAGGCTTAAAGAAGGAGCCTCCTCACATTAGATGTTTCATAGCTGAATGGCCACCGAATACTGGCAACCCTGAGAAGGATAGGGAGATCATTAAGGATGTGAAACAAAAGTTGAGTTGTAACGACAGGATATACACGCCCAAAGGATTGCTTGAATTAAAAAACGGAGAAATAACCGTAAAGAAAAGTAGAAGATGAGCGCGCGCTCTAGTCTAATTGGGGCTTGATGAACATGGTGAACGATTTCTGGACTCGAATCATGAAGGAAGTAAAGGATGTAGCCGCCAGCATAACTAAGATGGAATATGAACTCTATGGGAATTCCATAATGCTTCACGATGACCCATTGTTGGAGAAGTATAGCGAGGAGGTTCAGGCAGTTCTGTCAAGAAGAAAAGAACCCGCCATTCTAAGGGAATTATGGCGGTCTGATGAGTTGAGCAGGCCATTATTCTCCGTATTATGGATTACTGATCCGAAAATCGATGCATCAGGGCAGAGAATATCTATCGAGACATTTAAGATAATTAGCGAGGATTTGCTTGGGCAGAGGTATAGAGGAATTTATCATCTCGCTGGGAGAGAAGGACTTTTGAAAGAAGACTTCTATTTAGAATATAACGAGATATACTTGGATTACGGGAAGAGCAAGATAATGCTTGATGATGAGAACTTCGTATCGAAATACTTTGTAAACCATCTTCTGTTACGTGAGCTTTCAAAAATCATTAAAAAGATCAAGAGTAAATACGGTGTAGAAATTGGTGTTACCACCTGTGGACTTTTAAATAGAGGTGGAATTAAGTATAGGGATCCAAAGGAATTTTATGCAACAATCACTTACGACGTGAAATCGGATAATGAGGATAGGGTGAAAGAGGTTGAGTGGAGAATTTCTATAATCAAGGAGTTTTGGCAAGAATGGGTCGAGGCTCGAAGAGAAATAGCCCATAGCTTTGGAATGTCGGATGAGGCATTTATGCTTCGGGACTTGCTTGAGGAAGCATTCAGTCTCCCACCGTGGACTGTGATGGTTAAGCCTGCAACTAACGGGTGGAATCTAATAATCGACTTGAGCTATGCAAGCCTACAGAGGGAAGGACTGGATGAGGAGCAATGGTTTAACATATCTAAATTGACCAAAGTTGAGTTTCGAAAAACAGATGGAGGAAGCTTTTTCAAAATTTATAGCCCTCCTATCCCACTAGGCATATTCTTAGAAAAAATCGTTGGACCAGAGGCACTCGGAAGAATAATGGAGAAACTGAAGGATCAGAGGAAAGAAATAGTTACATACCTGTTTAATCCTGCTAATTTTAACGAATTAGCTAAGTATTCGCAACTACTTGAAGGAATTTCCATCTCTTTATTTGATTTAGCAGAATTCTACGGTTTAAGAGTATCTCCTGTTCAGGTTGAATGGTTATGGCCAGATGTTCACTCAGAACCTTTCGACATATGGCCCGTAACCGCTGAAGACCCCCATTATCACTCATATTATAAACCAGGGGGTTGGGAACTAATAGAGGCTTCACTAACAGCAGACATAGAGTATTCAGAAGATATCGTAGGCCTCGTTTTTAAAATCGTCGAAACCGCCGAAAAGCTGAATGAAATGAGAAACAAGTTTGAACACCTTCTTAAAAGTATGCATTAGGATATTAAGCGCGCGCCCAAAAACTTATATTATTGTAAGAAAAAAGGAAAGTGAAGATGGAAGAGTCTTTGCTTCAGAAGATTACTGCCTTCAAGGAAGAGGTTCATAAGGCAGTTGTTGGATATGACGAAATTATTGAAGGTCTTCTCATCGCCCTTATATCCGGTGGACACGTTCTGATTGAAGGAGTCCCCGGCATAGCTAAGACTTTATTAGCAAAGAGTTTTGCTCAGGCTCTTTCCCTAAGGTTTTCAAGGGTCCAGTTTACACCAGACCTGGTTCCCTCCGACATAACCGGTACCAGCATATTTGACTCCAAGACTGGGAGGTTCAGCTTTAAAGAGGGACCTGTCTTCACGAACGTTCTTTTAGCTGATGAGATAAACAGGGCGCCGCCTAAAGTTCAGAGCGCACTACTGGAGTGCATGCAGGAGAAGCGGGTTACGGTTGATGGGAACCCCCATCCATTGCCCGAGCCCTTCTTCGTAATAGCCACTGAGAACCCGATAGAGATGGAGGGTGTTTATCCCCTGCCTGAGGCTCAGGTCGACAGGTTCATGTTCAAGCTGATAATGAAGTATCCAAGCAGGGACGAGGAGAAGATTATGCTATCTAAGTATGTTTCAAGAGACATACCTGTGGTAAGCCCGATTCTTAGCTCAGAGGATTTAATGAGAATAAAGGAGCTTGTTGGAATGGTAACAATGGTTCCGAAGGTTTTCGACTACATACTCGACATAGTTGACGCAACAAGGAAGGATGAGAGGGTGATGCTTGGGGCCAGTCCAAGAGCGTCGCTCCAGATGGCCCTTGCTTCCAAGGCGAGGGCCATGATAAAGGGAAGAAATTACGTTTCGCCTAGCGATGTGAAGGCAATTGTTCCCCATGTTTTGAGGCATAGGATTATGCTTAAGCCGGAAGCTGAGCTTGAAGGAGTTAAGGTGGACAACCTTGTTTTGGAGTTGCTTGATAAGACTCCTATTCCTAAGCTGGTTTAAATGTCCTTAGACTTAGGCAAGATAAGGGCTCTCGAGAAAATCGTGCGACTGAAAATAATCGACATAAGCAGAAAGTCCACGGGCATTAAAGGCATAAGCACCGAGCTTGCGGATTTAAGAGAATATGTTCAGGGGGATGATGTCCGCTTCATAGACTGGAAGGCTACGGCTAGAAAAGGAAGGCTGATGCTGCGGGAGAGGGTTGAAGAGAGGGAGCAGAGCATCCTCATAATGCTGGATGTAAGCGGATCCATGGGGCTGGGATCAGGTGCAAGCAAGCTTAGGCACGGGGTCTTCGCATCTGCAGCCATCGCTTACTTAGCGATTAAGGATAAGAATAGGGTAGCGTTGGCAACTTTCTCAAACTTCGTTAAAGATTTCATCGGATTTGGAAAAACTACTAGACACCTCTACGCTATATTCGACGTTTTGGTTAACGTAAAGCCTTATGGAAATACGGACATAGAGTATTCTGTGTTGCGTGTTCTGCCCCACATTAAATCCAGGTCTCTCGTGATGATGATGACAGACATGTCCGACAAACCTGAATCGATGAGAAGGGCTTTCGAGCTTCTGACTCTAAATGGTCATAAAGTCATAGTTTTCCACATATATGATCCTGAAATGTACAAGCTTCCTGAGGGGGTAGACGTAATCATCTTTAAGGATCCATCGACCGGAAAAGAGATGAAACTCAATGTTAAGGACCCAATGTTCAAGGCTACGTATGAAGCACTCGTCCACGCTGAGGAAAGAAAAAGAATGGATTTCATCAAGAAGTGTCGTGGAGCAGGCATAGACATTATGCCGATCAAGACAACGGAGCTCGTTGAGCATGCCCTCATTAGATACCTCGCAGTGAAGAAGAGAGGCTTCCTCCTCAAATAGCAGAGTTTGTTTCAGCTCAATGTGTGTAAGCTAATTCAAAGTTTCGAAACAACCTCATTCGTATTTTTCAATACTTTTTCAGCCTCTCCTATACTGGGTTTGTATCCAGCGTAGGCACATTTCTCGCCTAGTTCAAACACGTATTCAACAGCCTCCACATCAACTCTTTGCACGAGTACCTGTAGCCTTTCAATAATTTCTTCGTTAGCCAATGATCTTTGAAGACCAAGTTTACTTATCAACCTGTCTTTCAATAGTTCCGCTGAATACCGGACCACTAAATCATATCTTCCCTCGTTAATCCATCGAACAGCCTCCTTTAATTCCTCCACGACATGCTCTCCACCAGCTTTCTGCGTCTCGCCTGTACCCATTTCGGAAAGAGTTTCAACTGGTTGCTCAATAATCCTCTTCTTGATCACAGGAAATATCGTTTCGGTTCCGAAATACTCATTAAGACTTTCTGAGGCGAAGAAATAGAATAGGCCTGTGGAACCGAAAACAAGAGAAAGGATATAGGGGATAACCGTCAGAGCTTGGGGCATGCTTAGGAGGGGAGGTAAGAATCCGAAGATGAAGAAAATTAATCCAAGCATTATGTGAGCCATAAACACGATGATGGAGAGCAACCAGCTTAGAAACCCTTTTACTTTCTCCAAAATCACCACGAGGAGAATTGTAAGGACTCCAAGTGAAAGCTGTTCCATTTTTCCAGCCTGCTTAAGCAGGGCCATCTGTGCAAGCGAAACAATAATGAGGAAAAAACCTGTTATTAGAGCACCCCATACAACACGTCTGAGCTCCATCGGTTTTCTGGTAGACATCGGCTATGTTTTCACTGGCAAGGGATTTTAAAATATTTTTTCCAATATTGATTCAGTATTGCAAGCTTCAGACTAAAGCAGATAAAAGAGGAGAAAAAAATGAAGGAGTTATAGCTTACTAAGCAATTCCTCGGAATACTTTAGAACCTTCTCGGCCTCCTCTTTGCTCGGTTTATACCTGGCGTAAGTACATTCCTCCCCCTTCCTAAGCACGTACTTCAGCTTCTCTAAGTCAATGTCTTTTCTGAGCGCAGCCACGCTTTTTATTAGGTCTTCGTTTTCTGTAGATCTGCTCAGGCCAAGTTTCTCCAGCATCTTGCTTCTCAATGTTTCAGCAGAATACCTCACTGCTTCTGCATAGTCGCCTTTGTTCAAGTGATTGTTAGCATCATTCAAAACTTTTAGAAGATCCTCGGAGCCTATTATTATCTTCTCCTCCTTTCTCCTCGATCTATGAACCACGTAGCCAACCATTGAAATAATTACTACAGTTGCAATGGCTGTAGCATAAGGCAAGTAAGGCCACCACCAAGGTCTTATGATAACAGGAAGAACATAATCAGCTTGCCTATAGCCTTCTTTACTCGCCGTTACTTCAATAGTATAGCTTCCTTCCAAACCACTGGAGTCAACTAGGGCCTCATACTGACCGTTCCCAATGCTGAGGACAGGGTATTTCTTTCCTGCCAAAGAAACAGATAAATTAGCAGAATTCACAGGACTACCATCTTGATCTTTCAAGAGCAAGGAAACCCTAATCTTTTCCCCTTGTACTACATCTTCTCTTGGTAAGTAACCGACGATCGTCAACCTTCCAATTAAAATGAACGGGTAGGTCCAAGTCTGCACATAGCCTTCATCCGTTATTGAGAGGTAAACTATGTAATCTCCTATCGCGAATCCTGAAGTATCAACACTTAAGGAATAGACGCCTTCTTTCCAAAAAGCAGTGTAATTATGCCACTCTCCATTATTGTTGAGAAAACCTACTTTAACAGAATTAAGTGCCGGTTTACTTGCATTAATAGAAAGTTGTAACTTTTCGCCTACCTCAGCTCTCGCTGGTAGGTTGAAGCCATAGACGATTGGTAGGATTCTAACGGTATCTCTGGCATTAACATAGCTGACGGTCTGTGTTTCTCCTGATTTTATGGTGCCATTAAACTTATCTAGTGAGAGGAGACTTCCATTCAAATAGCTCTCTATCTTCAATGAATAGCTCCCAGTTTCATTACCTACAATAATAACTGTATACTTGCCTTCTACAGGTTGAGGAATTATTATAGTTTGAGGATGAGAGCCTATTCCACTGTAGATAGCGTTTGAAACTTCGTTAACCTCAAGCCAAGCTTCAGAAACTTTAACTCCGCCAACACGACGACCCATTGGATCGACTACCGTAAGTACCAGACTTGAACCTCCGATAATTGATATTACTTTTGAGTAAAGATATTTCAATAAACCATAGAGAGTGTATGGATTATTAAATACATTATCGAAATAATCTTTAATTTTCTGCTTAATTTCTGGCCATTTTGCTCTAACTTGTTCATCTACGTATGAAGCTAAATAAGAGCAACCTATACCTGCACCAACCTTCAATAGAATTGTTAAAGGTGCTGCAGGGGGGACTAGGACTGTGGCTCCGGTAATTGCAGCGTCGGTCAAAATTCTGCAACTGACTTCGCTTATAATCATTGCAACTTTTCCAGCGAGCCAATTTTCTAAAAGTTGTTTTTTATATTCAGTAGGTCCATCGGTATTTATTATTTCTTGAAGTTCAGCCGCGCTAAATGCCACGTAAATCGTCCATCCTGCCACTCTTAAAGGCAATTCATAAGGTATGAATTCTGTCGGTTTGTAATTTCCAGCCTTCGCAAGCAGTTTATCTATCTGCATATCTATGATTAATTGTTCACCAACCCTGATAGAAAAATCTGCGACTGCATCCACCATATAGCTAAAGGTTACCGTTTGAGATTTGGCCGTAACATACCCTGCTTTTTCTGCTTTACAATACACCTTATGTGTGCCTATATATGGCGGATCAATATTATAAACCGCATACCCGTTTTGGTCACTCTGAACAGAATACTTCGACTGGTCATCAAGATAGAACGTGATGGTTGCACCGGAAACTGGGGAGCTGCCAGATTTCACTAAAGCCTTTAAGCAGATGGTTTCACCTTCCTTATAGTTAGTTCCATCCTGGGGGGACTCTATAATTACTTCTAAAGATTTAGGAATATAAGTAACTATTACCTGTATAGTACTTGAACCAGAATTGTAGCCAGACTTGGAAGCTGATGCAGTAATGATGAAAGTACCACTAGTGCTGGAAAAGAAAGTCGTAGTAAATCTGCCGTTTGAATCTGTTGTTCCTGAAGCTTGACTTAATGAGCCTCCACTATTACTTAAAATAACCGTGGCACCAGGCACCGGGATTCCGTTAGAAGAAACGGTAACAGTTATAGTAGAGTATTGTTCAGTTGTTATGCTATTTGGATTAGCCGAAACTTGAACTGAAAGGGAAGACCCGTAGGAGATAACTACTGTTATGTCTGCGTAATGGGTTAGGCTGCCGCTTGTGCCTGTTACGCGTAGCGTGAAGCTCCCCGTGCTCGCGGAGGAGGATGCTGTTATTGTTAGGATGCTCGAATCCTGACCGTTAGAAGGTGGGGTCACAGTATTCTTGCTAAATGAACACGTTACCCCGGAGGGAGTTGTGCCAACCCATGAGGCGCTGAGCGAAACCTGCGAGCTGAAACCGTTAATAGAAGTAACTCTGATGGTTGAAGTTGCGGACGTTGAGCCTGAAGACGGAAGGGTGAGGGAAAGAGAATTGGGAGATGCAGAGATGCTGAAGTCGGGCTGAGGTGTGCTGGTCGGCGTGGCACTCGCCTCATTAGACTTGGGACCTTCACCCACGCTGTTAACGGCACTAACCTGGTAGTAGTAGGTCACTCCATTAGTTACACTTGTATCCGTGTAGGATAGGACGTTACCGACCGTAGCGATTAAGCTCTGGCTCGTTGAGCTTGTCCGCCTATAAATCCTGTAGTTGGTTATCGCAGACCCTCCGTCAGAACTAGGGGCTGACCATGAAAGCGTCACACGCCCATCCCCAGCCGTAGCCACCAAGTTCTGAGGCGCAGATGGAGCAGTAGGAGTAGACGTCTGCTGGAAGTTCGCTGTTAAAGTGCCCGGTCCATTCACCGTCAGCCAGGTATCGCTACTTGATGGATTATTGACAGAAAGACCTCCGGTGGTGGTCCAGCCACTGAAAGTATAACCAGATGGTACATTCGCTATAATATGCCTTTGATTAGTATAGTCAGGAGGAAGATTTGGCTCCCACCTTATTTGACCATTAGTATAAGTACTACCGTCATATTGGATTGATCCAACGTTTGAGGGGTTAGTATAGAAGACTATCTGGGCTGAAAACGCTGCTTTAAGCCACCCATCTCCTCTCACTTGTACCGTTGTGGGGTTAATACCTATGTTAGGAACATAAACCCCGCTACCCGAAGATCCACTATACTCCCAATGGTGAAAGGCATAACCAGATGGAGCATTAGCATTAGCAGTATAGTCGCCAGAACTATAGCTTCCAGTCTGACCATTAGAATAGGTTGACCCTGAGAAGGTTATCGATACCCCACCAGAGGTGGGATTTGTCTTGAAAGTAACGGTATAAGTAGATGTCAGGACTTGAAAGGCATTAAGCTTCTCATTATTTTGAGTATACCCTGTACTCCTCGATCTGATGGACACTCTAATCGTATACCAACCGGTTTGTGCTCCTGAAGGCACTAGCCAACGTCTGGTGATAACAATTTGCCCGCCTACCGATAAACTATAACCATTCCATTCTGTTCCTGTATCTACCGTGCTACCACTTGGCGATATTATTGTGAATGTTGCTTCGAGATCATATGCTTCTATTACAACATCGCCAGTATTTTTAACTCTGGCAAAAATTTCTACAGTTTCGCCGACATAATATGTGCGATCAACCGTTCTCTGCACATCAAAAAAATCAATCGTGAAATTCAACCCAGGATTAGCAATTAAGGACGGGAATTTGAAATTGAGGGATGAAACTACAAGTAATAAAAGTAACCATATTGCTAAAAAATTTTTACATATCCACTCGTGTTCTCTACGGGACATTTGGCATTATTTTTTCAGCATGCGCCTACTTAAGTTTTTATAGTAGAAACTAACAATATTTAAGGATTATCACAACTATACTTAACAACCTTTGATTTTTGCTATCTCATTAACCAATTTTTAAGAAAAAGCTCAAAAATTACCAATGTTCTCCATTAGATATGATAGGGGCTTAAAAAGCTGTTTAGGTGATGCTAATGCAGTATTGGGTTATGCCAGGAGAACTGCTGCCGATGGGAATGAAGGGAAAATTACTTTCTCCAGGGGAGCTGGTGGTTGTAAAATGTATGTAGTGCACGCTTTGAGCGCGTGCTTCGTAAGCGTCGAGTTCCTGGCTATTGCTACCGCCTTCGAACTCTCTGAGGCCACAGGCATAGGCTACGATGTCGCTCTCAGGATTTCCCAAGCTGCTAGGAACCTTGTAGAGATAGACCTAGTTGCTGCGGACGAGGTTTTGAAGAGGAGGCAGCAGGCCCAGAAGATCACGACGGGAAGCAAGAGCCTCGACGCTCTTCTCGGAGAGGCGTTGAAACCCAGGCTATGACGGAGCTGATCGGAGAATTCGGAACCGGGAAGACCCAGCTCTGCCACACCCTGTGCGTAACCGTCCAGCTTCCCAAGGATAGAGGCGGGTTGGAGGCCGGCGCGTTATTCATAGATACTGAGGGAACGTTCAGGCCTGAGAGGATTGTTCAGATAGCTAGGAAACAGCGCGCGAGTATCTAAGACTAAGGCTCATTTAGTCTCTTCAAGTCTTATTCTTGAATTTTTTCTTCTATTTTATAGTTTAATGATTATGCTTAGACGTGTAGCAGTGTCTTATGCTGTTAGGCTAGCGCGCGCTAGCTTTTTTCTCTTTTTTTACTCTAAAATTTTTAACTAATGAGGCTGCTTGAATACTTTAATGCTCTGGAAGATTAGGAGTACTAGTCTTCTCAAAGTCTTCCTTAATCCTTCGATACTTCTTATAGTCTTCAGTAGTCATAGTCTCTAAGCCTCTTCTAAGCGCGTGCTATAATAGGAAAAACAATACTACAATACCTAGCGAGAGATAAACTCGTCGTTCCGCTTTTCTAAAAACTCTAAAAAATGTTTTTAAACTCATCTAATCAATAATCCTTTTTGAATCAGCTCGTTCATCAGCTTCTCCGCCGCATCGTAAACCATCTGCTCGTTAACCGCACCGGTACAGACAAGCTTCCCAGAAGCAAATAATAATATAACTACATCTGGATCATGCATCCTATATATTAGGCCAGGGAACTGTTCTGGTTCATACATTGTTCTTTCTAGTGCTGTGACTGCGTGTTCGAGGTCTATTTTTCCGGGGAGTGTTGCTGATGCTACGATGTTTTGGACGGTGATTTGTGGTCGTGTTTTTTCTATGATGCCTTTTGCTTTTAGTTCTCTTACTATTCTGTGTACTGCTTGTGTTGCTTGTGTTTCGCTTTTTGCTCCTGTTGACACCATTTTTCCTGAGCTGAAGATTAGTGTTGCTGTTTTGGGTTTGTCTAGTCTGAATACTAGTCCGGGGAACTGATCGGGTTTGTATTCTACGTTGTCGAAGTTTCTTACTATTTGGTTTAGGTCTATTCTTTGCTCGAGTATTACTGATGCTACTACGTTTTGTATTTCTACTACTGGTTTTTCCGGTTTTTCGCCGGGTTTTTTGGCTTCCTCGGACAAGTCTTCCC
>Ga0207433_10016063_pt1 | contig 10566 bp, 8 predicted proteins | sample YelNatPaOPGAMG01_FD_187559 | JGI IMG/M metagenome (GOLD analysis project Ga0207433, IMG submission 187559) | Hot spring thermophilic microbial communities from Obsidian Pool, Yellowstone National Park, USA - OP-RAMG-01 (SPAdes) (version 3) | ecosystem: Environmental > Aquatic > Thermal springs >...
ACAGTTACGGTTGTCCCTTGTGGGCAACCCACTGGCTCAACGCTTTGCAAAATCCCGCCTTCAATTACGACCCTTGTGCCCTTTTCCGCGTTTGGCGGTCGTGTGATGAGTTCAACATGGGAGACTGCAGCGATGGAAGGCAAGGCTTCGCCCCTGAAGCCCATCGTCGTTATACGCCACAAATCGTTGGCGTCCCTTATTTTGCTGGTTGCGTGCCTTTGGAAAGCCAAAACGGCGTCTTCGGCGTCCATGCCGCATCCATCATCGCTGACGCGAATCAACCTCTTGCCGCCTTCCTCAACACGGATGGTTATTCTGGTTGCGCCCGCGTCAATGGAGTTCTCAATCAACTCCTTGACAACCGATGCAGGTCGCTCAACGACCTCCCCCGCAGCAATTTGGGAAGCGACATCCGGCGGCAAAACGACTATGCGACCCAAAACTTTCTCGCCTCCGTGTTAAGTTTTTCACCCGTTCAAATTTCAAGCCTCAAGCGCTAAAGCCGTTAAATGCTGTCGGCGCAATTGACCGCAAGCGCCTTGTATCTCCGTCCCGCGCTCATGCCTGACAGTGACTGGGATGCCTTTATCGGCGAGAATTTGACGAAACCTTTCAATCGCAAATTCGCTCGGTCGCTCAAATTCGTCAACGGTCGGGTTGTAAGGGATAAGGTTAACATGACAAGGCAAGCCCTTAAGCAACCTCGCTAACTCAACAGCGTGCTCAACTTTGTCGTTGACGCCCTTCAAAAGCACATACTCAAAAGTGATGCGCCGCTTCGTCGCTTGGAAGTATTCCCAGCAAGCCTTCATGACTTCAGCGATCGGAGGCAATTTTGCTGGGATGAGTTTGCTGCGAAGTTCGTCGTTGGGAGCGTGAAGGGAAACCGCTAAGTTCACTTGCATGCCAAGTTGAGCCAGTTTGCGGATGCCTTGAACTATCCCGATGGTTGAAACAGTCATTCGCCTCGCACCAACGCCAACTTCGTGGTTCAGCAACTTGATGGCTTTCGCGAGGTTGTCAAAGTTAAGCAAAGGTTCGCCCATGCCCATGAAGACGATGTTAGGGTTCTCACGACGCCTCGCTATTAGCACTTGCCCGACGATTTCTCCAGCCGTCAAGTTGCGGGAGAAACTTGTGCCTGAAGCGCAGAACTTGCATCCAATTGGACAGCCAACCTGCGTGCTGACGCAAATGGTATCCCAATCGCTGTGCGGAATGAAAACAAACTCAACTGTCTCGCCGTCGGGCAACTGGCTCAAGTATTTCGTCGTCCCGTCGGAAGCGACCTTGACATCAATTACCTGCAGCGGGTTAATGGTGGCAATTTCTCGCAGCCGCTCCCTGAAGGCTTTGGGCAAATCCGTCATGGCATCAAAAGTGATGACACCTTTGCGGTAAATCCACATTGCCAGTTGCCGACCGCGATATTTCGGCTCGCCCAACTGTTCCGCAAAGGCTTCCAACTCTTGCGTTGTCATCCCAACCAAAATTGTTCGGTCAGTCACGGTTTTCTCACCCCGTCAAGTGTCAAAAAGCGAGGCAAGGAACTCTTCGGTGTCAATTTCACGCTGGGACGAAGGTTTCGCCGTTGATGCAGCGTCAACGGGCGTGCCAACAGTCGGCTGAGTCACTTGCGACGAAAGGACAGGCTTGATTTTCAGTTCGGGCATGCTGAAGACCTCTTGCAAGCACTTCTCAATTGTCTCCTTGTAAGTTCGGTCATTGGCGCATTCCCACGAGAAAGCGTGCTGGAAGGTCAAGACCAATTGGTTGTCCTGCAGGTCGGTGGGTTCGGCGTTGAGCAGGAAGGAGTAAGCGACCATTGATGTCCGCTTCAGTTGCTCCAAAAATATATGCCAATGTTGGCGAATGTAGTCTATGCCCGAAAGTTCACCCTGAGGCGGTAAGGCAGTTTCTTGCGGCGTCTCAGAGACAGTGGCTGTGACCACTACCTCCGCCACTTGACGAGTTGGTGCAGAAATTGTTGGCGGAACTGTTACAGGCGCCGCCACTTTTTCTGGTGGCAGTTCCTCCTTCGCTTTCAGCATCATCGCCATGTTGAGAAGCCCAATTTCAAGCATCAGTTGAGCGTCTGCAGCCGAACGCAAATCTCTTTCCAGTTCCCATGCAGCCCTGATCAAGCGCATCAGTTCAGATTCGCTGAAGAGAGTAGATTGTCGCTCAAGCAAGTTCGTTCGTTCCTCAGTTTCGTCTGCAGAGACACCAATCTTGCAATTGAGCAACTCCCGAAGGTAAGTTGCGAGGTCGTGAGCGATTTGATGTAAGTCGCGCCCTGTTTCAACAGCCTCGGAAACCAGTCGCCACAAGGCGGGGACATCACCTTCCCTTAACGCTTCAACTAACCTTGACAGGAATTCATCATCGGTGATGCCGAGCAATGAACGAACCAAGTCAACAGTTATCGCCTCATCAGCAAAGTTCATTGCTTGCTCCAGCATCGTTAGTGCGTCCCTGAGAGCGCCTCGCGCTGCTCGGGCAATAAGGGCGACGGCTGCCGTGTCATAGCGACCTGACCAACCCTCGTTCTCAAGGACGAAGATGAGCCTTTGTGCAATGTCTTTTGCCGAAATTGGGTGAAAGTCAAACCTAAGGCATCGAGAACGAATGGTGGCAGGGACTTTGTGTGGGTCAGTCGTTGCCAAGACGAAAACGACTTGAGGTGGCGGCTCTTCAAGGGTTTTGAGCAAAGCGTTGAATGCAGCCGTTGACAACATGTGAACTTCGTCAATGATGTAGACTTTGTAGCGAAGGACTGCGGGCAGGAAAGATACCCGCTCAATGATGACTTCTCGGACAGCATCAACGCCTGTGTGGGAAGCGGCGTCAATCTCAACGACATCCATCGCTGAGCCTTTCACAATACTTTGGCATGCCGAACAAGTCCCACAAGGTTCGGGAGAAACTCCTCGCTCACAGTTCAAAGCCATCGCTAATAACCGAGCCATCGTGGTTTTCCCAGTCCCACGCTGTCCGCAGAAAAGGTAAGCGTGGGCAATTCGCTTTGAGGCTATTGCGTTTTGGATTGCCCTTACGACATGCTTTTGACCGACGACATCGGCGAATTTTCTGGGGCGATACTTGCGATAAAGTGTTTCGTAAGCCATCCACCCAATCCCTCCAACCTGCGAGATTGTTCTTCAACCGCAAAGATGATAGCAGCGCCGAAGCGGGTTGGGAAAGGGGAAGAGACGCAAGTTTGGGCGAATTTCACGCCACAAAAAAGATTTTTGGTGGGCGCGGAGGGATTCGAACCCCCAACCAACCGGTTATGAGCCGGCTGCTCTGCCGTTGAGCTACGCGCCCACCTTGCCCTAAGTCGCACTTTAATTTTAGCACCATCAGGCAAGAAGTTCACTAAGCCGTTCAAGCAACTTCCTGTATCGTGGTCGGCGAAGTTTCTCAAGGGCGCGTTGCTCAATTCTTCGGACAGCCTCACCCGATATTTTCAGCATCTGCCCAATCTCGTCAAGGGTGTAAGTTCGCCCGTCTAACAAGCCATACCTCAACTTGATGACCTCCCATTCCCTCTCCGTCAAACTTTCCGCCAATATAGCCCTAATTTGTTCGCGGGCATAAGCCCGATAGTAAGCGTCTTCAGGCGAAACGACGCTTTGGTCGGGGATGATGTCTTCAAGCACCAGTTCCTCTTCTTCGTCAACAGGCGTTTCAAGAGAAAGAGGTGGCGAAAGCAAGACCATCATTTCCTCAACCCTCTCAACAGGTAAGCCGAGCACATCTGCTACTTCCTGGTTGGATGGCTGTCGCCCCAGTTCTTGGGCAAGCCTTTGAGTAATAGCGACAAGTTGGGCAAGAGTTTCAACCAAGTGGAAGGGCAAATGAATGAAGCGGCTGTGCTCTGCAATTGCCCGCACAATGTATTGGCGAATCCACCAAACGGCGTAGGTGCTGAACCGAGTTCCGCGCTGCCAATCAAACTTGTCAACGGCTCTGATAAGCCCCAAGCAACCTTCCTGCACCAAATCTTCAAGTGGCACGACCGATCTCTGAGCGAACTGAGACGCTATGCTCAAAACTAACCTCAAGTTGGCTTCAATAAGTTGCTCCCTTGCTTTCTCATCGCCTTGGTGCATCCTTTGGAACAAGGCAACTTCTTCTTCAGGGGTCAAAAGTCTCGTCCAACCGATTGACTTAAAGAGGACTTCAAGGGGATTAGCCAAAACTGTGTCGGTCTCCTCATCCCTTACAAGTTCCCAATCGTCTCCCTTACCCTCAACTTCAAGAGCCTCTTCACTTTCTTCCGTTCCCGCTAAAAGGTAATCCTTGCTTTCGCCCTCTTCGTCGGATAGGATTGTTATGCCCTCTTCGGTGAGCCATTCAATCAGTTCATCAAGGGAAGCACCTACTGCTTCCGCTGTAACCTTAACATCGGACAGGAAAACTGCTTTTGTCTCCTGAGCCGTTGCCCAAAGTTCTTGAATTTCTGGAACATCAAAGGCGTTGGACGGCAACGGCATTTCAAACACCTACCTTGCCCTAAGTTTTTAGCGCTTTCAATGTTTCTTGCCAGACCTTATAAGTTGGGTCATCGGGAGAAATTTGACCCGCTGAAATTTTGCGCAAAAGTTCAGCCCGCTGATGTCGGGCTAATTGCTCCAGTTTGTAGCGTTGAAGCCTTTGAATCCTGTCTTCAATAGCGTTTTTGGCTCTCAAAAATGAAAGGTCGCGAAGCAACAAGCCACTTAAAGTTTGCCGCATTTCTTCGTCCCCAAGATCAGCCACCAGCGCAGGTAGGTCGTTGAAACTGTCTTCCTCCAAACAGGCACTGACCAACCGCGCTAACTCTTGGTGTCGGGAGAGCAGAAACTCATCAGGCGAAATCATTGAAAGGATTCTCCGGGCGAACTCTTTATCCTGCACCATTGCCGCCATCAAATCTTGTTCCGCTTGCAATATCCCTTGCGGGATAACGGAACTTGAAGCCAGCGAGGTTGTGATTGGGTCTGAAGGAGTTGACACTTTTGGCACTGGAGTTTGCCGCTGTTGTCGCAGGTATTGGATTAGTGCCCTGTTAAGGGCTTGTTCCAGAGAACTGATCCTTTCCGGTTGACCACTGCTCCACTCTTCAGCCAAAAGTTGAAGGCAATCCCTTTGCTCAATTGGGTCGTTGAGGGATGCAAGGAGCCTCACAGCAGCCTGAAGACTTTCCGATGTGGCATTAGGATAACGCTTCACCAACCAACTCACTCTGAACTTAGTCAGAGACTCCGCCTTCTCAAGCAACTCACGAAATCCGACAGCACCTTGCTCACGGACAAAACTATCAGGGTCGCTTCCTTCAGGCAAATCCACAAACCTAACTTCCATCTCGTTCATTCGGAACAAATCGGCACTCCTCAAGACCGCGTTCAGACCTGCTGAGTCTCGGTCGTAGGCTATGACAATCCGATTGGTGTATCGCTTGAGGATTTGAACTGTGTCGGAATTCAGGGCAGTTCCCATTGTTGCCACTGTGTTCGTGAAGCCTGCTTGGTGCAAACTGATAGCGTCCATGTAACCTTCAACGAGGATGGCTTCGCCCTTTTCGCGGATGGAGTTGCGAGCCAAATTCAATGCGTAAAGGACTTTTCGCTTCTGAAAGAGTGGGGTTTCGGGAGTGTTGAGGTATTTCGGCTCACCTTCACCCAGAACTCTCCCTCCAAACCCGATAGGTTCACCTTGAGGGTTGAAAATGGGGAAAATCAGTCTGTCACGGAAGCGGTCAATAACCCCTGAACCGTCACGAACTTTCCGAATCAGCCCCGCTTGAAGCAACTCGTTAAGTTGGAATCCAGCCTCTTGAGCAGCCTTCGCCAGAGTGTCCCATGCAGCAGGCGCGTAACCCAATCGGAACATTCGGGCAGTGGTTGTGCCGATTTGGCGTTGGAAAAGGTATTGGCGAGCCTTCTCGCCAACTTCAGAAGCCCAAAGGACGCGCTCGTAAAACTCTAAAGCCCACTGGTTCAGTTGTAGAAGCCTTTCCCTCGCCCATTCTTCCCTACGAGTTGCGGCGGAAGGATACCAACGAATTCCCAACTGGCGGGCTAACTTCGCTACGGCTTCGGTAAATGTCAATCCTTCAATGCGCTGAACGAAATCAATCACATCTCCCCCAGCACTACAACCAAAACAGTGCCAAATCCCTTTCTCCGGGCTGACATAGAAGGACGGGTCTTTCTCCTGATGAAAGGGGCATAAGGCTTTATAGCCTTTGCCTGCCGGGATAAGGCGGACATAAGCACCTACAACCTCAACGATATTCGCTTGATCACGAATGAGGCGGACAATGTTTGTGTCCGGCATCGGACAATGCCGCCTCCCAATCTTTTCAGCGAGTGAAGTTAACCTGCCTCGGCAAGAAAATGAAGATACGAACGACTTTGTTTTCAAGGGTAGTAAACTCAATATTGCTGCTGCGATGGTAACGCAAAATCAGGTTTCGAGTCGGCGTGTTGACAACTTGCAAAGTCAGCGGGTTGTAGTAAACGATTTCGTCGGGTTGACCGTAGCGCATTAAAACTCGCTGCAGGTCGTCGCCCAACTTGATGGACTTGAACGGGTCTCCTTTTGCAGTCCGAGCGCCATCGTATCTTCGCCCTGCAACCGTTATGGCGACGACCCGAAACTCATTGCGACCACTAACTTCCCTCAACTCCATCAAAAAGTTCAAGTGAGCACCTTGACGGCGATAGACGAAGTAAATCTCGTTCATATCTGGCTGAACGAATGGTGGGATGACCCAAGGCAACTCCTCAGGTCGTGGGAAGGTTGGTGCCACTCCAGTTGTGCCCGCAGCGCCACCAAATCCCATGCCGGGCATCATCGGTCCAGCACCCATCGGAGCGCCCATTTCCTCCATCGGCATACCACCGGGCATCATTGGACCGCCCGGAATACTCGGCATCCCGGGCATACCCCTTGGAGCGCCAGCCAGTGTTGCCATCCCTGAAATTCCAGCCATCACACCAGGCATAGTTGGCTGTCCACCAAAACCGCTACCCATCCCGCCAATTCCGCCGGGCATCATCGGACCGCCCGGCATCCCCGGCATGCCGGGCATCCCCGGCATCCCTGGCATCATGCCCGGTTGGGCAGGTGCTGCCCCACGACCGACAATGTAATCAGGCATCCCATAAATTGCAAGCAGACAGTCAGGTTTGAGCCTGCCTTGTTCATCATAGTCAATGAACCGCGCTCCCAGTTGGATACCTGCTAATTGCTCCTCCAAACCCCTTTGAGCCTGAACGAGGGCGAAGGTGCTGACGACGAAAAGAGCGATACCAATCAACCATCCGTTCTTGACAACCTCTTTTTCTTTCCTGCTCACTGCGCTCACCTCCTGAAAAACTTTCCGTCACTTCACCAACTCAATGCGTTCTGGCAGGAAGATGAAGATGCGCTTGACTTTGTTGTTCACGACAAGGAACTCAATGTTGCTGCTGTCGGTGTAGCGGAGAGAAATCATAGAGAATATGCCAACGGCTGTTGGCTGAACAGGCTGCATTTGACCGACAAGATATGCTGAGTCGGGCGGTCCATATCTAAGCAACACCCGCTGCAAGTCATCTCCTAATTGGATGGAGCGGAATGGGTCTCCTAAAGCGGTTCGGGCGTAAGGGAAATAGTCGCCAGCAACTGCAATTGCAATAACGATGCCGTCTTGTTCCAAAAATCCCATAGCCGCTTGTTCGCGTCGGTAGAGCCAAAGTCGCTGATTTTGCTGCGGTTGGATAAAGACAGGACTTGCCCAAACAAGTTCACTGGGAACAGGAACTGCCGCTCCCGCCCCACCAGCCATGCCCGGCATAGTCGGAGCCCCTGGCATCATCGGCGCTCCCGGCATCATCGGTGCTCCGGGCATTCCGTAACCCATTGGAGGCATACCACCTGGCATCATTGGAGGTCCACCGTAAGGCATTCCAGCAGGCGGACCACCCGGTGCTCCTCCTGCACCTGGTCGCATGACAGGAGGTTGCCCACCAAAACTGCTTCCCATCCCACCAATTCCGCCGGGCATCATCGGTCCACCGGGCATCATCGGCGCGCCCGGCATCCCTGGCATGCCGGGCATCATGGGAGCACCGGGCATTCCCATCGGTTGAGCCACTAAACCTGTGGGAGCAATGATGAAATCTGGAAGCCCCCAAACTCGCAGCAGGCAAGTAGGCTTTAGGTTTCCAACCTCATCTTTGTCAATGACAGGGGAACCCAAGCGAATCCCTGCTAATTGGACTTCTAAACGGCGTTGCTTTTGCGCTGCTGCGATTAACGCAACACTTCCAACGGCAATTAACGCCAACAAAAACTTTTGCCGACGCATCGCCACCATCATTATCAATCGCCTCCTGTTGCGCTCGGCTGCATCAAGTTTAGCAGCAAAACCGCCGTTGTAAAGACGGCGTGGCAAAATTTATTTCCGACACTCAGCAAGGAGGGATGGTCATGCCCCTGAGGTTGACCAGAAGCGGATACGAACGGCTGCAAAAGGAACTTGAGCAACTGTATCAGCGAAGAGCACAACTCATTGAAGAAGTTCGCGAAACGGGCGCTGAAGGCGACTTGAGCGAAAATGCTGGCTTGGATGCGGCAAAGCGTTCTTTGGGTCTGGTTGAAGCCAGAATCAAACACCTTGAGCGGCAACTGATGGACGCCGAGATAATTGAACAAGATGGGCAACCAGAACATGTTGATGTGGGCGTGATTGTGACTTTGGAGGACTTGGATACGGGCGATTTGGTCCGATACCGAATAGCCGAAGCGATAGAAGCCGATTTGTCTTCTCCCGTGAAAACTGCAACGCCTAACTCGCCTTTGGGTTTGGCTTTGAAAGGCAAAAAGGTTGGCGACGAAGTGACCGTCACTTTCAGGTCAAAAACCCAACGGTTCAAAGTCGTTGACCTGACTTGGGATGGAGCAAAGGAAGAACCGTCGGACTTCACAGGGTGACTAACAGGCGCTGAAGTTCGGCGAGGCAGTGGACGGAGACGACTTGCTTTGTGGCGAAAATTTGTTGCAGCAACGCCGAGGCTTCTCCGTTAACGAAGTCCCTGTCAGCGATGGTTTCGGGGTTGAATACAACGACCAAACCTTTTGCCGCTTCTAAAATCGCCCTCAAGTTTACGATGTTGCCCCAACCAAAGGGAACATCTGTCAAGACAACCACCTCTGCGTTCGCTATCATTTCCTTCGTCCGCTCAAATGCCTCTTGGGAAATCGGCATAAAGGGTTGCTCTTCAACGACCGAAACGCCGAGCAACTGAGCCGCTTCAAAATCGCTGTCACCTCGGTTCAAAGCACCTGCGGTGACTTGACAACCTGCAGCCGTCAGCATCGCCATCACTTCACTCCCAGTCCCGCCGCCACAAACGACATGAACCTTTACGCCCTGCAGGGATGAGATTCGCCGTTCAGCCAAAAGGATTATCGGCTTCCCGTTAAGTGGGTGCCTCGTGACAACAACAGGCACACCGTAAACTTGCTGAATGTTCTGGGGCGTCAGAACTTCATCGGCGTTGCCTAAAGCGTAAATGCGACCTCTATGCATCAAAATGAACCGATGTCCCAGCATGGCAGCCAAGTTCAAATCGTGAAGGACAGCGAGGACAGTTATGCCCCTTTCGCGGTTGAGCCTCTGGATGAGTTCAACGACCTCCAGTTGGTAATGCAAGTCCAAGTTCGCTGTCGGTTCGTCAAGTAAAAGCAGTTGAGGCTCTTGAGCCAACGCTTTAGCAATCAAAACCCTTCTCTGTTCGCCGCCAGAGAGTTCGGTGAAAAGCCTGTCCTTCAGTTCCCAAACATCGGTTGCCTCCATCGCCTCGCGGATGATTTGCCAGTCCCGTTGCGAAAGTGGAGCGAGCGGTGGGAGGTGAGGTGTCCTGCCCATTGCAACGATGTCTTGGACGGTGAAACTGAAAACGCTCCCTTCCGACTGTGGCACAACGCTCAAAGTTTTCATCAATTGCTTGACTGGCATTTTCGCAACATCGTAACCGTCCAGAAACACAATGCCAGTTTTTGGAGACACAACTTTCGCTATCGCACGCAGCAGGGTCGTCTTTCCAGCACCGTTTGGACCGAGCACGACCACCAAGTCTCCACGATTGACTTCAAAAGTGACATCCCGCAAGACCGGATGAGCGACATAAGTTATCGTGATGCCGTGAACGGAAAGAAAAATGGAAGCCTTTTCGCTGACTGTTTTTGCCACTGACATCCAGCCTCACCTTCTTCAATATTAACGGCGTCACAGAGCAAGGTAAAAACTTGCGTAACCCGTTAACACAATTTTCAAGCATTCTCATCAATTCGCAGTGTCAAAAAATCCATTAGCAAGAGCGCCAGTGTCGAACAGCGAACAGAAGGCAAAAATCGTTGCATATCTGAGATAGAGCAGTTTCGTTTTTGGGGACATGGTTAGGGGCAAAAAGCCAAATGGTGGAGGGAGGAGGATTCGAACCTCCGAAGGGCCGTCGCCCACCAGGTTTACAGCCTGGCCCCTTTGGCCGCTCGGGCATCCCTCCACCTTTTCGGCGTTGCAAATTATAA
>Ga0207433_10016068_pt1 | contig 10564 bp, 6 predicted proteins | sample YelNatPaOPGAMG01_FD_187559 | JGI IMG/M metagenome (GOLD analysis project Ga0207433, IMG submission 187559) | Hot spring thermophilic microbial communities from Obsidian Pool, Yellowstone National Park, USA - OP-RAMG-01 (SPAdes) (version 3) | ecosystem: Environmental > Aquatic > Thermal springs >...
AAAACGCTTCACAATAATAGAGGGTAAGTATATCTACCCACTCGCAGGTGCCTCCCGACGTTTCTTGACCAGCCGCTTGCTATCGGTTTTCGCTTCTCCTCGTACGCTCTAACCCTGAGAGGCTGTCTCACAAAACTAGATCGCCTCAGCATCTCGGGTATCGTCGTCAGCATCGCACATGTCCTGATATTAGTGGCGGTGTTAAAGTCTCGGTTCGCTACCTCCCTCCATTTCTAGGCGTTTTCTGAACTCATTAGTGCAAGGAGTCCTCGAACTCGCGCTCTCAGTATCATTTGCTGCTCTGTCAGCGCTCCGCTGGCTTTTCTGCATTCCGATCTCCTGAATTGTGCATTCATGCTCATTCCTTATTTTTTAAAATGAAAGCAGTTGTTTATGCCGTTGTGTGAGGACCTACACGGAGGGACTAGGATTTGCATAAGAAAGACGAAAAAATGCACCGGTTTCACTGTAAGGTGACACCCTCAGCGGTTCGCCCAGTGGAGCGATCAACACATTTTACGATAGAAAACTCTCCTTCAATGAGCTTGAACCACGGATAGTATGGAGGAATGAGAAGTAACTTTATTCTGATAGCATCGACAAAGCTCGGACGCAAGCGGAATGCTGAAATGCGACGTTGTATAATAGAAGAAAGTAAGTAGACGTCATGGGAAAATTGTTCAACGATTCGACAACGTGGTCTCTGCTGTGGTATGCACCTTTTCCACGAGCGAAACTGAGACTTCCGAATGAATCCATCGCCGCTAGAACAGACGATGCCCTCGTTTTCTTCGAATTCGACCGCACATACAATGGGCTCCCTGCTCCGCGAGTACCCACATACGCTCCGAGCGTATCGCCAGAATAAAGGTTCATCGAGTGAGAAAACAAACCCACTTCACTTTGCTTCATACCGGTCGCGACGTTCCAGCAATGCGATATTTGCGATTTCGATGGAAGATGGCCGTGAATGAGATTGGACTCTATTCCTACCATATTCCAGTGGTTTCAGGATCACACAAATAAGTTGCTGAGTAATACAGACGCCCGTGGTGGCTATTACCGTCGCTTTTGCTTTCACTAAGGCGATCAGCGGATCGTTTTCTTCCTTTGACCGCAAGCACGCCTTGAAAGTACCGGTTTTTTTTGGCGCGGAGCGCATCTATTTGTTTCTTTCTTTCAGTGCTCCTCAGCTATCTGCGAACCGTCGTATGACTGACCTGAAGGAGGAAAGCAGTCCTCCTTCCACTGTTCATTAAAGAAGCTATCCTATAGCCAAATCGCCTACGATCTACAGGGTAAATGGCATCGTGATTTTTATCTCCTGCTATTCACCACAGCTCGGGTGAAACAAAAATGAGTTGAAAGATCATACGAAGCTGTGATCCGTGGCGTCCAGTGAAACCGTGACGCCTCTCGCGTACGTCTGGCAGTGGCACCATCTGCCGTGTTTTGTCTTTCACCTCAGCTGTGTTCCGCCCCTAAATGCAAGCCATCGAATGCTTTTTCGTGGTTATAGCTGATGCGTTAGTAGGGTGTTCATTTGAAAAAACAAAAATCCTGGGGAAAGGATTGGGTTCGTCGGTCGGGGATCCTGGAAGGCAGCCTTGTCGGGCTGTCGAAGAAAAAACGAAAAATCCTCCTCTCGCTGACCAGCGAACAGAGAAGCGCAAGCGGCGCAGGAGAACAACATGAGGGGAGATACGCGAGAAGAGGTGCTTTGCCGACGGGACAATAACGAGAGTGTCGTGGCACAGAGGATACCGGTTCGAGGACTCTTTGCACCGGTGCGATCAATAAGCGTCATTGAATGCATGCAGTTCGTAAACCAAGACTTTAACCCTACCATCAATACCAGGAGATGTGCGGTGTTCAAGACGAGGCCCGAGGAACAAACACGAGCGAACTTTGTGGGGCAACCTCTCAGACTCGATGAATGCAAAGATAAGCTGAAGTCGATAGCAATGGGCCGGTCGAAAACGACTAGAATCCGCCTCCACATCGGTATTCATTTACCGTATGATCGCGACACGTTTTCCATTTTGCTGAGCACATGGAACAGCGCTTGGAGCTAGGTCCCCAAACGATGGATGCTTCTCCAATCGATGAAATCATGGTCATAATTGGGGATCTCCGGCTCTTGTCAACGAGCTATCGATCAGGAAGAATTCGGAGCGGCGCGTTTACGCCAGCGCACGCCTCAAGGCGGATGCGGGAGATTCTCCAGATTCCCGCCGGCAACGGAGTTCGCGCGTGGACATCCTACATCGCTTCCAAAAAACGTAAGATTCTACATGTATCGTGTTTCGTGCCTATGCTGTATCAGGTATTACGCGCTCGACAAAATTCGTGCACGGTTTGGTATTGACCTGCATGCACTAGAACAAGACCTTGGATAGCAAAGAACGTTTCATGCTATCGTTATCTTCAGAGCGCGTTGAGGCCTGCCAGGGAAGACGCGCTGCGCTTTGGCTCCTCTGGTGGTGTCTTCGGCTCCTGCTAGGAGGCACACTTGCGATCGCTTCATCTCCGATTCTCGCCGTACTATTTCTCGATTTGAAGCATACTGCTCTTGTGCGCGAATGGAGAAAAACGGCTTTAGTTCTTGCGCAGTTCTTGCTGAAAATATTTGGCACTGATGTCGTCCTCGCAGATAACGCACGTCAATTTCGGACAAGGTTAGGGTACTTGCGTGACCCGCTGGTGTTAGCCTGGCACTCAACGTTGCAAGCTGGGTATCGAACCTGCACATACGACCAGCCGGGGCGATGGATGACCAACCGTGAGCTCAGCGCGCTCGTTCGCCTGATCGAGCACGTTGGACGCAATTCCATGGACGCACTCCCGAGTTACGGTGTATTTGGGCCTAGACCGCGTGCAGCACTCGCTAATCGTATTGTGACGGTTGCATTCGCTCCTGACGGTGAACCGTGCGCCTTCACCGCAATGGTGTATCTGGACACGTCTGGCCTGGGCTCCGAAAGAGGCGCACACGGAGCGTACCCCTTTGTCATCCATCTCGGGCTCACCATGATCTCTATGAAGCACCGCGGGCGCCGGATACAGTCACCAGTCTTCAGCAAGTGTTTGATGCTGCCACTTCTGAACCAGCGGAGATGCACTTTCACCGTTACGAATATTGGCGCGTCGCCTGCCGGAATCGGGGCTGTCTGCGACTACTTCTTGGACGCCTTCCCCGACTATTTGGGACGGATTCCGCGTTCGACCTTCCACGTGGATATTGCACGTTTTATCCTCTCCAGGTATCGAGACGAATTCGGTTGCAGCAGGAACGCCGTCTTCGATGATGGTGTTTTCGTTGTACGTGGTAGTAACCAGGCAGCGGGCGGCGGGGCTGCCGTCTTCATCAAGGCCGACGGCTTACCGACAAGTCGCTATCGCGACGAGCGCTGTAACCGCTTCTGTGCGGCCATGCTGGACTTGCGCAGCGGTGATGAGATATTCCAGGTGGCCCGCATCCACTTGTTTGCGACGCTCTTTCGGTATCGGAGAATGCGCTCCACCGTACGAATGGATCCAGCCGCTGTCGCCGCCGCCGCCGCTGCTTCAGTCGATACAGGCGCGAATAGGAAAGGAGTTCCAGAGCGCCAACATGGAAACGGATTTTGGGTATCGAAGGTGCCCGATGCGGCACATTCCAAAGTTTCCACGCTCAGGAGTCTAGCAATAAGTGCTGCTGCCGAGAGCACTTGGGCCTCGGCATCCGTTTACAGTGTTGGTGGCGGTAGCGGCAAAGCCAGGTCGTTGCTGCTGCAGCGACCGTGCGTCAGCAGCGCGAGTCTCTTGCTGCTTTCGAGCATGGTTGCCTTGGGCGTAACGGTGGTGGTCATAAGCGCAGCGCGGTATTCTTGGCTCTTCGTTCCGACCCATCTTGGCACACCGTCTATGCTCTTGTTGCGGAGGCAGTGACTAGCGCGAAGCAGCAGCACCGATCGCAACAGCCGCGATGGTGAAGTGCCCCATCCCGGAAAACCGAGGGCTGCACTCAAACGAAGTCTCCAGAGTCAGGTGGCAACAATAACAACAATGACAATAACTTGAGAGGGGTGCCTGGCGCGAACGGCTCCACACGAACGCAACATGCAACGCGGATACAGACTCTCTGGAGTGCGCAGCTGACGCAGTTTGCTTTGGAAACATTTAGCCCAAGATGAGGGCGTTATACCGTGAAAATGGATGAATGAATGAATACAGGCATTCGGGAACGTGCGACAGACAGAAGTTGTGATGGAAAGTCTCGGCACATGCTGAGGTCATTCTACCGATAAAATGGGTGGATTCCCAGGCCCCGCTTGCATGACCGGCCGAGTTGCATTACAGCTCCGCGTCCTCACAAAGTCAACATCTAGGCTAACGTGTCTCTGGTGAAGTAGCACCTGCTTTGTAAGCGGGCCACCCAGGTACTGTAGAGAGCGCATCAGACCTATGTAGAACACACAACGAATCGCTCTGTTCCTAACTTGGAATTCTCTCCGAAATTAGTTTAGATGGACTGTCTCGACGTTCGCAGTCTCGTACCAAGGACTTGCAGACTTATTCATAGATTTAGGATGCTCGGTAGTGCTTTCGGAGTACCTCATTTGACGCTTTCACACTGGAACTGGTTACGTCACCGGAATCAGGATCAATCGCGATGCCCGTGAACAAGGCTCGTACCTGGAACGATTTTTCTCCAATCTGTGCGTACAAGCCTCCACTCTTCCCTGTTACTCAGACGCAGAGTGCTTAAATCAAACATTCTTGAAGTTTCAATCCTTCTGTGTTAAAGGCAATCCGCAGAGGCGATTATGCACAACATTGTACTGACGACGAGAAAGATCGATGTCGTCCCTCGACGAATCCGTCACAAGCTCATGCTGAAAGTTCGCTGAGCGTGTCACATCAAATAATCGATTCCGTTCGAAAGTCATGTCTTCAGGTCTGCGTCACTATCGACAAGACACCATTCCGAAGCAGCATGGCACCTGTCATAGAACGCGCTCCTGGATATTCGTCTCTCTCTTCTCTTTGTACGTGGCAAGTTCTCGGACTCGGACCTAGATATCACAGCGCTCGCTTGCAGTGGAGAATGCATCACGACTTTGCAGAAAGGAGGCGTATATGGATCGAAATTTCTCGACTTGAGCCGCATCCTGGACTTCCTCTCCGGTGCTTGTTTTATCATGGGCAATATCGCGTCTCACGAATCGTCTGTCGAATGGGACAGCGTGTACCTGCAAGTGTAGCGCCCAGAGCACTCGCCGACGGTATCGCCAGGAACAGGCCCGTAATCACTGGGTGCGGCACCGGGCGCGGACTCTAATGAGAATATCGAGGGCATTGCCCTGTACCCGTCACGGACATGTACCAAGAGATGAAGCAAACGTTCAAGCGCTGCAGTGCAGCCTTCGGAGCATGTGATGTGCCAGCGAAAAAGGAATACCTGAAGATACCCAAGTTTTATCGCTACGAAGTGCGTACCACGTCTGTATACAAAGAAGATGAACATGGCAAGCGATGCTGAGATCGCGACTTGCGCCTGTGAATCAAATGCTTCGACAACAACCAGAAGCACCGAAATCTAAACTGTTGCTGCAGTCAACATCTTTTAACTACTAACAGCGGACCCGGCATGTCATAAGAGCCATGCGTAATGAAAGCCAAAGGTTCGAGAGCGAGATCAAGAAACAGTCACAGCAAAATCTCGTAAAGGCTGGTGTTGATCGTAACAGACAGAGAGCAGCATTTTCGAGTCTACCCGCGAGTTAGGATCGTAGACCCATTCGACCTGAACCTGTCATGTGTGTGAAGAGGACGCCGACGATCCCTTGCCGCCTTGCGCACGTGCAACCTAGATGCTCTTCGATTACGATCTTGCGTCTGACATCCACCGGTACGTCATGGTTGCGAAAAACAGAGCAGGCTCCAAACCGGATCAAACGTTATACAGAATCTTTCGGAGGGCGGGATCCGACACAAACGCTTGACGCCCGACTGCATTCGTCGGTGTTCGAGTCCGGATCCCTACGAGCACCGCTTCGAACCTGAACGTTCCTCAGGGGAGAGCTTGCATGAATCAGTCGGTGCCTTTCCCACAGAGTCAGTAGGGATGCATTTACATTTGTGTTCGAACTGTACGCATATGCTATGCCTACAAGACTAGGACGCGTCTTTTACCGCAATCCCCAAAGGACGAAATGATACGCGTCTCCGAACCGTGCTGAAGCGGCTTGTTTCCACGAGTTACGGCAACCGCCTGCAGTCACGTTCACTTTGCCTGCAGCCTCGGGTCTTGTTCGTTTCCTTTGAAACCAAATAACTGCTCTGTGTGAAACTGCAGCATCGGTCAAACTTGTTTGGCGTCTCTTTCGAAATGCTCAGCTCAGTCGCCACTGCAGCACCTGGTACACTGTTCGTTGCAGTCGTCGGCGTTACGCGCCCGCAGGGGCCGCGCTGGCGCGCCCTTGCATACCCCGTATGATCTCTAGTTATGGGCGTATTTCAGGAAACGCTGAAAGACGTAGGTCACGAGCCGTGCGCCGGCATAAATGCCCACCAACACGTAGACACTTGTCCATCTGCTCTGATTTTCCAAACCAAGCGTTCGCAGTTCCGAACGATAGTCTAAGTAGGGTGGCGGCGTTGCTCCGTCCAGGTACGGCTGCCACTCATTCAGAAGGATCGCTCGAAACGCCCAGCTGATCGGATTCGCGTAGTACAGAAGAACTTTCCAGTAAATTGGGATGAGGCTCTGTGGCAGCAGATAGCCCGCGAGAACCGCAAACGTCATGTAGACAACCGGTGCAAAGGACGATGCGAACGTTATGTCCGGGGCAATCGCTGCTAGGCCCTGTCCAATACCCACTGCACAAGCATTGCTCAAGTATACGATGAAAAGGAAGAAAAAGAACGCTCCGACGTTCTTGCGGTAACCAAATGCCCAGTAGTCCAGAATGGAGAAAACAATCGCGGTTAATACGTTGAACGGTGCCTCCATGGCGATTGTCGACAGGTAATGCGCGGAGGAGCGATACGCACCGCTAGAGCGTTCACGATACATGAGCGCACGCCCTTCCAAAAACGCGACGGAGGTGCGCATAATCGCCATGCAACTGGCGACAGCCACGACAAAGGATGCTGCTGCAGTATTCTGAGCCAACGACGAATGATGCCGCAGAGCAGGCCAAAAAATCGTAGCCAGACCTGCGGGATTCACGAGGATCACCAGGATGAGGCGATAAGCGAGAAAACGTGGCGACGTCGCCTCGCCTTGAAACGCGCGTACCGTTAGCGTCCGGAATTGTCGCCACCAGCTCGTGATGTACGTCGGTTCACCGAACGCGTACGGCAGTCCGCACTCCCCGAGGCATTTCGCGCGGCTCTCAGCAACATAGCGAAGGCGTTTGTATTCGGTAGTCTGCTCCCAGATCTCACGCCATTCCTGTGGGGTGCGGCGAAATGTCATCATTGGTGACTGAGAGCGCTGCCGCTCGAGTATCGACTCGACGAGGGCGTCGTCGCCATCAGTGCGTTGCCTGATGGCTCGCTCGTGTTCCTCTGGCAGACTAGCGTTCACTGCGGAATAATGGGACAATTGACGCTGCTCGAAGGTGCGGCGAGCTACCTCGGCAATGTTGTCCATGTTTGATGCTGTACAACTGCGCTCACGTGTCATTCGTCTGGACCGCAGACTTGACTCCTGTGCAGCAAAGGGAAGCGTGAGCCCCGATATCCAGGTTTTCGCACGACGCTGACCGCGAGTGGATCTTTTGTGGGCCGTTATGTTCATTTCAGCAAAATTGCCTTGTACGGTGTTGTCGTTACCATCACCTTCGAAGTCCTGATCCTCGTCCTCCTGTTCGTCATCAAAGTTCCTTGCTCCTTTGCCTTTCAGGCGATGCTCCTTCTTTTCGGCCTTGACACCAACGGCAATAAAGTAGTCAGGTAGAGCTATATGGAGGTTGTCCGGAATCGGGAATTCTATTCGCATAAGGTAGTCGCGGAAACGCTGCGCGCGTCCACTGTACAGCACCCGACCTGCCGCCAGGATCACCAAATTATCAAAGAGGGCCCAGGCATCCACCGAGGGCTGGTGAATCGTCGCAATGACCGTTTGGCCTCCGATGTGTGCCACATTCTGTAAAGCTTGGCATACAGAGTAAGCGGTGCGCGTATCCTGCCCACTCGTTGGCTCGTCAGCAAGGAATATTGGGGGATCGCCAATGACTTCCAGTGCGATGCTGACCCGCTTCGCCTGACCGCCACTGATTTGTCGATCGTTATCAGCGCCGATGCGCTGATCCGCTATTTTCTCGAGACTCAGAATTTCAATTACCTCTTCTACGCGTCGCCAACGCTCCTCGTCCGATAAGTGCTCCGGTAGTTTCAACTGGGCAGCGTACCAGAGCGCCTCTCGGACGGTTAAGTCACCGGGCAGGACGTCGTTCTGTTCACAGTAGCCGACGAAGCGTTTTGCCTTTTTCGGCCTTTGATGTGCGTCAATGAGAATCTCCCCGGCGACGGTCGCTCCCAGGGTACGGATGCGTCCCCCGATCTGATTTAGGAGCGTAGTTTTCCCTGAACCCGAAGGGCCCATGATGCCGGACAGCTTGCCCGGTGGAAAGTACGCGTAAACGTGCTCGAGCAAAGGCGCCACCTCAGCGCCACAGGAGCCAAGATGAAGAAAGCCCGTGCCTCGCTTCGGCACGCAGAATGTAACGTCGCGCACGATCACCTCACCGTGATACTCCGTGCCACATCGCACACAGTGCGGCGAACTTTCGGCGCCAGCGTCGCGAGCGTTCTCAAGATCTGCAAAGGTAGAGTCCTCGGCACTCCGACGGTGACCGTCAAAACGATTCTGGCCCGAAGGCGGTGCGCCGGCTCGCTGCTGACCCGGCGAGTGCGAACGCTTCCGCGCAACAAACGACCGTCGGAGCCTGCGCGCCTCAACAGAGTCACCAAATCCAAGCCACCGTAACACATCGAGTGCATGTGTTCGATGGGTCCAGTCGTTATCATATAAAGAAGTCTCCAGCTGCGGAGCTGGTGCTTCTCGAGCATCGTTCGGTTCGGGCTCCGCCGCTGGAGCGACAGTTTGACCAAGACCCTGCGCTGTGTCGGTCCCCGCGTTCCGCTGCCCTTGCCGCGCTTGTGTTTTCGCCATCCAGCGAAAACAAGAAACACTTTGCTCCAACCTCCACACCGATATGTGCACTATGAACAAGAAGCTGCAAACTGAAACGCTGACCCGCCATGTGCGTGGAGGCTCGACACTCACGCGCGAATTCGTACGCATCGCGATCTTTGTGATCGAGCGTAACGCAGAAAAAAGAGTACAGAAACGAGCCGCGAACTAGCAACGAGATAACAATTTCTTTCCCCCTCGAACGGTAAGCATTGAAGGGGGAAAGCTTTCCGAACGGTCGAAAGTTCACCTTCTAGGCGTAAGGTCCCGCGATGTGGACGAGTCTGCAAGGTTCGTGCTTTATGCTCTCCAGATTGGCGGGTGCTGTGGCGAGATCTGAGCAGAAACTCGTCCGAAACGCAGTTTATCCTTAGACCCGGAGCGCGTATAATGCGTCCTGAGGTCATCCTGGTTACAGTGGGCTCCTGTAACATCGCATCGCGCTGTTGCGAGCAGTAAGGCTATCAGCACAACTTGCTCGTTCCTAGATTGATTATGAGCCCCGACTCCGTGTCAGGTGAAGCATTCCTCGGTCCGATATCCTCAGTGGTATGGCAAAGCCGTTCTGACTCTGTGCTGTACCCGCACCAGCGGTATAAGCGCTATCGCGGACGATCAGGGCGGGCACTCGGAGTGCGAAAGAACGTGCGAAGTGACCAGTGTATCCAAGAAGAGGTATGAGTAATGGAACTTGGAGGTAGGTGGAGCGTTATGGACGCTTTCCCGAAAGCGTATATCCATCGCGCAATCTAGATCCCAAGTACAGTGTAAACGTTCTATCAAACAGACAAATTCGCCCGGTGAAGCGAGCATCAAGTTCCACAATAGAAAACATTCCTTTAATGGGCTTGAACCAAGTAAAACATGCAGGAATGATAAACAGCTCTACTGCGATAGAATCGGCAAAAGCTCGAACGCAACGGGAATGATGAAATACCACGTTTACCAATTGAGGAACGTCGCGAGACTCCAGGGAAAAGTCTTTAATGATTCGACAAAGTGATCGATGCTGTGGTATCAGCCTTCTCGACGAGCGAAACTGAGGCCGTCAAATGAACCCACTGCAGCTGGAGCAGATAATGATGATGATGTCGTCGTTCACCTCGGGTTCGATCTTTCGTAGAACGGGCTGCCTACCCCGCGAATACCCATATACACCCCGACCGTTTCATCCGAAGAAGGCCTCAGCGACTGAAAAAAACATATCGACGCCCCTGCGCTCCATACTCATCGCAACGTTCTCGGAACGTTGTGGGTGCGATTTCGATGGAAGATGACCGTTCGTAAACTACAACGTTTTTGCGCCTGTATACCAGTGCTTTCAGGACCACACGAATAAGCTGTTGAGCGACACAGACGCACGTGGCGGCCGCTATC
>Ga0207433_10016069_pt1 | contig 10564 bp, 6 predicted proteins | sample YelNatPaOPGAMG01_FD_187559 | JGI IMG/M metagenome (GOLD analysis project Ga0207433, IMG submission 187559) | Hot spring thermophilic microbial communities from Obsidian Pool, Yellowstone National Park, USA - OP-RAMG-01 (SPAdes) (version 3) | ecosystem: Environmental > Aquatic > Thermal springs >...
AAAAACTTTTTCATAATATCAAATTGGATTTTAAACAATAAATCTAAAAAAGAATAAAAACTAAAAAAATCAAAGTTTTTTGAGTTATCACTTAGTTTATGTGCAGCTTCCTTGAATAGTTAGCCAGCTAGATGCTAGCCAGCCTGCTGGAATTCCTTTTGGTACCCAAACATCAAGATTAACTGAGAATTCTGAACCTGGTGTAAGACTTTCTGATCTTACGTAGCTTGCCCCACCACATTCACCAAAGTTTGGATCGCTTCTTTTATCATACTTGTATATGTACATTTTAGTGCAATCTTTGTAAATAGCTACACAATGACCGCTCAATGGGCCACCATCTGAGAAATGATAAACTGCCCAGTCTTGGAAAGCGTTTGTTGGGTTACCTCCTTTATCTGGATCTCTTGTGCTTGGGTCACCTGTATCAGGATCAGTTTCTATGTAAATTGTAGCACTAGTTGAGTTGCAAGTTCCGTCGCTAGCGTTGACCATACACCAAAGATAGTTTCCTACTGTTGCGTTTCTATACCATCCCCAAGTTGCTGCGTTTGTACAGTATGTTCCACCAGCACCTGCTGGCTTGCTTACATTCCACTCTAATCTTCCTACATAGTAAAAGTTTCCTGCTGTAGTGTTAAGTACAAGAACTCCTCCGGAAGCATACTTTGACGCATCACCTGTAGGAATTGGGTTTGTTGTCTCTACTTCAATAGTATCAACATACGCAGAAATGTTTGTTAAGTTTTGAGAACCACTGTTCTTTATGTTTAAGGTTTTAAGGCCACCTTCTGACCCTGGGTTAACGTTGAACCATGTATGGTTTGTCGGTGCTACTGTTATCTGGCAAACTCCCTTCACTTCTACAGTAATATTTGTCTGGTTTGTTGTTTGTGAAAAAACTGGTTTTGTTAGAGTTATTAAAAAGGCTGCTCCTAACAAGCCAACTACAAAAAGCAAAAAGCCCAATTTTTCAAGCTTCATATAATAAATTTTCATTTACTTTATATTTAAATATTATTGTTAAATATTAAAGATAAAAAATAACTTAAAATTCAAGGATAAAATTTTGAAAAAACAATAAAATAATATGAAGCTAAGATTTTTGGTTTCAATTCTTTTATTTTTAATTTTCTTATTGCAAGCTTATGCAAAAGATTTTTCGGTCGGAGTTTCACCTTCTTTAATTGACCTTGGAGAAATTCAGCAAGATTCTTCAAAACCAGTAAACTTCTTTATAGTTTCTCCTTCAAACGAAACAATAATAGTTTATCTTCAAGCTGTTCAACCTTTGATAGATTTTTTTAGCAGTGCAAAGTATAAGGAATATATTTTTAACTATTCTGAAGAGCAAACTCCAGCATGGGTCCAAACTTTTTCTAACCCAGTAGAGCTTAAGCCTACTGGTGAACTGCAAACTTACGGAGGAAGTATAAAAGGTTGGAGGGAAGTAAACTTTTTGCTCAACATTCCAAAAAATGCAGAGCCAGGCTATCATCTAGTTGAAATAATTCCTAAACCTAGCTTGCCACAATCTTCTTTAGGACAAGTTGGAGTTCAAATAGCAACAGTTACTCCTGTTTTTGTTCTTTTCAAAATTCCAGGAAATGCAATAAGAGACGGAAAGATTTTGGACATAACAACAGGAAGTTATACAGGAAATGGCTTACAGCTTTTAGTTCATTTTCTAAACACAGGAACAGTAACAGTTTCAGCTAGAGCAGAAGAAATAAAAATCTTTGATTCTGAAGGGAATTTGATCAAAACTTTATCTTCCTCCCAAGAAAAGGTTAAGCCGAATGAAAAAAAGATTTTAACTGCCTTCTTGCCTTTAGATGGAATTAAAGAAGGAGAGTATCAAGTTTATGCAAAAGTTAACTTTATTTCAGGAAGCGTGGAGAAGAATTCAACGATAAAAATCCTTTCTGCTTTAGCTTTTGCTCCCCAACCTGCAAAACCTTTTGAGTTTCCTTTTTGGATTTTAATACTTGTTGGAATAATAATTATTATAATAATCGCTTACAGGTTTTGGCATGAGGAATAAAATTTTAATCTTTCCAATAATTTTAGCAGTGCTTATGGCACTTTTTCCTGGATATTCTGAACCAAAAAGTTTTGTTCAAAACATGACCTATAAAAAAGCTTCAAACTTACTTTTCACTTATGAGGTAACAAGTTATCCTTCTAACGTTGAAATAGTCTTGCAAGAAGAGGAAAAAATTAAAATAGGTTTGGTTGCGGACTATTGGAACCTTAACTTTGGAATAATTCCAACAGGAGGAAGTTATGGAAGAAGGCAAGTTATGATCTCAAACTTTGAAAATTATCAAGTAAGGGTTTATTTTAAGGTTTATGGCAGTATAAAGCCTTTAGTTAGCTTTAGTAAGGATAATTTTGTTCTTTTGCCAGGACAAACTGAAACAATAACAGTTTTTCTTAACACAACAAAAGATACTCCTATAGGAAACTATTCTGGCCAAATAGACGTTATAGTTAAAAAACCAAACCTTAGCTTTATTCCAGCTTAGGTGGAAAAATGAAATTGACAATTTTTGCCTTAATAGTTTTTCTTTTAATCCTTGTTTTAACTTCAGCTTCAGTTCTAAAAGTTGGGATTAAAAGGGAACTTGAAGGAAATATTACTGCTATTTTTTCTGAAAGTAAGAATGGGGTTTTAAGGTTAAACTTAGAATTTTTCAACACAGGAAGCATAGCCTATAAAGCAAGGGCAAGGCTTGATGTTTTAAATTCTAGCGAGGTTATTTTTACTGGCTGGAGCAAAGAAGAAACTGTAATGCCTGGAGAAGCAAAAAATTTTGAAGTTTTTTACTACTCAGAAAAAACAGAGAATTTAACTTCAAGAATAAGGGTTTACTATGCTAACGAAATCATGGAAAAATGGCTAAACTTTAGTTTAGAGAACAAGAAAACTCCTGAAAATGTTTTTCAAGTCAAGAATTTTAGAGTTTATGATGATTATATAAGGTTTGAAGTTAAAAGCAGTAAGCCATTAACTGTCATTATAATACCAAGAAACTACATGCCTGGCTGGATTTTTGAGCAAAAGAAAGTTGAGCTTGAAGCAAATAAAAACAAAGAAGTTGTAATTCCTTTTAATTCTCAAGTTTGGTTTTCTCACGATATTCTTCTAGAAATTGTAAGCGAAGACGGAAGCTATTATTACTCGAACTCATTCTACTTGGAAAAAGAGCAAGGTTTGATGAAGTATATCCATTTCTTAACAGACAAGATAAGCGTTGCTTTAAACCTTTAGCCATATGAAGCTTTTTTTCTTCCATATAGCTGACATGTGAAAGAAATAATATGCTAAAAAACAAAATATAATTGTGGAAGAGGATTTAGAAAGCAAGATTCTTTCGTTGTTGAGCAAAAACCTAATGTCTGTAAGTCAGGTAGCTAGCTCTTTAGGGATAAGCAAGGACAAAGCTTCAGGCTATCTGGAAAATTTAAGGCAGCAAAGAAAGCTTGACCTTTTTGTTGTCGGGAAATCTAACGTTTATACTCTTAAGCAAGAAAAAAACTCAAAAGCAATAGGAATAATTTCTGGAAAAGGAGGAGTAGGAAAAACTGTTGTGGCAGTAAACCTAGCAGCTGCTCTGATGAGTTTTGGAAAGGATGTTATAGCTGTAGATGCTGACATAAAAATGTCTGGTTTAGGTTTACAACTTGGCATGTACTATTTTCCTGTAAGCCTTAACGATGTTTTGAACAATAATGCTGATATAATAAACGCAATCTACATTCATCCTTCTGGCTTAAGAATAATTCCAGCTTCACTTTCTTTAGAGTCTGTAGAAATTTCAAATCTTTCCAAAGTTTTAAGTTCAAACCTTTTTGAAAATTCCTTGGTTTTGGTTGATTCTCCCCCTGGTTTAGATTCCCATAATCTTGAAGTTATAAGAGCTTGCAAAGAAGTTATTTTGGTAACTTTACCAGAAATCCCTTCTGTTGCAGATACAATTAAAACAATAGAAGTTTGCAAAGAATTAGGAACAAAACCAATAGGAATTATTGTTAACAGGTATAGAAAGGAAAAAGAGCAGCTTAACTATAAGGAAATAGAAAGTGCTTGTGAAATCCCTGTTATTGGCGTTATTCCAGAGGATAAGACAATAAGAAAAAGTATTCATAAGCAAATGCCGTCAGTCTTTCTCAACCCTTACTCTCCTTCTTCCCTAGAATTCAAAAGAATTGCTGCAAGAATCTTGGGCTTTAACTATCCTGTTACATTTTTTCAAAGGCTTAAAGGAATTTTTTGGAGGTTAAGGAAATGAAAAAGCTTGCTTTACTCTTTGGTTTTGTTTTCTTGATTTTCTTAAGTAAAGCTTATGCTTTTGAAGTAAAGCTAGAGCCTGAAAATGTTTTTTGTTTAAGTGGAAAATGTGATGAAGTTTTGATAGAAGTAAATTGTAGCAATGCTTCTAAAGTTTATGGCAAAATAGAATATCCTATAGAAAGAGAAATAATTTTTAACAAAACAGACTTGTACAGAGCAACAATTCCGAGCTATATTTTTGAAAACAACCGTACGCCTTCTACCTACACCTTAAACATAACATGCGAGAATTCTTCCGGAATTTTTTCAAATTCCTTTCAGTTCGATGTTTCAATTCTTGAAGCAAAAATAGAATCTATAAGTCCAGCTTATACTGACGATGAAGTAGCAACTCTTGGAATTTCTGTTAAAAAGAATGGTATAATACTTAGTCCTTCTGATGCAGAAATAGAATTTTCTGTTTATCCATTAAAGCTAAAAGACCAATACTTTTCTTCTCTCTATTTTCTAATTCTAGAAGTTCCTAGCACACAAGGCACTTATAACCTTGAAGTTTTAGCTAATGTTTCAGTTCAAAGATATGCAAAAAAGCAAATAAAGCTAGAAAGCACTTTTGAAGTTAAGCAACCTTTAGAGCTTTCACTTTCTTTAGATAAAACAGAATTTAAGCCTGGGGATACTATTACCCTTACTCTTTCAGCTCTAGAAAAAGGAAACCCGGTTTTAATAAACAAGAATTACTTAAGCATTCAATTAGCTTCAACACAAATTGAAAACGATAAGATAAACTTATACTCTTCAGGAAATGTTTTTAAGGCAGAATTTCAAGCCCCTGACTTGCTTCCAGGAGAGTATGAGCTAAAAGTTACTTTAAATTATGATAGCTATTCAGCAGTCCAGACTAAAAAAATAGCTTATGTGATGCAAGCTTCTGGAAAAATTGTTGATTTGAACAATCAAGGAATAGCTACCGAAATTAAGTTTTTAAAAGACGGACAAGAAAAGAAAAAGATTTTGACCGATAGTTCAGGCTCTTACTCAGGCTTTATAGTTCCTGGAAATTATGACTTGCAAATAACTTTTCCTCAAGCAACTCTTTACTTAAATAACGTTTCCGTTAGTAGCTTTGAAGATCCTATAAAGTATTATTTCTTTGATACAGACATAGAAGGAATAAAAATTGCAGGCTTGTTTGTTTTTGAGTTTAAGCTTAGCTATTCAAAAGCAAAAATTTTGATGAAGTATGATGAAAGAAAAGTAGTTAATGAAAAGAATTTGGTTGTTTATAAGTGCAGTGATTTTAATCCTTCAAACAAAGTTTGCAACTCAGAATGGAAAGAGCAAGTCGCAACAATAGATACTATAGGAAATACAGTAACAGTAGAAACAAACAGCCTTTCAGCTTATGCTGTAGGAATGAAAAAGTTCTTGACTTTAGACTTTAGCCTTGATAAGCAATCTTATGGTTTAAACGAGTTAGTTAAAGTTAGAGGATTAGTTAAGGATGAAAGTGGAAATTTAGTCCCAAATGTTTTGGTAAAAGCAAGCGGGAATTTTAAGATAAACGTTTCAACTTATTCTGATTCTTCTGGAATATTTTACTTTGAATTCTTTTCTCCTGATGAAGAAGGAATCTATACCATTTTAATAAGTGCTGAAAAAGTTCCTTATCTAGCTTCAAACAAATCTTTAGCTTTTCAAGTTGGCAAAAAGAGAGAAATTTCTTTAGTTCTTCCTGATACCATTAGATTAACAAAAGGTGAAAGCAAAACAATAACTTTTTCTGTTATAAACACTGGCCAGTCAGACCTTTCAAACCTAACTTTAAGTCTTACAGGCTTGCCAGAAGAATACTTTTCAATTCAAGAAAAAATTGAATTAATAAAAGCTGGAGAAAAAGTTGATATTCCGGTTCAATTTAAAATACCAGAAAATGCAAGCGAAGCTACTTTAAGCCTAACTTTTAAAGTTTTCTCAGAAGAAATTTCAAAGGAAGGAATAATTGGTTTAACGATTTTAAGTGAGAATGTTTCTCAAGCTTTACCAAGCTTACCTTCTGCAAGCTTTAGTTTGCCTATAACTTCTTCTGACATAACTTATCTTTTAATTTTTGCTTTTGTTTGCATTTCTCTTGCAATTTTTCTAAAGAAGTTTAAGAAAAAAGTAAAAGAGAGGGAAAAGATTAAGAACTTGTTTTCAGGCATAAAAATGGAAATAAGAAGAAGAAAAGAAAATCCCATACAATCCTTTAACAAATTGGTAGAAAGGGTGGAAAAAGAATCTACTTAAGTTTTTTCTCTATTTTTTCAAGTCTCTCTTCTATGCTCTTCTTCATTTCAGTATAAGCAGCAAGGCTTATTATTCCTTCACTTCTTTCTTTTTCTAAGACTTCAAGCATTCTTAGCAGTTTCTCTTTTTCTCTTATCAAATCTTGTTTAACTTCGACTTCCTCAACTTTCTTAGCTGGCATTGGCAATGCTGGCTTTATTTTTATTGTTGGAATTCCTTTCTTCCTTATCAAAAGAAAAGCAACTATTACACAAGCTATTATTATTGGTATGAGCCAGATTAGCCAGAAAGGTATGACAAAGACCCTTTCAACAGTTGGTGGTTGTAGCTTAAGCAAAAGGTCTCTAGCTTTTTCTATCAATGTTTTTGCAGTTGCAACGTTAGCTATAGCATCCTCTGTTTTATTGTTTGCAAGGTTTTCCTCTGCTTGTGCTATTTGCTTGTTTATTTCATCAAGGTAAGAAAGAACTCCCGTAACATTCTTTCCTTCCTTTTCTGCTATGCCTATTTCTTTTTCTAAAATTTTAACATCCTCTTTCAACTTTTCTATTTCTTTTGTAAGCAATTCTTCTAAAGACTCATAAACTGTTACAGTAGCAGGTTTTGAATCGCTAACCACTCCAGAAAATGCACTTAAAGTTGCTTTATACTCCCCAGGCAAAGCATTCTTTGGAACATCAAAGTTTATCAAGAATACTGTTGTGTTGTCTGGAGGCAAAATGCTAACTGAATCAGGAACTATGGTAAACCATGTTGTTGGAATTCCAAACAAGAATATGCTTACGTTTGTTAAATCAGCAATTCCAGTGTTTTTAACTATAACACTTTCTGTTTTTTTCATTCCTCTAACCAAGCTTATGTTGCTGTTATAGCTTATTATTGAGATGTCAGCAGGCAAAACTGCTGCAGGTGTTGGCACAGGAACAGGAGCAGGAGTAACAATAGGATATGAAGGAACGTATACAGGATAAGTAATGTTTGGATAAGTTATGTTTGGAGGTACAAGCTCTTTTGAAATTACTATAAAGGTTTCGTTAGCTGTTAATGGGGCAATGACGCTATCATAAGTCATCCTTACATTTAAAACATAAGTTCCTAAAGGTTGGGTTGTGAAAATATAGGCTTGCTGAGTTACTGATTGATTTGATAAAGCAGGAGTATAGACCCAACCAGAGCTTGAAAAGTAAGTTTTATTTTCAGAAGAAACCCACCATTCAAGAAAAACGTCTTGAGATACTTCACCCTTGTTTTCAATCGTAACCATAAAATCAAGATAATCTCCTTGTTTTACTTCATGCTCAAAAAGCTCTAGCCATAAGTCATAGGGTCCTCCTCTTGCTACCCTGAAAGCCTTAAGCTTCATAGTTTGAAACTCATTCTGGCTTGCGTTCAATACTGCTAGAAACATTCCGCTTGGAGTGTTAGCAGGCATAGCATAACTGTAAAGATAAAAGCCAGTAGTTTGCTTTGTCATTTGTGGAAGAGAGGAAGAGAAGTAAAGGTTTCCTGCAGGGTCATAAACTGTTAAGTTCATGGAAGTTGGGTCAACAGGCTTTCCTTCTCCGTTATAAACGAGAATTCCAAACTTCATTATATTATCAGGATACCAAACAACCGCAGTTTCTACGTCTGCAAATAAACCAGTAACAGTAACAGTTCTTGAAAGAACTTGGAAGCTACTGTTTTTCTGAGCTTTTGAAGTTGTTTTTGATTCTTCATCAAAATATTCTGTGTCTGAAATTAAAGTATAAACTCCTAGAGGCGAGTCTGAAGGAAGAGAAAAAGTTGGCAAAGGATAGATCATTCCTTCTTGGTTTGAGTAATAAGTTCCTCTAAAGCTTATGTTTTTGTTTGAATCTTGAACGCTAAAGGTTACGCTAACGTTTGGAATTCCTGTTCCGCTAGCATCCTTTACTGAGTAGTATATCGAGCCTGCATCTCCTTGATAATACTTGTCAGAAAGAGTTGAAACAGAAATTGTTAGTTTTGCAAAAATTATAAACGATGAATTTTTCTCTCCAATATTTCCAACATTATCTTTTGCATAAACAGTTAAATTATACCTTCCTTTAAGGCTAGTGTTTCCTCCTTCATACTTTAAATACCAAGTTGAAAGGTTTCCGCTCTCGTAAATTTTTTCCATGTCAAAATTGCTAGTGTTGCCATCAGGCTGAGTTATGTTTATTTTTGTCCAAGTAATTCCTGTGTTTGATTTATCAGTTACATTAACAAAAATTTCTATTGGAGAAAATTGCTCGGTAGCGTTTGGAATTACTGTTATGTTTATTATAGGCTCAACAAAAGGAAGAAGCGTAACTGTTAAAGTTTTGTTATCAGGGTTTGCTTCTTCTACTGCATCAACAATAAAAGTTGAGTTATAAATTCCCATAGGAATTCCTGTAATGTTGTAAGTTACTGAAAAGATATGCCAGCTTTGTCTTTGTATGCTAAAGCTTGTTTCGTTAACCTTTGTGTAGTTTCCTTCTTCAGGAGAAATTGTAAAGTTGATGAAAGTGTTTCCAAGGTTTGAAACGTTTACTTCACAAGCAACTCCTTGCTCAGGGGTTTCTGCTCTTTGGCAATACTCTGGAAACATCGTCCAAGTTCTGTTTATAGGAACAAAAATCTCTATAGTCAAGTTCTTATAACCATCATTTCCAGCAGAAACATTTATAGTTCCACTATAAGTTCCAGTAGCATAACCTAAAGGAACACTAACGTTAATTGCTATGCTATAATTCAAACCAGGAGCTAAGCTAGAAATATTACTTGGAATAAATTCAACAGTAAAATCACTACAAACAACTCCAGAAGAACAATTAAAACTAATGTTTCTCAAATCATCATTTCCCTCAGACAAAACAGTAAAATTACCAATAGTTTTTTCTGTTGCGTCTGGAACTGTTCCAGAAACTTTTCCCTCACTAACATTTACCAAAGGATTAGAAGCAACAGTAACGTTAATCAAAGTTTTGTTAGTTCCTAAAGAATTGTCAAGGTTTGTCCAGTTAGCAGAAACGTTAACATAGTAATTTCCAGGAGGAGTAGCATTTGGAACAGTAACAGAAAAAGATTTTAAGCAGTATTCATCCTTCCTTAAATCTCCGCACTCTTCAAAAGTTGGAGTTGAGCTCCAGTTTGTTGGTAGTTCTAAGCTTAAGTTTAAAGACCTTGCACTTGTTTTTCCTATGTTTTTTGCGTTAGCTTCAAAATAAAATGTTTCATTATTTTTTCTTGTTATGTTTCTTACTGTATAGTTTGTTATGTTTGTAGAAACGTTTACATAAGTTTTTGGTGGAATATTTATCTCTAAAGTAAAGAGGTCAAAGTTATCATTCTTAGCAGAAACATTTATAGTTCCACTATAAGTTCCAGTAGCATAACCTAAAGGAACACTAACGTTAATTGCTATGCTATAATTCAAACCAGGAGCTAAGCTAGAAATATTACTTGGAATAAATTCAACAGTAAAATCACTACAAACAACTCCAGAAGAACAATTAAAACTAATGTTTCTCAAATCATCATTTCCCTCAGACAAAACAGTAAAATTACCGATTAAGTTCCAAATACCATCTCCAGCTTCTCCAGAAACTTTTCCCTCACTAACATTAATCAAAGGATTAGAAGCAACAGTAACATTAACTTCTGTTTTATTTATGCTTATCGAATTATCAGGGTTTCTCCAACTTACGCTTACGTTAACATAGTAATTTCCAGGAGGAGTAGCGTTTGGAACAGTAACAGAAAAAGATTTTAAGCAGGAAGTGCTTTTTTCTAGTTCACCACATTCTTCCAAACTTTTGTTTGCACTCCAGTCATTAATCAATTCTAAACTTATGTTTGTTGAGTAGGCAGTTCCATTTCCATAGTTTGTTGCGTTTGCTAAAATTTCAAAACTTTTGTTATTTTTTAGAGTTATGTTATAAACAATTGGGTTTGAAGGCTGAACAAAAATTGTTAAGTTTGTTTTTCCTG
>Ga0207433_10016086_pt1 | contig 10555 bp, 5 predicted proteins | sample YelNatPaOPGAMG01_FD_187559 | JGI IMG/M metagenome (GOLD analysis project Ga0207433, IMG submission 187559) | Hot spring thermophilic microbial communities from Obsidian Pool, Yellowstone National Park, USA - OP-RAMG-01 (SPAdes) (version 3) | ecosystem: Environmental > Aquatic > Thermal springs >...
TACCTTCAAGACCAAATGTTTCAGAAGAGTTAGCCGGAATAGGTTGTCCTACTAAAATAGGAGCTTCGCCTGAAACAGTTATTGTTTTATTGGCAGCTGTTACAGCAGAACCTGATTGTGTAATAACTGCATTCCATGAATCACTTACAGTTTCACCTGATGGCCATGCCCATCCTACAGACCAACTGCTTAGTTCAGATGACGTGTTATTGCTAACGGTTACATTAGCCGTAAAGCCACCTGTGCTAGCTCCTGTTGTCCACTGACTTGTGATAGCCATTACTACATTACAAGCTGATGTTGTGGTAGGAGCAGACGTTGTTGTAGTTGGAGCTGATGTTGTGGTAGGAGCAGACGTTGTTGTAGTTGGAGCTGATGTAGTGGTTGTGGGTGCAACCGTAGTGGTAGGAGCTGATGTAGTGGTTGTTGGGGCTGAAGTTGTGGTTGTGGGAGCAGACGTTGTTGTTGTAGCAGCAGCTGTAGTGGTTGTTGGGGCAACCGTGGTTGTTGTGGGTGCAACCGTAGTGGTAGTTGGGGCTGAAGTTGTGGTTGTTGTTGAGCCAGATATCCCATTTGGAGAGACAGAATAATTATTAATAGCTAAACCTGTCCCATTTTGCCAAACTTCGAAACCCATCTCTACATCTATTAGATAGGCCGAACTTGACATATATCCCAATTGTACTGAATTTAGCGCCAAGTCTCCAATATTTAAATTAGAGACGGACGTTCGTCCTGACGGAGTATAGGCCCCTTGCATCACATAGGAAACTGTTTTCCAACTTATGCCTTGCTCGTTAGTCTGTGAACCTTCCCATATGGTGTAAGTGATACCATCAATTGTCGCAGTCCCAACCGCAGATCCCCCAATTGGGTAGATAGCCCCATTGTAATTAAGCCATACCATAAGTTCTTCCACATTCGGCTGCGTGTTCGTCGTTGGAGTAGAATTAAACCATATATCGTATGCCACATCATAAGTACTTGATCCTGCTACACATGTTAAGGTCGGCATAGCATTGGCCACATTATTCCAGCTACCGGTACCACCAAATTGTGTAGTTCCGCCCGCTGATATAGTACCGTTGTAACTTTCATTACTGGCTGTAACTTCCGAACCTGATTGGCTCATAATAACATTATTCGTAGTCGTAATAGTTTGGCCATCCGCATATGTCCAGTTTATTTTCCAACTTGTATCAGGTGTTGTACCTGTGTTTTGAACAGTGACAGTCCATTGAAAAGTTCCGCTATATGAAGAAGCTACAGCATATGTAGCCGAACATGCACCACCTTTGTAGGCAAGTTGAGTGGTGGAGACGGAAGTCATAGGGTTGGATGAAGATCCTTCAGAAAATGTACTTACCTGCCTCGGTAAACCGTTTTGGTGCTGGCTGCAAAGTCCCCAGTGACATCCCATATATATGGACGGATATCCCCCCGGAGCCCCGCCTGTATGGTCTATTGATGAACTAGCAACCGTAAAATCAGGATTCCCGTCTGTCGTAATAGACTCGGGTTTAGTTGAATCCCATTCGTTATTTTGTACAACATAATTCCCGCTGCCCACAGATGAGGTCCCCGAATTTGTCAAAGTTGCTGCCCCTGTATATGTAGTTGCCGTTGTTAGTGCATAGGCAGTTGCAGTATTAACCACTGCCGTCGCTAACATGAGCATCAAAGACAGCCCTATCGCAAACAACGATAGACTTTTCAGTCTAAATCTCTTAGTAGAAATGGTAGCGGAACGCTTTTGATTGTATTTCTTTGTCATGAATCCCCCTATTGTAAAATTCTGATTCAATCTTACCAGATTGGCGAGATTATGTAAACAGTATTTTGCCGCCTTAGATACCTAAAATACTTATAAAATATGATAAAATCTTAGAACAATCACAATAAGTCGCTAGACTGCCACTCATATATGACAAAGTCTTCGACTCATCAAAAATCTCACCTTTCTGAAAAAGGTGTTTGGAATACTTCGCTGAGACTGAAAGTGATAACAAAGATAGAAATTCCAAACTGTCATATATCTAATATTATGAGAAGACTGCCTAAATATAAGACTTTTGACCAGCTTTATCCCGAGACGCCAGAAGCCATCAAGACATTGGCAACATTTCGAAAGTCATTTTTCCAATAGGGAATAAGCCGTAAAAAGATTTACCGGAGGCAACTATAAAAATCTTATTGCCTTATACTGACATTTCAAAATATATTTTTTACTGATATACGACGGTAGTTATCAAGCAGACAATTTAGAACTTTGAGCAAGAGAGTTGGTTTTCTTAATTATATTTTGATGTGCAGCCTTAACAGGTAACTTTTGGATCATTCCTTGTATTTCAGATAATATCTGATTTGAACGCTCCTCATAAATTTGATACATGCCTAAATTCCCTTGATCCAATGCATGCTTGGCAAGACTATCGTCACTGACAGCTTGACCAATGTACTTTTCTATCTCAGCAGAAATATCTGCTGGAGTCGAATTGTCATTGCTAGCATTACTAAATATTTCCGCTACTGCCTCTTGTTGATTCGACCCTATGGCTACTTTTGCCTGGTAATACGCTACGACCCCATGCAATTCTAAAAATTGTGAACCCCTAGGAACTATATATAAAGGTTCCAAATAAAGCAAAGAGTCCGCTATCGGTAAAATTTCTATATTTCCCATAACAACTTTAGCTACAGATTTATTTAGTGAGGTTGAAAAATTAATTAATTGTTTACTATCGATAATTTGATTATTCGCCAATACAGGACCTGCAATATCTTTGCTGCTTGGTACCTTATATGCATGAATCATGCCAAATGTTTTCTTACCGGAAGATACCATCAATAGAGAGGTTAGGTTTTGAGCAGAATTGGTTATAGAGTATGGAACAAGTGGCTCAATTAGGTCAAAACTTGGACTACTTTGGCCGGATGAAGAGAGAAATTCATAAGTAGGGTAAAAAAAGCTTGTGCCGTTCCCATATGAAGTTATGCTCTGTCCGGAATTTTTTGGTTGCTTTTGTGATAATTGAGGTATTTGCCATGCACTGAGTGAATTATAGAATGCGGAAGGGTTTTTGGTATGGTAAAGACCGTACATTGCACTCTGTAACATAAATAGGCTCTGTGAATACCTAAGATGTTCCCGTAAACTGGCATCCATCGCAGAAATGGGCTTAAAAAGACCGGAAAAGGTTTCCTCATAGGAAGTCATTATAGGATTGTTTCCAGGTAATACATAAAAACTCATATTCCCGGTTGTCGCATTTTCAACTGCAATTACACTATCTCTGATGAAATTAAATGAAGAATGCAAAACAGAATTCGACGGTAAAACAGAATCATCTATCGGTTGGCCGTAAGGATAATACGAGCTGACTGTATATGCATTATCCAACCAGTACAGTTGCCCATTTGATATAACAGGATATGGATTATCAGAAACTTTTAAAAACGGAAGAGCTGTTTGTATTTCTTGCACGACATTAGGTATGGGAATCAACTTTGAATTGGAGTGGATTAGATTAGAAAACAAGATGCTGGCGCTGTCAAAATGAATCGCTGAAGCCATCCTTACCAGGATAGAATTCAATCCTATACCTAAGCCATTATATTGCTCACTATAATTATGCACACTATTATTCTTGCTGTGATGAGCAGATTTATGATCGCCCGTTGCCGATCGCGAATTCGTTATAATATAGTTACTTGAGATTGGACTGTAGTAACTCAGCGAATCTTCTTGCTTTAAATGCAAATTTCCGCTTGTCTCGGTAACCAACTTCGATAATAAGAAATGTGGGCTTCCTGTTGTGCTCTCTTCATTACCAGAAATTGCCACTGTTCCCTGTCCGTGGGTGTAGATAGTATGAGCAGTAACCCAACCCTGTCCTATATCAGCCGCTGGATTTACAACTTTTACACTTATCACAACCGGAGTTTTACGGCCTTTTATTACGTAGCGATCTGTCTGTGGCGCTGTAAGTGTGTAAGGACTTTTTATCCCCTGCAGACTCACCAATGTCTGCGATAAAATTGCAGGATCCCAAAGCAATGCATTGCTAATCTCAGTCGAAAATTGTTTTACGACACCGCTATTGAGATCTTGATTAGCAGGAAATGGAGTCTCTTGCACGGAAGCAATGCCCATGGCGTAACGTGTTGCCGTGATATTATTCTTGATGCTGTTCAGCTCAAGGGTATTTTGTTGGGGCAATACCTGGAATGCTTCCACTATAGCAGGGTATATAACCTCCAGTGAAAGTACCAGCAAAACCCATAGTCCTACTGAAATAGCGAGCCGGGCCAGAGTCCTGTGATAGACATTAAAAATCAGGATAACAAATACAGCCAGTGAGATTACGGCCAGCAAATTATCAGCAGGCAATCTTACGTGTGTATCTATATAACTGGCACCTGCCGTAACCCCATCGTGTGAAAATTCCAAAGTAAATCTATCTACATAATAATATGCCCAAGCACGGAAAAGGGCAAATCCAGCCAGAGCAAGGGAAATATGTGCCAATGCTCTTTGTTCTATCTTCAGTTTCTTTTGATCAACACGTACTGCACCGCTCAAGATATGTCCGACCAATGCGATGATAATAGATATTACTATTACTATTTGCATCCATGAAGATACAAATGTAAGAAAAGGAAGTCTAAAAACAAAATAGCTTATATCCCTATGAAATATCGGATCGACTCTTCCGAAAGATACCGCATGTTCAAATAAGAGCCAATTTCTCCACTCGCTCGAAGCTCCTATACCGAACACCAAGCCGAAAAGAAGAGATAGGAGGAATCGTACAATCATCCTCTTTGCTACAAAAGAATGCTGGAATTTATGTGCATACTTATGTTCGTAACCTAAAGCCAAAGCAGGAGGGGTGCTTCGCTCGATTAACCATATGTTAATCCAACAAATCAAGAACCCAAAAGCAATAAAGACAGCACCCAATCCCAATTTATAAGCAAGAAGGGTTTTCCAGACATTATCGAGGTGATAAGACCTAAACCAGAGCAAATTTACGTAGAATCCTGATACTCCTTGGATGATGACAAACAGAACTAACAGCCCAAGGGCAAAAAACAGCCATCGGAATTTATGATTCTTGTGGGGCTTGACATCTTCTGTATCGTTAGGTATGCGCATAATTTTCAATCAGCAACTTTGGTGATTATCCTTATCGAACAGCGGCAACCCGGATGAGCAGGAGGCATTAAATGCCCCGTAGGAAATAATTCATTGACCGCTGTGGCAGACGACAAAGAATTATCTTCACAGTCAGGGCAGCTTTCCAGCTCCGAATCCATGACCCACTTAAGATAATCTCCGTCTTTGGCGGCACAATCATATATACCGCGACACGATGCAGCGACAACAAAATCTCCCACTATCCGATCAAGACGCTCTCCTCTTAAATCACGATACACGAGTGAAAGATGCTCCATAAAATCAGCTTCGCTTTGTTTTGATTCATCAGTCCCGTATCTTTCTTGCTCCAAGATCATATTAACCGGTTCCAAAATTTGTTTTATAAGCGACTTTGCCTCTTCGCTAAAATCTGTTTGGATATCCTTAGGTGTTACATACTTGTTGTTCACGGACGTCTTTCCGTAAAAACCATAACTTGTTGCATAAACAGTTGTTAAAAGCAAAGTAATCGTTTCCGTATCTTGATCGTCCAAACCAGTAATATTTAACTTCTCATAGTCATAAATAGCGTTGTGCCAATTGAGGCGCAATTCATCCAATATCACATTTTGATGCTGTCTTATAATCCTCTTCACCCTTTTGAGGAGCGTATTGTACGGCTCTTTGAGGTATTCATAAAGGCCTGAAAATTTATCTTCTGAGTCGCTGTTTTGCCCCTCACTCACACCGTTATCCCCAGGCAGGTTCGGTGCTTTATCGATATCTCCGTAATCAAGCACATTTCCGACGTGATCTCGGTCAGTAAATGTAAAATCGATATCTTTGTCTAAATCACTGTCTGTTGCAACGTCTTCCATATCTATGGAACTAGGAGCATCCTCATGTCCATCTGTAATCTCGTTCTCTTCTGTTTGCTTTATGGCAAACGTGGCATCATTTTTTAAAATAGATACTGCTTTCAGGACTTCTTTATCTCTTCCAGCTCGAATTTGAGCAAAGATAGCGTCGATCTCATTCAGGCTCTGTGTATCTGTTGTGATTATGTCTCGATAGTCATCATCCGAACGGCTGACATCATCATCTGAAACTGAATCTTTGTCACCACCCTGCTCCGCCATTGATATTTCTTCCGTAGCTATCTCCACAGCAAGCGGTATTTCCTCAGCGTCAAAGGCATTATAGAGACTTATGACACGATAGTCCTGATCAGCATCGTCCATGGAAGAGTCTTGATCGGCTTCGGATAACGAATGAGAAGAGGTATCGGCAGAATTTTTACTTTGAATAAAGACGACGGCGGAATCGGATATGTTTTGAGAATGTGTTTCTTGGATATCCGAACGTTTGATAAAGTTTGCATTCGGAACAATTGCACTTTGATCTTGCTCCTGGTTGACAATGGACTTATCTTCATTGGATTGGGAACTGCTTTGCCCGGTTGGTGCAGCTCCCAGAATGCGAAATCCTGATTCTTCGTCAAGTATATCTAAGCTTTTATTTGGAAAACTAAAGCTGCTATCAGAACTATGATCCTGGATGTCTGTATCTTTGTCATCCGAACCAATCTCTTGTTCTGAAATTTGAAAATACCCGTCATAGCTTTCGGACGATCCTAAGTCATCTATAGCAGGGAAATTGTAATCTTGCATATCAAGATCATGTATAGCAATATCAGAAGTTAATGAAATCTGATTATTTTGTGCTTCGATTTCGTCTATCACGTTTTTCTCAGTGAGAAAATCGTCAAAATTCTCTGGGTTCTTACCAGATGTCAACTCGATACCAAGATCTTCACGCGTAAAGATCCCGTTGCTTTCCCTGTCTAATTCTAAAACAAATGCTTCTTCAGCATCTTCTGGCGACTGCAAAGAAACTTCCTCTCCGGATTTCTTAGCCTTTTCTTCAGCGTTGAGCAAGGTGATATTTACTTCATCCACCGCCGTAACCGTATCGGCAAAAATAGCTTGAAAGGTTTCCAATGCAGCTTGCATCTGGCGTATCTGTCGGGAAAGTACGCTTCTCCGCTCAATCAAATCCCGTAATATCCTTTTTTTTGCTGACTTTGCTTCTGTAAGCATATCTAAGCAATTATTATTTGCGTCTTGTATAATAGAATCTGCCTTGGTTCTGGCATCTTCAATGATCTTATCAGCCTCTACGGCAGCAGTTGAGGTGCTATTGTCCAAAGCGGACAATGCCTCATTCAAGATTTCATCTGCCTTTAGCCTCGCTTGGGCAAGTATATCTTTACTTGCTTCGTGGGCTGCTTTTAAAACTTTACCGGATTCGATACCTATGGCTTTGGATAATGTTTCTTCATCCAGCTCAGGCGATTCTATACGCTTGACGGCATCGGCTAACTTTAATTGAAGATCGGCTTCCCGTCGCAGCATCTTATTGAAATAAAGTTCTATGTCAAAGATAAATTCACGTACCTCATCGACTGAGTATCCCTTGCGGGAAACGGTAAATTTTTTCGACAACAGCCTGGAAATATCCGGCATACTGTCCTGCGTTGTATTTACTTCAAACGACAAATCTTCTGGCACAATATCCTAGCCTATGTCCGAAATGAAACTAATGTTCAATATTGTCAACTGTTTATACGGAGAATATTATTTTTTTGCAATTTACAACTGTCGATTGTCGCCAACTCCTCGGGTCATAAATCTATTATCGTGCACTACTAGAAGCGTCTGGTACTTAAAGATTATTCTAATACCATCTGTAACCCATCCGTCAGTCACACTATGATCTATGAGCCTTCCTAGCCTGGATTGCATGCAATTTTCCACCTATTTTTTCCAAATAAGCTATGACCTGATGAATGTTTGTTACACCGATTATTTTGAGATGTCCGTTATTTCTGCTCTCAGCGGAAGCTTTGTTGGATTGTGGAACAAAAAATATACTGTCGCCGGCGTTTTCCACCGCAATTGTTTTTTCTTTAATGCCACCTATAGGCCCAACCGCCCCGTTGATCGACATGGTGCCTGTTGCCGCTATTTTCCTACCGTCAGTCAAACTGCCGCCATCCAACCTGTCCAGTAGCCCAAGTGTAAAAGCTAATCCGGCGGAAGGCCCGATGATGCCCTCGGCACTTAGATCTATTTTAAAAGGCAATTTCGAAAGCTTATAGTAAGGCTCGCTCCCGCCCAAATAAGGTGCATACAGAAGCCCCAGACATCCGACATCTTTTTTATTCAACGTGTACAAAGGATATTGTTTGCCTGCTCCCACGGGGAAACAATACAAATAGGATCGCTTTCCATCCGGAACGGCTCTATAGGCACCGAGGTGAAAAGTCACCTCCCGTTCTTTGTTCTGTCCAAATTTATGGACTGTGATTGCAACGGTACTGTTCGGTATTTTTTTGCCGAGTGCAGGACCAATTGAAGCAAAGGTCGTGACTTTCCTCCCATTGATAGCCGATATTACATCATTGTCGGCCAAATACCGGTTTACCGGTGATCCCGGTTGGGATTGATAGACAATAACACCGGATGCTTTGGCAGTGATATTATACCCCATCTGTTTAAGTGCTACGTAAGTCGCGGCTTGCTGCGCATTGTCCATATCGATCACACCTTGTTCTTGGTACTGAGCAGAAGTAGCCGAACCTGTAATTTGCTGTGTTGAATACAACTGGTCGTTACTGTCAAACCAGGCATAGTATGGATATTCCAAAGCGTTCAATTGGATTAATTGTACATCCACCATATCAACCGAAGCCTGATGAGCATAACTGTACTTTTTCGGAAGTTTGATCAATTGCTCTACGGAAAAAGCATTTCCGGGAACGATCGCGTAACTCGATACGGTAATCCTGCTCGCAATAAAAGCCGCTATGGCCAAAACGACCATAAATACCATAAATACTTTAAGTGCTTTTATTGATTTTGAGCTGTCTTGCTGTTTAGGTCTCACTGTCTTATCCATTCGATACATCAATCGTAGCAATTCAAATCTTGTCCGTTACTTTCAATCTGAGAGATCTCTAATCATAGTCAAAATTCCGGGCAACAACTCCCGATGCCCAACATCAACAAGGTTATCCAGCGATAAGTTGCTTTTCCAAAGAGCAACTGTTCAAAAAGTTAATTTCATCAGCGGTCCGCTCTCATGGTAAAGATACAAATTTTTGGATCATTCTACAGTACATTTCGATTGAGGCATCTGCAGCGTCCGTAACTCTCGTCTGCACAGATGAGTGCTTCTGTAATTTTCTTTTTTCCTGCCAAATGCCGTTTTAGTTCTGCTCCATCTGCAATGTTTGATAGGCTTTGATCCAGTTTCGCTCTCAAGCATAGTTGTCATTGCCAGCTCTGACCTCATCAAAGATGCTAACCCCCGAGAAGTCAAAGATGTTGAACCAGGTTTAGTGCCTGAACCTGCCCGCACAGATGACTATTCTATGCAACTGTCAAGCCTTTTCTTGTCTGCTAAAATACAGATTAAGCTTTTTTGTCTAAAAACTGTTGGTTTTTACAGAGCCGATAGGAAAGCTTTTTAAAAATTTTTAGGATCAATGAAATATAGTCTAAGCGGATCAAGAGAATGCAAAATAAGATAAACATGCAAGACAGCTCCAGTATACCTGAGGCCAGAGGCCGCATTATGCTTGCTGCCTACAAAGGAGACGAACATACGGTTCGCTCTTTCCTGCAGGATCCTCATCCATCACTTAGGGCAGCATCTTTGTCCGGATTGTTGCAGATGAAGGCTGCAACAATCGATGACGGTGCAAATGCCGTTTGTGATAGCGACGATGTCGTACGCTTGCGCGCTTGTGAACTTGCTCCGCATCTACCAGGAGCCGATTACATCAAGCTCCTGGACAGCGACAACTATATAATTGTGGAAGCTGCTTGCTTTGCCGTAGGAGAAGTACGCGATAGTCACGGCTTAGAAAAATTGATAAACATAGCATTAAACCATAAAGAACCTATTTGCAGGGAATCCGCGGTTGCCGCATTAGGGGCTATAGGAAACAAAAAAGCTCTGCCGTGCCTGATCGAAAAGCTCGATGATTCGGCAAACATAAGACGCAGAGCAGTTCTTGCCCTGTCGGTGTTTATCGAAACCGCTGAAGCTCTGGAAGCCATAAAATCCAGAATTAACGACAAAGACTGGCAAGTGCGACAAATCGTAGAAAATATTCTGTTCAGATAGTTGTCGACTCTGTTTATCCGCACGGTACGTTGACATCAATTGGGTCAGAAATCAGTAGAGGGTTCTAGCCCATCGACATATCAGTTCATCGTATATTGTAAGACAGTACACATAAACGACTCTGAGAGGTCAATGATGTGGAACCGCTGGTGCTTACTTTGAAAGAGCGTAGTAAGCTAGAACGAAAGTTCATGCACGGACAACTTTGTATCGAGACAGCCA
>Ga0207433_10016089_pt1 | contig 10554 bp, 8 predicted proteins | sample YelNatPaOPGAMG01_FD_187559 | JGI IMG/M metagenome (GOLD analysis project Ga0207433, IMG submission 187559) | Hot spring thermophilic microbial communities from Obsidian Pool, Yellowstone National Park, USA - OP-RAMG-01 (SPAdes) (version 3) | ecosystem: Environmental > Aquatic > Thermal springs >...
TTTTTGTTCGCTCGCAGGGTTTCCCTGTGTACCAGGTCCCCATGTCCCCCGTGGAACGGATCGGATGGTCCCTATCAAAGACGATTTCCCTTTTTTCCGTATTACCGAACCGGATCGCTTGCCCAATGTGGTTCACGACCTTGGACATGTTGAGCGTAATAACCAAACGGCGCTTGAGATCATCCTCCTGGAAAGACTGCGGACGAATCGTAATCTTGTTCGACCGGATGAACTCCTCCACCAGACGGACAAGCTGAGCTAGGAGGATCTCCTTGCTTCCCTTCCAGTCGTTTTGCATTGCGTCGTAATTGCCAAGGGCCGCCTCGAAGACAATCTTTTGGGTTCGAAATTCACGGGCGAGATTTTCAAGGTCGATCTGGGCCACCTTGGTCAAATCGGGCTTCCCCTCGACAATGGGAGCGAGTTCCGCCATGCGGGGGGTTTGGCTTGCATCCAACTTCAAGGGAGAAACGGCCTCCCAGTCCAGGGTCAACCGGGGCCGGTAGACTCGATCGATTCTGAGGACATTCGGCCAGTGGATCGCAAACTCTGCCTTGGCGGGATCGGGCTCGATCGCCGTCTTCGGCGTCGGAGGAGGCGGGATGCCATCCTCCCCCGACTCATGGGGAAGGAAGGTGAAGGGAACGCCAAAGATGTTCACATATTCGGGATCGAAGAGCCCCGTTTCGGGATTCAGGTCGTACCCGGTCCGACGGAGTCCCCGTCCCACCACCTGCTCGCAAAGAAGCTGGCTTGAGAAGGCTCGAAGTCCCATGATGTGGGTGACCGTCTTGGCATCCCACCCTTCCGAGAGCATTCCGACCGAAATAACGTTCTGGATCTTTTCTCCCGGCTGGCCTTTCTGACCAACGGTATCGACCTGGCGTCTCAATCGTTCCGCAAGTTGTTTCTTGTTCAATTTTGGTTCGGGGGATCCGGGTTCATCATCCTCAGGTTCAGGCTCACTGGCCTGGACCGGCTCCTCTTCCGCCTCGGCCTCGTCTAGGACCTTCGAGTCAATATGAAGGGTCCGGGAAGAGTCGGTCAGTTCGTCAATGTGGATCTTTTTCTTGTCAAAGGCGTATTTGATTCGGGCCGCCGTCTCCGTCCGGTTGGCAACGCTGATCATGACAGGGGATGTAGAGTGTCCTTTTTCAGCCCAGTCCCGCATTGCCGCCCGCCAGTCATATCCTAGAAGATAGTAGGCTGTCAGAACGAGATCCGGGAGCGGTTCGTGGGGTTCGGCCTTCCGGTTCAGGTCATCCTTGACAGAAGGGTCCATGTAGAGGTGGTAAAGCTTAGACTTGAAAGTTTTCGCATCGGGAAGCGCATCGTCCCGAACCACGACTCGGGGAGTCTTGACGAGGCCCGATTCAATCGCGTCGTTTAAGCCAAAGTCACTCACGATCCAGCCAAAGAGCGCCTCTTCCGTGCTCTTCTTACCGGAAGGTGAGAAAGGCGTTGCCGAGAAGTCATAGGTACACAGGATCCCACGGGCCCTCTGGATCCGGTCGAGACCCCCAATCCATTTGGTGGCCTCCTCGATCTCTTCTTTCGACACCCCCTTAACCTTCGACTCCGCCGGAACACGCCAAGCGTGATGGGCTTCGTCGTTGATGACCAGAAGGTTTCGAGATTGAGCCATCTCTCCCAAAACCTCCCGGCAATAGGCTTCGTCGCTCTTGGCCCCCCGCTTGTCCACGCTCCGCTTTTTTTTGATCTTCTCTTCGGACTCCCAATTGAGGGCATGCCAGTTCCGGACGATCACCCGTCCCTGGCGGAGTCTTTCAAAAAAATCGGGGGGAACGATCCGGAAGGATTCGTAATAGTTCGCAGGATCGGAGGGGACAAGAACCGAAAGACGACTTCGGACGGTAAGGCCCGGGGCAATGATCAGGACGTTTTTGGAAAACCGGGAATCCTGAGGATAGGTCACCTTGTTCAACATTTGCCAAGCAACCGTCATGCCCATCACCACGGTCTTGCCCGTGCCTGTGGCCATTTTTGCGCACAGCCTTTGAAACGTGCCTCCGTCGGAGGGAATGGCGATCCCGACCTTCTCGGCATCAGGAGCCTCGGAGAGCCAGATCAGAGTTTCGATCGCCTCTATCTGGCAAAAGAAGAACCGTCGGTTTTCGAACTCCTCCGGATTGGTCCAATATTCGAGAAGCCGTCGAGTGATCCCCGTGACTCCGGGATAGCCTTTTTCGCGCCAGACTTTGACCCGAGGACGGATCTTGTTGACCAGGGGGATTTCGACGAAGATCCCGGGATCGTCGAAAGACCGGGAACTTTCGGAGGCGACAACATATCCTGCCGGGCGGCGCTCCCCCTCCACAAGGGTGAAGGTCCGGCTCTCCCGGTTGTAACGCCAGTACTTGTCAGGTTCCGCATAGGGAGAGTTGATGATCAGGCGATCTATCGTCGGTCGGTCCATCAGGCGAGCCCGATCACCTTGAAGCTTTCGATCCCCCGGTCGTCCACGATTTTGACCGCGATCCGCTTGTGTCCCCCCGGAGTAAAGGGAAGGGAAACCGTTCCCCTGAATGCTTCAATCTTCTCCAGGTCAATTTCGGCCCGAAGGGTCTTAGAAAGCTTTGACCACCCCTCACCCTCCCCCGCTAGGGGGAAGAAGACCTGCTGTGGAAAGAGACTTCGCCCGTCATAGTCGGTATCGAGACACCACAGGGCAATCTTGTCCTTGCCACCGGATTCGATGTTTCCGGTTCGAGTATTGTAGTAGTCGAATCCTTCCACCGAAACCCGGTATTCGCCGGAAGAGACCCTTTCGACCGAAACGTCGGGCTGGCCGATGAGCCAAAAGCTTTCGTTCGAAGACCGTTTCTTCTTTAGGTCTTCGGTGAGAAGGTCTGCATTCATCTGGACCTTGAGAAGGGTCACGCCAGGCCAGTTGGTCTCGTCGATGTCCCGAGTCGCTTCGGGGTCGAACTGGAAGGCCGCGAAGACGACCAGCTTAGGCTTGGGTCGAAGCGACTCCGCCTCGTTCAAGGCCAGTTCGACCTGTCGCTTCTCCAAGGGCGCATGATCGGGACCGAAGGAGACGACAACCCTCTGTGGATTATCCTCTTTCGTTTCTCCATCCGCATGGAGCCAGCGGGTTCCGGGCAGGAGTTCCAAGCGGGAAAATGAAATCCGTTGTCCTCCCTTTCCCCGAATCCCAGTTCGGAAGAGTTCGTCCCGCCAGTCGGATTGGCGGAGAGTTTCCCCGCTTCGGGAAACGCTTGCATCGGCCACAACAACGGGCTCACCCTGTTCCGCTTCGTCCAAAGACATAACCACTGGGGCGGGGACGGCCTCGACCGTGAAAGGCCCCGTGACCCGAACTTTCTTGGAATCGACATAGGGCTGATCGTAGAGGGTCTCCTGGTCGGCATATTTACTAATTGCCCATTCAATATCCTCCCGGGTCATCCCTTCTTTAATTTCGGGATTATTGGCAATGGATTTGAGGGTGATATGCGGAACGGTCTTATACCGGAATCCACTGGCAATCCCTTCGCCGGGTCTCGCCAATTCGTAGTAATCGAAGACCGCGGTCATCAGGCGTTGGCGGGCGAGCGTCAAGGCCACGCGCGAGGTGTCGCAGGTGATCCAGCGCCGGCCCCATTGCTCGGCGACATAGGCCGTGGTGCCGGAGCCGCAGGTCGGATCAAGCACCAGGTCGCTGGGATCGGTGGTCATGAGGAGGCAGCGCTCAATGACTTTGGTCCGGGTCTCAACCACGTATTTCTGATCGTGAATGAAACCGGCGGTGTCGTCCCAGACCTCGGACAGAACCTTCAGCGGATAGTCGTCGATGTAATACTTCCACCGCAGTTTGCTGCCGTCCTTGACCATCCGCCCCGTTCTTTTCAGCGCTTCCATGCCATCGGGGTAGGTCAGTTTCCAGTGGCTGTTCTTGTTGGGCCTGAAGGTTTCTCCATCGAAGTCGAGCGGCGTATCCTTGCCCGGCGGTCCCGGGCTATTCAGGCTCACGAGTTGGAAGACCCTCGCCCCTGATGGCAGAGTCGACGGATCGACCATTTCAGCGCGCGTGATCTTTCGCACGGTGCCGTCGGGTAGCTCTACATTGCTGTAGAAGGCATCAGGCAACTTTTCAGAGTACAACTGGCGATATTTCAGGTGTTTCTTGTCTCCGGCATACCAAACTAGATAGTCGCTTGTCCGGCCCAGCTCATTAGAGACCATGCTGCCAGTCTTGGCGAAGGTGATCAGTCTTACAAAATTCCCCACCCCAAACACCTCATCCATCAGCTCCCGCACGTGGTGGACGTTCTCGTCGCTGATCTGCACGAAGATGCTGCCGCTCTCGGTAAGTAGTTCCCGGGCCAACAGAAGCCGGTCCCTAAGATAGGTCAGATAGGAATGGATCCCCAATTCCCAAGTATCCCGAAATGCCTTGAGGGTTTCCGGCTCCTGGTTCAGATCCTCATCCTTCCCATCCTTCACATCCCGTTTATTAACAAATGGCTGAAAGTTCGACCCATATCGAATTCCGTAAGGGGGATCGATATAGATCATTTGAACCTTCCCGGCCATTCCCTCCTTTTCCAGAAGCGAATTCATAACGAGAAGGGAATCTCCGGCAATCAGTCGATTGGACCAATTATGAGGGTGCTTGTAGAATTCGACGGCCTCACGGAGAGGAGGATTTTCGTTCGGAGCATCGAAGAAGGATTTGAAAGGGAGTCTGGATTTGGTTTCTTTCTTCGTGACCGCCTGAATGACGGTTCGGAGATCGATCCGTTCATGGACATGAAGAGAAACAGTCGGAACTTCGAAAGAGAGCCGCTCGGCCTTCCCTGCCCACTGGAGAGAGGGATCTAGGTGAGGATCGTAGGAGTAGGTCTTTTTGGCTAAATCTTTGTCGGTTTCGGAGGTGACAAGACCAACTGGCGGATTATTGGGACGTTGCTCTTCCGGATGGGTGTACGTTTCGATCTCCTTCTTGGATTTCTTGGGTGGGGTCATTCCCGATCTCCGGTTGAGGGCCTATCTTCTCGACTGGCAAAGGATGGATATCCTTGAAAAATACATGAAACCAAGAGATGACACAACACCTTGTCTTGAATCGAACCCAAAATCTATCTTAGATTTCGAGATTCCTCCATCAATTCAGATCATCGATCAGTCGTCGCTGGGCTTTCAGAAGCTTGGCCATTTCCCGGATCAAGGCTCGGTTCCCTCCCTTAGAAGCGTTTTGAGACGATCTCATCTTCCCTTCCGGAGTTCTGGGACCGCTGGAGTTCTTCCAGGGCTTCCAATCGTGAATGCGCTTCGAGTGCCGGTGTCTCCGTTCCGGCGTCCATCCGTTCTGCAACATGTCCTCCTTCCAATAGTTCGTTCGGCTGATTTTTCTTTTCTTGCGCGAGGTTGTTGTTCACTTGCTGGACCGCCGCCATGTTCTGCTGTTTGATGAATGCTGTTGGCTTCGGATTCTTGATCTCGGCCAGCGTCTCAAGGGTCATCCGACATTGGCTCTGGGCCTTGAGCGCGAGCCGCATAAAAGCTTCATATTGGGGAAGCATCTCTTGGCAGGACGCTCTCCTGAGAAGGGAGTTGAACACCAAATCAAGCGTGTTCGCCTGGGTGATCAATGTCGACTCTACCCGATCCATCTTCCCGGCTTTGACCTCTGCAACACTTTCTCTGAGGGTTGAGAGAATATCGTTTAAGCCCAATCCTTCACGGATATTCTTGTTAAAGGATTCCCCTCCGCATATTGCCCGAAATTCCGGACCATAGGTGAGATCGGCGATTTGCCGCTCGGTGCTCTTCTTGGGATCCCCCTGAAGATAGAAGGTGTTTTCACTCTTATTCCCATTTTTTGCTTTTCCCATATCTTTCCCTCCCTTAGTCCTTCCTGGAAGTGATTAAAATCCCAGAACCAAGATTCCTTCCAGTTTGCGATGGTCTGGATAGCCCGTTTTGTCTCTTGGCTTCAGGATCTTCTGTCTCAGTCAGGCGGCTTTATTTTCGATTCCGGAAATCGAGTCTGCAGTCCAGGACTATCACGAGAAAGAACCGGATCTGCCCGATCAATTTCCCCCTTCCGAAATAGTCCGAAGAACTCCCTCCGTGCCCGGGCATCCGCCTCTTTCCTGGGAAAGTTTGCCTCATATTCGAGAATGGCCGCTCTCTCTTCCATTGAGATAAGCCATTCATTGGAAAGGTTAACAACTTCGCCGGTTAATGGATGGATCAGCCGGAAGGTTTTCTCTTCCATCTCCAGAATGATGCCTTCCAGTTCGCCAAAGAGGGGGGAGTTGAAGCGGACCGTCTCCCCTCCACTGGGCTCTTCCACGATCCGAACCAGTCCCTTCTCCGACCATTGGAGGAGCTTTTCCGGTTCAGCCTCCACCCACTCTCCTGGCCGGTATTCTTTTCCAGTGGTTTTCACGCGAATAGGTCGAATTGCGATTGCCTCCATCAGTCGACCTCCGTGAAGGCAAGTTCCTCATCTTGGTTCCCAAAATTTTCAAGATTTTCTTGGGAACCATCATGTTCGGGAACGAAGATCCGGCCAATATTGTGGCCATTATCTGCATCTTGGTATCTTGATTCCTGTGTATTAGTGGGAACAATTGGGAGCAAGATGAACTTCAAGGGATCCTTCTTGGATTTCGCTATTCCTCGCCGCTCGATGATACCTTGATTTTCAAGGCGTCTTAGGGCTTCATTCCGGGTCTGGTTCCGTCCCTCGACTCCAGACCGAATCTCTTTCCAGGGAACACCTTCCCCTTTATCCTTACTCGCAATAAAACCCTTGATTCTATCCATCGCCGAAAGGATTTCCGCTTCCTCCACGAGAACACCCATCGAATAGAAAAGTCCTGATGGGTCAAAGTTCAAAATGGTTTCCTCCAAAGAAATCCCCCGCCCTTCAGCGGTCATCGTCCGATAGCCGTCTTTCTTTCCTAGAGTGATAATCACGTCAGCGGAGGCAGAAATCCCTGTCGATCCCAGAAGATCCCCCGAGTCACTTTTCTTGGTATGGTGAAGGAGAAGAACGGTCACGTTCTTGTCATGGGCCAAATGGATAAGAGGTTCAAGGCCAGCGCTCGTTTCGGAGTATGAATTGCCATCTTGGAGTTTTAGGAGTCGGATCAGAGTGTCCACAACAATGAGAACGGGCCTGTGCGCCTCCACCAGGTCAGATAACCTTTTTTGAAAATCTTTCGGTGTCGGTCCGCATATTAGGCTGATCCGGGAAAGAACCTTCTTCGCCTCTTCCTCCGTCATCCCGTACCCCTTCAGGGCTACAGTTTTAAACTGGCGAACCACTGAGCGCTTATTCTCTTCTAAAGCCAGGTAGATAACTTCTCCTTCTTCGACTTCCAAAGAATTGAGAAAGGGAATTCCTGAAGCGACTGCAACGGAGAGACAACGTGCTAATGTTGATTTTCCGGCCTTTGGCCGTGATCCCAGCATACCAAGAGATCCTGTTGGAAGAAGGTCTTCCACGGTATAGTCGATCTCATCTTCGTGCTCTTCCCATAGATCAGAGACTCGAACCAATTCGATAGAAACGCCACTTTTTCCCGAACTACCTAAAGAATCCAGGGCCTTTTTCTCTTGTTGAGCTAGGCGTTCGATATTTTCCGTCTCATGCGACATGGCCGCCTCGCTTTCTCAGTTCGAGACCAGCCACGCTGTTCACAGTCCGAACAACCTCTTCGTCTGGAAGTGGAGGCTTGTTTCGGAACTCGTTCCAGCATCTGACCAATTCAAGCGTGACGTAGGGATCAACCCTTCGTGAAAGGAGATGTCCGGCCAACCGAGCTATCGCGTCATTCCTTCCGCCTTCACCAATGCCTATTTTGACGAGTTCCCGCCATTCAAAAGATGAAGTCGAGGGCTTCGTATTTTCCTTCTTCACAGTCAAGAACTCGATCCAGGCAAGCGGAAGGTCAGTCAGAGGGATCTGGTCGGGACGGTATGAATCCACCCATGAATACCGCTTGCCGGTTGTCGGGTGAATACTTGGAGGAGCCACAACCTGTGAGCCATTAGACTGGATGTCTACCCCAGGACGGGGCTTTGATTTCGCGATAGAGTATCCAGATGGATACCGGAAATATAAATGCATTCCACCCCCACCCGTTAGAACCTTTGGTGTAGGAGGAATCGGTCCAAATTCGGACAGAAGAGCATTAAAGGAATCCTCACCTCCATTCCGAGGATCGATATCGATTACAACAAGACCGGATTTTTGACCGCACAGGATCCCGACGTTCGCCTTGGGGTTCGCCCTCCACCAAGACCTGATGACTTCTAAATCAGCCGTCGCCCGATTCGGCCAATCCTGGATGATCGGAGTTTTCCCGTTCAGAGGAATAATTTTCCAACCTCGGAACTTTGCGTACCAACAGGCTGACTTTTCCAGATCACTCATTGATAGCCTCAATTGCTGGCCTTTCCCCCCGTCGGATAAGACGATCAACCTCACTCTCAGGAATTCGTACAGACTTGCCCAGTTTGACGCAGGCAATTTTTCTTTCATATAACCACCGGCGAATCGTGGATTTTTTTAGACCTAACCGTTGTGAAAACTCACCAACATCAAGAAGACGATCCATACCACCTCCTAATAATACGTAGATTCATTGTGCTGATTATAAGTACAAATAGTTGACAATATAAAAACACTTTTTTACAATTCGGTCAAGTCACAATGATCACACATAATCATAAATAATATTGAAAGGGGTCCTTTTATGGACAAACAAGCAAAATTAAAAGGGGCGAAAACAAGTCGTTCTGAAACTGTCTCAATACGGTTGGATCCAGAATTACGGTACATGGCTGAGATTGGTGCTCGGATTCAGCGACGATCTCTTTCTTCATTCATTGAATGGGCCGTTTCTCGCTCCTTAAATGAAATAGAGTTCACTCAAAACTTTGATAGGGATGGTGAGCCTTATCCTGTTTTTTTACAGAAAATCAGAAAGGAATTATGGGATGTAGATGAACCAGACAGATTTGTAAAATTGGCTTTTCGAAATCCTTCTCTTCTGAACCATGAAGAACAAATAGTTTGGAAACTTGTGCGGGAATGTGGTTGGTTCTGGGATGGATGGTTTGGTAGTGATGGGATATATCACTATGAAACAAAAGAGGAATCTTTTCATTTTTCACGATTGAGAGAATGGTGGGATCGAGTTAAATCTATCGCTCAAGGGGATTCTGGCAAGGAAATCTTGCCCAAAGTTGAACAAATGGAATCTTCCAAGAGTGAAGATATACCATTTTAAGCCGCTCAGTTAACTCATTGAACAAGGAGTCCAAAATGGCGAGAAAAGGTGGAAAAGACAGAGGAATACGAGAGATTCCAGTAAAGTCAGGAATATGGTGGGTGGATTTTTGGCACGAAGGAAAAAGGGTTCGACGGAAAGTCGGATCGAAATCAGCCGCCAAAGCTGTATACGAACGATTGAAGACAGAATCCCGCGAGGGACGGTTAGTCCCTCAGTCGAGAAAGAAGTTTTCTCCTACGATCAAAGAAATTGTCTCGGATCGACTTGAAGGATTTGTCGGACGGGGGATCAAAAACGAGCGACATTATGCCGATTGGTGGACAAACCTATGGGGCCAAAAGAGGGTTAGTGAGATCACCCAAGATGATGTCCGAAGGTTGGTGAGCCGTCTCCGTGAGGAGGGCGATTGGAGCGACAAAACGATCAACCATTACCTGGGACATCTCCGGGCCGCTATCAACCAGGCCGTACAATCTGGTAAAGCTGAGAAAAACCCCTTGAATGGGGTCAAAATGCTAACCGTTCCCCGCGGTCGTCTTCGATTCCTGACCGAAGGAGAAGAATTACGGCTCAAGGAAATCATGGCTCCTGGGAATTTCCGGCTTGTTAGATTCGCTATCCTGACAGGCCTCAGACGAGAAGAGCAATTTTCCCTTCGATGGGAAAACATCGATCTCAAGAACAGGGTTCTGACAATTCCCCGATCCAAGCATGGGGATACCCGGCATGTCCCTCTTTCGGAGGAAGCCATTGGGATTCTGAAAACAATCCGAATGCAGACTCAAGCCGTATCCCCCTGGTGTTTTCCCTCTCTGAATCCCCTGACCCACGTTGACCCGCAAAACTTCTATAAACGAGCCTATGTTCCCATCCTCAAGAAAGCCGGGATCGAAGGAGTTGTCTGGCACACGCTCCGGCATACCTGTGCGAGCCGCCTCGTCATGGCTGGAGTGGATATCCGAACGGTCCAGGAGATCATGGGCCACAAGACGCTCGCCATGACCATGCGATACAGTCACCTTTCCGGTGACCACCTGAATCAGGCGATCAACAGAATTTCGACAGGGAAGATTTGGGAAGGAACAGACACCAAAACGGACACTTCAGAAAGACCACTCAAGGAAACTGTTCACTAAGTCTTTGAAATTATTGGTGGAGGGTAGGGGATTTGAACCCCTGACCTTCAGGGTGCGATCCTGACGCTCTCCCAACTGAGCTAACCCCCCTTGCAAGACCGGATTACGATAGCAGAACCGGGAAGATTTGAGCAAGCAAC
>Ga0207433_10016096_pt1 | contig 10553 bp, 3 predicted proteins | sample YelNatPaOPGAMG01_FD_187559 | JGI IMG/M metagenome (GOLD analysis project Ga0207433, IMG submission 187559) | Hot spring thermophilic microbial communities from Obsidian Pool, Yellowstone National Park, USA - OP-RAMG-01 (SPAdes) (version 3) | ecosystem: Environmental > Aquatic > Thermal springs >...
GGTACTTTTTCCACAACAGTCTCGCCAAAAATCGTTTGGCTGTATCTTCCGTCTTGACAATAAGTTGAAACGACTTTATGTCCATTATACCAATATAAATTGGTGCCAAATGTTTTACAATTACCTTCTTTTACCTTACTTTCCAAGGTGGTTCTGTCAAACTCCCCTTTGGTTTCGGCTTTGATTTCTATGGTAATCTCAGGTGGAAGACCTTTATCCTTTAGCGGTCTGATTACGCCAGTTACTATAGAGGACAATTTGTCCCAGGGGATTTTAGCTCTTAAGGTTAACTTTCTAACTATTTCTCCTTTGTTTACCTCCTCTTCTCCCTTCCATTTCTGCTCCTCCACTTCTACTTTTCCTTCTTCACCTCTCGCTTCCGCTTCTTTTATTTTCTTTGCAACCTCGCCACGCAAAACAACAGAATCTATCGTTGGACTGGCTTCTTGCTTGTAGTAAACTTCTGGACCATCTCTGAGCCCGACAAGTCCGCTTTTGACACCCTGTCTTATTGCATCGAATATAACATTCTCGCTCTCTGGGATAGGCATGCCTGGCGTCTTGAGAGAAAGTTCGTAGATCTCCCGTGCTCCTTTTTCATTCTCATCCCTGGCAAATGCTTTTTCTATGATATACTTGGAACTGAGGCGAGTAAGGATTCTTTCCTGGTCTTTAAGATAGTCCTTGACCCTTTCGGAAATATTTACCCTTGTCCCAACTGTAGGAATGCCTAGGTCCTTCCACTCCAGCCCCTTTTCTTCTAACAATGCCAGATGCCTGTAGGCGGTGAGAATTTTAAATGGTATTTCATTCTCTGCATCTCTTAACTTTCTTTTAAGTTCATCTTGACTTTCTTTGGTGAGTGCCTCAACGAGCCCTTTGTCGTTTTGAATCTCTTTAAGTGCCAGAAAACGCTTTAGTGACTTGAAAAGACTGATATACTGAGTATTTTCTATCGCAATGACGAAGAGTGTGTTTTTGTACACCCTGAAGCCTGTGCCTGCCTTTTCAAAAAGTTCATATGCGAGTTTCTTTCCTTCTTCTGAATCGTATAAGAACTCGGGGGAAAGAACAGCAAGTTTAAGGTTTTTGTTATCTGGGATGTCCGATGCACTTTCTGGCCAGAGATAGACTTCTAATGCCCTGCCCGCATTTTTTTGAGTGCTCTCTTTAAGTTCTTCTACGATTCTTTCATCTGAAATAGTCTCTTCTCTGTCTATTATTACACGGTTCAGGTTGGGCTGATTGCGGAAAGCATATTGTTTTGTCTCGGAGTGGAAATACCAGAGTTGCTCCTCCAGCTTGCCGATTGCATCACCTACGATTGTATGAGGAATACCTTCTCTTAAAACGGCGACTCGGATTCTCGGCAAACTTGTCTGTTTCTTCTCTGCTCCACTGAAGGAGTATAGAAAAACACTTGTTGCTATGCCTGAAGCAATTCCATATTTCTCATATTCGCTACCCATTTCTCTATCTATTTTAGGTGCCTTGGCGTTTATTCCAGCAATATCCGCAGCAATTACAGCTTCATATTCATTCCCTATGTGTTTGATAAACTCCCTTCTTATTGTCTGATTCTCAAGATTCACTAAAGAAGATTGAATGAGGGGAGAGGCAACTTTCCGTTTGTATAAGTCCGCTACGACCTCTGCCAAGAGTCTCAACACTCCTCTTGTCCTCTGGAAAGTCGAATAAGAACCCCAGCGCTCATAGAGCACATCAATCAGCTCAGGATGGAACGGATAAGCATGTTCTATTCGCTCCCGATACTCAATTGCCCTTGTTTCAGACGGCACATCCGTGCCGAGCTTATGGTACAGTTCAAAGTAACTTTGGGCAACTCTTTTTCTTATGTTTTCCTCTCCCAGATCGTCAAACAGTCTCTTGCGAATCACTTCGTATATTTCGACGCCTTCCACAGGTGTGTAAACAGCCTCCACTCTTCCATATATCCTTTGCAGTTCGCTGAGTGCCCGTTCGCCCGCTTCACCATAAGGCGCGCTTGAAGGAAGAGTACAAACAAGGCAGCAATTGTCCTTTGATCTAACCACCTCGGTTAGTTCGTGCGAGAATGCGGAAATCTGGTCTGCAAAATCCTTTGCCTTGACAGCGTATTCTACCAGTTCGTCCATCAGGATGAGCACAGGGTCCTCTCCAAGTACATCGGATAGAACTTCCTTTCCGGGGCTGCGTCGCTTGTCATCGTGCCCCTTTACCTTATTGTAAACGCCAAGTTGACTTGCAATCTCTCCCCAGGGAGTTTTTCCTTTTATCGGGTCCGGCTGAGTTCCGACAAAAACCACAACCTTTGCGTTTTTTATCTCTGGGAGTCCCGAGACAACATCAAGGTGTTTTACCTGCTCTCTGTTTTTTACTATATGATATAACGCCAGAAGTGCATGGGTCTTCCCACCTCCAAAAGGTGTCTGAAGTTGGATGACCGGGTCGCCCTTCGCACCACTCAGCCGGGAGAGCACATTCTCAAGGATGTTCTCTAACCCTTCCGTTAGATAAGTCCTCTGGAAAAAGATAATCGGATCCTGGTATTCCAGAGGCGCCTTGCCATATACAACATTCCCCAGGTCAGCGGCAAAAATTGCCTCATTCATTCGTCCGTCCCTTATATCCTTATGCGGTGTTGTTACCTGCCACCAGTTTGGTAATGCCATTTTTATTCCTCCTCAAACAATTTCTTTTGATATTCTATTTTCGACTCGACCTTTCCATAACTCTCCCTTCCGTAAAGGAAGCCCTGGAGCATCTGTTTTTCCTTGTCCCCCTCTGGCAAAACCTCTGAAATTGCCTGCACAACCTGCCAGAATGCGTTGTTATTTATGTTGCCAGTCTTTGCAAGAACTTCAGATATTGCCTTCCGGTTGTTCTGTTCCCAGTACAAGAGAGAAGCGTGAATAACGTCTATCATACTCTCAAATTTTCCTTTCTCAAGGAATGATCGCCCTCTTTCTCTGGCATCTGCTACAGAGATGAACTCTTTATCTTTTTTGATGAACCCGTTGCCCCATTCCTCAGTAATCTCTATCCCTACAGCCTGCGCCAGTTTTCTTGCATCATCAAAATGCACTTTTGCCGAGTTATAAGTCCAGCGCCAGAGCAGATAGAATCTTGTCTCCTCGTCTATGCCGCCCAATTGAGGGCTTTTGAGAATCTTTGCAAGTGCATACTCACTCACGGTCTTGCGGACGAACTCAAGGAGTTCCTTTGCAGAGACCTTCTCGCCTGATATTTTCTCTACGCTTTCATACTTTCCAAAGACCTCCATCGCAGGACCTATGGCAGAGATGAAGAAATCGCTTCCGCCTATACCCTCGTTCCAGAATTGTTCTAACTTTTCTTTGATTCTTGCCTCAATTTGCGGCTTGATTTCGTTGAAGTAAGCGGTTTTGTTCTCAGTACGCTTGCGGCAGACCATATAGATTGAGGAGGCAAGTGCGGCAGATTCGTTCGCACGAAGGCGGGCTTTCATCTCTGTATGTACAGGCCAACTTGCTGTGAGATATAATCCAGAATTTAGAAGTGCATTGATTATTGTCTCCCACGCCTCTGTTGATTTATGGGCAAAGACAATGCAGGCAATACCTTCGGGCTTTAAAACACGATAAATTTCTTTAAATGCTTTTGTAATTTGAACCTCAAACCAATTCTTATCTTTTTCTTTGTAACGATTAGGATCCCAATGCTGCATCTGACAGATTTCCTCTTCTTTTGGAGTTAAAGGTGTAGCTAATAAATCAGGGTATAAATCTCCAATCATTCGCTTTAGCCATACATAGAAAAAGTCACAAAGGTCAGCATACGGCACATTGATGTAATACGGAGGGTCTGTAATAACCGCATCAAAGTAGTTGTCGGAATAAGGAAGAGAAGTGGCGGAGGATTGAGTGACGGTGGCATGAGAAGAAATTTTTGCAGAAGCATCAATTGTCATTCCAATCCATTCAATTGCACCTAACCATGTTCCTGAAGAACCCGTTATCGGATTTCCTTCTACATAATCCCAAAGCATTGGTAAGGCTTGTCTAGCGAACGTGTGCCCAACAGTCTCAAGATTATTTCTCCATTGGCATAGAACGTTATCATAATCTGCTATTTTATCCACCCCCAATCCTAAATAACTCACCACCGCCTTAGCATATTCTTTATCGTATCCTTTCTCTAGCATATTCTCATGCGCCTGCTTCACCTTCTCCACAAAAGTAATCAGCGCCAGTTTCTGGCGAGTGTTGAAAAGGTCGCCCCATTTTGTCATACCATAGATGGGAACGTTAAAAACTCCACTCATTAAAGGTAATTCCTCATCCGGCACAGGGTCAAACCCCCATTTTTCAGACAATTCCTGTCTTTTCTTCTCAAGATACTTCTCTGCATCTTTGAAGACTTCCAGATCTTTCTCTGTTGCCAGCCTGTAGGTCTTTCCAGTTCTCTTCGGATGGTGCAGAACTACAGCAATCATCCTCTGCCCTGCTTTGAGCGGAGTGCCTCCCGCCCCTATATTAAACTGATTCCTCACTTCTTTATCACTCAAGCCAGAGCCGCAGCACGGACAGATTACCTTTGCCCTTGAGATGGTGCCCGTTTCTGGATCAAAATCAATCTTTTTGCCTTCTCTGACTTCAAATTCAATCTTTTTCCCTTTTGGAATTACCTTGTAAGCAACCTTCTTATTATCCTTCTTTGCAAGCCAGGTCTGCCTTACCAGAGGAATCTCGGCACCACAGGCAGGATTATTGCATTTCACAGTCCTTGCCCAGATATAACCAACAGGTATTGAGCCATCCTTCTCCTCTGGATAGAATCTGCCAATCTCCTTTTTTGCCTCCTCTAAAACCCAGTTACCCCACTTTTTTACATCCTCAAGGAGTGGATTTACCTCTTTTTTGACTAAGAGTTCTTTGTTATCAACTAACTTATTCTTTCCATACTTCTGCGGATACTCAAGCGTACACTTCTCAATAAGCACAGCCACTGGGTTCAAATCATTTGCGTATGTCTCACATCCAAGTCTCAGAGCCTCAAGGGGGATTGCACCACCACCAGCAAATGGGTCAAGAACCTTTGGTGGCTTTCCGTTGTTCGCCTTCAAAATCTCCTCTCTTGCCCTTTCAATGAAGGTCTTGTTTAGTGAATTCTCCCACTTTGAGAGATTATGAATAAACTGTGATCGCTTTAGCCTCTCTTCTTCATCTTTTGGTTCTGGTGTTAGAGCGGCAAAAATGCTTGCCCTTGAAGATGCCAGAGGTCTTCTTGCCCACCAGATATGAAGAGTCGATATGTGCCCGTGGCGAATGTTTTTCTCACGGGCAGATTCTTCGCTTACTTCCTTTACAGGGAAGTCGGACTCTACAAAAGATTTAGTGGTCATTTTTATCACCTCTTTGCCCAATTTCTGAGGCGTTTGTGAGTCGTTTATGAGGCGTTTGTCTGGTTTCTGTCGGGTTTATTTCGGGTTTGTCTGGTTTATGTCGGTATAGAATATATTCCGTCCTCCTTCCAGTCTTACCAACTTTTTGAAAAATGCCTTTTTCACAAATAACAACTAGATCCCTAAGCGCAGTTCTATCTGTTGTTGCAAACATTTCTCTATACTCCTTATTTGTTATCCTCCCTTTCTCTTTTACATACATTACCGCCTTGATCTGCCTTTCATTCAATCCAAGATTGCTGAGATATTGTTCTGTGTAAATGTCTTTTCTAAAAACAACTGAGAACCCACCAGTAACTTCTCTGAAGTCTGGCGGAGGAATTCCGTGCTGTTTACAGAGTTCTATTATTCTGATTGTGCCGCTTCCATATTTTTCAATGTATCCAATATCATAGAATACCTGGGCAATCTGCTTGTTTCTGAGTATGGACTTATGTTCTTTTTTGTACAGGTCATCGATTGTTATCCCTGGCAGCAGTCCTCCTGGGTTCCAAATCTCTATTCTATCATCGTAAATCTCAGCCTGAACATTTGATTGAGCAGTATAATCTCGATGTACGATTGCATTTATAACTGCCTCCCTGAGGGCCTCAAGAGGATACTCCCAAATCTCTTTTCTCTTAGGCTTTCCCTCAAATTTATATTCCACACTGATATGCCTCGTTATGAACTTCATTACTTCGTCAACCTGATTGATCAAATCCGTCTCGATCAGCAGGTCATCAATTATCTTGGTTTTGTCCAGTTTGAATCTCCCGCAGTGCACGGCCGATTGCAACATTGGTCTCTGAGGTTCTTTACCAAAGACCAGAATGGCAGCCCATGTGGGTTTCCCATCCCTGATGAAATCCAGCTTTTTAAGAACTTCCACTGGGCTGTCTTCTATTTTTCTCCTTCCAGTAGAGTTTGCCTCTGTAATGTATTTCCCAACTTTATTCAAGTCAATGTCCTCAATAGTCTTATCTTTCGCTGGAAACGCATCCCAGCTTGTCCCCATAGAGTGAAAGTGCATCTCCGCTATCTCCTGTGGTGTCATTATGCGGTTGCTCGTTCCAATTCTCCTAAAACATCTACCCTTAACAGAAACTGGTTTAACCGGGAATTCTTTAATCCATATCATAACAATATTCTTTTTTTCTATCTCATTCACTTCAATTACAGGAATGATGCGAGGCTCTGTGCTCTGGGAAATCTGATTTGCCCAGTCCTTAAGCGTTTCTCTCCCGATCTGAACCCCATTTACTTTTTCTTTATCAGAGAGACCAATAAGAATAATCCCACCTTTTGTATTGGCAAACGCTGCAGCTGTCTGTATTGTTTCTTTGTCAAAATTCTCTTTAAATTCTATGGTCTCAGACTCGCCTTTTCTAATCAATTCTATTAATTCATCCTTAATCATTTTGCCACCTCCGCCTTCTCTTTCCAGTTCTTTACAACATATCTCACAATGTCTATCTCCTTATATGGTTCGAATTTTGAAGCAGGGTCTTGAATATAATAGAGTTCGGGTTTGCTTGCTGCGTTTATAACGATATAAAGCCAGTATTCCTCCTTGAGCCTTTGTGCCATAAGCCATTCGTTTGGCGTTAAGGCAACAGCCCCTTCCTTTGCCCTCGCCTTAACCTCTATGTATCGATAGTTTGACTTTTCATCACAGGAACGAATATCGTATCCCAGATTCTGAGTAGATACATCCTCTGGAGTTCTTCCATTTTTTTCTCATATTCTATCGCAACAGACATCCCAATTTGCTCAATCTCCTTGTCGCTAACCATATCAGTGTGAAAGCTTCCTGGAACTACCCTTACTGCTCCGAGAATTCTTGGGTCTGTGGGATACAGATGTATTTCAGCCTCAATGTCTTTTTGTAATCGTTTCTTTTTGTCATCTAAATCTTCTTTTTTCCGCATTTCGTTTTGAATTGTTGCCTCCGGGATGTTTTCGCCTTTCATTTTTCTTGTTTCGTAATCTGTAATCTTTCCTTCGGATTCGAGAATCATAGATTCAAGAGACCGGATTCCGTACTTCTTCTTTATCTCGGCATCTCTCTGGCGTCTGTCCAAAAGTTCTCTTTTATATTTCTCAAGCTCCTCCCTAATAACAAAGGATACCACAGCGTCTTTATCGATAAGAATTTCTGAGTGCTCTAAATCCTTGGAGTTAGGTTTTAGATCCCAGAGAATCGCAGGGTTGACAAAGGAGAAGTCACTGTTTCCATCCTGATAAACTGCAAATACTCGTTTGCCGGCGACATCATTTTTTCCATCTCTTATCTCTGTCTCCAAAAACCAGATGATACCGTCCATTTTACCTTCCGGATCAACAAATGTTGCACCATCCTCCGCACTTTGTGCATAACGCGCTAAGATAGTATCCACAACCGCCTCTAAAAGAGGGTGCCCCATCGCTACAAACTCTGCCTGTGTCTTAAAGGCTTTCTCCTTGTCAAAGGATATTTTTACATATTCCCTTTGAACTTCTCCGAATTTCATCTTAAACTCATAAGGTTGATCGCGAATCTCAAAAGGCACAGAAACGATGCGCCAGAGACCACCTGCCTGTCGCGTTTGCGACGCAGACAGGTCTTCTCTTTTTTCGATCCTTATGCCCAGCACTTCGGCGGCCCTTTTGAAAAATTCCTCAACGTACTCTGGAATGAGCCTGTTTTCCCTGGCTCTCCGCTGTTCGCCTAAGATTCGCGTTAAATCAATATGTTTCGTAGCAAGGGCTTCAAGGCTTGCTTCCTTCACTCTATTGACTGCCTCTTCATCAGCAATTCTCTCAAAGTCTTTTAATATATCATCCATTGTCCTTGGATTAGCAATGGCATTCATGATCAGGTCTTTCAGGCTCTTTCCAAATAAGACTTCACCGATGAGGTCGAAAACCCTATCTGAACCAAGGCTGTCTTTTATTCGAGTAAGTTTTTGAAAAACTGTACTATAAATTTTACCCTCAATGGTATCCGTAGTTATCATGTTATAAATATGGACTTCATGCTGTTGGCCGTATCGGTGGATTCTCCCCATTCTTTGCTCCAGGCGATTTGGATTCCAGGGAATATCATAGTTGACCATAAGCCAGCAGAACTGGAGGTTTATACCCTCTCCGCCAGCCTCTGTTGAAACCATAATCTGTGTTCTGTTTCTGAAATCAGCCTCAGCTTTAATCCTTGCATCCAGATTCATCCCACCATGAATGTAGGTGACAGAGTAACCCCACCTTTTGAGTTTTTCAACCAGATAATCCAGTGTGTCTCTGGATTCCGTAAACAGTAATAACTTCGTTTTTGTCTGCTGGAGTTTTTCCTCATCCATTAATTTCTTGAGTTCACTGAGCTTCGTTTCAATCTCGCTCTTTTCAACTTCTTTGGCAAGAGCCACGAGCTCTTCAAGTTTTTCTATTTCATCTTTAAGCTCCTCAAGGGATTCAGCAGAGGTGAGTTTTTCTAACAATTCTTCCTCTTTGCTCCACCGTTCCTTTTCTTCTAAATCTTCGAGATAATCCTCGTCATATCCATACTCTTGAATGAGTTGCCCCTTTTTGTGTAGCTCCTTCAGCCGTTCATATCTCCTTTCCAGAGACTTTCTTATGGCACGGACACTTGATGCAAGACGGCGCTGCAAGATGGTAAGAGCAAAAGCCACATTGCGATTTTCTTTTTCAAGGGCTTTGTTAAAATGTTTCTGCACATATTCTGTAACTGCATTGTAGAGCTCCTTTTCATCATTCGAAAGGTAATACTTAATTGTCTCAACTTTTCGTGGTGGGAAAAGCGGAGTTCCATCAAAGTTTTTCATATCCTCTTTCAATCTTCTCAGAAATAGAGGGTTATCCTTGTTCTCAATGGATTCAGAAAGCATCGAGGTATCAGCAAAGAAACCCGGCTCTAAGAGGTCGAATAGAAGGCGAAAGTTTTCAGGGTCTCCTCGATGAGGAGTTGCGGTGAGGAAAAGCAGATAGGTAGTCAGGGGTGAGAGGAGTTCGCCAAAGGTATATCGCTGTGTTTTACTAATTTTTTGACCGTATTTATAGGCAGACATCTTGTGCGCTTCGTCAACGATACACAGATCCCACTGGGAGTCCTTCAGAGCAAACATCACATCATCCTGTTTGGCAAAATCCATGGAGATTATGACCTGCTTTCTGTCGGTGAAAACATTTTTCCCCCATTCCCCGTTCATCACATTTCTGTCTATAATGGAAAAGTTCTCTTGGAACTTCTCCTTCATCTCCCTCGACCACTGATCCTTAAGATGTCCGGGAACAACAATAAGCACCCTTTCGACGAGTCCACGATATTTGAGTTCTTTTAAGACGAGTCCTGCCATTATAGTTTTTCCAGCACCAGGATCATCCGCCAACATAAATCTGACATGAGGATTCTGCATTATATAATGATACACAGCCTCAATTTGGTGGGGTAACGGGTCAATCTGAGAGACATTTACCGCATATAACGGGTCGAACTGAAAAGCGTTCCTTATGCGATGAGATTCCAGATAGAGGAATACGGATTCTCCATCAGCTGAGAATAGAAATGGTTTCTCTTCTGAGATTTCAATGGCCTTTATATCCTCTTCCGAAAGAACTGGATTGTAAAAGCGACGAGTTTCAAGCCCTACGGCTTCAATTCTTAGCTGATTTTTACCGATGATTTTAACAGAAATCACTCTGACCTTTTCTGGCCAGAAACTTCCTTTTAGAATACTACCTTGTTGGATTTGCATCATTGGAACACCTTTTCTTATATTGGCCTATGCCGTATAACTTCTGTATACCTGAACCCTCTATTCCACTTCTCAGTTGGCAGTGCTCACAACTCCGTCCTACAGACTCGTCATAGACAAAAACTCTCTTTAAACGTGCGCTACAAAATCTCCAGTCAAGTTATCAAATCTTTGACAATTTGCCAAATACCGTGTTCTGTTTCAACCCGGCAATGGAACCTTCTACCGCATGCCCACGTAGATAGCTGGGGACGAGTCTGAAGGGCTAATCTTTTGCGATCCATTTGACAATGTCTTTCCAGCCGAATAAGTCTCTATCTGAGCCCTGGACTTATTCCGGCATAAGCCTTCAGCTTCCTTCTAAGGTACGCTTTTCTTCT
>Ga0207433_10016099_pt1 | contig 10553 bp, 17 predicted proteins | sample YelNatPaOPGAMG01_FD_187559 | JGI IMG/M metagenome (GOLD analysis project Ga0207433, IMG submission 187559) | Hot spring thermophilic microbial communities from Obsidian Pool, Yellowstone National Park, USA - OP-RAMG-01 (SPAdes) (version 3) | ecosystem: Environmental > Aquatic > Thermal springs...
AAAAGCAAATACTGGCTTAAGTTTATTAAAAAATTTAGATTATCTTGATGCTTCTGGCAATTATTATAACGGAAGAATGTCAGAGGCCACTATCCTTTATAATATTCTATCAAAGATTGGATATACAACGTTTAACGAATTTATTAATTTATATGATGCAAGTTTATTAGGATATTTAGACGTCGATGAAAGATATACTTATGTTTATGACGTGTCTTCTTGGATAACGACTAACAGCTCGTTAAATATTATGGATGAAGCCAGCACAAATTTTATAAGGAAAAGCAGTACAGGTGCAGCAGCGTATTATAGAGAAGGCTTCTCAATAAATGGGGCTGAGTATAGATACGTTATATTAACATATAGGACATCAGGAACTCCAACAACATCAAGAGTTTATTACAAGAATGTGTATCACGGTTATTCATCATCATACTATAAAGCCATTCCAATTACTTCTGATGGACAATGGCATACACTAGTGTTAGATATGCATTCATTGGATGCTGGAGGCCTTGATTGGAAGTTTTATTCTGTAACAGGTTTTAGGCTTGATATTTATAACTCAGGAAATTTTATAATAGATTTATCTCAAGTTGGCCTTTTGGGCCCCTCTGTGTTTACTCAAATTTATTTAGATAATGACTTGTTTAAAGATATGAAATGCGATAAAGTGTTATCATATATATTAAGCAAATATAATGCAACTATACAACAGAAAAATGGTTATTTTAATATATACAGAGTAATTGATTTATATAAACCAACATTATATGGAAGAGCAATTTCAGCACCATCAACAAAAGCACTTACACAAATTGACAACCCTATACAATATTTAAATAGAAATAATAGTGTAACTAGCATATACAAAGATAGACCTGGAAGCACTCTTTTCATAAGGCCTGGCGGTAAAATAACTTGTGAATATAGTTTAGGTGATAAGTATTCTTGGCTTGATAATTATGATTTTGATGTTAATACATATGATGGAAGCACATTTAAAAACTGGAACTTAAGCAATGTTGCATTAACAGCACAGCCTATATCAAATTTGATTCCTGGAGAAGATAAAGGTGTTGCATTATCAGCGAATTCTCAATATTGTATATATCAATCAATAGGGCAATATAATGTGCCTAATAGCACAGACCAGTATGTTTTTCAGGCTGACGTAGGATACTATAATAAAACTGGAAGCAATATATCAACAGGAGCTCCAGTAGTTGTTATTAATGGAAACAAATATTTATTCGGTAATGGAGCATTTGGAACTTGGGCGGGTTCAGGAAATGCAATATATTATTCGACAACAGTTAATGCAAGTACTTGGACAGGATGGCAAACACAGAAAATTGTTTTTACTGGCATTCCAAATGATACATCTTTAAATGTTTACTTATATACAACAGGAAACCCTTCAAATGTATATGCTTGCTTTAAAAACATTCGTTTTTATTCATCGAATTATACAATAAAGAAGAATAAAAGACAAAGAACTTTTTTCGAAAGAATTAAGTTTGTTTACACACCAGGAGGTTTGCAAGGAACTCTTCTTAATAAATATTATTACGATAAAAGCTATGATGAACAACAAGTAAATTATGATTATATTTATAAGCCTCCATTTGGATCAAGTTATAGTAAAGAACTCACTTATAATTTTATATTCGGCGACACAAGCGCATACACTATAGCAAATGCTGTTGAGCAATTTGCTGGAGTGCCAACATTTTTAGATGCAAGTTTAAAATACAGACAAACAAAAAGTTGGAATAGTACATATGAAAAAGGAAAAACTTTAATAGAACTTATAGGTAATGAAATTGGAAACCAATATAAAATGCCAAGACAAGTGTTAAGCTTAGATTTTATCGAAAATGACGTTTCAACATATAACACGATAGGCATTTTAAGTGATACATATAACAACAACCGCAAATTTTATTTAAAACGTGGAGAATATGATGCAAAATATAAAGAATGGAATGCTGAATTTTATGAAGTATTCGATCCAAGTTATTACATATATTCTTCGAACTCTGATGTCTCCTTCGGGCCTTCTAGAATAACAGATAGAGATTATATTGATGTGTTTACAAACTCACCTTATTATTTTAAGTATGACCCGTCTGTTAACTGGATAATGAAAACGGGTGTTATAAAATATCCAGATAAAGATAGATTTTATTTTGACGTAAGTGTTAACACTGGCGCTGCTAGAGATGCATCATTAGTTATAACACTGCCTCAAAATAACACTTCATTAATATTAAAAGTAAGACAAAGAGTTGTTAACTCAATTTCATTATCTCCAAATGTTTTATCGTTTTACGCTAATGGAACTCCACTTAGTTACAATTACACAACTGTCACATCAACAGTGCCTTGGACAAGAGCGCTCATTGATACTGGACAAGGAACAAGTTGGATAACTGCAGCACCAGCAAATGGAAACTCTGGAGGTACTTGTACGATTACTGCTTCGACCAATAGTACAGGATATGCACGAAGTTGCATTGTAAGATTTACAGCTGAAGATAAAACAGCTGATTTAACGGTTACTCAATTAGCAACTTAAAATATAAATAAATATAAATAAAATAAAAATAAACATAAGAGTATGGCAGAACGGGGAATTTCTAAAGAACTTTTTGATGAAAGATTTAATAATTTAACAACTTTAATGCATACACATTTTAATAATTTAAATGATAAATTAGAAAGAATAGAAGCACAAGTAACAAAAACAAATGGAAGAGTTACTTCATTAGAGCAAAAAAATTTAACACATTTTCAGGAATGCCCTAACACAAAAAAAATAGAAGACGTTGAGAATGATCTTTCAGAATATAAAATGTTTAAAAAATATCCAAAATTAGCAATTGCTGTTTTATTCATTTCACTTCTTTTTTATATGAGTGTAACAATAGAAACTCTTACAAAATTAAATAAATTTATTAATGAAGGCCCAAAAATAGAAAAAGTAGAAAATATGAATAAATAATGAAACTTTTTTGATTTATGTGAATATATATAATGAAATTATTTTATAATTTTTTTACTTTTCATTTTTATAAAGTTTATTGAAGCGCTTAGAAATTTATTTTTAAGCGCTTTTTTATGTGCACTAAGTGGCAATTTTACAGTTTTTCATCATTTATATATAAAATAAAAAATAAATTATTATGAAAAAGAAAAGATACTCAGTAATAGTCCCCCTTAGAGATAAAGGAAGGATTGAAGACGTCTTTCTGAATATGTACAATATTCTGAAAAATGTCACTAATAATGACGTTGATATTTTATGTGATATTGACGGAAAGATTACTATTTACTTTGGTGACGAAGCCAGGCCTGAAAACAAAAAAAACTATGATTATGACATAGAAAAGTTTCTAAACCTTGATGAAATGACGTTTAGAAACGAAGAACAAAAATTAGGTAATAACGATGGACTCAAAACTGAAGAATTATGAAAATGCTGAAAGATTACTTGCAGAAACTTTATTTAAATCAACGAATAGCGTTAGAAAATATTATTTTACTTCTGGTCATATATGTTATGATGCAGTTGTTTATAATAAAAATAATGAAGCTATTTTAGTAGAAATTAAAGTAAGAAGCTTTAACATAAAGAAATATGATGATTACATTATTGAAGTAGATAAACTTAGAAGACTTATATCAACAGGTGAAAAATATAAATTTGATAAAATATTGTACATCAATTTCTTTACAACAGATAAACCTGAAGTTTATGAATTTATCATCTTTAACATTACAGAAAGATTAAAAATATGGAAAGATAAACAACCTGTTACAGAGACAAAGTTGATGAATGCCGAGACATATATATCAAACACCAGAAAAGTTTATAAAGAAGTAATAATGTTGAAGTATGATGAAACATTTGATAAAAAAGGAGAAATAACATTAAAATAATTATAACACTATGGAAACACTTGATTTACTTATATTTTTAAACGTTATATGTATTTCTATATTTGCTATAGCGTTAGTTTTTGAGAATAAACATTTGAGGATTAAAATTAAAAATTTGAAGAAGTACATAGAATATATTGAGTATGCTCTTGATGAAAAGATCTATAAAGAAAATAAAGATGAAAATGGAAAAGAGTAATTACATAGATACACTAAACACTTTTTTAGAGGCATTAGGCTTCATCCCTGAATGCATTCTTGTTACACGTCTTGATGATAACTCGATTATCATTGATTATGAAGAGCCTCCTCATTCATCTTTAAAAAATGATAATAGCGTGTTTCAGAAAATGAAATTAGAATACGAAAATGAAAAAAAGAAAAAAAAATATAAACCTTTTATCAAGTAAAGGTAGGAATGATTTTTATAAAACGCCTGAATGGAGAAATACGCGTGAAATTGTCCTAAGAGAAGAAATATATTGCAGAGAATGCTTAAAGAAAGGAATATACAAAATTGCAACTGAAGTAGATCACATTATTGATATAAAGAAAGACCCAAGTAAAGCTTTAGATAGAAATAACCTTCAGGCATTATGTAAGGAGTGTCACTCAAAGAAAACTTTTAATAGCAATATTTCTTTTCAACACATTAAATATGAGGGCGTTAATAAAAAATGGAAAATATATAAAATATAGTTTGTTGTTTATTTAAGTTCATTTAGAGTAAGGAGTTTGAAGCTATTCACATAATGATGCTTCAAACTCCTTTTAAGTAAACATACAGATGATGGTGAAAATTAATGCATACAATATATAATAGAGTAATTACAGAGACTTGATGAAATTGTTTATAAAAAAAATATTTCAAAATTATGAATGAATATAAATTGCCTAAGCCAACAGAAGATGGAAACCTGAAAATTATAAAAGTTTACAAGTACTTTTACTCTGTTGATGAGTTTGTTAAGTTTTATAAAGAAAATGCAGCATTTAAACGTTATGTCGATTCACGTCCTGATGAATACTATTATTTGCTTTTGTACATCAATACAGACTAAGTGTTTATCTTAGTGTACTTTAGATAGCATTTAACATTTTTTTAACATTTTTTAACATTTTTTAACATTTCTTTGTGTCTTGTTATGCAAAAAATGTTTATATTTACATTACAATTAAACAATTTAAAAATGCTAACATTATGAAAAAACAAATTTTCATTTCTGAGATCCTCTATGGTTTACTTTTAACTGGAGGTTATTCTAAAAGTAAATTTGAGGAGTTAATCACAAAAGACTATCTTAACTATCTAGCACTTTGCAGAGATGATGAAGGTTTCTTGGTTTCTTCAAAAATTGTGTATGCTTTCATAAATGATGAAATTACACTGAATCAATTTTTGCTTATAGTTGCTGCAATGTCTTTTAACAGTTATTTGATGAAAAACATTAAAAAACTATTGTATGACAGTGTTGAAGAGCTTTATGAAAATGATGTAAAACGCATTAAAGAGATATTAGACATAGAGATTAGGACTTACAATGACACTGTCGTATATATGCCTAAATAGTGTTTAACATTTTTTAATAAAGTTTAAACACTTTGTCATTTTTAACAATTTTTTAACACTAAAGATGGTACTTTTTTATATTATGAATATATATATATTATATAAGCTAACCTGAAAAAAGATTATGGAAACTAAACTAAAGAAAGACGGAAGCATAGATAAACGCTATACTCCTAAAAGCCAGGAGATAAAAGACAAAATACGTAACACTATAAAAGAACAGTGGCGATCTGGTAAGAGGGATTATAATAATGCAGAGCGTATCGCAAAAATATCCAAAAAAAGAAAAGAGACTTGGGATAAATCACCTGAACAAAAAAGAGAATTATCCGAAGCTTTAAAAGTATATTGGAAAAAATATAAAGAAATGAAAATGACTCGATCGTAAAAAGATTTATAAATAAAAGATACACCCCGGGTATGCGGAAACGGTTTGTGGTGATTCCGGGGAAGTATATCTGGGGGTATCTTTATAAAAAAAACCACCTACTATGAAATCAAATCGTATTTTTAAAATTGAAGACTATAAGATAAGTGATAATAAAACTCCACTCGTTATAACCGGAGCTCCAGGCTCTGGCAAAACAACAAACGTCATAGAGCGCTTATCAGCATTATATGAATATTTTTTAACATTTTTTAACATTTCAGGTTTAAAAAAGAAAAAACTTTCACAAACTTCGATAATATATAATATAGAAAGAACTTCTGCACCAAGTTCGAAAAAATATTTTTTAATTGTTTATCAATTAAATAAGCCCTGAGAAGTTTTGGTGCAGAAAGCTTCTTCAGGGCTTTTTAATTAAATAAATTTTTTAAAAAATGAAAAAAGAAAAAAATTTTAAAATAGTGTCATTAAAGATTCTTAAGACTCTTTACAACTTTGAGCCTAAAAGTGAAAAGCATAATGACTTTACTATAAGTGATCTTAAAATGATGCTATTCTTAACTGATTATAGAGACAATTATGGCAAAACTGAAGTTAGATATTCATTCATACGTAATAACTCTGGCATAAGAAAAAACAATTTATTATATTCCACTCTTAAAAAATTTGGAATATATAAAAACCCTGAAAACCATCTTTATGCAATACAGCTTAATTCAGATTGGAGAATAGACACAACTCTTCAATATGAGAGAGAGTTTCGTCTATATAATACAATTAATGATAGACATAACGCAAATAGATATGCTAAATTGCCTTTAAATGTCTATAACATTCTTTTAAAAAGTAATGACATTAACTTTTGGAAATTGACATTTTTTATTTTATATAAAACTTATTCTGACCCTCATATTAATTTCTCTTTTGATTTAAACGTTTTGTACAACCGTCTTATGATACCTTCTCCTAAATGTCAGAATAAAAAATATTACAAAGAAAAGATGAAAGCTTATCTCAATACGTTATGTAATATTAAATTTATAACTCAAGGAGATGTTATTGATAATAACTTTATTTTCTATAAAAATACTAAATATAATGAAAATATTAATGAGACAAAGGCTTTAAAACAACCTACATCTTATGCAGCTGTCCCTATTAAAACCCAAGACTCTACTTCTTCTCAATCTATCCAAAGTAAAGATAAAGACACTTTAAATGACAGCAGTACTAATACTGTAAGTGATGCTGTCATAGAAAGACTGACAAGTTTGCTAAGTAACAATAAAAATAAAGATAGTATAAAAATACGTGAAGAATATAAAATTTTTGCTAATGAAAATTTTGAAGACTTTAATATAGATAATAATCTTGATGACTTTGATAAAAGCTTCGGTGATGGACTCTTTAGTAAATATTAAGCTATCTCTTTTTAGATAAAGTTTATTTCTTGAGGATTAAGATGAAAATGTTGATAAAGTTTATCATCTGTCCACTCGCCCTCGATTCGAGGTTTTTTCAAATACATTGATATGTAATATAAAACGTGGGTAAATTTTGTGTTGTTTAATAGGATCCTGATAAGGAAGATTTCCTACAATTACATCAAATTTAGGCATTCTTAAAAAAGAGGTTTTTCTTTTAGTTTTCTTTCTTCTCTCCAATTTTCATAATTCCAGGTAAAAGCATCGTGACAAACAATGTTATGGTTAATTATATCTATTGCTTGCTGTTTTTGTTTATCATCTAAATTTGGATAAGCTTTGAGAAGTGTGTCTAAAAGCCTTTCTTTCATCTCTTCTACGTTATCGGGCATAAGCTCAACTCCATAAATAGTTGATAGAGCTTGAAGAGGATCGTGGCCAAGAGCAAACTTACGGGCAAGAATAGCTACAAGAAAGTTACCATTGCCAGCGGAGTTATCAAGAAATGTTTTAGAAGGATCCGACCAAACTTCAGAAGGAAGTTTATCAAGCATTTCATTAACAAGAGCTTCAGGAGTAAAATTTTCTCCAGTACTTTTTCTCCTTTCTTTTCGTTTTTCTTCTAGCGTCATAGTTTTTATATTATTTATGAAATATTTATTTGAGACTCAATATAATCAATTTCTTCTTGTGATAAATTAAAATATTTATATACGTCATTTTCTGTAACAAGTTTAGCATTATCTATCTTTATCCTTTTAAAAGGCTCAGATGCATTCCATCTTGAGGTTCTTCCATTCCAGATATCAGCAGAAAACACTTTTTATAAAAAAATCATCAAATTACTTTCGAAAACGCGTTTTAAAAACAAGCCTTCATCTTCATTTTTAACTAAAATATAATGCAAATGATCTCCTATTCCTAAAGTTCCATCATCATATGCTGCATAAAATCTTGCATCCGGAATAATTACTTTTTTATTATATTGATGGATGTGAGGATATTCATATGTTTTTAATATTTTTTTAACACCAAATTAATAACATAAATGATAACTCTACAAATTTTTCCCAGATAGCATTTCCGGATGTACAACCCCCTCCTATTTGTTTTCCTTGATAAGGAGGATTTCCTACAACAACGTCAAACTTAGGCATACTCTACATTGTCAATTTATTTTATTCTCTTCGACAACAGTTTCAATTAAATTTATTTCTTCTTCAGTAAAGTTAAAAAATTTGTAAATTTTTTCATCATTTAATTTTTCTTTCCAATTTAACCAAGGAATTATATAGTAAACACTATTAATATGCTGATCTATATTATATGTTATAAGTAAATATTTGCATAATTTAGATTTAGTAATAAAATCTAAGAAATTTTCTGCCTCTTCTTTCGTTTCAAATGAAACCCAATTTTTTAAATTTCCGTCAGTTTTTCCTCCCCTTGGTTGAGATCTCAGAGGGCGATCAGTGACTTTATTAGATAATGAATTAACTAAATTAAATCTATTAACAAAAGTTCTTGTTATATTATCAAAAAATTTAACAGTTACATATCCATTGCCAACTATCTTATTTAAATTTACATAAAATTTTTTAGGATTTTTATTTATATATTTTTGAATAGATTCAAATTTCAGTATCTTATGTTCAATAGATTTGATGATATTAAAATCTCCTATTAAATTTATTTCATTTAATGAATTGACTACTTTAGATTTATTAACATTTAAAAATTGTATTTGTTTATTTTTTTTATTTTTGTTTAAATAAATAATTTCTAGAGGAACATATGGACGTATAACATAATAGTTAAACCATTGTTGTAAATTTATAAATTCAACGCTTTCTGTAAAATCATTAAATTTGTTTTTTAATAAATCATATTTTTGTTTTGTTTTTCCTTCTCTTAATAAAATAAGCCAAGATGAAGGATGAAGAAATACTATCTTTCCATTATCATTACATATATCAAAAGCTAAATTTAAAAACTTCAAATGAACATTTTTTAAATAGGGCGGGTTTCCCACTACTACATCAAATTTCATATGATATATCTTAATATATAAAATTTTTCTTTAAAATATAACTTAATGCTTTTATATTATTTGTGATTCAATATAATCGATTTCTTCTTGTGTAAGATTAAAATATTCATAAAGATTTTGCTCTGTCCAATTCATAGATATTTTTGGGTCAGGAATTAGTTCATTTAACGCATAATTATAAAATCTATTAAAATTAACTGCTTTTACTATAAATCTAAATAATTTCGAATTAAAAAAACTATAATAGTTATCTACTTCAGTTTTATTACTACATAATATTACCAAATTTCCAAATATTCCAGAAGTACCATAATCCTTACCTAAATATAATGAGCCCCCATCACCAGTTGTACTAAAAAATATTTTATAATTATCCTGTAAAGGGTGTTTTTTTAATCCATACCATCTTATTTTTTGATTTTTTTCTCCTGGAATCATAAACGGATATAAATATTCTTTTGTTTTTTCTTTACTAGGGGCCGACATTCTTTCATCAGAATAAAATAACTTGTTGCCAATTTTATCTATTTTATTATTAAATATAGTTTTTTCAAAAACACTTAATGCAATTTCATTTAGAATATTAGGGATAATTTTGTAATTATTTAAATTTATATTAACCTCACCATATTCAGTTTCTATTTGTGTATTTTTATAATTTGGTACATTCTTTAAAACATACCAATCAAATCGAGATCCCACATTAAAATATTGCTTAGCTTTATTAATATTTAGATAATCTATTTGTTTTGATTTTAACAAATTACCTATTTGTTTAGTTATTCTACTCATTCCGCATCTCCAATTACCGGGATGAATAAAACATAAATATCCACCATCTTTTAAAATACGTATAGATAATTGCACAAATTTAACATATAACTTACTTTGATTTCCGCCCAAACCTCCTCCGCTTGATTTAGGTGTTTGATACGGCGGATTTCCCACTACGACATCAAATTTTGGCATATTTTCTATTTTTATTTTATCTATTTCTGAAAAAATATCGTAAGATGCCACGACAACGGTTATATTTTTTTACCCTATTATTATATTTTTTTACCCTATTATTATATTTTTTTACCCTATTATTATATTTTTTTACCCTATTATTATATTTTTTTACCCTATTATTATATTTTTTTACCCTATTATTATATTTTTTTACCCTATTAT
>Ga0207433_10016102_pt1 | contig 10552 bp, 9 predicted proteins | sample YelNatPaOPGAMG01_FD_187559 | JGI IMG/M metagenome (GOLD analysis project Ga0207433, IMG submission 187559) | Hot spring thermophilic microbial communities from Obsidian Pool, Yellowstone National Park, USA - OP-RAMG-01 (SPAdes) (version 3) | ecosystem: Environmental > Aquatic > Thermal springs >...
GTTACCAGGGTTATCACATAAAGACCGATGGTCTATTCTGTATGAATCTTGAATTATTATGTGGTTTGCCATTGCGTATATTTGGTGATTTTGGTTATTACTACAATCAAGATAGTTTGAAATGGCAGGATTGCTATGATGCGGGAGTAAAACTCGCCCTGGGACCGATTTCTTTTATCCTGCCTCTGGTCAATGCTGAAAAATTCTTTCCCAAAAACTGGTCAATTGAACTCTCAGGTATCGGCATTGGTTTTTAATTGGTATATTTTTACGAACTTTCACACCTGCATTTTGCAACATTTTTCCGCCTGCCTAAAAAATGTTGCAAAATTTAGATAAGGAAGAAGATTTTTGCGATGATTAATTATTATCTGTGCTTGACATTTGCCCAAAGTTCTATATGATTTGAAAATGGAAGAGATAGAAGAAAAGATTTCTCCAGTTGAAGAAAAGTTTGAACGAATAAGAAAGACGATCGGTTTTTTTCTTGGTCCGATCCTTTTTATCTTTTTGTTATGCCTTCCGATGCCTAATCTCTCAAGAAATGCCCATTATCTTTCCGCAATACTCGGCTGGGTCGTTATCTGGTGGATAACTGAGCCAGTGCCTATTCCGATCACTGCACTCTTAGGCACAACACTCTGTGTAATAATGGGTGTTGATACAATGAAGAAAATATTTGCACCATTTGCCGACCCTATTATATTTTTGTTCATCGGTAGTTTTATCATTGCTAAGGCGATGATGGTGCATAGACTTGACCGTAGATTTGCATTTGCAATTCTTTCTATACCAGGCATTGGCAAGAGTAGTAATCGCATTTTATTCACACTCGGTATTATTGCGGTGATTATCTCAATGTGGGTGAGTAATACTGCAACCACAGCAATGCTCTATCCCATAGGTCTGGGCATCCTTAATACCATTGCCCACCTGCATTCAAAAGATGTAAAAAAATTGAAATATTCTACGGGTCTTATGCTTATAATTGCCTACGGTGCCTCGGTCGGTGGTATTGGAACGCCGGTGGGTACGCCGCCAAATTTGATTGGAATCGGAATGATAAAACAACTTCTGAATAAGGATATCACATTCTTCAGATGGATGTTATTTGCTATTCCAATGGTTATTATAATGTACATAATTCTGTTCTTTCTCATCAAACTACTCTTTCCACCTGAATTCAAAGAACTTTCAGGGATTGATGAATATGTGGTAAGGGAAAGAGAGTCAATGGGTAAAATCACAACCGGTGAAAGGAATGTCCTCATCGCATTTTTGATAACCGTGGTCTTATGGGTCTTCCCTGGTGTATTAACCCTTATCTTTGGCTCGGATGCCCAATGCTGCAAATGGTGGGAGGCACATATACCCGAAGGGCTTGCAGCGATCATCGGAGCAATCATTTTGTTTATTTTACCACAGGACTACAGAGAAAGAAAAGGGACTATCACCTGGAAAGAGGCAGTGGATATTGATTGGGGAACGATCTTGTTGTTTGGCGGCGGGTTGTCATTGGGTTCGCTTATGTTTTCAACCGGTCTTGCCGAGAATATTGGCAAAGGGATTTTGAACCTGACCGGTGCCCACAGTCTATTCAGTATCACTGCAATTTCAATAATGCTTGCGATAATTACGAGTGAACTCACCTCAAATACTGCCTCAGCAAATATGGTTATTCCGATTATGATTTCGCTCTCGATCGCTGCCAGGGTCAATCCTCTGATTCCGGCACTCGGAGCCTGTCTCGGTTCAAGTTATGGTTTTATGCTACCGGTTTCAACCCCGCCCAATGCAATAATTTATGGTTCTGGTTATGTGCCCATAACGAGAATGATTAGGGCGGGCATTATCTTTGACCTCCTGGGATTTTTGATAATTCTGGGTGGGTTATTTTTGTTTTTGCCCCTGTTAGGTTAATTTAAGTATGAAAAGAGCTTTCGCTATCTTACTCTCATTTTGTTTTCTTTATGCGGGTGAATTCATTTTCAATGGTAAATTTGAAGACTCTCTCAAGCACTGGAATACTTATGCACATGGTGAAACATACACAATAACAACAGATAAAATCTATGAAGAAGACCCGGATTCTGAGGTATATGTGGGCAGGCTTGATAAACGAGAAACCGCAATCTATCAGACCTGCTATATCCCGGGCCTCGACCTTAATTTTTCCTTCAAGGTAAAACTATATGCGAAGAGTTATGATACACTCCATCCCCATCCTGCAATATCCTCTATCATTCTTTCTTATCTTGATGTTGATGAAAATATTCAGGGAGAAACGCGCATTTTTAGATACGCAGAAAGTCTTTACTGGTATCCATCACCGGTTCTGCATCTTATTGAAATATCAGACACAAACTGGTTTAATTATACACTCAATATTGCCGATGAACTCTCCAACTTACCTGGGGTGAACCCGATTGATATAAAAAAATTACGAGTTACTCTTTATACCCGCTCTTATGGATGTTGACCAGGGCATGCTGAGGCGAAGGTCTTCGCTGATGATATAACCCTCTCTCATTCAGACAATTCTGCACACTGCACTTTGATTTCCTATTTTATTGATGACTCATTGGGAAATTGCAATGGTATTTTAGACCCCAATGAAGAGATAAAACTTTTTTATTTATTAAAGAATGTTGGCGGAGTTGATATCGAGCACCTGAATGGTTTACTTATAAGTTCGTCACCTTATTTGATAATAACAAATAACACATCACACTTTGGTTATGTTCTGATTGATTCATTGATAAGAAATTCAGTGGAACCTTTCAGGCTCAGGGCATTGCCCGATGCACCACAGGGAAGTGCCGGTCTTTTAGACCTGATTTTGACTGCAAATTCAGGCGTCATAGATACAATCAGGATAAAGATTATTATCGGGAAGAAAGACTATCTTGTCTGGGATCCAGACCGCAATAATTCAAGCGGACCGATTATCCATTCAATACTTCAAAATCTTGGATATAGTGGTGATTATGTAAATGCCCAGTTTTACTCTTTTGAACACCTGAAAAATTATAAATCGCTCTTTGTCTGTGCGGGTGTTGCATATGAGAATTATGTTTTATTCAGAGATTGTAATGAGGTTGCAAAGATTGTGGATTTTATAAACCAGGGTGGAAATATATATCTTGAAGGCGGAGAATGCTGGGCTTTTGACCCTTTTATTCTATACGGCTTCAATTTTAATCCGTATTTTGGGATAAAACCAATAAATGATGGATACACGAATATGGGTCCAATTGAAGGGGTAAATAATACATTTACAGAAGGTATGAATTTTAGATACAATGGTGAAAATTTTTATCTTGATGTCATTGACTCAACAGATACAGGATTTAGAATTTTTTATGACCAGGATGATGCTTATTATTGTGGTGTTGCAAATATCACAAATAATTATAGGACGGTTGGTGTATCATTTGAACTTGCTGGACTTGTAGATAATGAGCCTTCAACAAAGGCAATCCTCCTTGATTCAATAATGCACTTTTTTGGTATAAATCTTGTAGGGATTGGAGAAAAATCACATTTAAAATCTATGACCCGTAATCTCCAATTAGAAATCTATCCGAATCCATTCAGGAACAGAACGATAATCAGATACACGATACAGGATACACGATACATGATACAGGATACACGATACATGATACAGGATATAAATTTGAATATTTATGATATAAGTGGCAGATTGGTAAAATCCTTTTCACTGACTACTGACTACTGTGCACTGGGTACTATTAGTTGGGATGGGACAGATGATTCAGGGCGTAGACTTTCCTCAGGGGTTTATTTTGTGCATCTGGAGGCGGATGGATATAAGGAGGTTGAGAAAGTGATTCTATTAAAATAGCGAAGTGGTTCCCGACTTTTTTAGACAGGCACAAAAATGTTGCAAAATATAGGTGGGGAGAAGGTAGGGGTGAAGAAGGGTTATGAATTGTTGATAAGATTGAGCAGTTTTTCTTTGGATTTTTTTGCCTGTTTATAGCCTCTATCAATAGCTTCTTTTGCCTTTTCAAACTGGCTTAAGCCAATGTTGGTTGTATCAATATCTATCCATACTCCGTTTTTTAATTGTCCAATATCATATTCAATCAATCTTGAACTTATTAAATCAAAAGTTTTGTTAAAGACATCTTTTATATTATATTCCTTTCCTGATTCTTTTTTATATGAAATTTTGATTTGCGGGTATTCAAATCTCTTGAGGACATTTATTGCAATGATTTTTTTTGCGCCAAGATTCATTGCAACATCCACAGGCACGGGATTGATAAATCCGCCATCAATCAAGATACGCCCGTTATATTTGTTGGGTGCGAAAACAACAGGAATTGCTATCGATGACCTTATTGCCTGAACCAGTTCACCACGGTCAATCACGACTTCAACATTTTCTTCTATATCCGTGGCAAGCGCTGCATATTTCACGGGTAATTCTTCAATCTTTGTATCACCGAGATGGAATCTCAAAAATCTGACGACATTTTTTAAATCTATGAGCCCTTTTTTGGAAATGCAAAATCTGAATAATTCCTTTTTTTTCTTTTTATCTATCTGTAATGCAATCTCTTCCATTTTTTGAGCAGAAAATCCCTTTGCATAGAATCCGCCAACGAGTGAACCCATACTTGCACCAACTACGATGTCAGGTTTTATATTCAACTCTTCAAGAAACTTTATCACACCGATATGGGCAAAACCCCTTGCAGCACCACCACCGAGAACCAATCCAATCATATTTTTATTATATTGAAAATGTTTTATAATTCAAGGATTCATAAAAACATACTTGCATTTTGAATGATTTGTGATATAATCTTTTATGGGGTTGAAATGGCTCATCTCCTGGCTTCTGACATTCCCATTGTTTGTTCTCCTTACCGGTGTTAAGATAAAGGGCAAGATTCCAAAAAAGGGCGCGTTGATCCTTGCAAGTAATCATCTTTCTTTTCTGGATCCGCCGCTTGTTGGCTATACCGCCTTTAGAGAGGTCTATTTCCTTGCCAAACCAGGTCTGTTTGTGTTGTCAAAATTTTTCACCTGGCTCATCAAAACTTATAATGCAATAAATCTTGAGTCCGGGCAGGGGATAAGACCTGCAATAAGATTATTGAAGCGCGGTAAGGCAGTTGTGATATTCCCTGAAGGAACACGTTCAAGAAAAGGTGTGCTTCTACCTTTCAATCCCGGGGTTGGTTTTCTTGCCATAAATTATAAAATTCCAGTTGTACCGGTGAAGATAATAAATTCAAATAAAAACTGGTTCAGTTTGCTCCTGCGCTGGCATAATCTGAAGATAATCTATGGAGAGCCTATCTATCCTGATGGGTTTAAAAATACAAAAGAAGATTTTGAAATTTTCGCAAATAAAATAAGAGAGGAGGTTTTGAGGTTAAAATGAAGATATATTGTGCACGCCATTCAGGATTTTGTTTTGGTGTAAAAAGGGCGATAAAGATGGCAATGGATGCGGCACGGAGACATAATTCTGTGTATTCAATTGGCCCATTGATCCATAACCGTGATTTTGTTGCCACCCTCGAGAAAAAGGGAATAAGGGTTATCGAAAATATTGATGATATAAAATCACCGGATGAAACGATAATTATCCGTTCACATGGTATAAGGCCTGCTTTACTAAGAAGATTAAAAAAGAAAGGTGTGGATATAATCGACGCAACCTGTCCAAAAGTGCGTCGTGCCCAGCGTTATGTAGAAAAACTTGTTGAGGCTGGATATTTTGTTATAATTGTTGGTGAGAAAGACCATCCTGAGGTAAGGGGTCTTCTTGGCTATGCAGGGAAGAATTCTGCAATATATTCTGATGAGATGGAACTAAGACATAAAAAGATTGGGGTGGTTCCCCAGACTACACTTGATTTTGAACATTTTTACAGTGCAGTGAAGAATTTATTACCAAAGGTTATTGAGATGAAGATTTATAACACAATCTGCGATGAGACGATATTGAGAATTAATGAAGCATTGTCTATTGCAAAAAAAGTTGATATGATGCTTGTAATCGGGGGTAAAAATAGCGCCAATACAACAAGGTTATACCAGATATGTAAGAGTATTAAACCATCATATCATATAGAATCGGTGCGTGATATAAAAAAGGAATGGTTTAAGGGTGTAAAGAGTGTGGGTATCACTGCAGGTGCATCAACACCCGATGAACAGATTAAGAAGGTTTTAAATTATCTGAGAAAGCAATAGGGAATTAAAAATCCCTTTTCTCCATTGCTTTTGTTCCCAATCTCATTGGTAGATATATAGTAAAAAAACTCAAAATACCGAATGCGACAAAAGAAGTAATTATTATCTTTGAATTTAATGGTCTATTAAAATAGTGGCTTGTCAGGTAGTTGTGGACCGGTGCGGAGAAGAGAATAATTACTATCGCAATATATCCAATACTGGTCAACGCAGAAATTATTCCACCGCTACCTGAGGCAATCTTTGCTGGATTGTCCTCATTGAATTGGGGAAAGATGCAACCCATACCAAGATTTATTGAAATCAATGACAGGGCAACGAAAAGTCCGATAATAAGAGAAAAATAAAATATTATAGGTTCAGTTTTTATAAAAAAGTTTGCAAAGAGGAGCAGGGATTCCATTAGTATAATGCATAACAATCCATAAAAGAAATATTTTGTCAGGATAACCCTGTTCAAACTAAAGGGTGAGGTAGTAATAATCCAGATTCCTTTCTTTTCCAAACTCATTGTCGGAAAGATAAACCTCACACCGAGGGTGGCAATGACAAAACTGACATAGGCAAAGTTTGCAAAAGAAACGATTGTGCGCCATAATGAAAAGCCGAAATAGATCGGGGTTCTACGGAGTGAGAATATATATACGACAAGAAGTATTACAAATATAGCAAGTTGAACCCACTGGGTTGGTTCACGCACAAACAGTATTATATCTTTAAATAAAAATGTATGAGTTGGATTTTCCTGGAATCGAGCAAGGATCGATTTTTTCTTTTTTCCCTTTCCACCCTGTTCAGCGATTAAAAGGAATGATTTGTGATAGATTAATTCAGCAATCAAATATGAAAGTATTACACAACCGAGGGCAACGAATGTTAATAGTAAGACATAGATATATCCGGAATGATTTGGTGAAACGAAATTTTTGAAGATATTGCTCAACCAGGTTGAAGGAAGATAAATACCACCAACCGTTGTAAGGTTGGCAGCGAAATTGAGCAGTTCTCTTTCATTTTCAGTTTCAAAGACCCTCAAAAGTTCGGGATTTCCGATTTTGATATAGAGTAGTATCAAAAAAACAATAAATGCAAGGGAGATGAATATAATATTCTTTGGTTTCATTCTGGGAAAAAACAGAACCGATATAAAGATAACGATTGAAGATAGGGCAGAGGGAATGACCAGGAAAACAAAAAAACTTATGAATGATACAGGATAAAAGATAATGCTTGCATTGTTAGAAATTCCATATGAAAGTATTAATGGAATCGCGATTGCCAGGGTCGCCCAGGATGCATAGATTGCATTTTCAAATAACTTGGCAAGATAAATGGTGGTCGGTAAAACAGGTAAAGAGAATAGAAAATGTAATTCCTGATTATTGTAAAATGTAGAGAAAGAACTTATAATATTACTGAACAGGAGCATTATAAAAAAGACAAAAAAGATCATTTCAATCGTTCTTGCCATAATTGCCGGACCGATGATTTCTACTGTAGCAAGGTATTTAAAGATGCGGAAGAATACATAGTAACCACCGGATAGAAATCCGAGGAGAATGATGAAGAATGTTATACGGGGAAGTTTATGTTCATAGGGTGTAAAATATTTAAATAAAAGACGCAGGCGAATCCAGAATAAAGAAAAAAAGGTCTTCACATTTCTTCAGTAAGCCTAAGATATATTTCTTCAATATCTTTTCTGCCAGAGACCCGGGCAAGTTCTCCGGTTGTGCCCACAAATTTCAACTCACCTTTGTTTATTATTCCAATGCGATTTGCAATCTGCTGGGCAAATGGAAGGGTATGGGTTGATACGAGAAGGGTTTTTCCATTTTGGGCAAGTTCAATAAATGTTTCGCGCACTATTTTACTCATTTTGGGATCAAGTCCAACGAGCGGTTCATCAATCAAGATCAATACAGGGTCGTGGATTAATAACTGACACATTATTATCTTTTGTTTCATTCCATGGGAATAGGTTTCAGAAGGTTCATCAATCCAATCACCGATTTCAAATTTTTCAATCAGCGCATTTAATTTTTTATTGTAAATTTCTTTTTTAATCCCGAATAGCCCGGCAACAAAGTTTATAAATTCCCTGCCGGTCAACTTGTTATAAATAAATGGTTCATCAGGAACATAGCCGAGCAGATATTTATACTTTAGAGGTTCTTTTTTCAGGTCAATTCCGTCTAATGTGATTACACCAGAATCAGGATGGAGCAAACCAGCAATGAGTTTTAAGGATGTAGTCTTACCAGCGCCATTCGGCCCAAGAAGGACAAAGATTTCTCCTTTATCCAATTCAAGACTTAAGTTTTTTACTGCCCAGATTCCATCAAAACTTTTGGATAAATTTTTTATAACCAGACTTTTCATTAATGGTAATCCATTACATCAATCTTGAGTTTGCCCACAACTTTCATCACCTCAGCCCAATCTGAAATTTCGCCCTCTTTTAATTTTAAATGATAGACATCAGCGGGAAATTGATTAAATGTCGGGTCAACCGGGACCCATTTACCAATCCATATCGCGCACCAGGCGTGGTAAAAATAGGCATCGCCATCAAGGTTGACCAACCCAACATAGATTTTGGCAGGAATTCCTGATGCCCTTGCCAGTGCAGTAAATAGAATAGAGTGCTCGTTACAATCACCCTCTTTTGTCTTCAGGACATCTATTGCTGAAGGCATTGATGGTGTGGGGACTTTCTTTAACATTCTATAGACACCTGTGGTTAATTTTTTCGTTACATTAATCGCAGATTTATCTTTTCCAGCCATATTTTTTGCAGCCCTTATAATATCCGGATGTTCACACTGTATATAACCAGAAGGTAAAAGAAATTCTTTCTGCTCATTGATCGGGATATTCAAATCATTTAAAGAATTGATATCGGCGAGTGAGATTTCTAAGATTAAAGGATTCTCAGATACCACCCTTTGAAAATCGTCGTTAAGGTCAAGCCCTTCATATGATATACCTGTCAGTTTAAGTTTTACATAGGAGATTTTTCTATCCTCGGGTAAGGGATTGTTGAGTTTTATTGAGAAAAAACTTAAAAGGTCAAATGCCTCCTGGGATTTAACTTCTTGAAGTGCCTCTTCTTTTGACATCGGAATCATTTCCATATATAGATTAGGGGTCTCATTTTTTATTATTTTATTATTTTCATCAAGCCATAAATATGAAACAACGCCCATATAATTTATTTCAATTTTTTTACCTTCCATTTCATTATTCAGCACCATTACCTTTTCTTCAGGATAGACCTTTATCCTTGCCTTTCCTGTGGACTGGCTTGTGGGGTCAAAGTAGGGGATTGTAATTTCGGTCCCGGGTGTTAAATTCTTTTTTTGCACAATTAAATCAATAACATCCGGTATATAGGGTTTTTCATTTATCTCTTTGACCTGGGTTTGTTTTATACCCTGGGAATATGTTGTAATGGTGAGTTTATTATTTTTTATATTTCCTTCGATCTTTGATTCGTGTCCCCGGGCATTAATTAAAAGGGAAAAATCCTTGAGTGCATAGTCATCATCAGCAACAGCGAATACCTGGGTTCTAAGGGTGGTTAATTCGTTCATCATATTTATCGTCATTTGACTGGTTGTTTCAATCTCTAATCCTGATGCGAGTTTTTTTATCTTTGTAAATGTATACCCAACCCTCTGCCCTTGAATGAATATGCCGAGCCACTCTTCAGAGATTTCTTTTACAATACCGGGGTTATGTGTTTTTGTCTCATTATTTTGCTGCCGGTCAGGAATTATTGCAAAAAGATAAATTGTGATTCCAATTATTATACCCAGAATTAAAATATAAATGATTTTTTTCATAGTATGGTATTATAGCCAATTGAAGATTCAAGTCAATCCCATTTTTAAATCAACCACTTGATTTTTTTTAAAAGTTGAATATAATCTTTGTCTTATGAAAAATATTGATAATATTATCAGGCAATATAACGAAAAAAAGATAAATCTTATCCAGGTCTTGCATAATATTCAGAATGAATATAATTATTTGCCAAAAGATGTTCTTGAATATGTTTCAAAGGCGCTCCATATCCCATTGAGCAAAATATATAGCATTGCGACATTCTATGCAGCATTCAGCCTTGTTCCAAGGGGTAAACACCTGTGCACGGTGTGTATGGGAACTGCCTGTCATGTGCGTGGTGCACCTGCAGTATTGAGTCGTATTGAAGAGCGATTGAATATAAAATCCGGTGAGACCACCCCTGACAATAGGTTCACCCTTGAGACTGTGAATTGCCTTGGTGCATGTGCCCTTGCTCCAA
>Ga0207433_10016106_pt1 | contig 10549 bp, 10 predicted proteins | sample YelNatPaOPGAMG01_FD_187559 | JGI IMG/M metagenome (GOLD analysis project Ga0207433, IMG submission 187559) | Hot spring thermophilic microbial communities from Obsidian Pool, Yellowstone National Park, USA - OP-RAMG-01 (SPAdes) (version 3) | ecosystem: Environmental > Aquatic > Thermal springs...
CAATACCTGTCGAAGATGGCAGGAATAAAATTACAAAACCCACAAGTGGAGGTGTCTGCGCTTTATTTTGATAAAAAAAATGACCCGTTCGGGAGTAAAAATGTAGATTTGCGGTTTGATTCTATCGCCAAAGATCTTGGTATTCCGCTGTTTTCACAGCATAATTCATACTATGACGCGCTTATGACGGCGTTGATTTTTCTTAAGTTGAAAAAAACTAATATAATTTAATCATAGAAAGGAGATTACATGAGCGAAATATCGTTACACGGAATGGTTTTTGAGCCAAATAAAAAAGAGTTCAAAAATCCAAACATAAAAAATATGTGTGAGTATAAAGAATTAAATGATTGGGCAAAAGAGGATTATGAGGGTTTTTGGGAGCACTTTGCAAAAGAGAAAATAACATGGTTTAAGCCTTTTGATAAGGTGCTGGATGAGAGTAATAAACCTAACTATAAATGGTTCATTAACGGAAAAATGAATGTTGCGTATCAATGTATAGATAGACATCTTGAAACTAGAAAAAACAAAGCGGCAATTATATTTGAAGGCGAGCCTGGGGATAAGCGAGTCATTACGTATAGGGAGCTGTATTATGAAGTATGCAAAACAGCTAATCTTCTAAAAAACAAATTTAATGTAAAAAAAGGCGATAGGGTAGTTATTTATATGCCGATGATCCCTGAAGCCGCATTTTTTATGCTTGCGTGCGCAAGAATCGGCGCTATTCACTCGGTAGTATTTGGCGGTTTTTCTGCTGAGGCTTTGAGGGATAGAATAGAAGATGCACAGGCAAAAATTGTCGTGACGGCAGACGGGGCATATAGAAGAGGCAAACCGTATCTGTTAAAGCCAGTTGTTGACGAGGCTTTGAGTCACGGATGTAAAAGTGTTGAAGCTTGCATTATTGTAGAGAGAAATAAAGAAGACATAGAATACGTACCGGGACGTGATTATACCTATAATGAACTCGTAGAACTAGAATCTCCAAATTGCCCGGTTGAAGAGATGGATAGCGAAGACCCGTTATTTTTGCTATACACCTCAGGTTCTACAGGCAAACCAAAAGGCGTACAGCACGGAAGCGCCGGTTATGCTCTTTGGGCTCAGATGACTATGGAGTGGGTATTTGACATAAAAGAAAACGATACTTATTGGTGTACCGCCGATGTAGGCTGGATTACCGGTCATACATATATAGTTTACGGACCGCTTGCGATCGGTGCGACTACAATAATGTATGAAGGTGTGCCGATTTATCCTGACGCAGGAAGATGGTGGAGAATGATTGAAGAATATAAAGTAAATCAATTTTATACTGCCCCTACCGCTATTAGGTTACTGCACAAAGTAGGACAAAATGAACCGAAAAAATATGATCTTAGTTCGCTTAGAGTTTTAGGAACTGTAGGTGAGCCTATTAATCCAGATGCGTGGCTTTGGTACTACAATGAAATAGGTAGCGGTAAATGTTCCATCGTAGATACGTGGTGGCAGACTGAGACCGGCGGTCATATGATAGCTCCTCTGCCTGCCGCGACTCCTGCAAAACCGGGCTCCGCTACATTTCCGCTTCCAGGCATTATGGCAAAAGTACTTACCGAGGACGGAGTGGAAGTTAAAGAGGGTGACGGACTTCTTTGTGTTGTTAAGCCGTGGCCTTCTATGATTAGAACAATCTGGAACGACAATGATAGATTCAAGAAAGGATACTTCGAGACTATAAAAGGTCATGACTATTATTTCTCAGGAGACGGCGCTAGAATCGATGAAGACGGCTATATATGGATTACTGGAAGGGTTGATGACGTTATTAACGTGTCAGGTCATAGACTAGGAACCGCAGAGATAGAGTCGGCTATAGCAAAATGTGATAAAGTAGCCGAAGTAGCGGTTGTAGGTAAGCCTGATGAGCTAAAAGGCGAAGGCATTTTTGCATTCGTAATACCAAAAGAGATACCTGAAAATGCCGGCGTTGAGGCTGAGTTGTTTAAAGAGATAAATGATGTAATAGTAAGAGAAATCGGACCTATTGCAAAATGCGACGAAATTAAAATAGCTCCGGGATTGCCAAAAACTAGAAGCGGTAAGATAATGAGACGAATTCTTCGTACTATTGCCGCCGGACAGCCTGTAACTCAGGATATTTCTACGCTTGAAGATCCAAGTATCGTAGAAAAATTACAACAAACCTCAGTATGATTCTCGTCCGCCTTGTGCGGACTGCCCTTCCTCTTTCTAGTTCTTATAACAAATACGTTAAAATCAAAGCAAAAACAGCCAAAGACAAATTACGATGACCAATACAAAAATAACTATTATCGGACTAGGCTATGTAGGGCTTCCGCTTGCCGTAGAGTTTGCTAAAAAATATCCGGTGGTCGGCTTTGATATAGCTAAATGGCGTATAGATGAGCTTTCAAACGGACATGATAGAACAATGGAGCTTTCCGATGTTCAACTGACGGAAGCTATCAAAAACGGTATGAAGTTTTCTTTGAATATAGATGATATTAAAGAGTCAAATATTTATATAATTACCGTTCCTACACCGATAGATAAGTATAAAAAACCTGATTTGACACCTCTTATTAAGGCTAGCGAAACGGTCGGTAAGGTACTAAAAAAAGACGATATAGTTATATATGAAAGTACGGTTTATCCTGGATGCACCGAGGAAGATTGCGTTCCTGTACTGGAAAAATTTTCAGGACTAAAGTTTAATAAGGATTTCTATTGCGGTTACTCACCTGAGAGAATAAATCCTGGCGATAAAGAACATACCGTATCTAAAATTCTAAAAGTTACTTCAGGCAGTACGCCTGATATTGCAATAAAGGTTGATAATCTATATAAATCAATTATAACCGCAGGGACGCATCTAGCTCCAACCATCAAAGTAGCTGAAGCGGCAAAGGTGATAGAAAATTCACAAAGAGATATAAACATAGCATTTGTAAATGAGCTGTCTTTAATCTTTGACAAGATGGGAATAGATACAAATTCGGTTTTGGAAGCGGCAGGAACTAAATGGAATTTTCTAAAGTTTAAGCCAGGATTAGTCGGTGGGCATTGTATAGGCGTTGATCCGTACTATCTGACATACAAAGCGGAATCACTAGGCTATCATCCTGAAGTTATATTGGCGGGAAGACGAATTAACGACAATATGGGAATTTTTGTGGCAAATAAAGTTATCAAGTTGATGATACAAAAAGGTCATAAGATAGAGGGGTCTCGAGTTTTGATACTTGGTATTACATTTAAAGAAAACTGCCCTGATATAAGAAATTCAAGAGTAATAGATGTCATAAGCGAACTGAGGGATTTTGGGTGTATGGTCGATGTTTATGACCCTTGGGCAAATGCCGAAGAAGTAAAACATGAATACGATCTGGAACTAATTGAGAGCTCAAAATTAGAAATTCAAAATTATGAGTGTATCGTACTAGCTGTAGCACACAACGAGTTTAAAAATATAGATTCTCAATTGTCGACCGACAGTTCACAAACAGTCGGTACTGTTATCTACGATATAAAAGGTATGCTAGAGAAAAGCGACCGGAGACTCTGAATTATCATAAACAAGGAAGTAAATGAAACTCTCTATAATAGGTACAGGCTACGTAGGTTTGGTTTCCGGTACGTGTTTTGCCCAGATGGGTAATAGTGTTATATGCGTAGATGTAGACAAGGCGAAAATAGAAAAACTAAACAAAGGCATTATACCGATATATGAACCAGGTCTTGAGGATATGGTAAGTGAAAACGTAAAAGTGGGAACACTGAAGTTTACCACTGATGTTAAATATGCAATAGAGTCTAGCGAAGTCTGTTTTATAGCTGTTGGAACCCCTATGGGTGAAGACGGTTCTGCCGATCTTAAATATGTACTAGCGGTGGCGAAAAGTATAGGTGAGTTTATGGTAAAGCCTCTAGTCATAGTTGATAAATCTACCGTTCCTGTCGGAACTGCCGACAAGGTAAAAGCCGTCATAGAAGACGAGCTAAGAAAACGAAATATTTCACTTGAATTTAGTGTCGTATCCAATCCAGAGTTTCTAAAAGAAGGCGCCGCTATTGAGGATTTTATGAAACCTGACCGTGTTGTTGTCGGAAGCGAAGATGAGCAAGGTTTCAAGGCTATGAGAGAGCTATACGCACCGTTTACTAGAAACAGAGATAGACTTATAGAAATGGATATTAAAAGCGCCGAGATGACCAAATATGCTGCAAATGCGATGTTGGCTACAAAAATCAGCTTTATGAATGAAGTATCTAATATCTGCGAGATGGTCGGAGCCGACGTAAATAAAGTACGAACAGGTATCGGAAGCGATAGTAGAATAGGCTATAGTTTTATCTATCCTGGATGTGGATATGGCGGCTCTTGTTTTCCAAAAGATGTTCAAGCTCTTGCAAAAACTGCAAAAGATTGCGGATATACGCCAAGAATTCTAAATGCGGTAGAAGAGGTAAATTACGACCAAAAAAAGGTAATAGCAAAAAAAGTAGTCAAAAGATTCACAGAAGATTTGTCTGGTAGAACCTTTGCTGTTTGGGGTCTTAGTTTCAAGCCTGAAACCGATGATATGAGGGAAGCTAGCTCTATAACCATCATAAAAGAGTTAGTGTCAAGAGGTGCCAAGATAAAGGCGTATGACCCAAAAGCTATTCATGAAGCCAAAGAGTGCTACCTCAAAGATATTCCTAATATATCATACATGGATAATAAATACGATACTCTAAACGATTCTGACGCCATGATACTGATAACCGAGTGGAAAGAGTTTAGAAGCCCAGATTTTCACGAAATGACAAATAGACTAAAACAAAAAATAATCTTTGACGGAAGAAATCAATATAACAAGGAAAAGTTAGCAGAACTTGGATTTGAGTATATACAGATTGGCGCATAGGGTTTAAGCGTTTAATGTTTAAAGATATAGAACTGCTAGAGATAGTAAGCATAGCTAAAAAAGCCGGAGATGCTGTAATGAAAATATATTCTACGGAGTTTGAGGTAGAGTATAAGAATGATAATTCTCCATTGACGTTAGCCGACAAAGTAGCAAACGAGATAATATGTAACGATTTGTCTCGTTTATATCCAGATATTCCTATTCTATCAGAGGAAAATAAAGAGATTCTATATGAGCAAAGAATGGAGTGGGAATTTTTTTGGTGTATAGACCCGATAGACGGTACTATGGAGTTTATTGAAAAAAATGACGAATTTACGATAAATATCGCTTTGATTAAAAAAGATACTCCAGTTTTGGGTGTGGTATATGCACCGGCAATCGGTGTAATGTATTATGCTAAGCATGGTAGTGGAGCATTTAAAAATGGTTTTAGACTGCCTCTCAAAAAGCACAGTGATAAGCTTGTCATAGTCGCAAGCAGATCTCATCTATCGCATGAAACTAGCGTATTTATCGATAATATCAAAACAGACAAACCAAAAGAGTTAATCTCCGTAGGAAGCTCACTAAAATTTTGTCTTGTAGCCGAGGGAAGCGCGGATATTTATCCGCGACTTAGCGATACTATGGAATGGGATACGGCGGCGGCTCACGCTATTTGTTTGGAGGCAGATACTTTTGTTTTGGATATTAATACAAATCAACCTTTGAAGTACAATAAAGAGAGTCTATTAAACGGGTGGTTTGAGGTTTCAAGAAGATGTTAGTTTTTAAGATTTTATAAAATATTTTTCAGTCGATGTGTATATGTGTGTTCGCTTAAACATCGTTCTTGACCTTGCCTAGCTATTTTTTCGTATTTTTTAGTATCTATGTATATTTCCGATAATATGTCGTTTAGATTGGAAATAGAGTCGTACACTACAACCTCTTCGCTTGATATGTAATGCCGTTTTAAATCTTTTACATTATCATGTATAAGAAGCGCACCGCATGCGGGAGCTTCAAAACTTCGCATATTTAACCCATTGACTACATTTGATTCTTGTTTGATATTTAAAACTCCAAAACTATTGTGATAAAGTCTTGCTACTTCATTTATCGATATTGATTTTTTTATTACAGAGTGAACCGTATTGTTCGGTAGATTCCATTTCGGTCCGACAAGGCTAAGCGGCGTCTTGATATTATCGACTATATTTGTTCTATTTTTGTCAGGATTTCCTATGAAAACAATTTCATTATTTCTAATATTGTTTGGAAGTTTGTAAAATATTTTTTCATTAAACGCCAGCGGTAAATATGATGTTTGGGCCCAGTCATAAGATAGCGCTCTTTCAACAAAAAATGAGTCCGTACAATAAAGCTTATTGCATGCTTGTGCCTTGCTTTCAACTGTTTTGTCAAAGCCGTCTCCGCTCCAACCTATAATTAACGCTTTTTTGTAATCCAGTACTGCTTCATATAGTGATTCAGGGATAAAAAAAGCGCTTATCAATATGACGACATCAGGTTTAAATTTTTCTAACGACTTTTTTAATTGTCTGGCGACAAATTTTTCCGAAAGTGCTGGGCTGATTTTTTTTGCAAAACTTCTTACGGTATCGGCTATTCCTAAGTTGTTAAACAAGAAAAGCTTGTTTTTGTGTCCTAAATTGTCACATGCGTCTTTTACGTGTTGAGGCCATAATAGTTGTGTGTCTTTGCCGATAATCAAGATATTCATTGTTATTTATGTGTATTTATGAAGCTATCTATATTTTCGCTTAGCAAGAGTCCGAAGGAGTTTTCTATTTTTTCAATTTCCCAATCCCACCACTTTATTTTAAGAAGTTCAGTTATTTGTTCATCTGAGAATCTAAATCTTATATGTTTAGCAGGATTACCGGCTACTATTTCATACGGCTTGACATCTTTTGTCACAACTGCCCTAGCACCTATAACTGCTCCGTCGCCTATCGTGACGCCGGATAAAATAAGCGCATTATCGCCTATCCAAACGTCGCTACCTATGATTACATTACCTTTTGTTTTTGTCATGCCACCTTTTTCAAATATGGGCAATTTGTTAAAAGTGTAGTTTGTAACCCATTCTGAGTGGTGTTCGGCTCCTAAATAAATTGTCACTCCACCTGCAATTGAACAAAATTTACCTATTTTGAGTGTTGCCCCTTCACCACCTGATAAAATGCTAGGCTTCCCGTATGTATAATCGCCTATTTCAAAATCTTTATACTTCTTGTTTTGATTAGTATAAAATGGGTGCCGTTTTTCTTTTATCCATCGCTTGAACTGCTTAAGCATGCTATTTTCTTTCTAATAGGTATTGAATAGTTTGTGCCGTTTGTTCTATCGAGATAGCTTCCATACACTCATGTTTGGTTGGGCATCTAGGTTTGTAACATGGTTGGCATTTTAGCTTTGGGGTTGCTACTAGATATTCATGCGAACCTGCATATCCGCCAAATTTTACACAATGTTTGACATCGGTAGAGCCAAATAATGTCAGCGTGTTTGTTCCGACGCCTGCCGCTAGGTGAGCTGGACCGCTATCGTTACCTACCAATAAATCAACTGCGGCAAGTACGCTTTTTAGTTCTGATAGCGATGTTTTATCTATTAGATTAATCACCGCATTGTTTTGGGACTCTATTTTGTTGCCGGAGTCTATTTCTGATTTTGAACCGATAAGTAGAATAATATGATTTTCTGCCGTTAACATGTTTATTAGTTCCAAATATCTTTCATCACCCCATTTTTTGCTTTCCCACCTTTGGCTAGCTCCTATCGCTACGGCAATAGTTTTTTTATTGTTATCTTTCCACTCGAACTTTTTTTGTAGATGTGGTAGGTGAATTATAGAGTTCTCTTGAATCCTCATATAAGAGTTGATTTTTATTTTTTCGATGCCAGATATTTCTAAAAGCTCAGGATGCCATTTCGTTTTTGTTTTGATTCTTAGAAGTTTTTGCCACCACTCGCCTGACTGATGCAAAGTAAGTGCACTTTTGATAAAAAATTCTAGGAAATAAGAAGTGCTACTGCATTGGGAGTTGAAAACAATATCAAACTCGTATTTACCTAGAAGTTTTATTGTGTTTATAAAATTTGTTCTATCATAAACAATATACTCATCAAAGTAGTTGCTTTCGGAGTATAGTGACCGTCCTGTACTTGATGTGAGAAAAACAATGTGTGCTTTTGGGTAAAAATATCTGAAAGCTCTATAGGCTATATCTTGTGTAACCAAGTCTCCAAGCGAAGAAAACCTAATGACCAATATATTTTTCAACTAGCATTTTCCTAAAATCTTGCAAGATAATAGTTTTGGTAGGTATTTCAAAATGTGATTAACTTTACCACTCCTAAGCGCTCTTAGAAAAGATTTCTTATACATTTTTGTGACTGCTTTTCTTAGAAGTATTTGGTCGTCTATGTTTTTATGATACATTCTAACCACTTCATCATTGATGAACTTTAATACATTGTCGTCTTTGCTTAGATTTTCTCCATGTCTACGGTAGTATGTTAAAAATTCATTTATAAATCCAACCTTGTAAACCTTTGTAAGTCTTTGCCAAAAATCCGTATCCTCCCAGCGAAACTGAGGGTCATATTTACCTATTTTGGTATATACGTTAGTACGGTAAAGGTGCGCCGGTGTATTAATAACTGCTCCGCCAAGAATGATACCTTCGAACATGCAACCTTCGACTTGTCTGTTTGAGCAGTCAAACTTATCATAAATCTGACTATTGCTATCGACTAGATACGAATTGCAGTGAACCAAAGCAACGTCTTGATGTTCGTCGAGGTATTTTGCTTGTTTAGTAATTTTTTCCGTATGCCAAAAATCATCCGAACCTATAAAAGAGATATACTCTCCTTGTGAGAGGTCTATGATTTCGTTTAGAGTGTTGCACATACCGATATTTGGACGAGTTTTTAATATGTATGGCTTTTTTGTTTGAGACTCTAAAACCTCTTTTGCTACTTTGTAGGAGCCATCTTTTGAGCCATCGTCTATTACGATAATTTCTATGTTCTCATATGTTTGATTTATTACGGATTCCAAGCACTCTTTGATATATTTTTCGTGATTGTAGAGAGCGATGCCGACGGTAACTAGAGGGTTCATATTGTGTTTCTATTTTGTAAAGTAAAAGCGTATTGCGAAAATTGCAATGATTCAAATTTATTTAGTGTCAATACATTGAAAATTAATCTGGGTAGTTGTGTAATTTTTTTATACCATCGTCTTTTTTTTATTAAAATAACAGGTTTGTGTTTTATGATTTCCAATCCAACTTCATTAAACATTCCAATCATCGTTGTTTTTGTGAAAAATCTGATGTGAGTAGCGTCTAGTATTCCTGCGCTTTTGTATTCAAAATTATCATTAAAAATCAGTTCTTTTAAGACAGACTTGTGTCTGATATTTGGTAGAGAGACAATAATAATCCCATTTTCGGTCAGCAGTGTTTTTGCTTTTTCAAGAGCACTCCAAGGATCGTACATATGTTCTAAAACATCATTAAAAATAATAAGGTCGAAATATTTTTCAGGCAATTCACTATCTTTTGTGAAAAAATCAATGATTACATTCTTTATATTTTGTTCCGCAGATTCTTTAATTGAGGAGTCAGGCTCAATACCCCAGCTGTCTTTTATATTGTATATAGCTTTTATAGATTTTGTGAACAAACCTTCTCTGCAACCTACTTCAAGTGTAGTTTCTGGTTTGTTTGTAATAAACTCTAGCATCTCTTGTCTAGCAGACGGTGTGTAGATTGATTTAATTTTCATTTGACTGATACTTCTAGCTGTTTTGTAAGTTTTTCATATTTTCTTTTGGCTCTTCTATGTTCTTTTCCGGAGTCAGTAGCTATTAATTGAATATCCCTGCTCAATTGCTTCTGTTTGCCTTATTCTTACATGATTATATCTACCTCTCTATAAAATCCATTGTCTTTACAATAGTTTCAGACGCCTTAAATGACCAATGTGTGTCATCTGCAAAATATGTATCTTTTTGATTTTTATTTAGTTCATTTTGAAGAATTTGTTTTGTGTTTACAAAAATATATTTCTTATCTAGTTTTGCAATCTCATCAAAAAAAAGTGATCGAGGATATTTTTTACTTGCTAGATAGTTATAATAAACAGTATATTTATCAGGAGCAGGCATGAATATGAGTTTTACCCTATATTTATCAAGTTTATTCTGTAGATTATTTAGATTTTGATTAACTCTTGAAGCTATTATGGCCTGATTATTCTTACTATTCTTTATATCTCCATCATAAACCAATAACATATCTTTGTTTTTAACAGAGAACATATCCTTATTGAGTTTAAAAGTATAACATTGTGAAAAATATGCTTTTTCATTAAAATGTCTTAAAAGCCCATAGAGTATAAATTTGTAGTTTCCAGAATTTATCATATTATATGTCGGTGGCGGTTTATTTCCCCTTGTGGAAAGTAGTTCATTTGTAAGCTCCCCCAATTTTCGTACCAATCCGAGCTTAGTGTTTTGACCATTCTAACTTACCCTGCCTGATTGTATTTTTCCTTGTTTTCTAAATATCTTCGCTTGTACTCCTTTGGACTGATGTTAT
>Ga0207433_10016107_pt1 | contig 10549 bp, 8 predicted proteins | sample YelNatPaOPGAMG01_FD_187559 | JGI IMG/M metagenome (GOLD analysis project Ga0207433, IMG submission 187559) | Hot spring thermophilic microbial communities from Obsidian Pool, Yellowstone National Park, USA - OP-RAMG-01 (SPAdes) (version 3) | ecosystem: Environmental > Aquatic > Thermal springs >...
ACAGCCCGAGCTACTATAATAGATATTATTATCTATACAGTAGTAGTTCTCGGGTCTGGACCGGGGTGAGAAAAAATAATTTAAAAAATCCCAATATTTGGTACAATCTCAGAACCCAGCGCGCTGCTCCAGCAGTCAATATTGCCAGCAGTAGGATTACTAAAAATGTTCCTACTGCACCAACAAAAGTTTCCTCTCGAACTTCTCGCAGCATCGCAAGAACACCAAACAGATCTGTACAGAATCAAAAAGCCCCTCACCATCAACCATCTGCATCTCCTTTGCGGATGTCTTCTCCAAATATTCGCCCCAGCTCAAGCTCATTTTCCAGATCATTTTCGCGAATTCCATCACCCAGTATTTCACGTATTGCTTCCCCTTCTTCATTTCGGGGAAGCATCCGGAAAAGATAGGTCTTATTTTAGCCGCCAATGATAATCATTGGCGGCTATTTTTTTATTTTTACTATTGACTTTTATTCGCAACTGTTCTTATAATAAAATTAGTTTTGCTCTTTTCAAATAAATCTACAGCCGCAAGGCAAAGGAGGACAAAATGGGAAAATTACCGATTAAAAAGATATTGATTGGTATTGCAATTCTGGTTTTCTTGATATGGTTTATCTTCTTTTTCGGGGGGCCATTAACCTTTTTATCGTTTTTCGCATGGCTAGCTAATAAGGCTGCGGATGCCGGCATGAATATTTGGCTTGCCAAAACAATAGCTGTTCCCCTGGCATTTCTTCTGTTTTATGCGGTTCTACTTATTTTTTCTATTCACCAAAGGAAAAGAATAATGGGAATAGTCTTGGTAGGCGTCTTTCTTGTCGTTGGATGCTTTACAATGTATGAATTCACTCAAGACCAGTATTTCAACAAGTGGTATAGCAGGGCTCCTAATGGCTATAGAATTTATACCAAAGCCGGAATTGATCCAATTACGGGCGAAAAACTGGAAAGAATTACCCCGGAAATTGCCAGAGAAATTGAAATCTGGAAAAAGCACCGAAACGAAACGCTGCAACCAATTAAAGAAAAAACACTATTTTTTGACAACTGGGGCAGACCGATCCGTTGGTATTATCGGTATCCAAATGGCAAAATAGAAATTTTTAAGTGGAAGGGATTTCATCCCACAACCGGAGAAGAACTTCTGCCGGTAACCAAAGAAATTGTTCAAGAATATCTTAAACAACTTGCCCTAGAAGAACAAAAAATGTCCCAGCTAGAAGCCAAACCAAAAACCACTCCAGTGAAAAAATCCTCGCCTCAAGCTAGTGTACCGAAGGTCGCTTACGAAGAAAAAATTATTGAAACCCCAATGGAACGATCTCAAGGTGCCACCGAGCAGTTAAAAGAAGAAATTGCTGAAATAATTTCATCAGAACAAAAACAATTGCCAGCGAACTATAAAGAAGTTCTTGAAAAATACGGGGATTTTGTAACAGCAAATTATGATCCTAATTCTGGTACATATGAGGGGCTTTACAAGAACATTCTAATCAGGTTTGAGGATCCGGATTACAAAGAAATTTGGGTTCCTGAGACAAATAAAGACCCGGAGTGGAAGCCTTACCAGGACGGAAAATGGCAAGATTACGAAAATAACACTTATATCTGGATTTCCAACGAACCGTTCGGTTACATCGCCTATCATTTTGGCAGATGGCAATGGCATCCCGAATTAGGATGGTACTGGATCCCCACTTATGAATGGGGACCCGCATGGGTTAGTTGGTACCACTCTACCCAATACGTGTTCTGGACGCCATTACACTACGACTCACAATACTATAGAGGTTTTTCAAAATACTACACCAAAACAGATCCGAGGGTTTGGCTGGGAGTGAAAAAAGACCAATTAAAAAACCCAAATCTCTATCAGATCGCAAAAACAACCCGAATTCCGGCAGTAAAAATACAAAGTTCAAAAATTATTCCCAATGCTCAAACATATTTATCAAAGTCCCCTACTTCTCAGTCGCACCCCCAAAATCTTCCCACCAAAACAAACTTCCAACAACTTAACCGTTCTTTGATTGGGCAACCGCAACCAGTAAGAAATCCAACCAATCTTCAACGATTTCAACCATCATGGCCGCAACCGCAAAAATCATCATTTAGCCTTAAAGATGTCCTGCAAAGAAACAAACCCCCAATAAATCAACCTTCAAAAACTCCAACTTCTCCGTCGGATATCAGAAAAACCCAAATTCCGGTAAAGAAAATTTCGCCCCCTCCGCAAAAGAAAAAATAATCGCACCCTAATTAAAAGCCGCCGGATTAATCCGACGGCCTTTTTGTTTGTCTTAGAAACCAAATTAATGCAATAAATGGAATTAGCAATTTTATTCAAGCACTGCTTTAATCCTTCTAACGCCAAAACTGCTTGCTTCTTCTTTAACAATCTTAAAGTGCCCCAATTCACCGGTGCTTTTTACATGCGGACCAGCACAGATTTCGCAAGAAAAAGGACAATCTGCATTGCCCACAGAATAAACCTTAACCCTGTCTCCGTATTTTGATTCAAAAATCCCCATTGCGCCGATTTGTTTTGCTTTTTCTAAAGAAACCTCAACGCAATTCACCGGCAGGTCTTTTTTAATCACCTCGTTAACCATGGCCTCAACCTTTTTAATTTGTTCTAAGGTCATTTTTTCTCCGTGAGAAAAATCCAATCTTAATCTTTCGGCAGTAATATTTGAACCCCTCTGATAAACGTGGTTTCCCAAAACCTTTCTTAGGGCTGCCAACAATAAATGGGTTGCGGTATGTAACCTTGTCACTTGCTGGGAATTATCGGCCAAACCGGACTTAAATTTTCCCGCAGTTGCTGTGCGCGAAAGCTCTTGATGTTTTTTAAAATCTTCTTCAAATTTTTGCCGATCAATTTTTATTCCCCTTTCCCGAGCCAGTTCCTCGGTTATCTCAATGGGAAATCCGTAGGTGGTAAAAAGAATAAACGGGTCGGTCCCCTTTTCAAATTCTTTTAATCCCCTTTCCAGTGTTTTTGAAAACTTCTCCTCCTCTTGAATAAATTGTTCAATCACAAAATCTTTATTCTTAATTAATTCGGGATAATCCTTGCCCATTAAATCAATCACCATTTTTCCGATTTCATGCGTAAAGGTTTTTTCAATGCCAATTTTCTTGCCAAAACGAATTGCGCGGCGAATCAAGCGGCGCAAAACGTATCCCTGTTCAACATTTGAAGGCACAATCCCCTTTTCGTCGCCTAAAATAAATGTTGCCGCGCGCAAATGATCGGCAATAATTCGCTCGGCTTTCACGTCTTTGATTTTTGCCAATTTTTTTACTTTCTCAACAATCAATTTCAACGGTTCAACATCATAAACGCTATTTTTGCCCGACAAAACCGCAACCGTCCTTTCAACCCCCATTCCCGTATCCACATTTTTCTGCTTCAAGGGCACATATTCGTATTCATCTTCATTTTTGATATTTGATTTTTGATTTTTGATTTGTTTATTGTATTCCATAAACACGTCATTCCAAACTTCTATCCCGTCATAAAACATCTCGGTACAGGGACCGCAGGGACCGGTTTTTCCGGCCGGACCCCAAAAATTCTCGTCCCTGCCTAAAAATTTTATTTCTTTCACGCCCAGGGATTTCCAGATTAATGCCGATTCATTGTCTTTAGGAATTTCCTTGTCTCCCATAAAACAGGTGACCGAAATTTTATTTTTGTCCAAGCCCAAATATTCTTTACCGATTAAAAATTCCCAGCTCATCTTTATTGCTTCTTCTTTCCAATAGTCGCCCAATGACCAGTTGCCCAACATCTCAAAAAATGTAAGATGCACATCGTCGCCGACTTTATCAATGTCGCCGGTTCTAACGCACTTTTGAACATTAACCAATCTCTTTCCGAGGGGATGTTTTTCTCCCAACAAATACGGCACCAAGGGATGCATTCCCGCGGTGGTAAATAAAACCGTAGGGTCGTTTTCCGGAATTAAAGAAGCGCTGGGAATGATTTTATGCCCTCTTTTCTTGAAAAAATCAAAGTATTTTTGTTTTAGCTCTTGCGTGTTCATCTTTTTATAATATCACACAATTATTCCCCCTCCCAAAACCTCATTCTTTCTATAGAAAACCGCCGATTGCCCGGGCGTAATTGCCCTTTGGGGTTTTAAAAATATAATTTTTAATTTTGCCCCTCCGGCCGCGGACATAAAATTTTTAATTTTGTCTATCTTTGCCGATGATATTTTCGCCGTAGAGCGAATCTTAACGCCGCACAAAAGGGGGGATTTCTTCGACTCATTAATCCAGTTTATATTTTTTACCATTAATTCCTTTTGAAGCAAATCTTTTTCCGAATGCGAAACAATTAACGCGTTATTTTTAAAATCTTTCCCGATTACATAATAAGGACCCGTTCCGCCGATTTCAATACCTTTTCTCTGGCCTATGGTATAAAACGCTAATCCCTTGTGTTCGCCGATTTTTTTACCGTTGATATTTAAAATGGGTCCCGACCTCGCCCGAAAAATGCTTTTGGGCACAGAAAAACAAATATCCTGACTCTCTTTGTTTTTTGCCACCGGAATTTTGAATTTTTCCGCCAATTTCCTCACCTCTTCCTTGGTAAAATCCCCCAGCGGAAAAATAATTTTACTTAATTGCTTTTGCGTTAATTGCCATAAAAAATACGACTGATCTTTTTTTGCGTCTTTGGCAATTAAAAGTTTAAAGCTTTTTAATTTTAATTTATCATTTTGGTTTTTGGTTTTTGATTTTTGACTTATTCTTGCATAGTGCCCGGTTGCAATAAAATCCGCCTTTAACTTTGCCGCTAAATCAATAAGAAACCTAAACTTAATATGGCGATTACACCTTACGCAAGGATTGGGCGTATTGCCGTTTCTATATTCACAAATAAAATAATCAATTACCTTTTTTTTAAATTCCCCTCGCACGTCTAAAACCTTCAGGGGAATTTTCAGTTTTCTGGCAACTGCTTTTGCGTCTTTGGGGTTATTTTTATGCATTAAGAAAAAAACCCCAATGACATCGTATCCTTGGTTTTTTAATAAAGCAGCAGCAATAGAACTATCTACTCCGCCGCTCATGGCAACAAGAACTTTCTTATTCATAAAATTTCAAATTTCAAAATCCAAATTTCAAATCAAGTCCAAATAATCCAATTCCCAAGCTCTTGGCGAGGGCTTATTTATCCACTAAGACAACTTCGGAGGCCAAAAGCATGGTTTTTGCCGAAGGCAAAATTTTGGCAGAAAATTAGTGCGTTCCGACGCTGGCCGGAAAGACGCGTGTCGACAAGATAAATAAACCCGAGTGTATTTTTACTCTTTCGTAAACCTATTATACAACGCGGCAAACAACCACCCGTAAATAAAGCCCCAAACAAATCCGTAAATCAAGCCCAAAATTGCGCCGGCAACGCTAATGCTATAACCCCAGAAAAATTGCTGCAATAAAACCAGGGTGTTTCCCCCGCCCTTTATCATCACATAAATTGTTGCGCCAAAAACTGTCAAAGCCCAGAGAATTGCGTTTGACAAGGCACAAGCTTTTTTGTTCAGCTTCATGGTTTTAAAATTAATAATTATTTTTTAAGACCTTTTACCCTTAAAAATGCCAATAAAAATTATTGGCAAGACCAGCCACAAGAATCGCGCCGTAGCGCTGTCAAAAATATCTTTTGCTGTCTGGCTAAAAATTTTTAATAAATCTTTGGGGAAAAACGAAAAGGCGATGCTCGTGACCAATCCGATCAACAAGATCCCCAAAACCGCGGATTGAAAAACCAGCTTGGTTGATTTGCCCGCATCCGATCTCAAAAGCGAACGCGAAAAAACAAAATAAACCAAACCAATTACAATAATAAAAATTACGATTAAGGCAACAAAGTTCTCTTCTCTGGCAAATATGCCGGGAAAAATCTTTTTCAGCGGAATGGCGTTAATTAACGCAAAGGAAATATAAGTTCCCATGAGCAAAATAAAAATTCTGCCGCGTCTCAACGTCAAACCCAAGAGAACCCCCACTCCCAACAGGAATACGATTAAAACAAATTCCCATTCATTAAGATTAAATTTAATGCTTGCCAAAAGTTCAGACATCTTGCTTTTATTATATCGCAAAATCTCCTTTTGCGTAAAATAAAAAAGAACTCCGAACAACTATTATTGTGTCCGAACGTTCTCAAATAATTAAAATCCTGCTTCCTTTAGTTTTTTCAATAAATCCTCTTCCTGTTTTGAAGGCTTTTTGGGCACTTTAATTTTTATTCTTACATATTCATCTCCCCGGCCATAACCATTCAGTTTGGGCATTCCTCTGCCTTTTAGCCTAAATAATTGCTCCGACTCAGTGCCGGCAGGAATTTTTAATTTCAATTCCCCATCTAATGTGGGAACATCAATCTTATCTCCCAAAACCGCTTGCGTGAATTTAATTTCTTTATCAATATAAATATCATCTCTTTTTCTTTTAAAAATTTTATGCGGCTTTAGATGAACCCGAATATATAAATCTCCGTTAATGCCTCCCCTTCTTGCCGCCTCTCCCTTGCCGGAAATTTTAATCGTTTGTCCGTCATCAACTCCTGCAGGCAAATCTACTTTAATTTTTTCAATATCGCTAATTCTTCCGCTGCCCCGACACACTTTGCATTCTTTCTCGTTAATTTCTCCGGTGCCATCGCACTTCTGACAAGTAAAAATCTGACTAAATGTGCCAAAGACCGTTCTTCTGGTTTGCTGAATTTGGCCGGTTCCGTTACAATCCGGACATTTCTTTTTTCCGCTTCCGGGTTCGCCTCCTCTGCCATTGCAATGCGGGCAAACCACCATCTTCTTTAAAGAAATTTCCCGCGCCGTTCCCCGAAATGCCTCTTCTAAATCGACTTCCATATCAACAACAATATCTTTGCCCTTTTCTTTTCTCGGTCGCCTGGTTTTGTTTGTAAAAAATTCTCCAAAAATATCGGCAAATTCCCCAGAACGGCCGAAGATGTCTTCAAAATCAAAATTTATGCCCCCTTGATCTCGATTTGCATAGGTTTTAAAAAGATCTTCCCAGTTAATGCCCTGAGCGCCAAAGCCGGAAAAATCAAAACCAGAAGCACCTCCTTCAAAAGTCGTCCCAAATTGGTCGTACTGTCGGCGCTTTTCGTCGTCGGATAAAACCGAATATGCCTCATTGATTTCCTTAAATTTCTTATCATCCCCGCCGGTTTTGTCCGGATGATATTGATGAGCAAGCCGTCTATAGGCTTGCTTTATCTCATCTTTAGAAGCATTTCTATTTACGCCCAAAATCTTGTAATAATCCTTTGCCATATTTCTTAATTATAATTTCACCGTTTCAATTTCTTTGGTCTCAATTTCTATTTTTGCAAATTTCAGCATAATCAACAGTTTTAAAAATAACCAGCTCATCACAATGACCAACGGCACATAAAAAAGACTGACAATTTTTAAGGCGAAAAATAAAGCAACCGCCAAACCGATGGGAATAAATTTCTCGTATGGTCCCTGCGAACTGTTGATCTGATAATTTGTTAACTGATACAAAAGGTCCTTAATTGTCTCCCCCCTTTTAACTTCAATATTGTATTTTTCTTTTAATTCTTCAATTTCTTTTGGCTTTAAAATTTGCATTGCCTCGGTATCAATGCTGGAAATTCCCTCGGGAAGCCTGGCGATAATCAACGTTTCAAACGGACCAATTATCGCATCAAAAGTTTTTCTGGGAATAATAATTTCTTTTCTTTCAATTTTTGCCAATTGCGGAGAAAAATAATAAATGAGAGCAATAAGAACGCACAAAAAAGTGATAAATACCGGCAAGCCCCTTTTCCAAATGCGCCAGAAATTAAGTTTAATCTGCACCGCCTCCTCTTTTTGGGTTTTTTTATAGGCAATCCCAAAAGAAATAAAAAGCAGCGCCATGGCAATCAAATAATAAACGGGTTCATTGTTAAAAAACATTCCAAATATAATCAGCGCCAAAAGAAAGGAGCCGTAAATTATCTTCCTGTTTTTAATCAAAAGCATTGCCAAGCACAAGGCAATGCCCCACAAAACAAAAATAATTCCGGCGCCCATCCAGCAGAATAGTGTAAGGTTTCCGAAATAAAAAATATATTTCAAAACCCACCACGAAATTGCAGCAAATAATGCCACGGCTGCGCCGAGAATTATTTCTTTATGTAGTTTTTGCATAAAACTAAGATTATTTTTTCTCTTCCGTCTCTCCTTCCTGAATATCCGGGTTTTGCTCATCTTTTTTCTGTGCATCCTGCTGCGCCCGATAAAGATCTGAACCAATTTTCTGAATTGTCTGAGACAATTCTTCTGATGCTCTTTTTATTTCTTCAATGTCGTTTCCGTCTTTCGCTTTTTTTAGGATTTCAATCTTTTCCTCAACCAATTTTTTATCCTCTGATTTTATTTTAGCACCAAAATCTTTAATTGTCCTTTCGGTGGTATAAATAAGGGTATCGGCAGAGTTTCTTGCATCAATGAGTTCTTTTTTCTTTCTGTCTTCTTCGGCAAATTTTTCTGCTTCTCTTTTCATTCTTTCAATGTCTTTCTCGGCAAGCGCCGAAGAGTCTTTTATGGTAATATTTTGCGACCGGCCGGTTGCCTTGTCTTTGGCCGTAACGGTTAAAATTCCGTTAGCATCAATGTCAAAAGTTACTTCAATCTGCGGAATTCCTCGGGGCGCCGGAGGGATGCCATCTAAAATAAATCTTCCCAAGGTGCGATTATCGCTGGCCATTGGTCTTTCTCCCTGCAGTACGTGAATTTCTACTGACGGCTGATTATCCGTTGCCGTAGAAAAAATCTGCGTCTTGGAGGTAGGAATGGTAGTATTTCTTTCCACCAGCGGAGTCATTACGCCACCCAGGGTCTCAATGCCCAGCGTAAGCGGCGTAACATCTAATAATAGCACATCTTTAACTTCTTCTTCGCCGGCTAAAATTGCGCCCTGGATTGCTGCGCCCATTGCTACGCACTCCATGGGATCAACTCCCCTTTCAATTTTTGGACCAAAAATATTTTCAATAAATTTTTGCACGATCGGCATGCGCGTTGGTCCTCCCACTAAAATAATTTTTTCTATTTCGCCGGGCTTAAGCTTGGCATCTTCAAGCGCCCTTTCAATAGAATACCTGCATTTTGCCACAATCGGCTCAACAAGTTCTTCTAACTTTGCTCTGGTAATCCTCATTAGCAAATGTTTTGGACCGTGACTATCGGCGGTAATAAAGGGCAAATTAATTTCCGTCTCAAAAACAGAAGAAAGTTCAATTTTCGCTTTTTCCGCTGCTTCTTTTATTCTTTGCATCGCGATTTTATCCGACTTTAAATCAATGCCCGTATCTTTTTTAAATTCTTTAATAATATACTCGATCAAGACCTCGTCCATATCGTTTCCGCCCAACTGGGTATCCCCGGAGGTGGAACGCACTTCAAATACGCCTTCTCCAAAGTTCATAATCGTTACATCAAGCGTACCTGCGCCAAAATCAAAAACCAAAACTTGCTGATCCTTCTTTTTAAATTTATCCAGTCCGTAAGCCAGGCAAGCAGCAGTAGGTTCATTAACCAGACGAATCACCTCCAGTCCGGCAATTTTTCCCGCATCTTTGGTTGCCTGTCTCTGGGCATCGTTAAAATAAGCAGGCACGGTAATTACTGCCTTTTCTACCTTGTCGCCCAAATACATCTCTGCGTCTTTTTTTATTTTTTGCAAAATAAAGGCCGAAATTTGCTGCGGCGTATATTCTTTGCCAAAGATCTTATATTTATAATCGGTGCCCATTTTTCTTTTTGCGGCTACAATTGTTCCTTCGGGATTTGCCACTGCCTGCCTTCTTGCCGGCTCACCGACTAAAAGTTCTCCTTCTTTGGTAAAAGCAACATAAGAAGGAAATGCCTTGCCGCCAACCAAAGTCGTGCCCTCTGCCGAGGGAATCATCTTTGGTTTTCCCGCCTCCATATAGGCTGCGGCAGAATTAGATGTTCCTAAATCAATGCCAATTATTTTAGCCATAGTTTTATTTATTCAAAATTCGAGGTTAAAAATCTGAAAAACTCAAATTTCCAACCTGAATTTCGAATAATTATTTTTTATTTTCCCGCTACTTTGACTTTTGAAGCACGAATTAATTTTCCGTGAAATTTATAACCCCTTTGAATTTCTTCAATTATTGTTCCTTCTTCCTTTTCTGCTTTTACAATCTCTACCGCTTCATGAATTTCGGGATTGAATTTTTCGCCTACCGTATTAATTTCTTCCAGGCCGTTGGATTTTAAAACGCTTAACAATTGATTATAAAGATGCTTTATTCCTTCATCTTTGCCGTTCTTAACCGCTGCTTCAAAACTATCCAGAAACGGCAACAATTCCAAAATTAATTGATGATTGGCAAATTTAAAACAATCTGCAATCTTCTTTTCATATTCGCGCTGCAAATTAAGATAATCTGCCTTTGCCCTTTGCCATCCGGCTAAATATTCCGCGCGCTCCTTTTCGCAAAGTTTAAG
>Ga0207433_10016108_pt1 | contig 10549 bp, 14 predicted proteins | sample YelNatPaOPGAMG01_FD_187559 | JGI IMG/M metagenome (GOLD analysis project Ga0207433, IMG submission 187559) | Hot spring thermophilic microbial communities from Obsidian Pool, Yellowstone National Park, USA - OP-RAMG-01 (SPAdes) (version 3) | ecosystem: Environmental > Aquatic > Thermal springs...
TTAGCATATAATGAGCTATTGGCTTTTAAAACTTGTTGCCTCTACATCTAACTTTACGGTTCTTAGTTGGCATCTGCTCGATAATAGCCATAATTTCTGCAATGGGCGCGTTTGATTTTACACCCTTGGGGTTAAAGTGGGTTAGCGAAGTCTTGAAACCTTTTCCCTTCAAAGCTTCTACGAGGGCCCCAAGAGAGGGCACAGATAGGCCCATTTTGCTGCATATCTTGTCTAAGACGTAGTATGTTGCCGGGGCTGAACATTCATTCTTCACTAAGGCCAAAATTTTTCTTATCCTCGTTTTCAGCTTGAGTTTTCGCCTTTCAGCTTCATTCTCCATCAAAGTGCAGAATTTTTCGTCGGCCAGTTTTCCAAGCCATACTAGCCCAGCGTAGTCCATCTTTGATCCGCAGTTTGGACACTTGCCGTCATGCCCTAGCAAAACGTTTTTGTGAACGGTTTCTCTGTGGAGGCAGTTGAAGCAGTGGAGTATGTAGCCCAACTGTTTTAGGGTTTCATCCGCCTTTTGAGCGCCGTGTCTTAGAACTGCGTAGAAGCGCACGTAATGGTCTGTGCTGTGGCTGAAGAGCGGATAAACGCCGATTTCATGTTTCGCCGCTGTGGCTGCTGTGCTGGCGATGAGGAGTCTTAGGGCTATTTCGTGGCAGTATTCCGTGCGGAGGGGTTTTCCACCATACTTGCGTATGCACGCTTTCGGATGCACCCCGCAAAGAGGCGCCATGTCCGTTGCTGTTAGGGCTAATAGACCGCCGTCGCGGATTGCGCTAATCGCAGAGTCTAGGAAAGGCGCTGGAGAGCCGAAGGGGTCTATGTCTATGGCGTCAAACCTCTTGTACGGCGCAGCATAGCGGGCTAAGAGAAAGTTTGCATCGAGATTCCTAACCATAACGCGTTTTTCCAGCCCGTTCATTTCCACGTTGCGCTTTGCCAGCAGGTAGGCTTTACGGTTAATATCGTTGACTAGGACTTTCTTAACGCCTTCAACTTCCCTGGCGAAGCGTATCCCCCTAACACCGCAGCCCGCCAAAGGTTCGCACACAACGATTTCGCGGCCGACGGTTTGCTGGTAGGCTTGTAGGGCTAGAACTGCAATGTCGCGGTTCAACTCCATGACTGGGTTGTAGAAAACAGGCGCCTTTGAGGGCGCATATTCGCTGGGTTTTTTCACAAAGGCTGAAAGTTTTGGAACAAGCACGCGGACTTGGCCTTCCTCCACGATTTCCGTTGGAAAGTCTATTTCGGTTTTTGAGGGTTTCATGCCTTTGCTATGCCCCATTCAAGCAGGGCGGAGTGAATCATTTGGGAGGCTATGGCTGCCAGTATAACTGCCATTATGCGGCTTGCCGCTTGAATGCCGTTATTGCCAACTGCCGAAACAAGCAGAGGCGCAAAACGCAGCGTTAAATAAACGCCTGCTGCTGCGATTAAACCGCCTGTCAAAACGTTTACTAGAGCGTAAGTGTTCGCTAAAACAATCAGCGTGGTCATGGTTCCAGGTCCAACAAGGAGTGGTGTAGCCAAGGGAACAACGGCAGCTTGCCTTACATCAATGGTTTTTGACCTTGACATCCCGCCAAGCATGTCTATGGCCAGTATTAGGAGCAGTATTCCTCCGCCAAATCTGAAGTTTGTAACTGACACGTCTAAGGCTGTCAACATAAGCGGCCCAAAAAGGGTGAACGTCAAAAGCAGGGCTATAACTATCATTGTTGTTGTACTTGTTATTTTTCTCCTCTCGTCCTCTTTGAGTTTGCCCGTGTACATGAGGAAAGTTGGTATTGTGCTTATAGGGTTCATTATTGTAAAGAGCTGGATAGATATGTTTAGGATGGCGGCTGGGTCTATTTGAACCCACTCTTTTAAGCCGCCTACGGTGAAACGGAAGGATGCTAGAAAAACAAGCAGAACTATAACCAACAATAGGGCTAGTCTGAAGACTTTGCTGTGTCTGCGGACTATCCACTCGCTTAACTGCTTTTCTAAGGATGAGACTAAGCCCTCGCGTTCCTTTTCGCTCATTTAGGCTTCAGCCAGCCACAACATGGTTAATCTGGATAGAAGTTAAGCTGCCAAATATTAGACTTCTGGTTTGACGGTGGCACCGAAATCTTTTAGCCAAGTTATATACAATGCATAAACAGCAAAGGAGCGTATTTACCATTTGAAAGCCTTCATTTCAGTTGACTTGGAAGGCATGCCCTACATAGTTACGCCAAGCCACCTAAACCTTAAAGGCGCCTTATATGAAGAAGCGAGGAAAATCGCCACTAAAATAACATTTTTTGCGGCTGACGAACTGCACAAAAACGGTTTTGAAGAGGTTATAGTTGCCGACAGCCACGGCCCCATGGTCAACATCCAAGTGGAAGAACTGCCAGAATACGTGGAAATTGTTAGGGGTTTTCCAAGACCCCTAAGCATGGTTGCAGGCGTCGAAGGATGCAGTGCCGCCGTTTTCCTGGGTTATCATGCCAAGTTTGGAACAGCCAAATCCTCCTTCGACCACACTTACAGCGGCGGAAGCATAAGAAAAGTTGAGGTTAACGGCGTTGAAGCCAGCGAATTCCTCCTAAACGCCTATGTAGCCGGAGAACTGGGTGTTCCAGTGGCGATGGTGGCTGGTGAAGCCCAGCTCTTAAAGGATGACGTTGAAAAGTGGGCGCCTTGGGCTGAAGCTGTTCCATTAAAGGAGTCTCTGAGCAGAGTCTCGGCGAAAAGCCCAAGCATGGCAAAAATCGAAAAACAGTTAAGGGAAGCCGTGAAAAGGGCGGCTTCAAAAATTGAGGCTAAAAAGGCTAAGGTGTTGGTTGCGAAAAAGCCGGTTAATATGCGGGTAACTTTCCTTGTAAGCCACTTCGCCGACGTTGCGGCACTACTCCCCCAAGCCAAGAGAGTTGATGGCTTAACCATTGAATATACTGCACAGAGCATGACGGAAGCCTATAAAACATTCGAATTGCTGGTGCTTGCCGCCAGCGGAATATCCGCCCTCCTAACCCAACAAACTTAAAATTTGGGCATGGAAGAAAGGCGTGGAGCTTGCAGAAACGCATATTCCTCTTAACGGGCAGTCCTGGCGTTGGAAAAACAACACTGCTATTGAAGGTTGTGGACGCTTTAAAGGCTAGGGGCTACAGTGTCGGCGGAATGATAAGCCGCGAGGTTCGTTCAGGTGGAACCCGCATAGGCTTTGAAATCCTAGACCTAAACACTGGAAAAAGAGGCTGGCTCGCCCACATAAACCAAAAGACAGGCCCAAAGGTTGGGAAATACCGCGTTAACATGGAAGACTTGGAGAAGGTTGGTGTTGAAGCCATTTTAAAGGCTGTTAAAGAGTGTGACGTCATAGCTGTTGACGAGATTGGACCCATGGAGCTTTTCTCAGAGAAGTTTAGAAATGCAGTTAAGGAGGCTGTTGAAAGCGGCAAACTCATGGTGGGCGTTGTCCACTGGAAAGCCCGAGACAAGATTATAGACAATGTTAAAAAGCGACAAGACACGGAAATATTCACCGTCACCTTTGAAAATCGCGATAAGCTGCATGTAACTGTTGTGGGCCAAATCTTAGAAGGTCTAGCAAAAATCCGCAACGAAATGAACGAGCTATGATTTTACTTCAGCCTTTTTCCAGCATTTTTACGCTCATAAACTATCATGGATAAGGGGATTAGGAAACCCAGAAAAAGAAAGAGGGCTAAAACATACTGTCCCATTATGGCGAACTCAATTATGGCGTAGAGCCAATAAACAACCGTTATTATGAGGGTTGCCTTGGCGATGTCGCCTACAAGTCTCATGAATGGTTCACTGAGAACTTTAAATGCGAAAGTCTTTATTAAATATTGCTACACGCTATTCCGTGCAACCCTAAAACCTTTAACAGACTAACGCAAATATTGTAAACGAAGGCTTAGCCAATGTTAGTTGCAGGCGTGGACGATGCGGGACGGGGCTCCGTTATCGGACCCTTAGTCATTGCTGGAATCCTCATGGATGAAAACGATTTGCCAAAGCTTGTTCAGTTAGGGGTTAAAGACTCGAAGCTTCTGTCGCCAGCTAGAAGGGAGAAACTTGCCGTTGAGATTGGGCAGATAGCCAAAAAACATGCTGTTGTGAAGCTTTCACCAGCTGAGATTGACGAGGTTGTGGAGAAGGGCAGAAAGCTTCATAGGCTTAATTGGCTGGAGGCTCAAGCCATGGCTAAAGCGATTGAGCTTCTAAGGCCAGACGTGGCTTACGTGGATGCTTCAGACGTTTTGGAAGAGCGTTTCAAACAGCAGATCATGGAGTTTTTGCCTTTCAAGGTTGAAATAGTCTCAGAGCATAAGGCAGACCGCAAATATCCAGTGGTTTCCGCCGCCTCCATAATAGCCAAAGTGGAACGGGACAGAGAAATAGCCGAGTTAAGAGCAAAGTACGGCGATTTTGGATGCGGCTACCCCACAGACCCAAAAACAATAGAGTTTCTAAACCGCTGCCTCGAAACCTTGAAGGGATATCCGGAGTTTGTTAGGAAAAGCTGGAAGCCAGCGAAAAAGGTCAAAAGGGAACAAGCCTCTCGGCAGACTAGGCTTGTTTAAAGTTTGCATAAGTCTTCTGGACTTTTAATTTTGGATATTTCATCGCCGTTAACGCATGGAATATCCTTGTCCAGCAGAGGCTTTTGCCCATCCGTTACGATAACGGGGTGGGCTTGGACAACTTTGCTTAGGCTTAAAATTTCTTCAACCCTCCGATTGAGGGTTGCCTCGTCTTTGTCGGCAACTCCGCCGATTATCTTCATGTTCTCCTCCGGAACCGTAACTACAAAGTCGAAGGGCGCCTTCTTAACAGCTACAATGTTGTAGCTGGCGAGCTTTTTGAAGATTCTCTGGAGAAGCTTGTTTTGGGTGAACATCTGCCTAGCTTTCGTCATGAAGGGTTTTCTAGGGCTTCTCGACGTCTCGAAAATGTTAACCGGCTTGGCCACTGGAACCCCCAAGGTGCAAAGCAGATTGTAGGCCGCTGTCACAGAGGCTTTGGCCATACCCCTCTCGTAGCCGTAAAGCGTTCTTCTCGAAATGCCTATTTTCTCTGCAACCTCGCCGACGGACAAGCCTAGCTCTTGCCTTCTCTTTTTTATGGCTTCACCATCTATCTCCACATAATATCCGCCTGGCCCCGCCTGGATAAGCGGGTGGATTCCTCGCAAAACAATGTTTTCGAAAGTTTTAGGCGTAATTGCGAGAACGTTATATCTGGAATAAACTGTGTCGTCTTCCAATGGTTTCTCGCGGGTTTTTTCGCTTATGAAAAGCGAGGCTGCCGAGACGTGTTCGGCTATTATCCTCAACTCTAAAGAGTCGTAGGGCGAAACGCATCCAATGTCACGCTGCACTTTTATGAAAATTAGGGATTCGCTTTTTCTTGCTGCAACGTCAAAACAGCTTGGCCTAGAACAACATCTTTGGGAGACGGTGAATCCGCCCTCCTTCAGTATGGTTTCCGCCGCCTTTATCCTGTCCGTCTCCCCATCGGTCATCGGATTTTCACAAAAGTATTCAAGGCACTCTTGGATATAAGGATATACGCTTAGGGGCTTATCCCATAAACCTAGCCACTATCATGGCATGGGCCTTGTCATAAGGTTCAAGGTGCACAACATCTTCTATGGCGAAGCCTCTGCCCTCTAAAATTTTAACTTCCCGCCTATAAATTTCAGAAGGCTCCTTCGTAACGTCTATGCTCTGGGCTTTCACGGCAAGCATTATCCGCCCGCCATTTTTAAGGAAAAGGTCAGCGTTGTCCGCCAAAATTTTAGCCTGCTCAGGCTGGGCTATGTCGCAGTAAATGTCGTCCACCCTCCCACGGATATAAATGGCGTATTTTTCTGGGAAGCGGGCGTCCTCCAGTATAGGCGTCATATTAAGCCTATAAGGACAAACATTGTTTACAAGCTCTCTTAGGGCTCTGGCTGCAAACTCAACGCAGTAGACGTGGCCCTTTTCGCCGACAATGTCTGAAACATGGCTTGCGGTGGTTCCGGAAGCCGCGCCCAAATAAAGCACTTGGTGGTCTGGTTTTATGGGAACACTCTTAATGCCTTTAAGGATGGCGGCTGCCAATTTGCTTCTAAACGGATCCCAGAGGCGGTATTCAACACCTTCAAACCTTATCAGCTTTTCTCCATAGACTGTTTTTCCGGGTGCAAGGTTCATTGTGGCCAGTTTTTGGCTTCCATCGTCCAATGTTATTATGTAGACTTGGGGGAACTGGGGATGCTGCCTAACGTGCATGTTTCCGCTTCCACCGCTTCTTTTCGCGTTTGGGCTGTTTCTCCGGAGCCTTTGGCGGTTCAGCGTATTTCTGGAGGATTTCCTCAACCCTCTTTTCCAGGTCAGCCTTTAACTCCTCGCCAATGTATCTTCCCCCAAAAACGTCTGTCCTAGCGGCTATCGCCAGCTTCCCAGCTAAAGCCCTGGCGATTTTGCCCCTCTGCCACTTTTTCGCTTCATGCAAAAGCGGGTGCTGAAAGATTATTCCATGCTTAGGCGGCCTAGTTCCAGTTTTCAGCGAGCGGAAAAGGGCTTTTTCTGCGCCTAAAACTTGCAGTGTGCTGGCCGGCATCTTAGCCAAGTTTGTTAGGCCGCCAGCCAACGCGATGAGGCGGGCTCCGAGAAGCGCGCCTGTTAACGCCTTTATGTTTGGAGCAACCTCCTCCATGGCCGTGTCTATGTATTTTTCCATGTTCTCTCTAAGCTCGTAAAGGCCTAGCACTGTTCGGCTTAAAGCCTGTATTTGGGCGAGGTCTGTTTCCGCCAAGTCTGCTCCCATGGAGGATTTAGCCGCGTTGGCCACTTGTTCAGCTTTCGATTTAGGCAAGCCTTCTTTTTCAAGGCTTTCAGCCGTGAAGCCTTCGCGGCTTCCGATTTTTACGACTAGGCGGGCGTAGGTTTCATGTTTCTCCAAAAGGCGGTCGAGTTCCGGGAAGTGGATGCCGTACCATTCTCTAATGCGGCTCATGAAGAGGTTTATGGTTTTATCCAAGTCGTCCAATGTTTGGATGGCTTGGGCAATAATTAGGTCCTTCTTTTCAACAGCCTTTTTAACGCGAAGTTTTGCAATTTCCATGGAAACGCTGTGGGTCCAGCGGCGAAATTCCTCATAGTCCTTGACAAAGCCTGTTTCTATGGCGAAGCCTTCCAAGTTGGAGCGTAAAAGCTGTCCAGCCTCTGAAACTCTTGAAATTTCCGTGGAAACAGCAAATTTCTCTTTAACACTTGCCGCCAGAAGGGGGTTTTCAAAGGCGAAAACTTCGTAGCCGCTGTTTTTCAGATAGCCTATTAAGTCTGCAACCTCTTTAACAACTTTTCCAGATTCTATTTCCAAAAGGGTTTTTGCCGCCTCTTCGGGTTTTTTCTGGAAAAGGGAGTGGGCTAACAGCCTATTTCCCCCGTCGAAGGCTAAAACGCCGAAAATGGTTTGAATTATTGTTGCTTTCATCATCCTTCTCCTCAGAGTTCCAAAATACTATCTACTAGGCTTGGATAGATAAAGGATTCTGAAAGGCTGCTCGGCTTATCTAGCGTTGTCTGACGCGGCGGACTTCAAAGACAACGGGGTTTTCGGGGTCTGGACAGGCGTTGAGGATGACGTCCTTATCTTTTGCCCATGGAAACTCCACGCCGTAGCGCATAGCGTAAACTTTTGGAAGTAGAACCATGAGGGCGCTGTAGCATATGTCGCCCTTAACAGATTTGCCGTCGAAGACTATTTTGTCGCCAACCTTATGTCCAAAGGCGCATTTTCCCTTTTGGCTTTTCACCGTAACCTCGACAACTGACATCCCAACACCACTGTTTTGAGAAGCCGTTAAATGCTTATAGAATTTTCCAAAACTTGAGCCGTAAACGCCGTAAAAAGAGAACTAAAGTTTATCTTTCGAAAGCGACAACCATAACAGAAACCTTGGCGGTGAAAGCTCCGTTGAAGAATGAACGTTTAAGGGTTAATTTAGCAGGCTTAAGCCTCGAAAACCCCACCATGTTGGCTTCTGGAATTTTGGGGTATTCGGCTGAAACCCTTAAAAGCGTGGCGGAAGGAGGCGCGGGAGCTGTTGTCACAAAGTCTGTGGGGTTAAAGCCTCGAAGCGGCTATGCAAACCCAACGGTTGTTCAGGTTGAATGCGGCTTGATAAACGCTGTGGGGCTTCCAAACCCGGGCATTGAAGAGTTTGTAAAGGACATCCGTGAGGCGAAGGCTGTTTTGAAGGCACCATTAATTGCGAGTGTTTATGGTTTTTCAGCTGAAGAATATGCGCTTGTGGCGGAAAAAGCCGTAAAGGCTGGAGCAGATGCTGTGGAACTGAATGTTTCATGCCCCCATGTTAGGGAAACCGGCGCCGAAATTGGGCAGAATCCTAAGGTTTTGGCAGAAGTTGTGGAAAAAGTAAAAAAGAGTGTAGAAAAGCCGGTTTTTGTCAAGCTTTCCCCAAATGTCACAGACATTGTTGAAGTTGCCGAAGCCGCTGATAAAGCTGGGGCGGATGCCATAACTGCCATAAACACTGTTAGGGCGATGGCCATTGACTTGGAAACTGCAAGGCCCATATTGAGCAATAAGAGGGGTGGATTGTCTGGGCCTGCCATAAAGCCCATAGCTGTCCGATGCGTCTACGACATTTATGAAAGGGTTAAAAAGCCCATAATTGGATGCGGCGGCATAATTAGTTGGCAGGACGCAGTGGAGTTCATGCTTGCCGGAGCCTCCGCCGTCCAAATTGGAACTGCAATAGCCCTTAAAGGGTCCAGCGTTTTTAGGCTTGTAGTTAGGGGGATAAACGCCTACCTGAAGAGGAAAGGATTTAGGAGTGTGAACGAGATTGTCGGCTTGGCTCACCGCAGCTAACAAGCATAGAACTACCCGCATAGTGGCCGTAGAAACCATAAGCCCAACAGTGAAAACCTTCACCTTCCAAGACAAGCAGTGTGCAAAGGCCCAGCCTGGACAATTCCTAATGCTTTGGATTCCGGGAGTGGATGAAATTCCCTTAAGCGTTTTAGACGCGGACCATAAAAAAGCGATGGTTTCTGTGGCTGTCAAAAGGGTTGGAGAGGCAACTAAAGCGCTACACGGCATGAAGGCTGGCGATATCGTAGGTGTCCGCGGCCCTTTCGGAAACGGCTTCACTTTTAAAGCTGGAAGGATACTTATGGTTGGAGGCGGGGTTGGCATAGCCCCCCTATCCTTTCTAGCCAAAAAACTGGCTTCAAAAGCCTCAAAAATCACCGTGATAATTGGGGCGAAGACAAAGAGCGAACTCATTTTCATGGAAGAGTTGAAAAGGCTGTGCGGCGAGGGAAATGTTTTGGCCACCACCGAAGATGGAAGCTACGGCGTGAAAGGTTTAGCTTCAAACCATACAGAGATGGTTATGGCCAAAGAAAACTTTGACATGGTTTACACGTGTGGGCCGGAGCCGATGACAAGGAAGATTTTGGACATTGCAGAAGGGAAGGGCGTTTGGGCCGAGGCAAGCTTAGAAAGGCTTATGCGATGTGCCATAGGCATATGTGGAAGCTGCACGTTGGGCGGTTACCGTGTCTGCAGAGACGGCCCAGTCTTCAACATAAACCAGCTTAAAAGGGTTAAAGATGAGTTTGGAGTTTGGAAACGCGACTTTAACGGGAAAAAGATACCAGTATAAGGCATATGGGAGCCTCGTTTAATTGCCGATTACTCCGCTTCATGCCCTAGCCTTCCTCTTCCTCTACTTCAAGGATAAGAGGCGTTTTGACCCGTTGGCTTTGACGGTTTCAACCACCTTCATAGACCTTGAACCATTATACTATTTTCATTTAGGAGAACGGTTAGACCATAGATTCTAGCATGGGTTCACTTTGGCATTAACTATATACCCAGTTTTGGCGCACACTCAACATCACAATTCCAAACGACATGCTCGGCGGACCATACACGGTGAAAATTGACGGAGCCCTCGTCAGCCACACACCCTATAACAATGGAACCCACACATCCTTATACTTCACATACTACCACACAGACAAAAACCCCCACAGCGTAGAAATAACAGGCACAACAGCGATACCAGAATTTCCGCCAACGCTCATCGGGGCTATTCTAATCTTCATAACACTCGCTGCAACAGCATTCGCGACGAAAAACATAAAACATTGGCGAAAAGAAAACACCTGCTGTTCACCATAACATTTACGAAATAAGGAGGGAAACCAAAAGCCCCATTTTTATCATCGCTTAAACGCCCAAAAACTAGAGAGAGGCTATCCATATTGGCTTTTCCAACAACCAAAAACTATAGAGGAGAGAGGCCCCCAATTTAGGGTTGCAAGCAATCTTAAATTTGGCTTTGACAGCGATTTCTAATTCAAAAAGGTTATATTTGGCCGAGGCTATTTTGGTGTATTTGCGGGTGCAATGTGATGAAAGGTGACCGCCAAATCAGAAGCTAATTTTGAAAAACTGTTGAGCATGGACTACCGCCCGCTTGAAATTGAAAGGGAAATCCGAG
>Ga0207433_10016109_pt1 | contig 10549 bp, 8 predicted proteins | sample YelNatPaOPGAMG01_FD_187559 | JGI IMG/M metagenome (GOLD analysis project Ga0207433, IMG submission 187559) | Hot spring thermophilic microbial communities from Obsidian Pool, Yellowstone National Park, USA - OP-RAMG-01 (SPAdes) (version 3) | ecosystem: Environmental > Aquatic > Thermal springs >...
TCCGACCGCCCGGGCCAAATATCGTGCCTGCCTCGCATATTTGGACCGCCGGCCCCCAAACACTGTGTCTGTCCCCATATGTGGTACCGCGCAGACCGTCCTACATAATAATACTCCGAAGGCCTCACCGTGCTCACCGCACTGCTCGCTGCCGGGGGAGCAGATACTGAGAAATCGAGCAAACTCGCGGTCTGAAAATCTTCGCAAATATGATCGAGTTGTCAGTACAAGTACATGGCTGGTTCAGCACATGCGCCGGCCATTCAAACACCCCGACCCGCTCACAACCGAATTGTCTGGAACTCGGATCAAACACGGTCCGGAAGAATCGTGCGACATGTGTCTCCTCCTTGCCGCATCCAAATCGCTCACAGCATAGCAGTACGGGCAACCCCGGATGCACGTGTTGTACACTCCAATGTCCCTGCTGATAACGCACCTGCATTCCGGGCGTTGCCCCGGATCCTTCCGACCGTCAACCGCAATGCCAAAAACACGCCCAATCAACTCGTTGTCAATGCACCGTCCCGGCTCGACACCGAACCTCCGCCAGTCAAGCGTCTCAGCACAACTCACCAACTCCATCCCATTGGCTCCAGCTCTCTCCACCATCGCACGCAACAGTCCCTCGATCTCACCCTCCACAATGTCCCCCTTGGCTTGAATGAGAATTCCATCCCTGTTCAGCTCTTGTAACCGGCCGCGGTTCTTTCTGTACAAACTCATTGCGCTCACTATAACGCGCCGCGTGCTGCCCCGCAGCGCGACGGCCAGACGGCCAAACCGCGCAATGTGAAAAGCCGTGCCCGTCACGTTCGAGAAAACAACAGGATCGTACCTCCACACAACCCGGTCAGGCCCGATCGCGTCCGCCAACCGCCTTACCATGTCAATGGCATCCTCAACAGCAAGGTCACCCGGCCCCAACGCGCGCGGGTAATCCACCACGGTCACCAGAAACATGTACCGATGCCCCATCTCGTCAAGCTCCCGCAGAGAAGTCATCATCGGACGCGCGTCCCTTGTCCAAAACACAAACACATCAACATCGCACGGCAACAACGAAACACGCGTCATCTGGCGCGCATTGAACGGATTCGGCACGAGACAATAGCCCGCTCGAATCCGGTTCATGAGCCATTCCGAATAATAGGCGGGCAAATCAGTACGTCGGCTGGCACTAATAATCATTCTCTGGCCGCAAAATAATCAGATGTTATCGCTCTCAGCCGGAAATACCATCGCCAACACCCGACCGCACCGCATCGCCATCGCGATCCTCAGCCGTTCTCCCGGCCACGTCAAACCAGCCCCCCTCCATAAAGCGCTATCATCGACCAGTTCACACTCCCCTGCTTCACACCACTCCTCCGCGCCAAAGAAAAAATCCGCCAAAACAGAGTTCCCCGGTACACGGCAGTTTCGCCAAACCATGAGCCCAATGCCACGTGCCTCTGCGTTCGAAACAGACTTCAATACACGCAATTCATTCCGCAATCCATCGCTCCTGTTCACTCCCGCAGGAAAACAGCCAACACCCCCGGCATCGCCATCAAACCCGACTTCCAAAATCATCGCCGCTTTCCCAAGCCGATCAACACAAGCATGCAAAGTCGATTCATAGCTCGCCCGCGGACAGTACACCCGACGCACACGTTCCACACCGGCAAAACTCAATCCACCCGCCGACTTCACCTCCGCTGCCAAAACAGGCCCAAACAACGGCTCGAAAAAACCAAGGTCCGCCGCAATCATGTCCATCAACCGCTCAACCGCCGATTGCCCACCACCAGACCGGTGAACCGGCGATTCCACACTCGGCGGCATCATCATCATGTGCGCAATCTCATGCCACCGACTGAAAAACCGTCGGTGCCTCTTTTCCCCACGGCAATCTATCACCGCAACGTGCTGTTCAGCGCCGGTCCCCACCACACTCCGGCACCTTATTAAAACCGCGTAGGTCCCCACATCAAACTGAGCCCAAAGACATCCGAAAACCGGTTCGCCCTGAGAAACATACCGCCCACAAATCCCAACAAGATCAGCATCCGTCCACGCTTCCTCGATCACCAATCCCAGCCGATTGCACACCACACGTTCAACATCATCAATCGAACCCACTGCTCCCGCCTCGACAACCCAGCGCCCCACCCGGCTCCGGCAATGCGCCAATAAACCAGCAACCAGCCCACCCGCAGCCGACACCCCCATCGCTGCAGCCAACCCGCGCACTTCATCACATCGATCCAACGCCCTCATCTACATGAACTCCTTGACAGATTCGTAAAACCGCCTCCAGTCCACTTCCTCCAAACTCCGCCGCTTCGAGTCGCTCCGATACGCAACAATCTGCCGTTGCATCTCCAGCAATGTCAATGCCTGCGCAAAAGTCAACCCCGCCGACCGCGCAAACGCCGCCAGCGAACCCGGAATCTGAACATCGCCTGTCTCCGCCCGTACCGGCCCTCCCTTCATCAGGTAGTCCATCGACACCCCAAGCACCGTCGCTATCGACAACAATGTCTCAGCGCCAACATTGCGCTTCCCGCTCTCAAGATCACTGAGGAACCCCTTGCTCACCCCGGCCTCACCGGCCAGTTTCTCCTGAGTCCACCCCAGTTCAAGCCGCCGCGCGCGAATTCGATCACCGACCGCACTCATGGGAGGGATCATTGCGACAGAAACCCGCGGTGGCAAGAACAAAGTTCATGGCACTTTATTGTTGACATCATGTATGGCGAACAGTATTGCTTTGGCGAACACGAGCCGATAGCAGCTCAGCCGAACCAAAACCAAATCGTTTCCAAAACCGCCAGTCCAATGAACACCACAATAGTCCCTCAACAAGACCAACCAGGTTCGCCTCAACCGGACCTCCACGCCCAACCTCAATACAACGGCCCCAGCCGGCTCCACCGATTGCCCCCGCATTCGGTCGAAGCAGAACAAGCCGTCCTTGGTTGCCTTCTCCTGGATTCCACCGAAGGGATCAACCTGTTCCTCGGACGGATCGGTCCCCGACCGGACGCATTCTACGACATTCGCCATCGCACCATATTCGAGACAATCCTTGATATGAGTCACAAAGGCGAACCAATCGACGTTGTTACCTTGTCCAATCGCCTCAACAACATGAACTGTCTCCAGTCCATTGGAGGCCAACAATATATCGCACAACTCCCTGACACCGCCCCTGCCCCGGCCAGCCTGTATTATTACCTGGAAATACTGCGGGATTTCTACCTTAGACGACGCCTTCTCCATGTCTGCACCGCCGCCACTGAGTGGGTCTTTGACCATTCCATCGATGTCACCGAACTGCTCGACCGAACTGAACAGCAGGTCTTCCAGGTCAATAGCGAACGGCTCGATACTCCTCAGGGTATTGAGAAACTCGCCGCCAAAGCCGTCGCCAGAGCTGAGTTTCTCTTCGAGCACGGCGGCGACCCAACAGGCATTCTAACCGGGTTCGCAGATTTCGACCGGCTCACCGGCGGACTCCACGGCGGCGAAATGATCGTCATCGCCGCACGCCCAAGCGTTGGCAAAACAGCTCTCGCAATGAACATCGCCGAACACGTCGCCCTGAACAGCAGCCTCCCCACGGCCGTTTTCAGTCTGGAAATGTCCGCTGAATCTCTTGTGATGCGATTGCTCTGCGCCCGCGCCAGCGCGAACCTTGGTCTTCTGCGCGATCGCATCATGACCAAAGCGGACCTCAAACGAATGCGCGACGCAGCCGAGGCGGTGGCAAAAGCCCCGCTTTACATTGACGATACCCCCGGCCTCTCTGCGCTCGAACTGAAAGCCCGCGCCCGCCGCCTCCGCCAGCGGCATCGCATTGCACTCATCATTGTTGATTACCTTCAATTGTGCCACCCCGATCAGCCAAGGAAAGAAAACCGTCAACAGGAAATCGCCGAGGTTTCGCACGCCCTGAAAGACCTCGCCAGAGAACTAAACGTTCCAGTAATTGTCCTGTCCCAACTCAACCGCGAAGTCGAAAAATCTGAAAAACCACGCAAGCCGCAGCTCTCTGACCTCCGAGAATCCGGCGCAATTGAACAGGACGCCGACATCGTCGGCCTCCTCTACAAATGGAACGACCCGGACCGAATCAGTGCGCCGGTCAAAAACAAGCCCGACCTAGAGATCGTGCATCTTCTCATCGCCAAACACAGAAACGGTCCGACCGGCGACATCCTCCTCACCTTTCACAAAGGCTTCACACGATTTCAGGGATACGCCCCAATCGCCGCTGCCGACCACGCCGCAACAGAAGAGCCCGCCACAGAGTGTTGACACCCGGAATTGCGCACCTAACGTTGTCCTCAAGACCAATGCAATCTCACAAGTCCAAATCGCAATTCGCCCGGTGCCGAATCGCCAGCGCCATGCCCATCCTTCCTATCCGCTGCGCCACGCCCACCAGCGCCAACGTCACCCCCAACTCGAAGCCGGTGCGATCAACGCTGTCCAAACATCTGGCCGTTTTCATTCTTGCACCGGGATTGCTTTTGCATCCCTCACAAGCGCGTTCCACCGATTCTGCCCCGGCAACCGCGCCACTCCCCGGCCACCCTCTCGTCTGCACCGCAGGCGACCTGCAGGCCTCTTTCCAAATCGCACCCGACGGGCTTCATCTCGCAAAGCTCATCGACTTGTCCACCGCCACAACGCTGGCCACCGGGTCCCTCCCATTGTTCACCCTCGTGCTCAGACAACCGGGCTCGAATGCTGACCTCAACATTTCGGCAACGTCCGGCTGGCAACAGGTCTCCCACACAAACTCACCTTTGGCAATCGTGTTCGCGTTTGCGAACCACACAAACCCCGCCCTCGAAGGACTCTACGTAAGAATCACCTTGCAAAACAATTCAAACAGTTCGGCTTTCCATTGGAACCTCGACGTCCACAACAAAACCAAAGCTGCGCTCCGGCAAATTGTTTTCCCGCAGCTTGGTCTCGCCGATCCGGGCGAACAATCGTCAGTCCTTTTCCCGCGCGGGCCCGGCGAGGTCCAGCGAGGCGTCTGGCGCAAAGATTTCCGGTATCGCGGCGATTATCCCGGCGGCTGGTGCGCCATGCAGTTTGTGGCCGCCTACCGCACAGGCGACAAACCAACCGGCTTGTACGTTGGTTTCCACGATCCCTTCGGCAGCACGAAATACATCGATATCAAGAGCGAGCCGGCCAACCGCGAACTGCAACTCAAGTTCGAAGTCCCCGCTCCCAATTTCAATTCACCGGGCAACAGTTTTTCCAATGACGGACGTGTCGTTTGGCAACTGCTCCGCGGCGATTGGTTCGACGCGGCAACAATCTACCGACAATGGGCCAGCAACGAGGCGAAATGGTGGCCAACAGTCGGTCCTGATGGGCGCTCCGACACTCCCATGTGGATGCGCCAACTCAACGCCTGGGTCATGACCGGCGGCGCTCCCACAGATTGCCTCGCCCCGGTCAGAACGTTCCGAAATCTCATCGGTCTGCCCGTCGGATTCCACTGGTACAACTGGCACCAAATCCCGTTCGACAACGATTACCCGCATTACTTCCCCACAAAACCAGATTTCGCCGACGCAGTCGCCGCACTCCAGCAGGAAGAGGTCTTCGTAATGCCCTACATAAACGGCAGACTCTGGGACTCGCACGACCGCGGGTCTGAAGATTTCCAATTCTCGAGTGTGGCACTCCCCGCTGCCACCAAAATGGAAAACGGCCAGCCGTTTCTCGAAAGCTACGGCAGCAAAGAAACCAACGGCCAGCCAGTCCGCCTCGCCGTAATGTGCCCCACAACAAAGTTATGGCAGGACAAGGTCAGCGAAATCGTCCTCAACCTCCTCAAACAACAGGGCACACGCGCTGTGTATATCGACCAGATCGCCGCAGCACCACCCACGCTTTGCTCAGACAAATCACATGACCACCCCGCCGGCGGCGGTCACTGGTGGAACGAAGGTTACTGGACAATGCTCGATCGAATCCGCTCAACCATGCCGCCAAACACCGCCCTGACAACCGAATGCAACGGCGAGCCGTTCATCCGATGGATGGACGGTTACCTCACGTGGCATTGGCAACACGACGGTCAAGTGCCCGTTTTCCCCGCTGTATATGGGGGCACCATACAAATGTTCGGTCGCGCCTACCGCGCCGGCCCAACCAAAGACCTCGCTCTTCGAATGAAAGCCGCCCAACAACTCGTTTTCGGCGAACAGATCGGATGGTTCGACCCAGCACAAGCATCCGAACCGCAAAACCTCACATTCCTCAAAAAAATCATCTCAACGCGCGCCGTATTTCAAAGGTATTTCTACGCAGGCCAAATGGATCGGCCACCCAAACTCCAAGGCCAAATCCCAACCTTGCGCGCTGACTGGCAATGGTCAGGTGAATGGTGGGTCACTACAGATGCAGTCCTCACCGGCGCATGGCGCATCCCCGGGGAAAAACGCGCTGTTCTCCTCTTCGCCAATCCCGGCGACCAACCGGTGACCGCAACATTGCAAATCAAACCCGGCAGTTACGGCCTTGCCCCGGGCATAGCAAGGTTGAAAACAACCCGCGACGGCATCCCGTCGCAATCAATCTCGGAAACCGCAATCCCCATCGAACAACACGTCGAGTTCCCTGCCCAATCTGTGATCGCATGGGAACTTTTTTGACCTGACATCCTGCGACACCTTGGGCCCGGAAATTTCACCAGGAACCACCGCAAGTTCAGCCGCTTGCTCGGCCCTGTAGCATTGCATTGGAAAATCTGCGCAGAAATCACAGATCAACTGATCAGTGCGGCGCGACAGAGCGCCGCGCCTGCACTGAACGCCTTTACCTCGCCCAGGTCATTCGGTTGTGCCTGCGCCGCCCCGAAGAGATTCCCGGGCTAAAGCTTGCATCAGCAGCCGGTTGTTTTCAGAATCTGGAAAAACCAAACGGCAATAAATGAATTGCACCAATAGCAACGTCGTTTCAGAAGCAAAACTCGAACTGGATGGCAAAACCTTCACTCTGCCGATCGTCATCGGAACCGAAGGCGAACGCGCCATCTCAATCGCTTCACTCCGCGAGGCAACCGGTTACATCACTCTCGACGAAGGCTACTCAAGCACCGGGTCGTGCAGAAGCAGCATAAGTTACATCGACGGTGAAAAGGGAATCCTCAGATACAGGGGCATCCCAATCGAGGAATTGGCCGAAAAATCAACGTTCATCGAGACAGCTTACCTGATCATCTACGGTCATTTGCCGACTCGACGCGAATTGCGAAGGTTCTCGGACCTCCTCACCGAAAACCAGAATCTCCATGAAGACATGAAGTATCACTTCGAGGGGTTCCCATCGACCGCGCACCCGATGGCAATTCTCTCTGCCATGATAAACGCGAGCAGTTGCTTCTATGCAGGATTGAACGGCCCCCGCAACGTCGAACGCTTCGATGTCCACGCCGCAAGGCTCATTTCTCAGGTCCGAACCATAGCCGCATTCTCATACCGCAAATCCCGCGGCCTTCCCATCATCTACCCGAAAAAAGCTTATAAATACACGGCCAACTTCCTCCACATGATGTTTTCCGACCCGTACGAAGACTACGACCTCAAACCGGAAGTGGTCCGCGCCCTTGACTTGCTGTTCCTCCTGCACGCCGACCACGAACAGAACTGCTCGACAGCCACTGTCAGAATGGTCGCGTCAACACAGGCCAACCTCTTCGCTTGCGCCTCCGCAGGCGTTTGCGCCCTGTGGGGCCCGCTCCACGGCGGAGCAAACCAGGCCGTCGTCGAAATGCTCGATGAAATTTACAGGTCCGGCGACGACGGCACAAAGTTCATCGCAGCAGTCAAAGACAAAAAATCAGGCCGCCGCCTCATGGGGTTCGGCCACCGCGTTTACCGTAACTACGATCCCCGCGCCAAAATAATCAAACGCGCCTGTGATGATGTCCTCGCCAAACTCAACATAAGCGATCCCCTCCTCGACATCGCCAAAAGACTCGAAGAGGTCGCCCTCAACGACAGTTATTTCATCGAACGCAAGCTGTACCCCAACGTCGATTTCTATAGCGGCATTATCATGCGCGCCATCGGCCTGCCGGTCGAAATGTTCCCCGTCATCTTCGCAATCGGTCGCATGCCGGGTTGGATAGCCAATTTCAAGGAAGTCATGGACGACCCGAAAAGCCGGATTTCCCGGCCACGCCAACTCTACATCGGCCCCTCATTGCAACACTACGTCTCCATCGACAAGCGCGGCGATTCAGCGCCCCCCGCAAATCAAAGCTGACAGAATCAACAAATCAGCACATCCACCAAAGTGTTGTATTCCAAAATCTGCGCGCAAATCGCAAATCAGCGCGTGGCTCGAGACTTTTGCGTTCGAATTGTTCGGCTGCTGATCCTGCTCGCATCTCCCCGTTGGACGACGAATTCACCCCCTTTAGCGCGACGCGACACAGCGGTATTCCTGCAACCAGCGCAATCGTTACGCCTCGATCATTTGGTTGCGGCTGCGCCGCGCCGAAGTGTGTCAGGATCCGCCCCGGCACATTTCCACAACTCACTACGCCCGGTATTAACTGTGAGAATTAAACGACCGGGTTTTACCGGGTCACAGATCTGTCACGTGTTCGCCAACGCGCGCCCCGTCACTGTAGCTTGGGAAAGAAAACCTGCGCTGCCGCACGGGTAATCCTCCCAAGGTCCTCGATCGAGGTCTGCTTGAGCTGCGCCGCAAGCCTGACCGTTTCCATCAAATGAGCCGGTTCACATCTCTTCCCCCGCCATGGTACCGGAGCAAGATACGGGCAGTCGGTCTCAAACATCACGTGGTCGAGTTGCGCCGATTTGAACACATCGCGCAAGGCCCCTGCATTCTTGTACGTGAGAATCCCGGTAAAACTCGCGACGTTCCCCATCTCGAACACCCGACGAAGTTCCGCCTCGCTGCCTACAAAGCAATGAAACTGTGCACGGACCCTGTTCCGGAATGGTTCCATCACTTCAAGAACGTCATCCAACGCCTGTCGATGGTGAACCACCAGGTTCAGACCGCTCTCCTCCGCCAACTGCAGATGCTGCACGAAAAGCCGCCGTTGCACTTGTTTCTCCTGCGCCTCGAGTTCCGCCCCACGACCGCTGTTCCGAAGCCGTTGGTTGTCGAGCCCGGTCTCGCCAATCGCAATCACCTTGGGATGATCCAGCAGCTTGCGAAACATCGGGCGAATGTCGTCAGGCGCATCGAGCGCGCTCGAAGGATGCCACCCTGCCACGGCAAAAAGCTCGGCATGCTTCTCCGCCATCTCTATGGCCCGAACGCTTGTCTCAAAATCCGTCCCAACAACAATCATCCGAAACACCCCGGCGTCCTTTGCCCTCGCAACCACTTCGGACAGGTCACCCGCGAATTCCGGAAAGTTCAAGTGCGTATGCGTGTCGCAGAACATCGCCCCGATTTTGCACCGTCACGCCTCCAATGTGAAAAACAAATCATCGGTCCCGACCCTGCCCCGCCGTGTCAAGAGTTGACTTCATCAGTTCATTCAACTGTCTTCTCTGCTCGCGCCTGACAGCACGCAGGTCAGCGTACCCGACCACAAATGCGGCAAGGGTCAACACAAGGCAAACCAGCCAGTAAACGACAAAACCAATTCCCACCAGCAAGGGCTTGAGGAACGTCAGCCCAGAAATCAGCATCGCGCCGGCAATAATCAAAAACAAAACGCCAAACCACCGGCGCCGGCGTTGTTCGGGTCCAATCACTCCGCTCAGAATGCCAACACCAACCAATCGTTCCAAGCAGAAACGCGCCTTCTCAAAACCACAGCCCGTTTATGCCGCGACGCTCCGTTTCTAGCACCAATGACACAGACTTTCAGCCCTCATTCTGACTCGCTGACCACGCTTTACCCACGAAACGGTCACCCCCACATCAACTTACACAAACCAAGGGCTGAAGGCCCGGCCTATTACAGCAATCCTTTCGCGGGTTTCGCGCCGCGACTTCACGGAATTTGACCATCGATCGCAGACTCTGTGATTGTTCAATTGTGTTCTTTTGCAAGGATTGACTCCCCCATGCGAACCCCACTGTTTCCCGTGGGCGGCGGAGTCGCCCCTTTCAGCGCGGCGCGACACAGCGGTATTCCCGCAACCAGCGCAGTTGTTACGCCTGGAGCATTTGGTTGCGGCTGCGCCGCGCTGAATCCATATACTGACGAATCGACCATGTTTGCGAAGGTTTTAAGACTGCAAGTTCGCTCAATTTGCCAGCATCTGCTTTTCTGGCAACGGGCAGTGGGGTGACCACAGTGCGGCCTTCGAAGTATTACATTGGATGATCTGGGCGGGACCAAATATGGGGACAGACACGATGTGTATTCGTACGGGGTACGAGGTATGGGGGCAGACGCGATCTTGGACCGGCGAGTCTGGCTGCGGCACACAGATATGGGGACAGGCACGGTGTTCGATATACTGATCAGGAACGTTCAACGTCCAACATTCAACTCTCAACTTTCAACGGGGTGACCGAAAGGGGGCAATGTGGG
>Ga0207433_10016113_pt1 | contig 10546 bp, 7 predicted proteins | sample YelNatPaOPGAMG01_FD_187559 | JGI IMG/M metagenome (GOLD analysis project Ga0207433, IMG submission 187559) | Hot spring thermophilic microbial communities from Obsidian Pool, Yellowstone National Park, USA - OP-RAMG-01 (SPAdes) (version 3) | ecosystem: Environmental > Aquatic > Thermal springs >...
TCAGCATAGCAATATTGTTATGCTGCAATTGTTCCAGTAAAAATCCCTGCGCCGTTAGCGTTTCTCTGACCTGATGCAACTTCTGCACATCTTTCTCTTCCAGACGACACGCTTTGCTCCATTGCTGCGGTTCAGCTTCAAAAAACTCCTCTAATGACTGCCCCCTTTTTTTGCACCAGACGGCCAGAATGGTATTGATTTTCGATGGTGAAAGTTGACTGGCTAGCAGTGCAAGCATACAAGCCTGTTCTCGCGGATTCATGATCGTTCTCCTTACTTTACTGGTCATCTGAATGGAGCGTTCTGGTAATAGTGAATGGGTAGATGCAAACTGCTCCCGCTTTCATCAATACCTGGGCAATTGCACGTATCGTATGGCCAGAGTCATAAATATCGTCAATGAGTAACAATGTACGTCCATTAACAAGCTCAGGTGAGATAACAGCGAAAGCGTTTTTCACGTTATCCCCTTTTTGCACTTTGTTGGTAAAGATTTTCTGCTCCTGTGTTGGACGTATCTTCTGAATCACCGGCAAGTACGTTATATGTAAGGTAGCAGCGACGCGGCGTGCAAACATCTCAACAAGATTTCCACTCCTTGTGGGTGGTACAGAAACGATGCCGTTAATTGTATCAAGCGGGTAACGTTTGCGCAGGACTTTAACCGCTCGCTGCACCACCTCATCAGGAAACTGACCAACCCTTTCATATTTACAGGCGTGTATGATACGTCCAATCCGTGTGTTGCTATAATATGAAAGTGACCAACCCGCCTCGTGAATAGGCTTTTTATCACCTCGTTTCTCGATAGCTGGTAGATACTCTTCCTCCAGAAAGTACCTTACTCGTTCTTGTATTCTTTGTGTCGGGACAATAAGCGGAAAATGTTCCGCTGCACAGACGCCACAAACACCACAACGGTAGCCCGGTTTGTCACCGAGATATTCTGTAAGATAGCTCATATAACAGTGCTGCCCAGTTGCGTAGGTCTGCATATCTTCCAATTCATGTTGCTTTTGTTGTCGTATGGCATCATAGCTCTGCAATAATTGCTGATCCAGAGGCCCAGTTACAGTATACAGTATTGGACTTTTTCCAGCACGCTCGATAATGCCTAGTTCTTCCATATCTTTGAGGATCGTGTTAACGGCAGACTGAGTATAACCTGTCTGGCGCATAATATCATACAATTTTGCAGGTGCTTTGCGTAAATAGGCATAGACGCTCTGGTAACATTGAGCGGCTGGTTTACTATGCTCGATAAAATGGTGTTGTATCGTTAAGTCATCAGCATCATAGAGCAAGACACAACGCGCCATCTTGCCATCACGTCCAGCACGGCCCATTTCTTGATAATAATGGATGGGAGAGGAGGGAATATTATAGTGAACGACAAAGCGCACATCAGCTTTATCAATGCCCATCCCTAACGCATTAGTGGCACAGATAACCTTGCACTTGTTTTGCATAAGCGCTTTCTCTATCTCTTGTCTCATGCTATTATCACGCCCAGCATGGTAATAGATCGCGTCAATATCTGCCCCTTGAAGGACACTGGCGACGACCTCGGCTTGAGCACGTGTGGTCGTGTAAATAATGCCCGTTCCTTCCCACTGAGGCAATGCAGTCGCAAGGTAAGCAAGCTTCGCCACATCACCGCTGAGAGGAACGACATGAAGCCACAGGTTGGAACGATGCATTGTCCCCCGGATAACTAACGTTGATGGGCCAATTTGTTCTAAAATATCCTGTTCTACCCGTTTATTCGCAGTCGCGGTTAAAGCCAACACTGGTATCCGTCGTGGAAGGATGTTTAGAAGTCGCTTGATGCGGCGATAGTCTGGACGAAAATCATGTCCCCATATTGAAATACAATGGGCCTCATCAACAACAATCAGATTGATATGCATCTGCATTACGCTATTCTGCCAGTCTACGTTATTGAGGCGCTCAGGAGCGATAAAGAGAATTCTTAATTCTCCGGCCTGAGCACGCGCCAATGTGACCAGATTCTCTTCACGTGTAAAGTCTGAACTGACAATAGCAGCAGGAATGCCGTAAATGCTGTTGCAACGATTGCATTGATCGCGCATAAGCGCTTTGAGTGGTGAGAAGACGATAGTGAGGTTTGGATAATACAGGCTGGTTATCTGGTAGCAGAGGGATTTCCCCCAACCTGTGCGCTGGATAGCCAGCACACGTCTGCCTAGTCTCAGATGTTCAATAATTTCTCGTTGACCCGGATGAAAACCTGTAGTGATGCGAAAGCGTTCGCGTAGCACTGTTTCTAGTGGCTGATTGATTATTTCCTTATCCACTTTGTCTTTCTCCCTCTTTGTTAGTGCTATAGCGTCCTTAATGAAGTACTACATGGATGAGTTTCTATTTTAAAGGCATCTTGCTCCACTGTCAATTGCAGAGACAATTAATTGGTAGAGTGCGGTAAAGTTTACCTTTTCACCCTACCCACTTTCTCCCTCTTGAGCGTCACCAGTACACATAGCGATGAGGGGAGATAGCACGCAGATAGGGTATGAACAAAAGATATGCAAATAGTAGACATGAGATACCTTCGTATGATATGGTAGTTTGGGAGCGTGGCTGTGATTACCTTGTTGGATCGTCTGTCCTCCAGGAATACCGAGGATAAGCGGAGAAGAACGTATGGCCTCACGAGAGGAAATTACCGCTATGCCTGATCTGCACCAGTTTTCGGATCGCCCCATGTTTAACACGAAAGCTGTCGTGCAGAAGACAGGCGTGCCGGCACCGACGCTGCGTGCGTGGGAACGCCGCTATCACTTGCTCTCGCCTGAACGGGCCGACAATGCCTATCGCCTTTACTCTGAACGCGACATTGCCATGATTCGCTGGCTTAAAGAGCGGGTCGATGAGGGGATGGCGATCAGCCAGGCCGTCGCTCTTTTTCGTCACATACAGGCAAAGCAACAGGCCCAGGATAGTTCACAGCCACGCGAGCAGCTTCAGCGACCGCCGGAGGAAACCTTTCCAGGCCTACCGGCTTTTCAGGTTGCCATACAGCCAGGAGCAGAGTCGCCAACCGGGAAAACGGGCGAAAAAGAGCGGACTGAGCAGCCGTCCGTGCGCGATTGGCCACGACTGAGTCAGGACCTGGAACTTTCTGCGGGCCATTATCCTGCCATCCATAACATGCGCATGGCACGTGGAAAGTTGATTGAAGCATTTAATGTGCTGGATGAGGCGAAAGCCCATATGCTGGTAGCCTCCATGCTCGCCATCTATCCGGTGGAACTGGTGTGTACTGAACTGATTACGCCCACCCTCTGGCGCATTGGACACCTGTGGGCCGAGGGGCAGCTTTCGGTGTCGGTAGAGCATTTCGCCAGCAACTTCTTTCGTGGCCTGCTTACTAACCTGTATCACGTCACACCAGGGCCGACGAGTGGCGCACTGGCGCTGACCTGTTGTGCGCCGGGTGAGGCCCACGAGCTGGCGGCCTTAATGCTCGCGCTCTTCCTGAGACGCAGCGGGGTACGTGTCGCGTACCTGGGCCAGAGCATTGAGACGGCGGGCCTGATTCAGACGATTCAAAAGCTGGCTCCGGTGCTGGTCTGCGTCTCGCTCACCATGCCGACCTATCTGCCGGCGCTGATCGAACTGGGCAACCTGATCGACGCTCTGCCACCGCCGCGCCCGATCTTTGCCTTTGGGGGACAGGTCTTTGTGCATTATCCCAATGTGATTGCGCAAATCCCCGGCATCTACCAGCACGGCGATTTGAATGTTATCGTGAAACAGTTGTTAGAGATGCTACAACAGCGTTCTGAGAAGAAAAATTAGTGCAAGTAAAACGTTTTCCATTCTATGGAGCCGCTGGCTTTGCTTTATGCCTTTTTGCCTGGTCGGCCTCCTGGTTACGCATTGACCCGTTGTACCGTTACAGTTTTTTCCCGCTCTGGCTGGGTTACATTCTCTCGATGGATGCACTGGTGGTGGCACGGCATGGCACATCACTGTTCCAACGTATGCGCTGGCGTTTTCTCCTCCTCTTCCTGATCTCCAGTGTTTTCTGGTGGTGCTTCGAGTGGCTAAATGTTCCGGTGCAGAACTGGCACTACATCCTGGATCAGCCCTACACGCCGCTGGCCTATTTTCTGCTCGCCAGCCTGAATTTCAGCACGGTGCTTCCGGCAGTGATGGAGACGGCGGAATTTCTCTCAACCTTTAAACCGCTGCATCCACGTTTATCGGCTGACAAGAGCGGGCCACGAGCCTCGTTACCCTTGCTACTGGCAATGGAAGCGGCAGGTATTCTCTGTTTTATCTTGCCCTGGGTTTTTCCGCGCTACTGTTTCGGTCTGATCTGGCTCTGTCTAGCCTTAATTCTTGACCCGATCAATAACTTCTTCGGACGCAAATCTGTGCTGGCACATATCTTGTTGAAAGACTGGCATTTCTTTGTGCTGCCGCTTGCTGGCCTCTTCTGCGGCTTCTTTTGGGAAATGTGGAACTATTATGCGCTACCTAAATGGTACTACACTATTCCCTACGTAGGATTTTTCAAAATCTTCGAGATGCCTGTTCTGGGCTACACCGGCTATCTGCCCTTTGCCTGCGAACTCTTTGCTATGTATGAGTTCGTGTTATTGCTGCTGCGCCGCCGCAACGACTTTCTGGCGATATAATAGATAACAATATTATGAAGAAAAGAGGAGGAAACCTCATGGATGCAGCGCTGTCAGATATTGTCGTTGTCGATCTGTCGCGCGTATTTGCCGGCCCATACTGTACGATGATGCTGGGCGATTTCGGCGCGACCGTCATTAAGGTAGAACAACCCGGCAAGGGCGATGATACGCGCCAGTACGGCCCACCCTATATCGCGGGCGAGAGCGCTTATTACCTGGGCCTCAATCGCAATAAGTATAGCATCACGCTCGATTTCAATGTGCCGGAGCAGCGGGAACGCTTATTAGACTTGATTAAGCAAGCGGCAGTACTGGTCGAGAATTTTCGTCCGGGTACGCTGGCACGTCACGGTCTGGACTACGAGTCGCTGAAAGAGATCAATCCGGGCCTTATTTATTGTTCCATCAGCGGCTACGGGCAGAACGGCCCTTACATGAAGCGCGCGGGCTACGATTTTGTGGCGCAGGCGGAGTCGGGCCTGATGGCGGTGACGGGCGAGGTTGATGGCGAGCCGCAGCGCGTCGGCTCACCCATCGGCGATCAAGCGACCGGCATGTATGCCTGCATGGCGATTCTGGCCGCGCTCAGAGTGCGTGATCATACTGGCAAGGGCCAGTACATCGACGTTTCCCTGCTTGAGGGGACGGTCTCTCTGCTCGGCAATGTCGCCTCAAACTATCTGATCTCCGGCGAAGAGGCAAAACGCTACGGCAACGGCCATCCCAACATTGTGCCCTATCAGGCATTTCGCACGCAAGATGGCTATATCGTCGTCTCCTGCGGGAATGATCGATTGTACCAGGCGCTTTGCAAACTGCTAGGCCGCGATGACCTGGCACATGATGAGCGTTTCGCTACCAATCCGCAGCGCGTGCGCAATCGAGCGGCACTCATTCCACAGTTGCAGGAGTCCTTTCTGGCACGAGATAGCCAGGACTGGCTGGCGCTGCTGCGCCAGGTGGGTATTCCATGTGGCCCGATTAACAAGGTGAGCCAGGTTTTCAGTGATCCACAGATTCAGGCGAGAGGGCTGGTCTGGGAATGTTCTCACCCAACGGCTGGCACTATCAAGCTCTCAGGCTCACCGATCCACCTCTCCGAGACGCCGACGCGCCTGTACAAAGCGCCCCCGTTGCTCGGTGAGGACAACAACCGCTTTCTGTAAAGACAGCAGCCAGGCACACTTTGATTGTATAATGATTGACGATAGAGATACCTACATGTGTAGGGGCGTGCATGTGTAGAAGGCGTGATCAATCACGCCCCTACGGTATGATGCCATCGACGGTTTCGGGTGAAAAATTTCTTCATCTCGCTCTGAGCGCGCATTGATGGGCACGCAGGGCGTGATTGGATGGGCACGCAGGGTGTGATGAATCACGCCCCTACGATTGACGGTTTCGGGCGAAAAATTTCTTCATCTCGCTCTGAGCGCACATTGATGGGCACGCAGGGCGTGATTGGATGGGCACGCAGGGCGTGATGAATCACGCCCCTACGATTGACGGTTTCGGGCGAAAAATTTCTTCATCTCGCTCTGAGCGCGCATTGATGGGCACGCAGGGCGTGATGAATCACGCCCCTACGATTGACGGTTTCGGGCGAAAAATTTCTTCATCTCGCTCTGAGCGCGCATTGATGGGCACGCAGGGCGTGATCAATCACGCCCCTACGATTGACGGTTTCGGGCGAAAAATTTCTTCATCTCGCTCTGAGCGCGCATTGATGGGCACGCAGGGCGTGATGAATCACGCCCCTACGATTGACGGTTTCGTTTGAAAAAATTCATGATCACGATCACGCTCTCTAAAATTGGAACGAGAAAGCTAGAGCTATGACGACAACCGTTGTTGAAACTGCATACGGCAAAGTGCAGGGCACGCAGAATGGCGACGTGCTGGTCTGGAAAGGCATTCCTTTTGCACAACCGCCGCTGGGAACGTTGCGTTTTCGTCCACCACAACCGGTAACGCCCTGGAGTGGGGTACGCGCGGCCACGCAATTTAGCCTGACAGCCCCGCAGCCACCGATGGATGCCGGTGGGCTGTTGAGTGGACGACAGGAGGCAATGGGCGAGGACTGCCTGTACCTCAACATCTGGTCGCCTGGGACTGAGCATGCCAATCGTCCCGTAATGGTCTGGATTCATGGTGGGGCCTTTCTGACCGGCTCCGGTTCGACCCCCTGGTACGACGGCAGCTCTTTTGCCGCTAACGGCGATGTCGTGGTGGTGACGGTCAACTATCGCCTGGGCGCGCTGGGCTTCCTGTATCTGGGCGAACTGGATCAGCAGTACGCCACCGGTAACTACGGGCTTCTCGACCAGGTAGCGGCCTTGCAATGGGTACGCGAGAATATTGCGGTCTTTGGCGGCGATCCACACAATATCACCATCTTCGGCGAGTCAGCGGGCGCGATGAGTGTGGGCACGCTGATGGGCATGCCAGAGGTCAGCAAACTGTTTCAGAGGGCCATTTTGCAAAGCGGAGCTAGCCAGAATGTCTTTGACCGCGAGCAGGCTACGCGGCGCGCCATCACCTTTCTGAAAGCGCTGGGTCTGGCACACGATCAACTGGCGCGGCTGGCGGATGTGCCGCTAGAAGAGATCATGGCGGCGCAGGCAAAGCTGGTCAGCAGCACGGCGGGGCTGGCCTTTTCGCCGGTTGTGGATGGTGTCAGCCTGCCTGTCAGGCCAATAGAGGCCATTGCAAACGGCTCTGCTGCGCACATCACAACGCTGATCGGCACTAACCGCCATGAGATGCGCCTGTTCACAGCCTTTGACCCCCGTCAGGCGCAACCAGACCAGGCTTTGCTTCAGCAGCTATTTGGCGCACGTGCAGAAGAGGTCATGGCAACTTATCAGGCCCACGCGGACTCGCCAACTGCCGCCTGGAATGATCTGCTGACAGACCGCACTTTCCGCATTCCCGCGTTGCGTCTGGCGGAACAGCAGGTGCTGCGTGGCGCATCGGTCTGGATGTACCGCTTCGACTGGCCAACGCCGGTTATGAATGGTATACTAGGCGCGTGCCACGCCCTAGAGATTCCTTTTGTCTGGAATAATCTGCATCAAAGGGGCGTCAAGCTGTTTACCGGTGACTCGCCCACACGCCAGCCACTGGCCGACCGCATGCATAGCGCGTGGATTATGTTCGCGCAGCATGGCAACCCCAATACCGGTGTGTTGCCCAACTGGCCCACCTACGATCTTGAGCGCAGAGCAACGATGATTTTTCATGAAGCGTGTCATATAGAGTTTGACCCACAAGGCGCTGAGCGCCGACTCTGGGACGGGGTCATCTCCTAAGTAACATGAGGGCAAAACTATAGCAATGAATAGGATACAGGAGTTTATTAAGCAAGGACGCATTGTACACGCTATACGCGCTGCACTGAAACTCTTTGATCGCCGTTTCCTGATGCGTCTGCTACTGAACATGACGGGCATCTTTTTCTTGATGCAGGTCATCACCCTCATTATTCTCCAGGTTGTTTCATTTCAGCGCAGGGGCCGTCAGCAAGCCGCCAACTTTCCACATCCCTGTTTCGATGATGTCATAGTGGGAGCTAACCGTCTGCGCATCTATGATTATGGGAAAGACCTCTACACCGATATGTTACGCGCGATAGATGAGGCGAAGGAGCGTATCTATCTGGAGACATATATCTGGAAAGGGGACGAGATAGGTCAGGCGTTTAAAGAGCATCTGGCTCGCAAGGCCGAGGAAGGAGTTGCAGTATACGTTATCTACGATGTCTTTGCCAACCTTGTCGTTCCGCACTCCTTTAAAAAATTCCATCCCAAAATTCAAGTCCTGCCCTACCAGGCGTTGCGCCATCCCTTCCATATGCTGGATCCACGTCGTTATGCCCTGGATCACCGCAAGCTGCTGGTGGTAGATGGTTGGGTTGGCTTCATCGGCGGCTATAATATCGGCAAGCTCTATGCCACCGACTGGCGCGATACGCACCTGCGCGTCGAGGGGCCTGCGGCGCGCGACCTCTCTCACTCATTTGTGGATTTCTGGAACCGGCATGACTCGCGTGGACGCAAAATCGAGTTTCATGATCGACGCCACTTCGACCCGCTGCTCAACTTGCGTAGCAACAATGCTCTCAATCTCACTTTCCCCATCCGCGATATGTATATCGAGGCCATTGATCGCGCCGAAAATCATATTTACCTCTCCAACGCCTATTTTGTCCCCGACCGCGCTTTACTCGACGCATTGAAGCACGCAGCGCAACATGGTGTAGATGTGCGCATCCTGGTGCCCTGGCTCTCCAATCATATCGTGGTGGACTGGCTGGCACGTGGACTCTTTACCGAGTGCTTAGAAGCCGGAATCCGTATCTTCGGCTACCATGATATGCTGCATGCGAAAACCTGCACAATTGATGGTATATGGTCTACGATTGGGACAGCGAACCTGGATCGCCTGAGTTCGGTAGGCAATTACGAAATCAACATCGAAATTTACAGTAGCGAGCTGGCGCACCAGATGGAAGAGCTGTTTAATGGCGATCTGACGCATGCGCACGAGATCACGCTAGAGGAATGGATAAGCCGCCCCTGGTTTAGCAGGCTCGGTGAGCGCATCCTGGCCCCCTTGCGCGTAATATTGTAAACAGCACGAATAGCAATCGGCCAGAAGTCCTTTTTCTCCCCTCACTCTCCTCTACATACTTTGCAAGTATTTACACATGCCGATAGATGGAAGTAGAAGCATATTAGACCGGCAAAGTATCAGGAGAGTGAAAACTATCATGCGACGCAAAACGTTGACTGTACTGCTGCTGTTACTCCTCACTGCTGTAGCAACTATGGCCGTGTTATTCCGTAACAGCATCAATGTACACTCCCAAAGTATCGCCAACAGCAATCTGACTCACAGGGGCGTTACGAATGACGCCCCCCCTACCAGCTATCTCTACTATATCCTCAAGACACCACAGGGCTTTATGCTGGCACGCGCGCACAAGGGCAGCAATAATCAGCCAGTCGGCTCCTTAGAGTCGCTCGTCCTGCTCGGCGGTGGCTTCGGTCAGGTACCCTCGGATAGCGTGGTGAGCATGTCGCTCTCGCCCGATGGTCGCTACCTGGCCATCGACGGTACACGCGCCGACAGCGAGCAAGTCTGGATATACGATACACTGCATCATACCGTCAAGCTCCAGCCCGCACAGGCAATGGGCAATTTCTTGCACTGGCTACCCGGCCAGAACGGACATACCTTCCTCTATCGCCCCATGTTCCCGCTCGGCCCCGCACCGATGGATAGTACCGGCTGGCACCCCGGCCTCTGGCTGGTCGATGCCGCCACCGGCGCAATCCATAATCTCGCCCTGCCAGTACCTTCGGCTTTCCTGGTCGATGCCGCACCGTCGCCCGACGGCACTCGCATTATCTACTCTACCAGCGCCGGTCTGGGCGAAGGCAGCGATGTCTGGTTGATGCATAGCGACGGCAGCCAGAACACGCATCTCTTCAGCGTGCATGACACGGTACAATCCATCGTCGGCCTCTTTGCCTGGTCGCCCGATGGCACACAGGTAGCCTATGAGCGCCTGGCTGACAGCGAGGTGCCCTTTCTTCCGGCCAGCCTCTGGGTCATGAATAGCCAGGGCCAGTTACAGCGTCAGCTTGCCATCACCGACGGCGGTCACGGCTATGCTCCACTCTGGTCGCCCGATGGGAGCATGATTGCCTACGTGGCCCGCACCAATTTCAACGATCAGCAGGCCAATTTTCTGGCACAATCCCTGCAATGCGCCATCGGCGTCGTTACAGTCGCCACAGACAGTTCCCGGCTTGTCGCAACGCCACAACAAACGAGCAAAATGCTCAACATCGACCCCGTATGGGCCGCAG
>Ga0207433_10016120_pt1 | contig 10543 bp, 7 predicted proteins | sample YelNatPaOPGAMG01_FD_187559 | JGI IMG/M metagenome (GOLD analysis project Ga0207433, IMG submission 187559) | Hot spring thermophilic microbial communities from Obsidian Pool, Yellowstone National Park, USA - OP-RAMG-01 (SPAdes) (version 3) | ecosystem: Environmental > Aquatic > Thermal springs >...
CGCATCTAAAAATAAAGAAGAATTAAAAAATAAACGTGATAAACTTAAGTTGGACTTAGAGAAAATCACCGAACTTTTTAGATTGTGTAAAGAAATAGTTGAACATTTAGATATGAGAGAAATGATGAATGATTTTTCAAGAATAGTAACTTCTGATGGGAAAATTAAGTCATTTTGTTTTTTCCAACTTGATGAAAAAAATAATATAGATACCCAAACAATTTTCTTCTCAAATATAGATGAAACATCTATGTGGCTTGAGATAATAAAAATGCGCCAGGACATATTTAACTCAAAAGAGTTAATTAGATTTGTAAATTTGAAATATTTCCCTTTTGATGTTATTGTTTTTTATCCAGTTTATCTTGAATCGCCTCTTGGATATTTTATGTTTCGTGTAGATATGGCAACAGAAAAAGAGAGTATAGATGAACTGATGCCTTTTCTTGTGCAGATTTCTCTTGCACTTAAAAGGTCAAAATTATATTTAGAGGTGGAAAAAATGTCTCGTAGAGACGGACTTACAGGATTGTATCTTAGAAGATATTTCCTTGAAAGATTTGACGAGGAACTAGTTAGAGCAAAAAGATATAACAACAGATTTGCTATTTTTATGATAGATATAGACCATTTCAAAAAAGTAAATGATACTTATGGACATTCTGTTGGTGATTTCGTTTTAGAAAAACTTGCAGATAAGTTAGTTGAAAATGTAAACAAGGGAGATCTAATTGCTCGCTATGGCGGAGAAGAATTTATTATTTATTTGCCTCATACTTCAAGAAAAGAAGCACTTTCAGTAGCGGAACAAATCCGTTCTTCAGTTGAATCAGAAAATTTTATTATTGACGACAAATGTGTAAATATAACAATAAGTATAGGTGTCGCTTATTATCCAGAAAATGGTCTAACTAAAGAAGAAATAATGTCAGCAAGTGATAAAGCATTATATCTGGCAAAGCAGTCAGGCCGTAACAGGGTAAAAGAGTACAAGTCATTGTAGAAGGTAAAAATTGACAAATCAAAAAAATTTTAATATAAATATACAAAAATTTACAAATTGAGACATTTGAAAAAGTACCTGTAGTTGCTCAATTTATTGAGCATAGTTTTTCTGATAAATCAGTATCTACTTAATAAATTAGGTGACTATAGTTTTTTCAATAATCTAAAAATAAAAGGGGGCAAAATGGCTCAGGTTATCTTGAAAAATGTAACAAAGAAATATGGTGATGTAATTGCAGTAAATAACTTTAATATTGAAATAAAAGATAAAGAATTTTGTGTATTAGTAGGTCCTTCTGGTTGTGGCAAAACTACAACCTTGAGAATGATAGCAGGATTAGAAGAAATAACATCAGGGGAGATATATATAGGAGATAAAAAAGTAAATGATATTCCACCAAAAGATAGAGATATAGCAATGGTATTTCAAAATTATGCATTGTATCCACATATGAGCGTATATGACAATATGGCATTTGGATTAAAATTAAGAGGCTATTCTAAGAAAGAAATAGACGCCAGAGTTAGAGAAGCAAGTGAGATATTAAATATAAGTCATTTATTAAACAGAAAACCAAGAGAGTTAAGTGGTGGACAAAGACAGAGAGTAGCAGTTGGTAGAGCAATAGTTCGCAAGCCAAAAGTATTTCTATTTGATGAACCACTAAGCAATCTTGATGCAAAACTTAGAGTTCAGATGAGAGCGGAGTTGAAAAAACTTCATGAGAAAATTCAAACAACAATAATTTATGTTACACATGATCAGGTAGAAGCAATGACAATGGGAGATAAAATTTGTGTAATGAAAGATGGTATAATTCAACAGGTAGACGAACCGTTGCTTTTGTATGCTAATCCTAAAAACAAATTTGTGGCAGGTTTTATTGGTTCTCCACCTATGAATTTTATTCCTGTAGATGTAATAAAAGAAAAGGAAGATATCTGGTTAGATGAAGGAAGGTTTAAAGTAAAACTGTTAGATAAAATAAAAAACAAAGTTAGCAGGTATATAAATAAAAAATTAATTTTAGGAATAAGGCCAGAAGATATATATGACAAATTATTTTATAGAATAGGTCCTATTGATTATAATATAGTAACTGTAACAGTTGATGTTGTTGAACCTATGGGTTCAGAAATTTATCTACATTTAAATACAGGCAAAAATACTTTTGTTGCAAGAGTTGACCCGCATAACCAGGCAAAGGCCAACCAACTTATAGAAGTGGTTTTCAATATGGAAAAAATTCATCTGTTTGACCCTGAAACAGATGAAGCAATTGTTTAGAAAAATTTTTCAGAAATCTGAAAGAGATTTTTCCTAAATCTAATGTTTTTAGAAAATAAACAGACCTTAAGGCCTATCCTGTCAAATAAATTGAAATTAATAAATAGAATAAAGTTTACTGAGTTTATAGAGTTATCAGAAAAAGATTTCAATAGATTTATTATAGATATTGAAGAAGATGCTCTCTTTAATAGATTGATGTTTCCTTCTAACAGAGAAGAAAAAATTATAAGTTACAAAAAATTTCCAAGGGCAGATATATCTTTGTCTTTTATAGAAATAGATAAAGGGAATCTTACAGCAGCCCCAGAATATTTTGATTTAGAGTCGTTCTTAGAAAAAAATAAAGTGGTGGTTTCGTTGATAAAAAAAATAGGAATGGACAGGTTCAAAGAATATTTTCTTTATAATTATTCACCAAAAAATATAAAAAATATAGGAGTAGAATGCGGTCTAAACATTAAAGATGTTGAGAAGATATATAATTTCATTAACGAATTTTCTATATTTTCAGATGTTTTTTGTCAGCATAAATATAGAGATAGCTTTTCAAAAACAATTTATTACCATAAAATAGCAGACATTGATTTTTTTGAAAATGGAGAATTTTTAATAAATTTTATTTCACCAAAATATGCTCAAGGCAGATATGTTATTGATTATAATAAACTTGAAATTCTTAAAAAGAAAAGAATTTTCAGCACAGGAGAAATAAAAAAAATCAATGAACTAATAAAGAACCTGGAATTAATCAACACAAAGAAATCTTTAGTGTATAGAATAATTGAAGCAATAGTAAAAAAACAGAAGAAGTTTTTTTGCACAGGTGACCCTTTGGATTTAGTAATATATACTCAAAAGCAGTTATCACAGGATTTAGGAATTAACCAGAGTATAATTAGTAGGGCAATATGTAACAAATCAATAGGGTTTTTTAAAAAATATGAAGAACCAATCAGTTATTTTTTACCTAATAGAAAGGATATAATAAAAATAATTTTAAAGAATTTTTTTTGTGAAAAAGATAAATTATTGTCAGATAATAAAATAAGATTAATCCTCTTAAAAGATTTTAATATCTCTATTTCAAGAAGAAGTATTTCCTTATATAGAAATGAATTAGGAATATCATCATTTTTCAGGAGAAATAATGAAAACACCAACAATTTTAGCAGTTGATGACGAAAAAAGTGTAGTTGAATCATATAAAATTTTATTTGAAAATAAATATAATGTTATCCCTGCTTATAGCGGTAGAGAAGCTATTGAACTTGTAAAAAAAGAAGATATAGATGTGGTTTTACTTGATATACTTATGCAAGATATGGATGGAATAGATGTTTTGAAAGAAATAAAAAAACTCAGTAGTGAAATTGAAGTTATAATGGTCACCGCTGTTAAAACAGTCAAATCAGCAATAGAATCAATGAAGTTTGGTGCTTATGACTATCTTACAAAGCCGTTTGATATTGATGAGATTCTTGTTGCAGTAGAAAGAGCATTAGAAAAGAGAATGCTTTTTAAGGAGGTTGTTCGTTTAAGGTCAGAAATAAAACCATCTCGTTTTGAAAGTATAATTGGCGAGACACCTCAGATGCAAAAAATATATGAAATTATTCAGGATTTAGCAAAGAATAATTCCACTGTACTTATTACGGGAGAAAGTGGTACAGGAAAAGAATTAATTGCAAGAGCAATACATTTTAATGGACAAAGAAAACAGAATCCATTTGTTGTAGTTGACTGTGCTGCTATACCTGAGAATTTACTTGAAAGTGAACTATTTGGTTATGAGAAGGGAGCTTTTACAGATGCAGTTGAGAAGAAAATCGGGAAGTTTGAACTTGCAGATACAGGTACACTTTTTCTAGATGAAATAGATGCATTGAAACCAAATTTACAGAGTAAAATTTTGAGAGCAATAGAAACAAAGGAAATTCAAAGAATCGGGGGGTTAAAAACTATCAAAATAGATGTAAGAATTATTTCTGCTACTAATATTGATTTAAAAAAGGCGGTTCAAGAAGGAAAATTCAGAGAAGATTTATATTACAGATTAAATGTTATTCCTATTGAAGTGCCATCTTTGAGAGATAGAAAAGAAGATATCCCTCTTCTTATAGATTATTTTATAGAATTATATAATAAAGAATTTGGCAAAAAAGTTAAAGGTATATCAAAACAGGCATTAGATGTTTTATATAATTATCACTGGCCTGGTAATGTGCGAGAGTTGAAAAATGTTATTGAAAGATTAGTAGCTTTAAGTAAAGAAGAAATTATAACTCAAAAACGTTTACCTATTGATATTCTTTTTTCAGATAAAAAGAAAAGTTTTTTCCCGGATGAAGAGATATCTTTTAAGTTAGCAAGAGAAGAATTTGAGAGACAGTTTATTATTAATGTTCTTGAAAAGGTAAACTGGAATCAGTCAAAAGCTGCTCGCCTTATGGGGATCCATAGAAATACACTCCTTCTTAAGATGCAGACCCTTGGAATTAAACCCCCAAAGTTAGCATAAATTTATTGACATCTTGCCCAACTTTTGATGTGCAGTTTTTAAAATAAAATAAAATTTCAGGGATATTCTGCTGGAAGAAAAATTGCACCAAAATTGGTCAAGATGGACAGCAGGAAAGTTGTAATTACCGGTCTTGGAGTTATAACACCTAATGGAACTGGTGTCCCAAGGTTTAGGGATTCACTTCTTAAAGGTGTTTCAGGAATAAATAAAATTACTAGGTTTGATACCAGTGATTATCCAACAAAAATAGCAGGAGAAGTCAAAGATTTTTCACCCACTGACTATATTGAACCTAAAATTGCTAAAAGATTAAGTAGGTTTGCACAGTTTGCTTTTTCAGCAGCAAAAATGGCATTGGAAGATGCAAAAATAAAAATTCAAAATAATGGATGGGATGAAGATTTTTCATACAGGGTTGGAATTGTTTTGGGAACATCAATAGGTGGTCAGGAGGTAGATGAAGAACAATATGAAATTTTTAAAAATAAAGGAGTTAATAGAATAAATCCTATTGCTTCTATGGCAATTAACAATAATATGGCTGTAGGTTTTATAGCACAGGAGTTCAATATAAAGGGGCCAAATTTAACTATTTCTACAGGATGTTCATCTGGACTTAATGCTATTGCCTGTGCATCTGATTTAATAAGAAACAATAAAGCAGATATTGTTATAGCAGGTGGTAGTGAAGCACCGATAACTCCTTTTGCCTTTGATACTTTTTGTGCAGCACAGGCCCTTACAAAAAGAAATGACAACCCGGAAAAAGCAAGTAGACCTTTTGATAAGTATCGCGATGGTTATATACTTTCAGAAGGTTCTGGTATTGTTATTCTTGAGGACTCTAATTTTGCATTAAAAAGAGGCGCTTCTATATATGCAGAAATTGCAGGATATGCAATTACAAATGATGCCTATAGTTTATTAAAAATGGAACCTTCTGGCAAGGAAGTTTCAAGGACCATTAAATTTGCCTTAAAAAATGCGGGATTATCTCCAGAAAGTATTGATTATATAAATGCTCATGGCAGTTCGTCTGTAGTTTCTGATTCAAGGGAAACAAAGGCAATTAAAGATGTATTTGGAGAAAGGGCTTACCAGATACCTATAAGTTCAATTAAGTCAATGATAGGTCAGCCACTTGCAGCAACAGGAGCTATTCAGGTTATTGCTTCGGTTATTTCAATGAAGGAAGGGTGTATACCTCCAACGATAAATTACGAATATCCAGACCCGGAATGTGACCTGGACTATGTACCGAATAAGATTAGGAAACATAAAATAAATACTGTTCTTATAAATGCCTTCGGGTTAGGGGGTAACAATATTTCTTTAATTATAAAAAAATGGAACTGCGAAACACAGCATTGATTATCTTTATACTTTTATTTTTTCTTAGAATTTTTGAAGTATTTTATTTATCAAGAAAAAAACAAAAAGGTGAAATAAAAAATGATTGGATAACAATCTTGATTGTAATTTGTTATGGACTGGTTGTATCAGGCAGTATTTTAGAATTTTTAGTATTAAAAAGACAGTTAAATTTAATGGTAAGTTTAGTTAGTTTCTTTTTATTAACATTTAGATTTTTCATTAAAATCTGGGCTGTTAAAACTCTCGGTGAATTCTGGAGTGCTCGTATAGAAATAAGACCTCAACATAAATTAATAAAGGCAGGACCATATCAATATATGAGACATCCTGTATATTTATGTAATATAATAGAGATTTTAGTAACACCACTTGTTTTGAATGCATATTATACCACATTGACTTTTTCATTGCTGTGTATTCCAGTGATAATTACAAGAATGTATTTTGAAGAAAAGGCATTAATTGAAAAGTTTGGTTATGAATATAAAGAATATATAAATGAGTGTTATGCTTTAATTCCGATTAGAAAAAGATGAATATACTTCTAATACAACCACCATTGAATAAAAATCTTATAGGAGCAGGTTTAGTTTATTTAAGCGAACCGCTTGCTCTTGAATATGTTTCTTCCTGTGTTCTTGACTATAATGTAAAAATACTTGATATGAGAGTAGAAGAGGAGGAGTGGAGCATTTTACTGAGAAAAAATTTAGAATCTTTTCAACCAGATATTGTTGGAATAACCTGCCTTACGCCAGATGTTTTTAATGTTTATAAAATCTTACAGGAAGTAAAAAGATATGATAAAAATATACTTACTGTTGTCGGTGGCCATCATGTCACTATGATGCCAATGGATTTTGATAAGGATTTTGTTGATGTAATTGTGCTGGGCGAAGGACAATTTACTTTTAGAGAATTAGTAGAAACTTACAGAAATGGCAAAGATTTTTCAGAAATAAAAGGTATTGCTTTTAGAAAAAATGGAATAATTAATTTTACACCAGAAAGAGAATTAATAAATAATCTGGATGATTATCCATTTCCTGCAAGAGAACTTACTGCGAAATATAGAAATAAGTATTATCGCACTACATGGCGACCTGTTGCTTCACTTATGACCTCCAGAGGTTGTCCTTTTAGATGTAATTTCTGTTCTGTCTGGAAACATGAAAGAGGAAAATATAGATTAAGAAGTGCAGAAAATATAGTTCAGGAGTTAGAAACAATAAAAGAACCATATATCAGTATTTGTGATGACAATTTTTTACAGGATGTGAATAGGGCAGAGAAACTTTATTTTTTAATAAAAGAAAGAGGTATAAATAAAACATTTAAGTTAATTGCCAGATCTGATGTGATTGTAAAACATCCGGATATAATTGAGAAATGGAGAGAAATTGGAACTAAACTTGTTCTAATAGGAATTGAATCAATCAGAGATGAAGAACTGAATAAATTCAATAAACACAATACAGTTAAAAATAATGACGAAGCAATAAATATTTTACATAAAAATGGTATAGATGTTGTTGCACAATTTATAATAGACACTGAATATACAGAAAAGGACTTTGAAGAAATTGGTAACTATGTTGAAAAAATGAATCTTTCTCATCCAATATTTTCTGTTTTAACACCTTTACCAGGCACTGATTTATATTTTGAAAAATGCAACAAACTTTTGACAAGAAATTACGAACTTTTTGATTTTATTCACTGTGTTTTACCTACAAAATTACCACCTGAGAAATTCTATAAATGCCTTGCTGACTTGTACTTAAGGGCATATGTGCCAAAAGAGAAAACTGATAAAATTTCAAAAATATTAACAGACAATACGATTGAGAAACTTTACCTTTCTATTTGTAATGCCTACAAAAGTATTGAATATCCTTCCTTGTCTTGAATAAATGATATTAAAATGATATATTTATAATGTGGACAGAAATAAGAAAATTTTGCTGGTCCTTGTTTTTTTGCTTTTTGTTGTAGGTTTATATTTAGGTGTTTTATATAACTCTCACAGTATTTCCTGGTTAATACCCACAGTTTTTAACTTAATTCTTGCAATTCTTGTATATTACAATAACCCATCTAATATTATAAATAAAACATTTGCACTTTTTAGTATATCCATTGCCAGCTGGACATTTGATGTTTTTGGCCTATGTATTGCTCAGTCAGAAGTGTTTGCTAAGATATGGGCTTATATATTTTCTACAGGATTGCAGTTTGTTCCTTCTACTGGTTTTCATTTTTTATTGGCTTTTACTCGTAGGATAGACAGAAAGAAAATTAAATTAATTTATTTATCTTTTTTTATTTCCCTCATATTCTTTATTCTTAAATTGTTTGGCTTATTTACAAAGGAATACATAAAAGTTGGCTTGGTATATACACCGAAGCCTACACTTGTATATACTCTTTTTGTAGTAGATGTTTTATTTTGGATTCTATATGGTTTATTTTATGTTTATTTAACACTTAAAGATTCCAAATCTTATATTATTCGCAATCAGTTAAAATTTTTTCTTATAGGTTTATTACTTACTCTTGTATTTGGATTGATAAATTTTCTAACTTCTTTAGGTATAAAAGTTTATCCAATGGGTGGTATAGCAAGTGTAATATGTACAGGAATGGTAGCATATTCAATTGTTAAATACAGGGCTCTAGATATTCAGGTTTTTATAAGAAGAAGTATAATATATGGAACACTTACTTTTTCAATTATTATAATTTATTCCATGGTTGTTGGTTTTTTCTATGTGTTATTTGGTCAGAATTTTTTGTTAAAGCAACCATTTTTCATTAGTTCTTTTTTTGCTTTATTTCTTGCAGTAGTTTTTTTACCGCTTAGGAATAAAATACAAACAGTTGTTGATGAGATTTTTTTTAAGAAAAGATACAATTATCAGAAAATCATAAAAGAAATTAGTAATACATTGAGTTCTCTAGTTACTAAAGAATCCATTTTAGATTTTTTATTTGATGTAATTACAAAAACATTGTATATAGAAAAGAGTTGTCTTTTATTATTAGATAGAGATAGAGAATTATTTTCTGTTGAAAAATCAGAAGGAATTTCTGGAAAAATTCCAGAAGATATTTTTAGTTTGAAAAATAGTTTTATAGAATACTTTAGAGATAGACAGGGTTTAATATTTACTGAAGAACTCAAGGAAAAATTCTATAATGTGTATGAAGAATTAAACAATTTAGGTATTTCTATTATTTTACCTTTAAAAATTAAAAAAGACACAGTTGGTTTTTTTCTTTTAGGTAACAAATTATACGATGAAGAATTTTCGCTGGATGATTTTGAACTAATTATGACAATTTCAAATCATGCAATAATTGCAATAGAAAATATTAAACTTTATGAACAGACAAAAGAACTTGAAAAAGCTCTTTACCACGCAGATAAATTGGCAACCATAGGTACACTTGTGTCAAGTATATCACATGAAATAAAGACACCACTTGTTTCACTTAAGACATTTACACAACTTCTTGCAAGTAGAATTAACGACAGAGATTTCCAGAAAAAATTTATTGAAATAGTGCCCCAAGAAATAGAACATCTTCAGCAGATAGTGGATAATCTTTTGGCATTTGCTAAAACGCAAACTGCAAATTTTGAATGTATAGAAATTACAAAAATAGTCAATGAAATACTTTTGTTTTTACAATACGAAATAACTAAAAATAGAATAGAAGTAATTAAAAATTTTTCTGATAGAAATATATTTGTTTTAGGGGATGAACAACAATTAAGGCAAGTTTTTTTGAATGTTATAATGAACGCAATACAGGCAATGCCTTCGGGAGGTAGATTAACTATAGAGATAGAAACAGATAAAAACAATAATTCTCAAGTAGTAATAAAAATTTGTGATACAGGAATTGGAATTTCACCAGAAAATATTAAGAAAATCTTTTTGCCTTTTTTCACTACAAAACCCCAAGGGACAGGCCTTGGACTTTCCATCAGCAATAAAATTGTAAAAGAACACAATGGAACAATTGAATTTGAGAGTGAAATTGGTAAGGGGTCAATATTTTTGATAAAACTTCCTGTTTTTTATAGAAATGAATAGCTTTTTGTAGCACCTGCCTAAAAAAGTGTGCACCTCTGTTATATACCATATTTCTTTTTCTTAGGAAATATGTAAAAAACCAGAAATTTTTTGGACTTTCAAAGTTTGGCAACTTATTTGCATTACAATTCTAAGGAAATGCATAGAAATTTTATTATTATTGATGAGGAAAGCCATATCCATAAAAAAAGAGGACTCCCTTTTGATTTGTCTATTTTTGTAGAAGTTTCAGTTGAAAATATTCTGTTT
>Ga0207433_10016127_pt1 | contig 10540 bp, 6 predicted proteins | sample YelNatPaOPGAMG01_FD_187559 | JGI IMG/M metagenome (GOLD analysis project Ga0207433, IMG submission 187559) | Hot spring thermophilic microbial communities from Obsidian Pool, Yellowstone National Park, USA - OP-RAMG-01 (SPAdes) (version 3) | ecosystem: Environmental > Aquatic > Thermal springs >...
TTCGTCAATCAGTAGCGGTACGGACGGCCACATCGCCGCTGGAACCAATACAAAAGCCGCTCCAAGAACGATCATCGGAAATACAGGCGCCAGTGAAGTCAGTCCCAAAGCCAGATGGGCGGGGACTATGACTAAAGAACCGGCGACCATAAGGCTGGCGCGCCGCCCGACCCTATCGACAAGATTTCCTGCAAACGGGGCGAACAGCATTGAAACGGTGATAATAATCGATGTTACACCTTGCGCTGTGGTGAACATGTGGGTCAGGTTGTAAAAGACCCCTGCGATAAAACTCCTCCCCTCGCCCGAGGCTTGTGGAAGGCCCCACTTGTCGTGGAAGAAGTCGGTTGACAGAGCTGTAAAGGGGAAAATAGCCGAATAAAAGGTGACACAGAGCAAGACCACCAGCCAGTAGGCGAGTGGAAACTTCCTGATGTCCGTCACAACGATCCTGTCGCCCGTGGCGGGTTCCATGAGGCCGATAAGCGGCTGCGCCCAGCGGTCAAGGAAAGCATAGATCCAATTTGCAGCAAGGCTAAACGCGCATAGGCCAGCGGCGATCCACAGGGAGCTGCGAAAACCGAAACGCGTGGCGAGTAGGGCCATCGTGTTAAATGAAAACAGCGTGCCCAGTCGGCTCACGGTTAAGCAGACTCCGAAAGAAAGCGCAAGTTCCTTTCCAGTAAACCAGCGAGCAAGAATGGCGCTCTGAGCTACTATTAAGGATTCCGAGCCGATACCGAAAAGGATGCGGCCAACATACAATGTGGCCAGATCAGGAGCGGCAGCCACCACGGCGGCGCCTGCTGTAACGAGAAGAGAAAAGAGCATGCTTGCGCGACGTGTGCCGATACGATCGATAAGATAGCCTCCCAGCAGCACCGAGAAAAAGCCTGCGATGCTGTACATCGAGTACATCGCCCCAACGGAAGTCCTGTCCGCATGAAATGCCTGCATGAGAATGTTTTCGATAGCCCCAACGCTGTCATAAGCGAAGTAGCTCCCAAATACCATTAGGCTCGCCATGGTGAGCACAATGTAACGATAAAGCTTGCGCGAAGGATCAAACAAACTGGGGAAAAATTCCATGAACCGTGGACACCGGCCTCCATTATAAGATGGCTCGAGGCTTATAATTCGCCTATGGTTGCTGCCCTCGAGACACGGCCTTTTCAGGTGTTAGATCTGAGAGGAATCTCAGCGACAGCCTTGGGGCCTGTACTCGAACAGGAAATTCAAGACTGGCGAGAAAATTTTGATTGGGATTTCCGACATTTATCTGAGCTGATACGCAAATTAATGCGCATACAGGCGCTCAACGGTTATGCTCTTTTAGCGGATCAAGAGCCCTGCGGATATGCTTACTATTTGACGGATGAGCACAAGGGATTGATCGGGAACCTCTACTTACTGCCCGCGTGCCGGACTGTGGCTAACGAGAATCGGCTGTTGGGCGCTGTGCTCAACTCACTGAGATCCAACCCTTACATCCACCGCATCGAATCGCAATTGATGTTGCTTTCGAGGTGCCGCCGCGAGGCGCGGCCAGACGCGAAGTTTCTACGTACATGGGGAAGGCATTTCATGGAAATCCCTCTAGCCCAGATCTCTGGACTGGCGCCACGTGCCATGAGCGCGCCGGCCGTTTTCATGCCATGGGATGATCTGTGGCAAGAAGCAGCCGCGGTGCTAATTGTGGAAGCCTACTCCGGGCATGTAGACGCAGCCATTAACGACCAATATTGCTCGGTCGTAGGGTCTCGACGTTTTCTCACGAACATCGTGCATTACGCAGGTTGCGGTAACTTTTTCCAGCCAGCATCCTACATAGCTATCGAGCCCGTGAGTCGGCGCCTGTGTGGCATATCTTTGACCAGCATGCTGGCGGATGGCGTCGGCCATATCACGCAAATTTGCGTAGCACCGTCGTTGCAGGGAAAGGGCATTGGCTACGAGTTGTTGTACCGATCCCTGATCTCACTGGCACGGGCCGGATGTCGCAAGGTGAGTCTTACCGTTACGGCCGAGAACATCCCCGCCTTGAGGCTCTATGATCGCATCGGTTTTCGAACCCGGCACACATTTACAGCCATGGTATGGGAAGGATTCGGACACGGTATGAAGAGTGAAAAGGCCCTCTTAGGAAAATGACTCACCCAGGATATCCGGGCATTAGCGCTCACCGAAAAGTGGAAAGATGCGAAAGTGTCAGTCCGCTTCAGGGAAGCGGTTCGCCATCATAGCCTGTCAGTCTTCGAACCCAAATGTTGCGGTAGCGAACAGGCATGTCGTGGTCTTGCAGCATTAGTGGTTCTTCTGGCCCGTGTGGCGCATAAGTAGCGACGGCTCTGTGCACCATTCTCCCGATAATTGCCTGGTGGTTATGCACCACAACGCCATTGTGCAGAACTGTTACATAGGCCGGCTTGACCAATTTCCCGTTGCTGTCGAAACGGGGCGCCTCGAAAATAATGTCATAAGTCTGCCATTGGCCTGGGGGCAGACTGGCATTCACAAGGGGCGGATATTGGCCGTAAATGGCCCCAGCCTGGCCATCTGCGTATGTTGGATTATTCCAGGAGTCGAGGACCTGGATTTCGTACCGGCTCATGAGAATCACGCCGCTGTTGCCACGCAATTGGCTTGAACCCGTCACTTTGGCTGGCGTAGCCCATTCGATGTGGTACTGTCCGTCTCCGAATTTCTCCTTGCTGATAAGGTCACCTGATCCACCGACGACCTCGATGTAACCGTTTTCTACCTTCCAACGAGGGGGAAGAATTTTGCCACGGTCTTTTCCTCTGCCCACGGTAACCCAGTGGGAGAGGTCTTTCCCGTCGAAAAGCACAATGGCGTCGGAAGGCGGGTGTCCGGGTTTCTCTGGGGTGCTGGGTGTACCAGGCGTCACGACGGGAGGACGGGGACGGCGCGAGTCGTGTACGCGCCACTTTTGTCCAGGCAGAAAGGGTGTGTCATCGTATCCAAGTTCCCCTGGCGGGGGCGTTTTCCTTTGTGTCTGCGCTTCGCATAGGGGAATGGAAAGCCAAAAAAGCACAGTCAAAGCACATGCGATGTGCTGGCGCAAGCAGTGAATGCTCATTTCGTATTTCCCTTTCAAATATGCCAGATTAGCAGAGGCAAGCGGCAAACAAAAAGGGGGGAAGCTCGCTATTATGCCATCAACCGCTCAGGCAGAAGACTCTAAGCCGCTGGGGCCGCAAAAGAAACGACGCACACTGAGTGATATACAATGACAAAAAGAGACGGCTTTTACCGGCCGAACCGAAGAAACGGAAAACGATCCGTCTGTCGCTGCAAAATTAAGGAGAAATGGAGTTGGTGGAAGAAAAGACTTACAAAGCTGTCTATGTGGGCAGTGGCACATTCCAGATCAGTAAACCCAAGCGCAACCCGCGGAAGGCGCGGCAGGCCAAAGTAAAAAACCCGCGGCGCGGCATGAGGAAATAGAGGGAATCCGGCGTTCTCGCGGTGCGCTCCATCAAAGGGAGCGGGCGGGGGTATCCGGGAAGCAGGCGAAAAGGTCTCGTTAGCAGGTGATCGGTGGCTGGACCGAACTCCCTCTTCCGCTTTCTACAATACGCCTATAGAACCGAAAAACACGGCGGACCGTCCCGGGCTCTATTGAAACAAAAGGAAAAATAATTCTGCTGCGGAAGTGATTAGAAAATAAAACTTACTCCGCCTCGGACGCTGCGTGGGGTATGCATGAACACCAAGCGCCTGCCGTTCGGCAAGGTGACAGGTACGTAGCCCTCGCGAAGTATATTCCGAAGCTCGATGGTAGCCTCAAGCTTGCCGGGCAAGCCTGCCATTGCGGGTAAGGACTGGCGAACGTAAACGTTCAGGCCGGTGTCTGGGCGAATCGCTTGTGTCAAGTAGTAATGCCCAGCGTTGAGGGTTTGTCTGTCCGACCAAAGGTAACCTGTGGTCACATTCGTGCCCGTCTGGTGCAATGAACCGGAAAACTTGGCTGCTGCCCAGTAACGGCGTTCCTCATGCAAGGCGCCACGAACGGAATCTGCACTCGCTGTGTGGAGTGTTGCACTATCGGCCACTAGCGCGCCCGCACTGCCTGCAGCTACACTCAGCTCCAAAGACGGGCTTAATGATTGCGTGACCGATCCCATATATCCCAAGCTGACATATCGGCCGAGATTGAACACGGAGCTGTCGGAGAACAGATCGGGTAACACATCTGTCTCCGGATACCCCGGTGGCGCAACCATGGTGATTGCCGCATTTGTAATAGATTCACGGTAAGCAGCTAAACCATATGTGCGGGAGCCGAAAGTCCGCCGGTATCCAATTTCGTAATTTTCCGTACGTTGAACTCTGGCGCGCCCGCGGAGAAGGGATACTCGGGGGAAGGTAGCTACAGTGGCTAAGTCCTGTTGCAGAGTAGCTCCGGGCGCCTGTTGGGCGGCCAGCAGAGCTATTGGGGGTAGTCCCGAACTATAACCAAGTTCGAATTGCCCGGTTTCCTCTCGCCCGTAGGAGAGTCGCGCAAACGGACTGAAATAATTCACCCGCTCAAGAAAAGAAACCGTCTCGAGAGAAAAGCCGTAAGCCAGCTTTAAGTCATCTGCCAGCCTCTGTTCGTTGGCCAAACTGATCGAAAAAGTTCGTAAAGCCGGCGAGCCCCCTTGCTGGTCTGTGATGAATGCCAATCCAGCGCGGGCGGGAAGGGAAAGCTGTCTCATGGTCAGCTTAACTTCTGGGTTGGACCCGTCTGGTAGCTCATGGCTATACCGGGTGCTGAAACCGGCTGCAGGCACGCCTGATACCCCCGCATAACCCACATTTCCGGTTACTTGAAACTGATTGGTCCCAAAAATTGACGTGGCCAGTGCGAACGCCGTACCAAGATCCGCCTGGCTGCCCCACGTTGAAGCTCCGGTTTGTTCGCCTGCGGAAACCTTCACCATCCCGTGGGTTCCAGAAAAGACGGAGGAAAGCTTGTTTGTGCTCTCAGGTGTGGATAGATTGACACCTTGCGTAAACCGAAGGACCGGACGCGTAGCAACCGAGCTCCGCAGAGCCCATTTCCAATCCTCACTCATAACCGCCTGGGAGCCCGTAGCAGAATACATTAGCTCAATGGAGCTCAGTACCCCGGCCAGATTGATACTCAAAAGGCTCCTCATGCCGGGTTCGACAAGCACGTTCTTTTTCAGCGTTGGTAAAAAGCTGCTGAGGACAACACGGACCGAATACAAGTCGGGGCGAAGGGCGTCGAAGAGGAATGTCCCCATGTCGTCCGTTAGCGTCCGGGAAACTAAGCGCTCGTTCTGGTTGTATAAGAGAACGACGGCGCCAACCTGAGGCACTCCGAGCGAGTTTGTCACCCACCCGCACAAACTTCCAGAAAGTTTTTCGCTGCGAGGTTGCGCGGCCAGCGCCGAGGACAATACTACGCCCAAGCTTGCCGCTAAAATCGTCCTTGGGCTGATGCCCTTCATTCGAGAAACGATCCTCTCTCGAAGCCCGAACCAGGGAACCTTATTAGGATACCCTAAAATCGGCCGAGGTGGTCAGTGTCTGATTCTTGTTCCTATCTACTACTTTCATCCTGAGAGTGTATTTGCCCGGCGCCAAGCTCCGCAAAGGAAGCAACTTTTCAATTGTGACCTGGTTTGCGGAGGCACCTTCAATATTGGCTACTTCTTCCGAGAAGTCAAAAATCTTTTCGTTGGTTCCATTGCGAACGACTTCGTACTCGATGACACCGTTCGGTTTGTTCGTTTTCTCGTCCGGTTTGAAATTGTATAGCTGGATATAAACGCCCATCTTCTCCTGCTGGCGGAACGTATCATCCACCCTGGGTCGCACCTTGGAGGTGCCAATCACAAACTGCCCGGTTCCAATGCTGCGTGTTGGAACTTTTTCTAATACGTCCGCCAGGATTAAGGAACTGGAGGCCAGGTTTTCGTCGTCATAATGCGGAACGTGAAGTGCCACTTCATAGTTGTTCATGTTACCGCCCACAACGTCTTTGGCGACCAGATTCAGACGGTATGTCCCCGGAGCCAGAGGTATCGATTTCCCATATACCGCTTGGCCTTTGATAGCCTCTTCCAATAGTGAAGGGGGAACAGGAGTAGAAACCACATCCTCGAAGACGGTTACCGGACGCCGACTTAAGGAAGTAATACGTCCGTAGATGTTCACAGTTGACTTTTGGACGCCGTCTTCCAACTTGAACTGAAGATCCTTCTGATTGAACAACGCAGTAATGTTGGTGAGTATAGTGGAGTTGGTCAAACGCACGTAGTCGATGCGTACCTGCATAGGGAGGATGTTATAGGTAATCTTCGAAGACACCACCGCCTCTAGGTCCTTGAACTTGATAACCGGCGGGCGTTGTAACTTTGCGTACTGTTCCAGGCGGTTGAACTGCTCGAGCTTATATGGAAGGGGCTGGTCTCCCACGCCTAAGGCAGTGCCGTCAGTCCGGGAGAATCGATCCGCCTTGGATGCCAAGCCCATCTGCTCCAAGTCCGTCAAGCCTGCCCCCGGAACATACAGCAGCGCATCTTTTTCAGACGGATCCATCGTCATCCGGTATTCGCCCGTCATGGTTTTGTCGACGAACTCAATTTCTATGTCGGAACCTATGCCCTCAATGTACCGATAACGCCACTTCTCGAATGGGTAGGTGGAAGTTTGCCCCCCGCCTTCCTCAAAGGGACGCTGATAACTGCCTCCAGATGGATGCGATTCTATCTCATCCGGCGGACCGTACATAATGTAAATTTTCCCGCGGTCGGTCTTCCATCCCGGAATTCCCGAAGCAAATCGCTCGTTGGCATAAGCGATGCGCCGGTAATGCTCTTCTTTGAACTCGTTTTCCACTGTGTCCGGTGTAGGATCTCTCCGGAGCCAGAACTGCTCAATAAATTGCTCTCGCTCTTCATCTGTGGTCAAAGCTTTAAATGCTGCCCGCTCCTCGTCGGTGATGATGTAGGCTACGTCCTCGTTGAGCCACTTGCGGTATGGTGTTTCCAGTTCTTTGCGCAGCTTTTCATCGCGTTTTCTTTTCTCTTTCTCACTGAGGGGCTTTGCAATCGTCTCCCGCTGCGCCACCTCGGACTTTTTGTTATTTTTGTCAGCGCTGTTTCCGGCAGGGGCCAAGGTAGTAATGAGAGCAAACGCGAAACATAAGGCTGCGCCTTTGCTTCCCGTCATACGCTTTACCGCGCCCAGTTGCATGATTACATTCCTCTTTCGATGCTAATTCAATTCTATGGCTGCGGGTATAGAGCGTCAAGCGTTGGGAAAGGCGCCCGCTAAACCGAAAAGCGACTCCGACTCGCGCCGCGGATGCGCACATAAGCAATATGTGCAATGCTAACACCGCCGCCTATGCTTCCGTGTAGAAAAATTCTTCAAAAAACCACAGTGTCGCCTTAGTTTTTCATGGCCAGCCGTTGTAAACATAGTGTATTCTGTGAATTAAGCTCGCTGGTCATGATGCAAAGGGCCGCTGTCGAGCTGGCAGCGAATTTGCAATAAGCGCTGGAGAAAGTTTACAGAGGGATACGTGTCGGAAAGGCCACAGCAGTTGATCGGCTTGGTCCGGGAGCTCAAAATTGAGTTCGCGAGCGCCTTGCTGCTCATCCTGACCGTGGCAGCAGTGATCTCGGCAGCAATCAATTTCGAGCAGCAAGGTAAGTTTCACTTGGCGGACGATGGGGTGACCTGGGTGGCCCGTCCACAAGGAGTTCAGGCGCTCTACATTGTTCCGGGAAGCCCTGCCGACCGAGCTGGGATCAAAGCCGGCGACGTTGTCCTGGCGATTAACCGCGTTCCGGTTGATAAACCCGCTGATGTCCCCCAGCTGCTGGCTGGCATCAAGGCTTATTACAAGGCCGACTACTCTTTGCGGCGTCGCGGAGTAGAGTTCAAGACCACGCTGGTGGTAGGCGAAGTCACCGCAGATTCTGCGCTCTATTACCAGTATGCCGTCGGACTGGCCTACCTCGCCATTGGCCTGTTTGTCTTCTTCCGCCGCGGTAGAGCACACAAGGCCAGACATTTCTACGTGCTGTGTTTAGCCTCGTTTGTACTTTCCACGTTTCATTACACAGGCAAACTCAACAATTTCGACAAGGTCATGTACTGGGGGAATGTTGCCGCAGGACTCTTCGCCCCAGCAATTTTTCTGCATTTCTGCCTGGCATTCCAGGAAGGCGAGCGATGGCTGCGTGGGGCCTTCAGGACTGTATTGGTGTATCTGCCAGCCAGCCTGTTGATGGCCGTATACCTTGCGGCCGGCTCTGGCACGCTGCGGCTTTCGATTCCTTCCGGAGAACTCCGCTGGCTTTTGGACAGAGCATGGATGGGGCTTTTGGGGATGACTTACTTGGCGGGTGCGGCTGCCCTCAGCTACCAATACCGGCGCACGGAGGATCCTGTCGTCCGCCGGCAGATACAGTGGTTGAGAAACGGTGCTGTACTGGGCGCGCTTCCGTTTGTGGTCTTCTATGTAATCCCGTACGTGTTGGGTGCAGTACCGGGGGAGTACATGCGCATGGCGGTCTTGACGCTCATTGCGATCCCCGTGACTTGGGCTTACGCTGTGCTCCGTTACAGGCTGATGGATGTAGACGTAATTTTCCAGCAGGGTTATGCATACACGCTGGCGACGCTCGCAGTGCTAGGGCTGTTTTTTACGGTTTTGTTTTCCGTTGGCAATTTCGACGAACTCAGTCCCAGGGCTGCCGTGTTCTTGATTGTGGTTGCGGCTTTTGTCTTCCAGCCCATCCGGTCGTGGATTCAAGAACAGCTGGACAGATACTATTTTTATAAAGACCGTTATGATTATCGCCGGACCCTGGTCGAGTTTGCGCGAGAGTTGAGCTCGGAGACCGAGCTGCAAAGTATGCTTGCCTCTGTGGCCGACCGCTTGATACATACCTTGTCTGTCCGGCGTGTTGCGTTTTTCCTGGCAGACGAGGCAGCCGGCAGTTTTCGCCTGGAAATGGAGGTAGGTGCTCCTGATACCGGCGAACTCCAACAAAGCTCGCGAGAAAAGTTGGATCTCAGCTTTTTGCAATGCAGACCTTCGGCATCATACTTGTTTTTTGAGCGCCCCCGCTACCCTTTGGATGTCATTTCCCGGCAATGGCCGGCCTCGGTTCGCAAGACGATCGCCTGCCTGGACCTTACATATTATGTGCCTTGTTCGGCCCGAGGGCGCACCATTGCCTACCTGGGCGTCAGCCGGACCGACAAAGGAGATTTTTTGTCGAGCGATGATGTTGAACTGCTGGTGACGATTTCCGGCTATGTAGGCATAGCAATCGACAATAGCCGACTGTACCACTCCTTGCAGCGCAAGGTTGAAGAAAATGAGCGGCTGCGGGAATTCAACGAAAACATTGTCGAGTCCATCAATGTCGGCATCCTTGCTGCCGATTTGGAGGACAGAGTAGAAAGCTGGAACAGCCGCATGGAAGAACTCACTGGCATACCTCGCGCTCTGGCGTTAGGGAAGCGGCTCCAGACTTTATTCCCTCCGGAATTAGTAGAGCGCTTTGAAAGAGTCCGGATGGAAAATGGCATCCACCACATCTACAAATTCGTTTTGCGGCCCGATCTGATCGCTCAAACTGCCGCAGAAATGTCATCCAGGGTGAACGGCCGCGCGGAGGGACAGAAAATTTACGCCGCGACAGTTACCGCCGGAGGGACGGACCGCGAGGTCATTCTCAATCTGGCCATCGCCCCTCTGGTCTCGCGCGACGGAGGTCGAATTGGCCGGTTGATCATTTTTGATGACGTGACGGACCGGGCCGAGTTGGAAAAGCGGCTGGTGCAAGCTGACAAGCTAAGTTCCATTGGCTTGCTTGCGGCTGGTGTTGCTCACGAGGTCAACACACCCCTGGCAGTTATTTCCACATACGCCCAGATGCTGGCCAAACAAATCAGCGGCGATGAACAGAAATCGGTCCTGCTCGAGAAGATTGCCAAGCAGACCTTCCGGGCAAGTCAGATCGTGAACTCGCTTTTAAACTTCTCGCGCACTTCTCCCCTGGAGTTTGACCGGATAGACTTGAAAAAGGTCATCGTGGAAACCCTGACACTGGTGCAACATCAGTTCGAAAAAGCGGGCGTAACCATAAGTGCCGAGTTGGCTGATGATCTTCCGTTGATTCAAGGGGATCCCGGCAGGCTGCAACAAGTGTTTTTGAATTTGTACCTGAACGCGCGTGATGCGATGGAGGGTGGAGGAGTTTTGACGGTGCGTGCACATTCTACTGAGGGCGGTGTTGCCGTGGAAGTTTGTGATACAGGGAAGGGAATAGCCCCCGAGCACTTGCATCGTATTTATGACCCGTTTTTCACCACCAAACCAGCCAAGAAAGGCACCGGACTGGGATTGTCGGTCACTTACGGTATTGTGCGGGAACACGGCGGGTCAATTGAAGTAGACAGCCGCCCGGGGCGGGGTACAAAATTCCGCCTTGAGTTCCCGGCTGTCAGAAAGACCGTGCATGCCTGAGCGTAGTGTTACAGC
>Ga0207433_10016135_pt1 | contig 10538 bp, 7 predicted proteins | sample YelNatPaOPGAMG01_FD_187559 | JGI IMG/M metagenome (GOLD analysis project Ga0207433, IMG submission 187559) | Hot spring thermophilic microbial communities from Obsidian Pool, Yellowstone National Park, USA - OP-RAMG-01 (SPAdes) (version 3) | ecosystem: Environmental > Aquatic > Thermal springs >...
AGACAGCGACTCCAACAATAACAGAGACAATAACACAAACATATTCATCAACACCAACAATAACAAGGACAATGACAATAACAAGGACGCCAACAGCGACAAAGACAATGACGAGGACAAGGACAGCGACAAGGACAATGACACCGACAGCAACACGGACAGCAACGCCACTGCCTGTAAAGATAGTGCTTGAGTTCAAATCAGGAGATACATATAGATACAGCGCATCACCACATCCACAATTTAGGATAAAAAACAAAGGGGTAGGTAAAATAGATGTAAGTAAGTTAGAGATAAGATACTGGTATAAATACGAGGGAAGCGGACAGGTAGAAGAGAGTTATGTTGACTGGGCAGGAATAAATGGAAATCCAATAACAGAAAAAGTAAGTATAAGCATAGTAAGAGGAAGTTTTAGTGGACAGGACAGGTATGAAAGTGTAAAATTTAAGGCAGGAGCAGGAGATCTTGGAAATGGGACAAATGATTATTTAGAAGTAAATACGAGATTTAACAAGATAGATTGGAGTAGATATGACCAGAGTAATGATTGGAGTTTTGTAGGAAATACAAGTTTTACGGAGTGGGAAAAAGTGACAGTGTATTATGAAGGAGTAAAAGTATGGGGTAAAGAGCCAGGGGAATTAGGATATACGATAGTAGAAAATAGAGAAACAGAAGCAGAGGGAATAAGTGAGGCAAACACATACATATATCCAAATCCAGCGAGAAAACAAGCAGTGATAAGATATGAGATAAATAAGGCAGAGGACATAGAGATAAAGATATATGATGTAAGAGGTAGGAAGATATGGGGAAAGGAGAGAAAAGGCGAAGAAGTAAGGATAGGAGTAAATTATGAGAAATGGGGATTAGAGGATGAAGGAGGCAGAGAGGTGAGTAATGGGGTGTATATAGTAAAGGTAAAGAGCGGAGAAAAAGAAATAACAAAGAAGATAGCAGTAGTAAGATAATGAAAAAAAGTTATATTATAATAATATATTTGATAATAGCAACACAAATATATAGTGGAGATATATGGATAGATATGTATGGGACGTCGTCAACAAGTGGAACATGGAATAGCGGTATAAGGAGTGATAGAGAGACAAATATAAAACCACCATTTGTAGTAAACTGGATGAAGCAAGGATGGAGGGGAGAAGGGGTAAATGTAATTTCACCAGGATCTTGGAGTATAGTATATAATGGATATGTATATTTAGGAGAAGGAAATTGTGATCAGAGTGATCCAAGTAAATGGGAAGAGCCAGGTTGGGTGTGGGCATGGGACATAGCAACAGGAGTAACAAAGACAGGATATCCATTAGGACCATTGGATAGTGGAATAATGGGGTTAGGTAGCAATATAGTAATAGGGGAAAATAAGTTATATGCATTAACAGTGCATAAATTATGGGGATGGGATATAAGTGGACCAGTGCCAGTAACATTAACAGGATTTCCGGTAGAAATAACAGAGACAGTAGGAAATGATATATATGAATTTGTATTTACGGGTTGTGGTATAACATTTTACAGAGGAAAAATATATTTTGCTACAGACTCCTGGTCATCATTAAAAGCATTATATTTATATTGTAAGAATGGTATAGATGGGACAGAGGTATGGCGAAGGAGGTTAAATACAGGAGAATTAGGAGGAGGAATAGGGGGAGTAGGAGCAACAGCATGGGAAGGAAGGATATATGTGTCAGGATTTGATACAAGAAAGATATATTGTTTTGATGCAGAGACAGGAGCAGATTGTAGTGGATATCCGATACAATTAGAAGCAGTATGGATTAGGGCGATGCCAATAATAGAAGAGGGGAAGATGTATATAGGGACGCAGAGTGGCTATTTTTACAGGATAGATGCAGCAAGTGGGATAATAGAATGGGTGTTTGAGACGCCGTATTATATAAAAGAAAGAGAGGAGATAGTAAGCACAGCAAGTATATGGGGAGATAAAGTATATTTTGGGGTGCATAATGCAAAGTTATATGGGTTATATAAAGAGACAGGGACATTAGTGCCAGGATTTCCAGTTGATGGGGTAGTATTAGACGGACCAATAAGCACAGCAAATGGGGTGGTATATACAAATGTAGAATATAAGACATTTGCAATAGATGCAGAAACAGGAGAGATATTATGGCAGAGTGAAATGCCACCATATCATTCAGGCGGACAGGTAGGAGATTATAATTTCCCTGCAGTAACAATAGGAAATGGATATATAGTATCAACGTATGGTGCGATGAATTGCATAGTGGTATATAAGCCAGTAAGTCCGACAGCAACGAGGACGTATACAGTAACAATGACAATAACACCGACAGAGACAATAACAGAGACACATACAAATACACCGACACAAACAAGGACATACACAAACACACCGAGTGCAACAATAACAAATACAGCAAGCATAACAGCAACATGGACAAAAACATGGACAGCAACAATGACGCCGACAGCAACAGCAAGTCCGACGCCAAGCGCAACAGCAAGCGAGACGCCAGGAGAGTTTTATTTGAAGTTAATAGGAAACAGCCCAAACCCAGGTAATGAATATACAGATATAATATATGAGATAGGCAGAGAAGCAGAGATAGAGGTAAGGATATATACGATAAGTGGGGAGAGGGTAAGGGAGATAAGAGGGAGAGGAGAAAAAGGGAGAAATAGCATAATGTGGGATACGAGGAATAAGAGAGGGAGAGGAGTAGCAACAGGTGTGTATATTTACAGCATAGAAGCAGTGGATAAAATGGGAGGGAAGAGGTATAAGGAATGGGGGAAGATAGCGGTAATAAAATAAAAATGCAAAATGTGAAATGTAAGATTTAAGATTTATGATTTACAATTTAAAAACCAATTAAAAACCAAAAGCAAAAAATAAAAAACAACAAATCTACATTGATAATTAAAATTTCCTCTACCCTTCGGGGAAAGGATAAAGGAGAGGGGGGAGATAAATACCTTGTCGATTGCAGATTGCCGATTGCAGATTGAAAAAACAAAAAACTGGATTCCTGCTTGTGCAGGAATGACAAGAGAACAAGAGAGCGAGATTAGAGCAAGAGAGCGAGAAATGAGATTATTGGTAGGGGCGACCCTGTGTGGTCGCCCGTTCTTTTAAAGCGGGCCTATGTGCCCACCTTTAAAAGCCAGGCAAAGAGTTTGCAGTCGTAGGTGGACGAGGCTTACACAGCAACCTTTGAATAAGAAGATATGTCTATTATTTATAAGTATAATGAAGCAGGTATACCGCTTTATTTTTCGTAAAAAACGGTTGAGGAAAAGTCGGACAAAGAGTTTGCAGTCAAAGGTAGACGTGGCTTATGCAACAACCCTTGGATAGGATTAAGAAGGACGTTAAAATTGGGAGTAAATAAACTAAACAACGCCACAAACCACCCGTAATTTTCCTCAAAAATCAGGATATACCTGCTTCTTATTATATAGATAAAGATATGGGTAATGGACAGCTTTGTGAAAGGGGGAAAAGAAGATAAGTGATTGCCCCTCTTTCAAAGTGCCGTGATAAACGAAGTTAATTTTACGGTAGTAAAGATGGGTCAGGGGAAATTTAAAACCGAAAATCGTAAACCGAAAATTGAAAAATTTAATTTTGCGTTGGTGTAATTACCTTGCCCATAAATAATATTGCGCCGGTTGAATTTTCGCATATCATAAAAATAAATGGATGGTCAACAATAAATGGTGTTGCTGGTGGTGGAACGCTGTTAACACCTATAACTATACCTGTTGCTGCAGCTGCTTCTGTTCCTTCTTCGTCAACTGCAACAAATGCTTTATGCACGACAGTAGTAATATACAATCCTTTAAATCCTGTCATACCTGAAAAATCAGCTAGATAATCATTAAAAGCAGATGGCATACCCATATTTGATAGTGTGTTGTTTAGTGTGTATTTTGTCTCAATTCTGAATTTTGGAAGGGCTAAATCAATATAAACAATTGGGTTGTTTTGTGTTTTTCTTGCAGATAACCACGAGTTTAAATTTTCAATTGTCATTATACTTTCAAGTTCGGCCATTTTATCAATGTCAGGAAGGAATATAAACATAGAAACTTCATCATTTATATATGGCAGTTCAAGAACTTTTGCTTTGTCATAAAAATTCTCAATTTGCCTGTAGAATTTCTGGTGCATCATTTGGACTTTCATTGTATTTCCGGTTGAAATAGTAAAATCCTGTTCAAAAGTTTCTTCTTTTTTAAATTTGTATTTCCATGTTGCTTTAAAATAAATAGCATTGGTAAGGACAAGTCGTGTATAATTGTTTATTGTGCCAGAAGGAAATAAATTAGTGATTTTTCCACAGGTTAAATCTTCAACGTGCTGGTTTATTATCTGTCTTGCGCCTTCAGGATCGCTTATAAAGTCAAGGTTTGCAAGTTCTGCGAGATAATAATTCGTAACTATGTCCAAATAATCTGCAAGAAAAGTAAAATCTTTTTGCAACCACAGATTATTTGCAGTATATAATTTGTAATCCTTGTCAGTGGCATTAATTGTTCTTATTAAATTTAAGAAAGCATTCCATCTGGTATTATTATCCTGCTGAAGATGCAAAACACAACTCATTTCATTCCATGTGATATTTTTACTTCCTTCTGCTACCATAGAAAGCGCAGAAAATATGCTGAAAGGAGAAAAGAAAATATTATTACTTTCGCCTTTTCTTATTTCCTGATATAAATCCATGGCAAAATAATTGTTTCCTGTTGATGGTGGATATGGTGTGTAATTTAAGTTTTTTAATGAATTTTCGTTTTCTGGTATTACAGGTGATTTGTGAGAATTGCAGGCAATTATAAATGAAAATAAAAAGATACAAAATACATAAAAAAACAACTTTCTTTCTCTCATAATATAAATCTCCTGTGGTATTTATATTATTAGACAGATTACCTGTAAAAAAGTTCCGTTTTTTTATGTTTGTGATATACATAAAAATTAATTTAATAAAGACAAAAATTTTTCTATTTCATTTCTAACCTGTTTTTTTGTTGAATTATAATTTATTATTACGTGTTTTGTATGCTTCCAATCTCTTAAATTAAATTCCTTTACTTTGATTATTTTTGATGATACGTTTTGTTTTATGTAATCAAGATTTGCAAATGGCACTGTCTCATCTTCTTTTGCCTGCATTAAAAGAATAGGCGCTTTTACTGATTTTAAATTTTTTGTTGTTTCATACATACCCATTTTTAAACTGTGGACCTGCACAGGAAAGTCAAATGGGTCATAATCAGGCGGCACATCATTTATTGCACCATCTTTATCTCCTGTATTTGGTTTGTTTTTTAATTCTTTTATAAACCAGGAAATATACCTGTCAAAGTAAAGCCGAAAATCATATATGATGCCCTTCGCTAAATTATTTAGAAATACAGGTGCAGATATACAAATAATACCATCTGGTGCCAAATTTTTATCGCAACAAAATTCTTCGGCGAGTTTTAAAGTAATTGTTCCGCCCATTGATAAACCGCATATAAAAACTTTTTTATACTTTTTTCTTGCTTCAAAATAAACATCTTTTGCAGATTTATACCACTGTGAAAAATATGTTTTTTTAAAATCTTCTTTGTTTGTTCCATGACCGGGATAAAGCGGGACAATAACATTATAATTTTTTGAGAAATAGTAAGATAATTCTTTAAATTGTAAAGGAGTTGCTTTAAAACCATGTAAAAAAATTATAGCAGAATCTGCCTTTTTATTTTCAATTATTATTGGTTTATAATCTTTATTTATTTTTGAATAGTCAGGAAAGGTATATTCATAAGGCGTATAATACATAAAAGGGGTCTCATTTACTACATAAGTAATAATTCCAGATAAAACAACAGTTATTAAAAAGACTAATATTTTTCTTTTTTGCATTTTCTGCTCCTTTTTATAAAAATATATTAATAAAACACAACATATTTATCAAACTTTTTTGTTCTTATTGAGTATATATGATGTCTAAATTATTTCAAATAATTTTTTATGAATAATTATTGACAAGCAAGGATTTAGTGTTATAATTTATTAAAATATTAATAGATAAAGGAGGCATATTTTAATGAAGAGATTATCTGTAATATTTATAGCTTTTTTGTTTTTAGCAGGTGTTTTATTTACTTCTGGTTGTGGAGCAAAGAGTCAGAAGATAAGCAGTGCTGCTGACGAAGAATCACAAGTAATGGAAGAAGCCAAGACAGCTAAAAAAGAGACACTACCTACAACTTATATAGTAGAAGAAGGAGATACATTATGGTCTATTGCTGCAAAGCCCGAAATATACGGTAATAAATATCAATGGCCATTAATTTATGATGCAAATAGAGACATATTAGATAGTTATAATTCAAAATTACAAGAAGGACAAAAATTAATAATACCGCGTAATGTAAGTGCAGTCGAAATAGAGGCAGCAAAAGAAAGAGCAAAAGAACTCGGAATACCTGACACTGGTGAAAAAATACAGGTTGCATCTTCAAGGAAAAAAACATCATATGAGGATGAGCAGAATAAAAAAATAGTAGGGATTTCAGAAAAAAAACAAAAAGAGCAACCACAATATAATGAGGAAGAAACCGGGACAGAAGAGGAACCAACACCAATTCCCGAACCAACAAAACCAAAGAAAAAAGGAAATATGAACATAATTCCATTATTATTGATAGTCCTCGGTGTTGTTCTTTTGATAATATTCTTTGTGTTTTCACGGCAGAAAAAGGAAGAGGAAGAAGAGGAAGATAAAGAAGGTGGAACCAAGACAAATATTCTTGAGTAATACCGAGATTTAGAAAATGGGTGCAACATAATAATGTTGCACCCATTTTTTTTAGGGGTTTAAATGAAAAAAATAAATGAAATGATATTAAAAAAAATACTTATTCCTGTGGCTGTTTTTATTTTAAAAATAATAGCTATGACTTATAAAATTAAAGAAATCAATGCGTTTAAGAAAACGCCTTTTCAGGGTAAAGACAAAAATTATATTTATGGTTTTTTTCATTCTCAGTTACTTGCACATATTTATTTTTACAGAAATACAAAAATGGTTTCTCTGGCTTCTCTCCATAAAGATGGAGAAATAGCGGCAATTGTTGCTCAAAGATTCGGAATTACGATTGTAAGGGGATCATCAACACGCGGTGGTGCAAATGCTTTATTGGGATTAAGGAAACATATAAATGATGGTTATGATGCAGCTTTGACTGTGGATGGACCGCGTGGACCTGCTGGTACTGTAAATAATGGTATAATATATCTTGCCAAACTTACAGGAAAGGAAATTATTCCGTGTTGTTTTGCATGTGATAAAAAAATAAGATTAAGGTCCTGGGATAGATTTTTAATACCACTGCCATTTTCAAAAGGCGTATTTAATTTTGGAGAACCAATAAAAATTCCGGAAGATTTAAAGGACGAAGAAATAAATATTTATAAAGAAAAAATCCAGAAGGAACTTATAAGAATAAATACCGAAGCAGAGGAGAAAATAAATAATTAACTATGGATGAATATATTGAGTTAAAAAAGGATGATATAAAAAGTATCATAGACGGATTTGATGACGAAAGAAAAAAAATAATTTTAAATTCTCTGGAACTTGCAAGCAGAGCGCATTCAGGACAGAAAAGGATGTCAGGGGAGCCATATATTTCACACAGTATAGAAGTTGCAAAAATTTTAAAAGAAATGAAAATGGATGCTCAAACAATATCTGCGGGATTACTGCATGATGTCCTTGAAGATACACAATTCAAAGTTGATGATATAAAAAAAATATCCGGAGAAAATGTTGCATTTTTAGTTGAAGGTGTAAGTAATGTAACAGCCAAAGTATTTAAAAAGAGTGGCAAGATTTTTGGCGAATCATTAAAAAAGATGTTTCTTGCTATGGCGAATGATATAAGAGTTGTTATTATAAAACTTGCAGATAGATTACATAATATGAGAACAATTAAATATTTACCGGCTGAAAAACAAAAAATAATTGCTCAGGAAACTATAGATATATATGCCCCACTTGCGCATCGTCTTGGGATGGAGAGAATAAAATCAGAACTGGAAGATATATCTTTTAGTGTTTTATATCCTGAACAGTACAGGTTTATTGCTGATTATATAAATGAAAAAAAGGGTGAAAGACAACAGAAAATTTTGGACTTAAAAGATAAAATACATAAAGAATTATTAAAAAATAACATAGAGGCGGAAATCACAGGCAGACCTAAGCATTTTTATTCAATTTATTTAAAAATGATAAAAGAAAATAAACAAATAGAAGATATATATGATTTAATTGCTTTAAGAATAATAACTCAAAACATAAAAGATTGTTATGCAGCCCTTGGCATAATTCATAATATGTGGAAACCGATACCAAACAGGATAAAAGATTATATAGCCATGCCAAAATCAAATATGTATCAATCGCTTCACACCACAATAATTGATAATGATGGCAGACCAGTTGAAATTCAGATAAGAACAAAAAAAATGGATGATATCGCAGAAGAAGGTATTGCGGCGCATTGGAATTATAAAGAAGAAAAACCTTTTGATAAAAAGACAGATAGTACTTTTATCTGGTTGCGGCAGTTGCTTGAGTGGCAGTCAAATTTAAAGGAGAATGAACAATTTTTAAAAGAATTGAAAATAGACCTTTTTCAGGAAGCGGTTTTTGTTTTTACCCCAAAAGGCGAGGTAAAAGAACTGGTCAAGGGTTCTACTGTTCTTGATTTTGCCTACAGCGTTCATTCGGAATTGGGAGACCATTGTATAGGGGCAAAAGTAAATGGTAAATGGGTAACTATAAAATACGAACTTAAAAACGGTGATATTGTAGAGATTTTAAAAAGTTCAACGCAACATCCAACAGTTGACTGGTTAAAAATTGTAAAAACAGTAAAAGCAAAAAACAGAATAAGGCACTGGCTGAGAACCAATCAGGATATAAAGGAAAATATAAAAAAAGGCGAGCAGCTTTTAAATGAAGCACTTGATGGCTATAAACTGAAGATTGATAATATTAGCGATGATTTATGGAATAAAACGACTCAATATTATAATGTAAATTCAAAAGAAGATATACTTGCAGGTATTGGCTATGGTGAATTTTCTGCACAGAGAATTGCAAATAGCTTTTACAGGGAATTGGTTGAAAGAAAAGAAATAGTAAAATTTAAGTCAACAGAAGAATTAAAGAAAAACGAAATAGTAATTGATGATAATTATTCTGATATTGATTACAAAATAGCAAAATGTTGTAATCCGGTTCCCGGGGATGAAATAATAGGTATTTATACAAAAAAAGGAATTTCAATACACAGGACAGAATGTGAAAACATCAAATTAAATAAAATTTTGACTCCTTTTGTTAAAGTTAACTGGGGTGGAGAAATTCAAAATTATTATTTAACGAAAATTAAAATAATTGCAGAAAACAGAAGCGATATTACGTCAGATATCACACGAGCTATCATAGATGCAAAAGCATATCTGAATTTTTTGAATACAACCGAAAAAAAGAATGACCAGTTGATTATTGAGATTTTTGTTAAAATAAAAAATCAACAACATCTCACAGAAGTTATAATGTTAATTAAAAAAATAAATGGCGTAAAAGAAGTTGAAAGGGAAAATATATAATTTATAAAATTTTTATTGAAATTTACAATAAAAAATATGTTTAATTTTTGTTTAAAAGAATGATTAATTATACTGCTTTTTTAACTTTGCCTGCTTTTAAACATCTTGTGCAGACATAAGTTCTTATTTTTTTCCCGTTTAATATTATTCTTACTCTTTGAAGATTAGGGTATATTTTTTTCCTTGTCCTGTTGTTTGCATGTGATACATTATTTCCTGATGTTACTTGTTTTTCACATATTATACATTTTCTCGCCATTTTTATTTCCTCCATATAAAAAAGATAGAAAAATATAACATTTTTCAAAATATAAATCAATAAAAATTATATATTTCATGTAACGCCTCAGTTATAGGAGGTGATAATAAAAATTGAAAATCCCTCTTAATCTCCCTTTAGAAACTCACCATTACCCATAATTATTAAGAAGCAGGTATACCGCTAATTTTTTCGTAAAAAACGGTTTTACTTAAATTCAATCATTGCATTTTTTGTCATAAGTATGCGTGGCTTACGCAAATCCCCGGTTATTAGGATTAAAAAGTGGCACTAAAATGGTAAATAGTAGTTGGCAATAAATACAAATCACCCGTAATGCTCCCCATTAATCAAGAAAAAATTAAGATAGTGTAGGTTCATAAATTTGCTCCTCATATCTTTGACGAAACTGTTCAGGTGTTAAATTATTTAACGACTGATGAGGTAAATCAGTGTTATAATCATTTATCCATTTTTCTAACGCTTTTTCAAATTCAAATGGATTATCCCAGTCATTCGTCCACACTATATCTTCTTTCAATGTTCTCATTACTCTCTCTGTATCTGCATTTCCTTTTGGATTTG
>Ga0207433_10016137_pt1 | contig 10537 bp, 8 predicted proteins | sample YelNatPaOPGAMG01_FD_187559 | JGI IMG/M metagenome (GOLD analysis project Ga0207433, IMG submission 187559) | Hot spring thermophilic microbial communities from Obsidian Pool, Yellowstone National Park, USA - OP-RAMG-01 (SPAdes) (version 3) | ecosystem: Environmental > Aquatic > Thermal springs >...
GGCTTTTCATTATATGAAAATCATTTCCAAAAATCCCAATAATAGTAAAAAACATTCGAACCGGTTTGTCAATATCAGATGGGAAAAAAATTTAATTAAAAAAAATTTGACGCCGTATTGGTAATTGTTTTTGTGGTGATGGCTCCGGGGCCAAAGCTTGCGACTTTTAGAATCGATTCTGCGTCTCTCGCGTGCTCCCCTGCGCTAATGATGATAGGGTTCTTTAACCTAACCTTTCCCAAAGATACGGAAAGATCCATTTTGGGTTCCTCCTCTCTTTTCGTTTTTCATTTTATGAAAACCATTTTCATATTGTCTAAATTTAGTACTTGGTAGGGTTTTCTGTCAACCGGATTTTTTATTTTCTAAAAAAGTTTTTAAAAAGGAACGGAAGGAATTCTTTTTAAAACCCCTTTCAATTTTTTTTAAAAAAGAGGTCCTTATTAAATTAAATCATCAAGCCCTAACTCAATTAGAATTTTTCTCGTTGGAATTCCCGATTCCCTATCCCAGCCAACGGACTCATAAAAATCCTTTAAAAAGGAAACGGCCTTTTCTTTTGGCAACCAGTTTTTAACCCAGGGGAGCTGAAATACATGATCATGGAAGACATCATCATCGCTTGTTCTTCCTTCTCTAATTAGAATCATTCTTTCCAGGGTCCGGATTCTTTTTGCAAAAAAATTGTGCAACTCTTCCTGAGAGATGTTTTCCCCCGTCAAAGGCCTAATAAAGCGGGAAGGTAAATCTGGATCTCCTCGATGATCCGGGGTATAGGCTGAATAAAGTAAAGGAAATACTAAGGCACATAGTTCGAGGGTATTACAAATAATCGTCTCGTTTAGAGCCCATTCAGCCAAGCGAATTGACCAGGAATTTTGGGGGTCTAGGTTTTCTAAGCCCCATAAATCTCGACCAACAGCGTCTCTTAAATTGAAGAATTCCGGAGTCCCATATGGGAAATCCGGGGCAGTGTGGTAAAGAGAGGGGTTATATATTTGGTGTGCCAGGGCCCGGTTTCCAGTTTCACCGAGTCCATCGAGAATGACCTGGAGAACGCTAGCATACTCAGGTTCAATTTCCCCTCCCTCCGCAAGATAATTTACGGTTCCGTCTTTATTCCAATTCTGATAAAAAACCTGAATTGCTTTCAGTTTTTTTTCCGGATCCTCCGAATTATTAAAAATCTCACTTAAGAATGGCTTCCCTCCATTTGAAAAAATTTTCCCTGCCCCATCCTTTCTTGCCGCAGATGACAGAAGTTGCTCCCAGAACTCTTGGCTTCCAAAAAGGGAATTTAAAAAATCTGGCAATAATCCTTTCTTATACGCCTGATACATCCATTTGTCGCAGAATTCATAGTTGTTCAAACCTAAAAGGTCACAAGTCCTGCTCGCCCAGTGGGCTGTTCGGCCCCAGAGGCCTTTGTGTTTATAGAATTCGGCTTCGCTGACCATCCACCCTCCGAAGTCCGCACATCTTACACTCCCTGGGGGGACAAAATTATCCTCAAAATCGACAGATATGGCACAACCAACAGGACAACTTTGGCAAGCCGTAAAACCAAGCCGCACTTCCCCAGATTTGGCCTCATCTTCAAGCAGATATTTCGTCCCTTTTGGGATCGGGAAATTCGTTTTTTCTGGAAAGTTTTTAAGCATCTGGCCCCTGTGAGGAGCTGGAGGTTCATTCTCATCCATTCTGCGGGAAATTAAACGGTTTGCTTTGAAAACAGTCTCAAGCAGACCCTTTGGATCAAAAACCTTGACTCCACCTGTTCCTTTTACGGCGATGGCTTTCAGGTTTTTGAAGCCCATTATCCCTCCAAAACCTCCATGGCCCCAAGAGTCGCCGTCTCCGGTAATAATCGCCCCAGTCTCAAGGCAATTTTCACCAGCGGGGCCTATACAGGCAATTGAGGCGTCATTACCGAGTTCATCTTGAATTCTTTTTTGGGTTTCAAGGGTGTCAAGGCCCCATAATTTTTCCGCAGATCTTATTTCAAAATTTTCATTCTCGATAAAAATATAGACTGGTTTCCTTGATTTTCCTTCGATTATTAACCCGTCAAAACCTGAAAACTTCAAATCTGGTCCCCAATGCCCTCCAGCGTTTGAGGACAAATATCGTTCTTTTGGCTTGAAGTTTGCCTTTCCGGCCAAGGTAGTTCTTGCGGAAGTCGGAATGATAGTCCCGCAGAAGGGACCAGTCATAAATATTAATTTATTCTCCGGACTTAAAGATTTTATTTCCGGAGGGATTTCCTCCCAATAGATTCTTGAAGCGATTCCGCGTCCCCCAAGGAATTTTGGGGCGTAATTGATTGTGGGTATTATGGAAAATTTCTTTTCCGTTAAATTCACCCTGAGAATTTTGCCTGTCCATCCGAACATTTTTTCTCTCACTTTACTTTTTTTAAAAAAAAGATAGAGCCCCGGTTGGGCAGAAAAGAACACACTGAGGATCTCCATAGCACAGGTCGCAGCGGATAATTTTCCCTGTTTTAAGCACGAATATGCCTCCATGGGGGCAATTGTTAACGCAAAGTCCACAGCCTGAGCATTTGGAATAATCTGTTAATATTGCTCCAGAATCACGGTCTCTGAAGTTTGCCTTTTGGGGGCAAATTTCAATACAAATAGCTTCCAGACATTGAAGACAAACGATTGCCGATCTCCTCACAACATCATAAGAGGTTATTTTTATCCGGGATAACGAGGGGCTGAATTCTCCTTCATGTATTAGGGAACAAACCAGTTCGCAAATTTTGCACCCACTGCAGAAAATTTCTTTAAACCTTATCCTTTTGTCGCTCAATAAAACCTCCCTGGGTTTTTAAATTAAGTGACAACTTACCCAATGTCCGGATGCGACCTCTTTAAAGATTGGTTCGTCAATTTCGCATTTTTCAAATTTTAAAGGGCATCTGGTATGGAACCTGCAGCCATTGGGAGGATTTACCGGACTGGGAATTTCCCCAGTTGGGGGAACCCTTTTCGGTTTTAACTCCTCCTCCTCTTTTTTAATTGTGGGAATTGCGGAAAGAAGCATCTGGGTATATGGGTGGAGAGGGTTTCTAAAAAAATCTAAGGTTGGAGCGATTTCTAAAATTTTTCCCAGATACATTATCGCAACCCTATCGGCGACATTTCTCATCAAGCTGAGGTCGTGGGTAATAAATAAATACGAAAGTCCAAATTCCTTTTGAAGGTTACTAAGAGTATTGATTATTTTTGCCTGGATCGAGACATCAAGGGCACTGGTTGGCTCGTCAAGAATCAGTAATTTTGGCTGAGAAGCCAAAGCCCGAGCAATGGCAATTAGTTGGCGCTCACCACCTCCTATCTCCCCGGGGTACTTGAGCATGTATTCGCGGGGGAGCTCAACCATTTTCAACAATTCCTCAACCTTTGAGCGCACGTTTCTGGAAGAAGCCAAATTGTACAACAAAAGCGGACGTTCAAGGATTTGACGGACGTTTCTTCGGGGATTTAAAGATGATCCAGGGTCTTGAAAAACAATTTGAATGTCCTTTTTCACGACTAAAGGTCTTTTTACGGCAGTCACGTTAATTTGGTGCCCTTGAAATATGATGTTTCCAGATGTAGGCTTGTACATACCCGCGACTGTGTAGGCCACAGTGCTTTTTCCAGAACCAGATTCGCCAACTAAGCCAAGAACCTCTCGGGGATTCAAATCGAAGGTGATCCCGTCAACAGCTTTCAGGTATTTCCCCGATTTTGAGAACAGCCTTTTCTCTACTAAAAAATACTTTTTGAGTTCTTTAATCTGAAGCAAGGGTTGATTCATTTTTCTCCTCGCTTTTCCTCGTAAAGAAAGCAACTTACCCAGTGATCTTTGGAAATCTCCAGCAGTTGTGGTTTTTTCTGGGAGCAAATTGGGAGACTTTGTTCACACCTCGGCTGAAAACGACATCCTAGAGGAGGGTTAAGGTAGTTTGGGATTCTTCCAGGAATTCCATCTGCAAATCCCTCGCCGGTTAGGCGAGGGACGGAATCGAACAACCCTTTGGTGTATGGATGAAGCGGCCCGTCATAAATTGCCCAAGTGGGAGCGGTCTCCACTATTGTCCCCGCATACATTACATATATTCTATCGGTCATCTGGCGAGCAACACCCAATGAATGGGTAATTAAAATTAGGGAGAGGCTATTTTCGATTACAATCCTTTGGATTAAGTCCAATATTTCTGCCTGGATGGTCACATCTAGGGAGGTGGTCGGCTCATCAGCGATCAAGAGCTTCTTCGCCCTAGATAGGGCCATTGCAATACATACTCTTTGGCGCATCCCTCCGCTCAATTGAAAGGGGAAATTCCTCATTATCCTTTGTGGATCAGGCATAAAGACCTTTTCAAGAATTGAGACCGCGTCCTTAAAGTTTTCTTTTTTTGATGATTTCCCCTCTCTTCCATTTGCGATCGCTTCAATTAACTGAACTCCAACTGTGAAGACAGGGTTCAGGGCTGACGTTGGATCCTGGAAAATCATTGCGATTCCGCTGTTTCGGATTTTCCGTAACTCGGGTTTTGAAATACGAGTAACCTCTTTTCCGTCAAGAAAGATTTGACCCTGGGAAACTTTTCCATTGGGGGGTAATAAGTGCAGGGCTGCTTTCATGGTGGTGGTCTTCCCACAGCCAGTTTCCCCAACAAGACCAACCCGTTCCCCCGGGAAGACCTTTATTTCGATTCCGTCTATTACTTTGAGAAAACCCCCGTAGATTCGATAACCAACTTTTAAGTCTTTAATCCAGAGAACCGGCTCATTCATGTTTTATGATTCCTCCGAAGCTAAAGCGTCCCTTAAGCCGTCTCCAAGAAGATTAAAGCCAAGCACCATTATCACGATTGCAATTGCAGGAAAAACTGCTGTCCACCATTGATTTGGAAGGAAACGGGAACCTTCCGCAACCATCGTTCCAAGCGCGGGAGTTGGGGGTTGTTCTCCCAGGCCTACGAAACTCAAGGAAGCGCTTAAGATTACCACCCAGCCGAAGTCCAGGGTCATTTTGGTGAAAATTGGGGAAATACAGTTGGGAAGAATTTCTTTAAAAAGAATGTGTGTTTTTCTTTCCCCCATTAATTCAGAGGAAATTACGAAATACTCGTTTCGAAGAGAGGCAACCATTCCATAAACCATCCTTGCGTACCATGGCCAGAAAGCAATGGAGACCGCAACCATGGAATTAAACAAGTTTGGTTTTAGTACCGCAGATACAGCTAAAGCTAAAATTAATGGAGGGAGACCAAGAAAAACATCCGTAATCCTCATAATGATCGTATCCTGCCATTTTCCGGAATAATATCCAGCAATCAATCCCAGAACTGTGCCAATTGGGACCACGATAGATAGAACTACGATACCCGTTAGAAGAGCAGGCCGGAAAGCGAAAAGAATACGGCTAAAAATATCCCTTCCGTAGATGTCTGTCCCTAAAATGAAATCCTTTGAGGGGGGTTGCGCTCCCAGGGTTAAATTTACATATGGCCCTGCATGATCAGGGTAAGGAGCAATCCAATCCGCAAAAATCGCCAAAAAAATTACAGTTAAAACGACAAGCAACCCTGCGACTGAAATAGGTTTTCGGGAAAATTTGTACCAGAAATGGCCAATTTGGTGAAAGGTTACTTTTATTTCTTCTGCTTTCATCGCTCCCATTATCAATCCCTCCCGCTACCTGTCCCGAAACGGATTCGGGGATCAAGAAAGAAAATTATGAGGTCTGCGAGGATATTAACAATTACGAATATTAACCCAAGCACGATGATTACAGCAGATATTGCATTCAAGTCTTTCTGGAGCATAGCGTTTATGCCGTATCGGGAAAGGCCCGGCCAATTAAAAACCATTTCAACGAGGAAAGCATTTCCAAAAAGGGTGGCGAAATCAAGTCCTAAAATCGATATTGTAGGAATCAATGATGGTTTGAGAAGAAATTTGAAAAGAATCTTGCTTTCTTTAGTTCCGTATAACCTCTGCGAAAGAATGTAGTCCTTTGAAAGATTGTCTGTCATCGAGGCTCTCGTTATCCTGGCTTCTTGCGAAAGTCCTCCTAAAGCCAAAGCCAATCCTGGAAGGATTAAATGCTTTATTGAATCGAAAAAAACAGGAAAATTCAGTTGAAGTAAACTGTCTATGGAAATCATCCCGGTAATTTTTGCGGGGGCTACTACGCCGTCAGAAAGGCGCCCCATAGCAGGGAGGATTGGCCAAAGTGAACTAAACAAAAGAATAAAGAGTATCGCGAAAACAAAGGAGGGAGTCACCACACCGAGATAAGCAATTAATCTAATAATGTTATCAACCCAGGTATTGTTGAAATATGTGGAAAGTATTCCTAAGAAAATCCCCCCCGCTGCCATGATAATGCCCGAGAAAAGTACCAATTCGGCAGAGGCTGGTAGAAATTCGTTTAAATCATCTATGACAGGCCTTTTTGTATAAAGCGATTCCCCGAAATCCCCATGCAAAATTCCATTTAACCACAAAAAATACTGTGTATATATGGGTTTATCAAGATTCATTTTCTGGCGGAGATTTTCAACAGCCCAATCGGGTGCATTTGCTCCGAGAGCCATCCTTGCAGGATCACCAGGGACGATTCTTGCGATTACGAAAATCAGTATTGAAAGCCCAATAATAACTAAAACAGAAAGAATAATCCTTCGAAAAATAAATATTGCTAATTTCATCGAAGCAACCTCCAGTTAATGCAGGGGGGTATATACCCCCCTGCATTAAAAAAATTTAGGGCTTTACTTTTTCAGGAAAAACCTTGAAATCTCGCATGTACATGTTATATCCCTGAACTGGGATGGCTTTTCCTCCAGCCTTTACCCTTTCGACCGTACCCCATTCAACATAGCCAGATTGGTAGGCATGTTGTTCCATAACGTCAACAACCCAAATCGATGGGCAAAGGTCCACAAGTTTTTCTTGGAGCTCAGCGTATTTCTGGAATCTTTCCTTTTCATCGATAGTTGAAAGGGCCTCGGTAATTAAAGAGTCAATTTCTGGGTCCTGTAACCACTCGACCCCCTCCCAGGTTCCGCAATTGTGTGAATGATAACGAGATAAGGGAGATCCTGCTTCCCCGTAATGTGGAGCCATTGTGAGGATGTTGACGTGTGCGGTGGTTTCCGGCTTTGCAACATCCGCAATCATTTTCGCCCATGGTTGCTTGGCAATATTCACTTTTATGCCAATTTTTGCCGCGCTTGCCTGAAATAGCAGAGCCATTTTGTCCGCGGCAACCCATTCTGCCGGGTAACATATGTCCAAGGGATACTGGTCTAAAGAACCATAATATTTAGATTGTTTTAATTCCTCCAGGGCTTTATCCAGATCAGTTTGATACTGGAATACCCCTTCATAAAAACCTGGCAGAATCGAAGAAACAGGCCCCCGCGCTTGTTTTGAACTGGGATATATTCCTTGTATCAATCCCGAGTAATCCATGGCATAAGCTAGGGCTCTCCTAACGTGGATATCATCCGTGGGAGCTCTTTTGGTATTCAGACAAAAAGTAAGGATGCTTCCTGAGGGAAACCGAGCAATATCAACTCCTTCGATTTTGTCCATTGCCTGGAAGTTTTCCTCGGTTTGCCATTGGTCGGAAATTTCCAACTCCCTTTTTGACATAAGGGTTCTGATGGTGACTGGTTCTTCGGTACCAATCTGGGTAAATGAGTCCGGATTGTTGTCATCGAACCCACCCCAGTAATCGGGGAATCGCACTGCAAGTAAATGCTCTTCCAGTTTCATCTCTTTAACCTGATACGGACCACTCCCAGCATCGTGTGTTAACAACCATTTCTTTCCATAATCTCCAAAATCACCGTAATCGCCAGGCTTTTCAATGTGGCTTAAGACAAGATCTTTGTTCAGAATGTAAAGGTTTACCAGGGCGTTCAAAAACGGACCGAAAGGCTCTTTTAAGTAAAATTTGACAGTATGTTCGTCCTCGGCAGTAACCTTGTCCAGGATGGGGGAAAAAAGGTATGCGTAGCCTTCCCCAATTGTTATTAATCGTTCTGCACTGAAGACCACGTCCTCGGCGGTTAATTTGTCTCCGTTATGAAATTTAACATCTGAACGTAGATGGAAGGTGTATGTCAAGCCATCTTCTGAAATTTCCCACTTCTCCGCCAAACAAGGGCCCAGAGAGCCATCAGGTTGAGGGAAAACCAAACTGTCATATAGGTTTACGTACGCTACTGAATCAGCAAATCCCTGACCCAAAGCGGGATCGATTCTGGGGGGCCAAGATTCATCAAAACGGATTTGTTTTTCCTTTGCGGGAGTTGGCTGAGAGGTTTCAGTTGTTGTCAGGGTTGGGGATGGGGGGGTTGTTGGCTCCTCCTTCGCTCCGCATCCTCCCAAAAATGGAAGAATTAAGGCGAAGATCAAAACTAGTCCCAAATACTTTTTCATTTTCATTTCTTCTCCTTTCACCTTCTTTTTTTAAAAAGGATCACTTTACCGCAGTTTCTTTAGTTTTCCTGAAATAAGCAGCAATCATGGCAATTAGGAAGCAAAAAGCCGCCACTGGCAATCCAATTGAAATAATGGAGGGGTCTTGGATGGAATTCCCGACAATCACTCCAAAAATTGCCAAAATTCCTGCAACCGCTAGAGTAGGGTTATTAAATGGGCCCCCAGCGTAAAACGGTCTGGCCAGATCCGGTTTTTTTCTCCTGAGTATCCAGAGGTCGATGAAGACTAAGGCATAGATTAGAAGGAATATCATCGAGGCGATGCTTAGAAGTTGAAGCGGTGCCCCGAAAATCATTGCAATTATTACCGCAATATAGATAAGGAAAAGGGATGCCCAAGGAGTGCCAAATTTTGGATGTAACAAAGCGAAAATCCCTGGAAGCATTTTGTCCCTTCCGAGACCGTATATTATTCGTGAAATTCCGAACATTACTCCGCCAATGGTTGTGAATTCGAGCGAAAGCTGGAGAATTAAAACCCATATCAGACCGAAATTTCCAAATAGTTTTTCCGCAAAACTGACGTGGGGAGTAAAACTTGTTAACTCCTCAGGTTTAAGGGTTCCGTACATCGCTGGACCGAGAACGAGCTGAATAAGGAATATGGTGATTAAACCTGCAATCATTGCCTTTGGTAGAGTTTTTTGGGGGTTTTTTACTTCTTCCGCCAGTGGTGTTGCCATTTCAATTCCCACAAATAGCCAAAAAGCCATAATCGCAAAATTAAAGACACTGGAAAAACTTAGACCAGACCAATCCTTTAACCTTGAGAAATCAACGCTACCCCCCCCAATTCCTGCGAAGGCAAGTATGCCCATTAATAAGTAGGAAGCAATAACAATAAGTGTGAAAAAGCCTTGACCAAATCCAATGACTTTGGCTCCCAAAAGGTTAAAAATTAAATAAATCGTTACCAGAATAATCGCCCAGCCCAATGGGGGAATTCCCGGTAAAAAAATATTTAATAAGGAGCCATCGACAAGGGTATTTGTTGCTAAGGAAATTGTCGCCACAAAATACCACAAAGTAACGGTTGCTGCTGGCCCGAGACCCAATGCTTCACGAGTGTAAGCTTCAATACCCCCAGCAACAGGAAAAATGGTACTCAATTCGGAAAATGCAAGGACCACGAGAATCATAATAATCAAAGCGATGGACTGAGAAAGTATGAAAGGCATCCCGCTGATCCCAAAAGCATTGCCCAAAAGCATTAGCGTGCTTGCGCTGATAGCAATTCCAAAGCAAGCCGAAAACACCGGCCAAAAACCCAAGACCCTTTTTAACTGTGGACCCAATGCAAATTTCCTCCTTAACGGTTTTTTAGAGTCCTTTGCAAAAGGTGGAATGAATAACGTTTTCACTGCCGTTTCCAGTAGTGCAGATATGTTAGGCTTTCAACCCCCCTTCATTTAATATTTGGAAACGATTTTCATATTTTGGAAAACATTATTTGACTTTAAGTTTTTTGTCAATAGCCAGATTAAAATTATTTAAATCGTGTCTTTCCTTTCTTGTCCGTTTTTTTTCTTATTGACTTGAGTTTTAAAAAACATTTATAAATGAGTAAAAGCTCCTTTCATCAAATTTTTTGCAAAAAAGGAAGAGGTTGTTTGATACAATTTAGTTGGAGTTTTGAGGAACAAAATGCGTCAAGGGGTGAAATTTCCTAAGAAAACTGAGGAAAAATAAAAACCATTTTTAAAAAGAGGAAAAATGAGAAAAGGAAAGTTATTAGTTTTACTGCTTGTCGGAGTTCTGGTTCTCAGTTTTGGTGCTTGTACCTCAACCCCTGCTCCAACCCCGTCGGAATTCCCTTCAACCTCTGCCTCTCCTACCGAGTCTCCCAAGCCAACAACTGTCAGACTGGGGATGTTTATCCCCGAGCGTTTAGGGAAGACTTATTACACAGGAAGCCAGGATACCTTCACTAATGTGGTCACTGGATGCCCTGTACCCATAGTCATCTTGGGCGGGGAAAAAACCGAAAATGAGGAGCAGCTTTTTCAAAACATCCTTGAC
>Ga0207433_10016140_pt1 | contig 10535 bp, 9 predicted proteins | sample YelNatPaOPGAMG01_FD_187559 | JGI IMG/M metagenome (GOLD analysis project Ga0207433, IMG submission 187559) | Hot spring thermophilic microbial communities from Obsidian Pool, Yellowstone National Park, USA - OP-RAMG-01 (SPAdes) (version 3) | ecosystem: Environmental > Aquatic > Thermal springs >...
ATAAATAGCGTAGACCATCCCTATACAGCCTTTCTGAGCCGCATTCTGGACATGTAGGTTGGCTTGCGGGAGCTAAACCCATGTTAAGCCTCATCTTTACGCATATTTTTTTGGCTTTCTTTTTTGGCGGTAAAACATGTAAACTTTCGTCTGCATTAGGAAGCCGCATACTTTTATTAGGTGTGCAAGCCTTTCAACGTCGGTTTTCATCACTTCTTTGGCATAAGCCTCTTTTCTTCCGAATGGTATGTGGCAGAAGAAGTATTTCATGAAGCGTGCATGGGGATGCTTGATGAAGGCTTCTTTTATTTTGGCTATGTTTTCAGCGTTTAGGGTTTGCAGCTTAGCCAATACGTATTTTTCGCTTCCTAATAGGTGGATGTTGAATCCAAGCTGGCTTAGGGTTTCCGCTATGGCTAATGCTTCTTTTGGTGGAGGCTGCTCAGCTATTTTCCGCATTCCGGCTTTTTCTGCGAAAGGGTTGTATTTCGCCATTACAGCGGGCATTTCCACGTAGGGCGTTCCTGCCAATGGCAAAGTTTCCTTGACAAGTTTTACACCTAAGCCTATTGTTCGGTATTTTGGGTGCACAACAACACGGCTGATAATACTCAATTTTTCATTAAGCTCTTTCATGCTCATTTTTGGCAGGACAAGCCTTCTTCCAAAGCATGTGGGCGGTGGATAGGCATAAACGATCACCCCGCATAATTCATCTCCACGTTTTAAGCAGAAAATTTTTCGTGATCCGGCTATTTTGTGGCTTCGATAATGGAATCCAGCAAGCCTTCGCCAATCTTCGGTTGTGCCTTCTTCTATGCGCATTTCGCGGACGAGGCTGCATTCTTTGGCTGGAATGTTTGGGTAGTAGTTTACGGTTATTTCTTTGCCGAACCGCTTGTGGATGTGGACTGAAGGGTTTAAGTCCTCGAAAAGGTCCGTATGGGTTGTTGCTGCTAAAACGGCTTTGCCCTGTTGGCGGGCGAGCTTCTGTAGGTTGTAAGCCACTATTTTTGCTGTGTCCCTGTCAAGCGTAGCTGCAAACTCGTCCAAAATCCAGAATTGCGCGCCAGACTCGATCATTTTCGCAATTTTGTAGCGGTATTTTTGTCCGTCGCTTAGCTGCTCGTAAGTGCGGAGAAATAGGAAGGCGTCGTTTAAGCCTATTCTGCTGAGAAGCTCAAGGGCTTCTTCAAGCGATTTGCCAACAGTTTCAATCAGGGGCTTGTTCGCTTCAGGTTTAATGTCGGCAATGTTTATTGTGGTTAACCTTAAGTCTTGACGGATATCCTTCTGCAAAGCCTTAAGCAAAACGCTTTTTCCGCTTCCACTATCACCCGTAATGTAAACAATGTCTGCAGGACCAAACTTCAACTCCACATTGTCATAAACAACGAATTTCTCCCACTTGTCCAAGCCAAGCCCGAAGCCTTCAGCAACGCCTATGACTCTTTCTGTTGGCTCTGGAGCTGCAGTCTTGTAAGCCATGTTAATTATGAATTTGCCTGTCTTGGCGTCGAAGCGTTTGAGGCTTACGCGGTTTATGTGGAAAAACTCCCTACTCAAACATCACACCTTTTAGAAGTACATCTATCGCAAAAGCGGACTTTTCCACTGGAGTTAAATCAGCCATCACTTAAGAGCCTCTAAAACTTTTTCTGCTTCTTCAATTAGACGTTTTACGCGTTCGAGACGCTCTTCTTTATCAGTTAATTCATGGAAAATTGACGGGTTTTGCTTAATGACAAAATCGATTAAAACAGGAGTTTTAATGGCTGAAGCCATAAAAGCCTCAACTATGCGGTTTACACGTCTAAAGCCTTTGTTTTTGCACGTCAGCCTAAAAGTTTCGTAGGTTAAAGGATCTAAGTAAATTTTGAAGCGTTTGCGCTGCGCTATGGGCCCCGTTTCTTACCCCCCTCTAAAAAATTGTTCTCGAAAGCCTAAAGCGAAACTTAGGGTTTCCACCACCGTTTAGCATACGTGTTCCAAATCCGCGTGTCCTCAAGCCCAGCCTTTACCACTTGTTGGGCTCCGCAGTCTTCGCAGACATAGTACAGCACAACTCTGGAGCCTGGCTCGCCGTTGTAGCCGTGTTTCCGCAGCCATTCCTCGGTTTCTGGGTCGACGCATAACCGTTTCAACCGCATGGAGCCTAAACCGTTTTCCGCTTTTGGACAGCCTTTATGGAATACATGCATGTAACCGCCATCTTCGTCAACTTTAAGCATTATTGACGCGCCGCGTGGGTCTTCATGGTGTAAGAAGCCGCGGATAATTGTCAAGCATTCGGGGCAAACTAAGACTGGTTCTGGGCCAGCCCACACGCCTATGCTGTAGTTTTCCTGGCTGTCGGCTACAATGGCGCCACAGTTTGGGCATTTGTATGCGTCAACTTCCACTTCGGCGATTTGCCACTCTTTTTCTGGGAACCATCCTTCGCATTTGTTGCATTGGAAGGTTGGCGGGTTACCCCTTCCAATAACGCTCCAGTTTAGGTGTCCGCATTTTGGACATTTTAAGCGTCCAACTGTTGTTTTCATTTTAGTTTTAACCTCTACTTTACTCAATGTTTTCCACCTCCATTTCCGTTTGAACTGGTAAAACTGCAAACTTTACGTTATGCTTGGCGGAAATATGCTCATGTAAATCGTCTTCTGTTGCGAAAAACATGGCTCGGCCCTCTTCCTTGCAGTATGGACATTCTAAAAGTCCTTTAGAGGCAAAACTTTTTCTCATTGGCTGGGATATCAGATTTAAAGGCTTATTTTCGCTATCTGACGCCTTTTCCTTGCTTCTTTCAACACTTCTCACCTTCTCACCACCCTGAGAAGGGGGGTAGTCTATGCTGCAAGGTTCAGCTTTAACAGACGGCTTACCATCGTTAAAATCAACAGTTAGCCCGTTGCCTGTCAATGGGTCTATTAGGCTATATCCCCCTTTCTCACCCTCGCGAGAAGGTGAGAAGTCTCCAGATAGGCTTAAAATTTGCTCTAAAAGCTTTTCTGGGCTTTTAAAACTGATATCCACGTCGATGAGAAAGTTTTTAGGCTCTTTTTCCTTCAAAACACTGTAGACATTACGTCCTTGCTTTTTATCTTTAAGTAGAAATCCTTTGTTAATCATTTTTTCCAAAAGTCTGAAGCAGGTTTTGTATGGGATGCCTGTTTCTTGAGTTACAAACTTGCATGTCACGTCCTCAGCCACAGCGTTTTTAACAGTCTTGAAAATCTGTTGCTCCTTCGCGTCTAAGTCTGAAATTGTTTCAGTGATTGCATCCAGTCCAAGCTGTAGCGCTATATACAAATCAGCCCAGTCTGCTTCAAGCCACTTTTCTTTAGGCTTCTGAAAACGCCTAGCCCAAGCAACAATGCTTATCAAATCGCATAGTTTGTCAGGATCGCGTCTTGACTCGCTTCTTTCACTAGCAAGCAAGTCCGCTAAGTTTTCCGCAAAGGGAATCTTTGGCAACTCTTCCATCGGCTCTTCGTTAAGCATCAGCCAGAAGGCACATTGCCAAACTTTCAACTCATCCTCTGGAAACAAGGGCCTTTTTCCAGCTCGGAACTTGAGTTTTTCGAGTTTGACTTGTCTTGTTAATTCTGGGCTGTTATTTGTATGCAGCGTCCACATGCCGCTTTCAAGGGCTGTGTCGCCCGTGACGGCGTTACTTGTCGTGGCTACAGCCTTAACTGGCAAAGTCACTGTTTTAGTCGTCATCTCGCCAGTTTCGGGATCCTTTAAGGCATATTCGCTTATAAGTCCGCCATCGTCAGCCCGCATAAAACGTAAATGCCTGCCTTTTTCTCCGCTTAACTCTGGGCTGTCTGGAATGTAAAGCAAGTCCGCGTCTTGCAGTTGTTCGCTATACCTAAGTGTTGCAGCCGTGAAGAAGCTTCTCTCAGCAGCTTTTAAAGGTAAAAGTTCAAGCCACATTCTAAGCATGCTGTCTTTGGCTGTTCCGGGTTCACCCAACACTTTTATTATGCTTGTCATTCCATGCTTGGCTGCCCCAATCAGCAGATAACCAAGCAGTCTTTTGTTACGCTCCTCTTGAATTACAAATCTAGGCTTGTTTATTTTAGGCACCATAAAACCATATTCGAAAACTTTGCCTAATTTGTAAAAGAAAACAGGATCCTTAAGTAGCAATCTGGCCTTTGCTTTAGTTTCTTCATCAAAAACCATCTGATTTTTAGATTGTATTGGACAGTTAGCTCTATCGCAGAACTTGCTTAGAATATCATCGTTGCAGCCATACACGTAGCCATGTTCAACTGCGCTTTTAACAACAGCATCTAACTCTTTCCAATGTAGCTCTGGGCTGTTCAGTTTGTTCCAACCTTTCAAAATTTCCTTTCTCACCGTTTCAACCCTATACTGTTTAAAGTTGATGAAGTAGCTGGCCAACCTGATGCCAAACTCATTTCTCTGACCCTCTCTGGCACCTTTTAGCAGACCCCTAATGCATGGTGGATCCTTGCCCCTATATGGTTCCTCAGCTAATTCTGCCTTGTTAAACCATGTCTGGCTGGGCTTTTCAACCTTAACGCCCATCTTCTCCAACGCTTGGAAAAACAAAGTTTCAAGGTCTTCAACGATTGTTAAAGAATTGTCATTTAATGCTTTGTAGCCTTGGCTTGGAGCCATCACCACTAAACAGTTTTCAGAAATCAGTTCAACTGCTGCAATATCGTGGTATGCCTTTATGCTTCTCGGTTTTTTCCTGGACAAATAATTTAAGTGCAGCCCCTTTGAAACGGTTTCTTCCATTCTGGTTGCTGGAAGGTTTTTGATAACTTCTTTTCCTTTTTCTATTGCTTCTTGACGGACTTTTTTCGAGTCAAAGTCGACGCATCCGAAAAACCCATCATTGCATTGTGAACCTGATAAGACTGCGAAGCCGTTTGCCTCATTCCAATTTAAAGACTCAAACTCCCCGTTTGTTTGTTTGGCTGTCTCCCATCTTTTCCATTCGCATAACGGAGTTTTTTTCCACTCATTGTCTTCTTGGGAAAACCAGATTTTTTCTGGAATAACAGGTAAGCCCATGTCGAAATACTGTTTAGCAGCCGCCTTCAAATTTTGCATCTAATCACCTCCAACGGCATCTTAGCCATCAAACCCTTGAGTTTTATCCGCAAACCACCATTCGCCGCGTAATTTAAGACAAGCCTAATAGCCCAAACTTTGTTGGGACAGTTGTCAAACGCACATAGCCCCACTGAGCCGCCACGATACAAACAGTTTTTATAACCTAGATTGTCGACAATTTGGTATGGGCAGACAGAAATTCTTAGCAAAATTTCACCTCAAAATACTTTTCGCTATAAGGCCACTCAAAGGCGGCCTCGAATTTAAGAGAGTTTACGCTCTTTGGAGGAGGAGGTCCCTTCCCGCTCCCCACCCTATATTACACAGAGGTTTAATCATCGATAAGGGCAAACATACGCCTCTTAACTGCATCTGGATTTTTAAACCTTGCAACTTGCAGAGCATCCAGCACAAAATCAACGTTTTTTTCGTAAGTTTTAAGATTAAGCCCGCAGTTCGACTTTAAAAAGCTCCAGAAACTTTGAATTGGAAATGTCTGCCTTTTCTCCGTATCTTCGATTTTGGATGCAATCATTGTGTATGCGTAATGAATCACCGCAAGCACGATTAGTTCAGGGGTTCTGCCCATTTTGTTGATATCCAACCAAATGTAACGAGTATAGCGTATAGCATCTTCACGTAAAGCTGAAGCCAACTCCATGTGACAAACCTTTTCTAGCGTTAACTCAATCATTGGTTTTATGCGTCTTTCAAAATCTGCTAATGCTCGTTCTCTTTTGGTTCTTGTCAGCCCGAACTTTTCACGGTGCAAATACGCTTTAAAGGCTGCTTTTACGATGCGTTTCTCAGGCGTTATAATATCTTCCCCTTCGCGTTTGCCTCCTGTAACATGTTCCACGTTCCACGAGTATGGAGTAAAGACGCTTGTAACAAAACGGCTTCGGTAGCTTTGCCAGCTTGACAAGTCCTTCAAAGACTTAAAAGTTCTAACATTGCATGCGTGAGGTGAAGGGGCCTTCCCGCCGCGTATAGCATAATAGAAAGCTTCTCCACACGCAAGGCACTTGTAGCCCACAATGTTGTATCTTGCAAACTTATCTATGCGGCGAAAGCTTCTAGTCTTTCCATAACTAAACCAGCTGTAGCCGCAGTTTGGACATTTAAGCCGTATTTGAGCATCACAGTCAATTTCCCGTTCTATCTTGAAGGTTTTTTCCTCTTCAACTTGAAACTCGCGCCTACAGTTTAAGCAAAACGCGTATCCAGGCCTTAATTTACTATACTCCCAATCGATGGGGTAACCCTCTCGCCATTTACCTTCAGCATCACGCCACACGCATGTTTTCTCGTCATAGTCGCAGATGACATCCTCGTTTGAAATTCCACAGTAGGGACAACCCGTGTTTCGGATTTTGATGCTGTAAACCAGTTTATCTGGAGCATCGCTTTTTTCCGTAGCCTGCATCACTACTAGATTCTCTGATTTTTGCATGTATACGTCTCGTTCTGCCATGTTTTTTCCCTCAATTTGGCCTTCATCGCAAATCGCAAGGTGCCGGCGTAAAGGTTAAAACGAAGAACGCTCCAATTATTTAATGCCTCGAACCTTAAAGGTTCAAGGGGGAGCTGCGCTGTCGGCTGGAGCTTCTCCGTTGCGATGAAAGCCAATTTTCAGTGCTTTTTGCTTCACCTCCACTTTTGAGGGGAAACGCCTCTACAGCGTTCCCACTTTATAATACACCAAAGTATTTTGAGGCGCTTTCCAAAAAAGAAGCTCAAAAATGCCTTTTCTTAAGCTCGATTGAGCCTGTGGGAGTCCGTAGGCAGGTTGTTTTTTTGGCTTTAAGCAGGTTGAATACTCGCTCATAATACCTGTAATAGGTGGCCCAGTTTATGTTCTTCACGAAGGCTGGCGGGTTGAAAGGTAAATTGTGCGCGTCGTAGACGATTTGGCACAGAACCGTGAACAAGTATTCTGGTCGCCAGCCCTGGGTTTCCCCGCATAACACGGAATGTAAACGTTCCACATCGTCGCGGACAGTTGGGTTTACATTGTTATCTGAGAGCCAACGGCGAATTTCAGGATGTTTTGGCAGCAGTTCACTCTGCCACCGATACTTTGCCCTTTCAGCCGTGCGTGATACCGCCTGCCCTTCACGTTTCACCGCCGCGTAAAGCCTGTTAGCATATTCCAACTTTTTCATATTTACTGGTTGTTCAAATCCATCCTCGTAAACATTGCTTAAAGTTGCATGCATGTCGGTGCCTAAATGTGGACGCCGCGTTAAAATCGCCTTGCCATCACCTGAATAAGTGTAGATTCGGCGACGTCTGTAGCCGCAGATGACGCAGAAGTAATCATCTTTATCCGCCTGCATTTCGCCGCCGCATCTCGGACAACGACGTATAGTTTTAAATCCCGTCTTCACTTCACCTACTTCCATGGCATGCTATTACTCTTTTAATTTTTTTCAACATTTGTAAAATAAACTTGCGACACACTTATTTGAAATAGAACCCTCAATTTTAACAAATTTCCAGCAAAGTTTTTAACAAGTTTCCTGCAAAGCTTTCTGGATGCCCTCAGGTTCTTCCTCAGCATAACCAAGGTAAACTATGCGGCCTCGGCTTGAAGCGTTATCATAAATGTCAAGGCGGAGTCCGCGCTCTTTGCCCTCAACCTTTTGTTCACGGATACGTTTTATGCACGGACGTAATTGGTGAAATTGTACATAGCGGTATGCATGGCCCTCGGCAAGAGATTTTAAATAGAGTAGGGTCAAAACATTAACAAAGGTCATGGACGCTATTAGGAAAAATACGGGATTGGGGCTGTTGTTGTTTAGTTGTGTCGTTTATGTTTGCTGATGATTAGGGTTAATGTTAAAGCGAGCAGTGTTATCAGCGATATTGTGGTTTGGTTGTATTCTGGTATTAGCGCGTAGTCCATTGATTCTGCTGTTAGGCTGTAACTGGCAACTTTCATGACTTGCTGTGTGTAGGTGAGTTCTATGTCGAATGCTGCTGTTTGGTTTGGGTTTATGTCTGATGGTTCTGTGTAGCTTGATGCTTCGCCTACAACTGTTCCGTTTGCGTCGTAGAATGTTGCAATTGCCTTTGTGAACCTTGCCGTCAGTGAGCCGGTGTTTTTGATTTCGCCGAGCACATGCATATAGCCCAGTTCATCGATTCTGCTGCTGTTTGAGAGGATTTGAAGGGCTAATGGTTTGCCGGTTGCGTAGTTGTCCCATGAAACTGTCAGCGAGTAATTGTAAACCTCTAATGACCCACTCGACTTTAGCAGCATAATGCTAAACGGAGATTTTCTTCCTGGAAGTAAAACGTCGATTTCGGTGTATCCCGTCTCTACGGCGACAACCTGGTTCGAGGAGTTGTAGAATGTGGCTGTTACCTTTGTAAATTGTGTGGCCATGTCGCCAGTGTTTTCAACTTCGCCTACAACCCATAGCGTGTTGAGGCTGTCATAGAAGCTTGAGTGGGAAAGAATATCAACGTTGCCGAGGGCTTCAGCAGACTGGAAAAAGCTGCAAAAGGCGAAAAACATTAAGATTAAAGCTGCTACAATTCCAACTTTCCTCATCGATGTTTCACCGTCACGCGTGTTTGATGTTCTTATTTTTGAGGTTGCTTATAAGTGCTACTGTGCCACTTCCTCACCATCATTTATCTCCAAAACTCCAAAGTAACTCATAAAGGGGTTCAAACTGAACACAAACCAAGAAAAAGTTTTAGGAACAAGCAAAGTCGGCCCAAAATACAGAATAACACTGGTTAAAGAGGTTCAGGAAAAACTGAAAGTCAAAGTTGGAGACATAATCATCTATTTAGAGGAGCCTAACGGAAAAATAACCCTTAAGGCAACAAGCCTACAAGAACTCTTAAAAACCGCCAGAAAATAGCCAAAACAGAACAGTTCGCAACCACACCTCAAATAAAACTCACCTCACTTTTCCATCACTAAAAAGTTCATTTAGACATTACTAACAGAAATGGTGTTAGTGAAATTAAATAAATATGAAAATTTCAAAACAGAGCTACGCATTACTGTAGCTTTTTTACCTGATATATGATATTCTCCTCGTGTAAGCGTGTTGGAAAGTTTTATAAAGTGAACGTTAATAACATATTTTGCGGTAGTGTTGGAATGGCTGAAAAAGTTCGTGGTATAGGAGTTAGTCTTTTTGGCGTGGTTCTTGGTGTTATCGAGATGATCTTAGCGTCGTTTATAATCTCCTTCGCTACTTATTTCAATATGATGGTGGCCGAAGTAACCAAACCAACTCAATGGTATACTCCACCCGCTTACATGGGCGGTCTTTTGGGGGCTGCAGGTTCTTTGATAATGTTCGGCGGCGTATTTGTGTTGGTTCACGCCATCAAATGTGTTGTTGACAGGGCGTTCATGGCATACATAGCTTCAAAGCAACAAACGCAGATTCCACCTCCTCCAATTCAAAAATAAACTAATCTCATAATGACTTCAGCGTTCTTAGGAATAGTTGACGGATGTTAATAGTTAAAATCCATGGCTTAAGGATGGAAAACAATGTGAAGAAACATCTACATTTTCTATTTCAAACATTTTTGTTCTTGGTCATTATAATAGGACTTTACTCCAAAAGCATAGGAGGTCAATCATCATCTTACTCATTTGTTTACTGTTACGGAAACACAAAAATCTGGGTGTTTATTGAAGCAAACCACACTGTTACAGTAAATCCGAATGAGGATTGCTCCCTCTTTTTAACCGTATACTTAGAAAGATTAGGGAACAATGTAGGCGTATTCCTAAATAGGGTTACATTTGAACTTGAGGGAACACAGCTTAAAAAAGCGATATCACCTAATGTAACTCTTCAAAGCGACACAAGGTCATGGTCATACAATATAACGTTTAAAGGAGATGAAATCTCATCAATAGTAAAACCAGGGCAGATAATAAACGGAGAAATGATCTTTGAATTGCGATATGACATAATAGATTCTTCTGGGGAAATATGGCCCTTTCGTGTAAATGAAGATTTTCCAATATCATTCAAAAACATTGAACAAACAGAACAACCATGGATGAATTTCGAAACAGTTTTTATTATAGCATTACTGTTTGGAGCAACCTCAGCATCAGCACTATTTCTGTTAAGAATTCGTAGGTATAAAAAAGAGCACGTGTCAACTATTAAAAGCTCCTAAACATGCAAATGCGCAACAAGCATGTCGATTCTTATTAACTAAGCGAAGATTAAGCCGAGAGCAGCAGCAAATATTTCTTTTAATGTCTCCTAACAGGAGATGATGTGTTAGTGATTTTCGTTTTTAGATCTGCTTGATTTCCTCTGTTAAGTTGAATGCTGATTGGGCTGCTTCTTCTAAGATGGTTTCGTTTGGCGGTGCTGGTCCGAAATACCAGAATGGTGGTCCGTTTACGCCGTCTACGCTTGTGTAGTTGAGTATGCTCCCGT
>Ga0207433_10016148_pt1 | contig 10533 bp, 10 predicted proteins | sample YelNatPaOPGAMG01_FD_187559 | JGI IMG/M metagenome (GOLD analysis project Ga0207433, IMG submission 187559) | Hot spring thermophilic microbial communities from Obsidian Pool, Yellowstone National Park, USA - OP-RAMG-01 (SPAdes) (version 3) | ecosystem: Environmental > Aquatic > Thermal springs...
TCACCTGAGCAAACATTTTTTTATCCTCTTTGGAAGTCCAATTAGGAAAATGATCGCTTGATTTAGCGATCTTTCCATCGGCGGTCATAGCCATCATAAGAATTATCTTCATTATTCTGAAGCTAGAAATTATCCTGCCTTCTGGGGTAGCTAGGACTCAAAACAAGAAATTAAAACAAAAGCAAAAAGCAAGCTTACTCTAATATTCCATCCAAATTAACATCATAAAGAATCTGCTCTTGGACTAAGCGGTATTCTATTAATTCATCTTCCGAAAACCAGTGCTTGATTTCCATTTCAGCTTCTTCCACACTTCCCGAAGCGTGCACAAGATTGCGCACACTGCGTCCATCTTCATCACCCATCTGGTAGGAGTCAAGAACATAATCGCCGCGAATAGTTCCGACATCTGAGGTAAGCGGTTCTGTTCCTCCTACCAACTTGCGAACAATTTTCACCGCGTGCGCTCCTTCCCAAACCATCGCCACTACTGGCCCACTGGTCAGATATCTTTTGAGATTTTCCAGAATCTTTTGAGAAATTTCCAGCGGATCTTGGGAGGGAGGTTCCAGCCCTTTTTCTATATAGCCTTTAATCGTTTTTTCTCCTGTCAATTGCCGCCAATGGGGATCAAGAGTATAGTGTTTTTCAACAAAATCCTCTGTCGGCACCAGCATTTTGACCGCCACCATTTTGAGCCCGACCTGCTCAAAGCGTTTGATAATTTCGCCAATGAGCGACCGTTGAACTCCATCTGGTTTGATAACAACCAGCGTTCTTTCTTTTTTATAATGTTTTTTCATCTCTTTTCTGGATTATACTTAAAAAAATCAAGCCTTTCAGCTTGACTTGATTCTAGCAAAGAAAAAAAAATTGGGCAAATACAAACTTAAAATTAAAACGGTATGATTAACATACAATAGCATTTATAATAATATGCCGTTGATTTGTGACTCGGAAAAAGGGAGCTAAGAAAATTATAAAATATAAATATAAAATTGTGATACTTTGCTTTGTTACATTACCCAAGCGATCGCCTGGGTAATGTAACATTTTTTAGAAATTTTTTAGAAATTGAAGAAATTCTAGAGTTGGGCGGAAAATGAATTACTCAGCCACAGCAAGCTGCGGATTATTATTACTCCGTAATAAAAAACCGGCCGCGCCCTGCGATAGCTATTTTAAATCTGCAAACGGACCGGACCGGTAAAGTCAGTCAAGCACACATAACGGTATATCTGACATGCGATAGCGTCCGTAAATATATCGTTCGATATGTTGGACAGAAAATAAAAAAAGCCCGCAGTCACATTGATCTGCGGGCTCCCATTCGCCAAGGAACTGCGAGATTAGTCACTGCGCTTCGGGGTAATCTCTACGGAGCAACTTGAACAGACGGGCATCACCTCCTTATAAAAAACCTAGGAATTTCTTATCATGAAGAAGGGTAATGCTGCCGTCACGGCCCCGGAGCTCCATGTAAAACCAGTCCATTTTTAAGATTTTGTATATTTCGTACATGAAGTGAGCCGGGTCATTGGTGAGAATTACGGCAGACCTATCGCTCGCCAGCACGATGTCAGTGGGGTTGCGCTTTTTGTAGTCCGCCGCGCTAAAATTGTAAACGTTAACAACGGAAATTTTGTAGGAGAATTCATCTCGCGGCATTTTTTTGGACGCCGCAACTTGCAATCCGAACACATCGTTCGGGGTAAATAGCCCGCTATAAATGTAGACTTGCGGCTTTCCTAACTTGAAAAGGAGTAAGACAATTGAGACAAGTAAAATAGTCAGCGCAAAACCCATCGTAAATCCTTCTCTTAATTTTCTCATGATCCCCATACCTCCATACTTCCCCTTGCTGGGAATATTTTTCAAATTCATTGCCCGTGCGCATTACGCACTAAAGCAACACGTTATTCTACCACAAAAAAAGCCGAAAGTCAACCTTGTGTGAAACATTCGGGATTAAAGGCTTAAAAAAGCTATTTTTAGACTATCCAAAGCTTGGTTTTTTCTTCCCGACGTGACGTCAGGATTCCTCAAAGCCAATCTTTTTAAAAGGTTCAACCTTGAGGAACTGGAGAATTTATTCGACAAGGGAAAGGTGGAACCTTGATTTATCCAAAGTTGAACTTTTCCTAACTCCGAATAAATTCGGGATTTTCTAAAGCTCGACTTTTTTTGTTTGTCCCCTCTTCGTCATCTCAAATTTCACTTCCCCATATTCTAGCCTTCCCTCAGGGTGAATAGTCATTTCCACTCCCAGCCCTTCCATAGTTTCTTTTTGGAAATATTGGTCAAAGACGAAATTGCCAAGAGAATAATATATTTTTTTGCCCTTGTATTCTTCGCTTTCCTGAATCACATGCGGATGCGTGCCGATGACCGCGTCCGCGCCGGCGTCAACGAAGCGATGGGCGAGTGCGCGCACAGTTTTTCCCGGGTCACCAACTTTATATTCCGTTCCCCAGTGCGGACAAACAATTACGAGATTTGATTGCTCTTTGGCTGATTTAATTTCTTCAATCGCCGTCTCAGCCGAATCCGGAATTGAATAGTTATAGCTCACGAAAGAAACCGAATTTCCACTTGGAAATTCGGTTTCCAAGTTGTCAGCGTCTCCGAAATATTGGACTCCCGCTTCGTCCAGATATTTTTTTGTTTGCTCCAATCCCTTTTCGCCTTGGTTCAGGATATGATTGTTCCCAAGATTAACCAATTTGATATTGTTTTTAGCAAGAGTTTTTGCTACCGCCGGATCAAAAGTGAAAATGAAATTTTTCCCTTCTCCAATTTTGGTATTGATACTCACTGATTTCTTGTTCGTTATGGGACCTTCCAAATTTCCAATCACCAGGTCATAGTCAGACAATTTTTCTTTAAGCGGCGCCAGAATATAATCATAATCGCCACTGCCATATTTTTCCACCGCTTCTCGAATATGCCGATCGAACATCATATCGCCGACAAAAAGAATCTTGACCGCTTTTTGGGAAGCAATACTGTTGTCTCTAATATTTGTATCCTTAGTCGAGTTATTCATTAATATTTTTTCAGAAGATGCGCCTTTTTTACTTTCACGATTGATTGAAAATAATAAAATAGCCACAACCGAAAAGATTACTACGCTAAAACCCAACAGCCAAAGCTTATTTCTCGAAACTAAAAATCTAATCATTGAAAATTGGTTGAAAATTAGAAACTGAAAATTGAAAATTTATTTCGTAGCTTTACACTTCTCATTTTGCGCCTTGCATTCAAAAATTATGTCTCCAATTTCGTCTGTTCTCAAAATTTCAATATTTCTTGATTTTAATGCATTCAGTACCACCTCCGCCGGATGGCCATAAGAATTATTCTTGCCCACCGAAATCACCGCCTCCCGGGGGCTTGTCGCTTCTAAAAAGGCTTCGCTGGAAGAATATTTTGAGCCATGGTGAGCAACTTTCAAAACATCCACATCAATATTTTCTTCGCCTCCCCCGCCGGCAGGCAGACTCTCTAAAATTTCTTTTTCGGCGCCTGACTCAATATCGCCAGTGAACAAAAACGAGTTTTCTCCATAGTCCAGCCGCGCCACGATTGACTTGTCGTTGGCTTCCCCAACTGAAGGATCAACCTTCTCCGACGGATGAATTATTTTCATCTTTGCTTTCTCGCCAAACTCAATTTCTGTCCCGCGCCAGGCTTCTAAAGTCTCAACTTTATTGTAATCCAAAACCTCCCTCCACTCTTTGAAAACTTGGGTATCTTTTTCAGCCGCGGTTGTCAAAACCTTCCCGATTTTATAATTCCGCGCCGCCTCCACTAGCCCGGCAATGTGATCCTTGTCCGGGTGTGTAGCAATCACAATTTCAATTTGGCGATCGAAATAGGGAAGATATTTTCCTAATTTTGCCATTTCTACTTTCCCGCTCGGTCCTCCATCAATCAAAATTTGCCTTGTTCCTTTCTGGATCAAAATTGAATCTCCCTGCCCCACATCCAAAAAAACAACCTGTAGAGGTTTAACCTCTACAAAGATTTGGTAGGAGAGATAAGATAAAATGCAAAGTAAAATTCCTAGAAAAATAAAATATATTTTAGATATATTTCTCATCAATCACTTCGAACATTACTTCAATACTACGTAGTATTGAAGTAATGTCATATTTTAGCTTTAAAGAGAAATGGGTCTTTTTTCGTTAACACCAACTAAGTTGTCCATTCTTCGTTGTTCAATGGAAAAATATCTCACGACAAAAAACAAAATAACATAATACACCAAAGTATACTTCCAGCCAAAATTTTTCACCTCAATTGACGCTCCAGGCCAGCCGGCCAGCCACTTCACAAAAAATAATTCAATTTTGAGCAAAAGATAGGGCGCAAAGCCAATGAGTTTTCCTAGTGGTAAAAATACAAATCCCGCAACTCCCGCCACCATTCCCATTCCCATTATATACGGAATTGCCGGTAAAATCACCACATTAGCCAGAAGAGAAATGAGAGAAAGCTTTTCAAAAGAATTGAGAATGATAGGAAGAACAAAAATTGTCGCTGCCAAGGTGAGAATTACGGTTTCTTGAATCAATTTCGGCGCTCTCCCCCGCCGCCAAAAAAATTTCTCTAAAAGAGGAGAAAATTGAACAATTCCCAGTGTCGCCAAAAAAGAAAGTTGAAAACCAACATCATATCGCAGAAGAAGCGGATTTATCGCCAGCATAACCCCTGCCGCCAGCAAAATTGCGTTGGTGGAGTTAGCCAGCCTTCCTTCCTTCATTGCCCAGATAACCAAGCTTCCCATAATCCCTGCTCGCACGGCTGAACTAGGCGCGCCGGTCATCAAGACAAACAAAACTATTCCCGCTAGAGCAAAGGAAAAAACCTGTTGACGCCAAAGGCCAATGAAAATCCCCGCTTCCATTAAAAACGCCGCCACAATCGTCACATTGTATCCCGAAACAGCCACCGTATGCGTCGTTCCCGTCCGCTGAAAAGCCTCCGCTAAATCCTTGGTCATTCTTTTGCTCCCGCCCAAAAGAAGTCCCTTGAGATAAGCTCCCTCCGGATCGGGAAAAATCGCCGAAAGCTTTTCTTCAAATCTGTTTTTTATGGAGAGAATGAAGGCATAAAACGCATTTCCTCCATTACTACGTAGTATTGAAATATTTGCCTTGTTGCAAATTCGGTAAATTCCATCTTTGGCAAGAAACATTTGATAGTCAAATTTGGAATTTTCATAGTTTTTAGGTTCCTGCAAAATACAGCTGACTTTCACTTCGTCGCCGTAGGAATATTGCGGATATAAATCTGTATTTACCAGTATCATTTCTTTTTTTCTAAACAAACTTTCACTCCAGGAAACTGGTATACTGATATGCTTGTCGCTTTGGTTTTCCTCTGATCTGATTATTATCTTTTGGTATTTTTCGTCTGTTTCCGGTTCTTTTGCAACAATCCCAAAAAATTCCGCCGGACCCAGTTTTTGGACAGTCAAATTATTCCTCGCGCTTTCAAGCGAAATGTTTGCCCGCCACGCTCCCAGCGCCAAAAACAAAATAGCCGCGCTGGCAACTATGATCTTTTTATTCTGGTAATTAATAATAAATATGACTAGCGCGGCAACTATTAAAATCAAAAAGATATATCTTTCTATTTCAAAAAAAGATGCCAGAAAAACGCCAAGCAAAAAGCAAAGAGATAAAATAAAAAATATTTTGGATTTGCTCACAATCCCATTATATCAAAAAAAGCAGGCCGAAGCCCGCTTTTTTCTGGTGAGATCTTGCTAAGATCAAATCTTAATGAAGCGCTATTATAAAAAGGGACAGACCCTTAGATCTGCCCAGTACGGCATTTTATTCTTCTTTTTCCTCCTTTTCTTTCCGCTTCTTTGAAGCAGAAATGTCTTTTTGCCCAGCAAAATACAAAAGAGTTCCCACTAAAACAAAAATAGCAACCAATGCCATAGGCGCTACCTCCTGAAAATTTTTCACCCGATATCGATAATCTTTGTTCTCGCCGTTTTTCCAGCGATTATACGAATCGAACTTCTGGACACTGCTAAATGATACGCCAAAAGTTCGGCAACTCTTTCATTCGCTTTTCCTTTTTCCGGCGGAGCGGTGACTTTCACCTTGTATTCGGCGTCGGAAATTTTCACAACTTCATCTTTTCCTGAACGCGGAACAACTCTCACATAAATTCTCATAGACTCATAGATATTTTTATATCGCTATAACCGTATATTTAGCAGTAACTTATTGATGTAAGCATCCTAAAGCGTTAAATGTTGGGATCATTTTCCCTTTTTTGTTAACAAAAATCGCTTTCAGTTTTTTTCTTTTCGCGTATTGGAACCCCTTTCCCAAACCCTTCAAAACCAAAACTTTCGCTCGGCCGTCGGCCCATTCGGTCTTTTTGTGGATTACCAGCACCGACCGAATTTCAAAAGAAAACTTGCCCGGATTTTTCGGGTTGATAAGATGATGAACATTTTTGCCCTTATGTCTCCAGTGTTTTTTTATCACGCCGGAAGTGGCAACTCCCTGATTGGAGACATAAATCGCCGCCTTTTTATCCCGCGCGCCTTCAATCGGCAATTCCCATTTTTTGCCATTCGCGTTAAGCCCAGCAGCATAAGCGTCTCCGTTAACGTTTATGAAAAAATTTTTCCAGCCCATCTTCTTCAAAAATTTCGCTGCTTGGTCAATGATGTAGCCTTTAGCAATTCCGGAAAAATCCATTCGGCGGGCAAGATATATTTTATTTCCCCGGACTTTGAGATCGCGCGCCAAATTGCCTCTCTTTTGAAATTTATTTAATGATTTTCCGCCTGCTGATTCGTGTTTTCTGTAGCCCATTTTCTCCAGGTATTCGATAACGCGCGGATCGTAGAGACCGTTGCTTTCTTTATGATAGAAAAACGCTCTTTTTGAAAGATAGAGCATATCCGGCGAAACTTCCTGCCAAGCTTCCAAATTTCCGTTGAGCCTTGATAATTCGCTTTCCGGATTGAAACGGCAGAATATTTTTTGCTTGGCAAGAAAAATATCCTCAATTCTTTTAATATCTCTTTTTGCCGAATTTATTTCTTTCCTGCTTTTGCCAACAATCTTTACGATTATTTCCGTGCCCAGAGCCCTAAATTTTCCTCTTATAATTTTTGCCACACCTTTTCTCGCTTTACTTTTTGTAATTTCACTTCAGTAAATTAAATTACTGAAGTGAAGATTAGTTTACTTTTTCTTTGATTTCCTGCTTGATTTTATCGTCAATTTGGTCAGGCAAAACATCGCCGGGCGGATTATGAACAGTTGCTTCGCGATAAATAATTCCTTCAATCTTTCTTACCACTTTTTTTAGAAAATTCTTTTCCGGCTGGTGTATCGTAATCGAAAAAGGAGAAAAATGCACGGAAAAAATCCCGCCGAGGAAGGCGATTATGACCGCAATAATAATTATGAATAGAAATGATTTTTTGAGCATAACACAAAAAAATATCTAATTGACCTAATTTCTAATTGCTCTAAATAAATCCCAAATCCCAATGTCTAAAATTTTATTGATGGAAAAAATAATTTTGGGATTTGGAGATTGGGATTTTTTTAGATCGATTAGGTCAATTAGAAATTAGAAATTGTCATCTTACTTCCACTTTTCCAAAATACTTCTCAATATTTTTCGATATTTTTTCTAAATCCAGCCCTTTGCCTCTCGTCTTTTTCAAGAGACGCGGGTCGAGTATCTTACCTTTATCTTCGAAAGCCTGCAAAACATATTTTTTGGCCCCTTCGAGCCACTTGCCAATTTTGGCAAAATCTTCTTCTTTGTGCAAACCCGGAACAGCCGTCGTTCGGAATTCATAATCAACCCCTGAATTTCGAATCAAATCCACGCTTAACTTAATACGTTCAAGATCAACTTTAGAATTCGTAGTTCTGCTGTAATTTTCCAAATCGCTTTTTATATCCATTGCCACAAAATCGAGCAATTTTTTCGCATACAAAAGCCTCAAAATATCTGGCCTTGCGCCATTAGTGTCGAGTTTAACTTTATACCCCAATTCTTTAATTTTCCCTATAAATTCTACAATATCTGGCTGAATTGTCGGCTCCCCGCCCGTGACGCAAACCCCTTCCAGTTTTCCTTGGCGACTTTCCAAGAAATCAAAAAAATCTCTCTCTAAAATAGTTGATACTTGATACTCTATACTTGATACTAATTCCGGATTGTGGCAAAAGGGACAGCGAAAATTACAGCCCACCGTGAAAACAGTCGCTGCAATGTGGTCGGGATAATCAATAAGAGTCAATTTTTGAAGACCACCGAGAATCATAAAATTTCTAAGGTTCGACCTTAGCCGTAGCTAAGGTCGAACCTTAGCGAAAGTTTTTTCAGGCGATATTGTACGCAAATCACCCTACAACGAATTCTTTCCTATCAGCAAACTCCGCTACCTTCCCCGCATTCCATTGTTCCACCGGACGGATATAGCCCACAATGCGCGAATAAACTTCGCATTTTTGCTTCACAATGCATTTAGGGCAAAAGGGGTGCTCTCCTTCAAGGTATCCGTGCGAGGGACAAATACTGAAAGTGGGAGTTAGAGTAAAATAAGGAAGAGAAAATTTTTCAGAGACGATTTTCACCAGTTTTTTGGCAATTTCCGCGTCTTGAACTCGCTCACCCAAAAATCCGTGCAGGACCGTTCCTCCAGTATATTTCGCCTGAAGAGGCTCCTGAAGCCGAAGAGCTTCAAAAAGATCATCCGTAAAGTTCACCGGAAGGTGAGTCGAATTGGTATAATACGGCTCAATATTTTTATATTTACCTACTTGACCATTGGCAAAAATCATATCCGGATATCTTTCCCGGTCTTTCCTCGCCAAACGGTAAGCTGCTCCCTCCGCCGGTGTAGCTTCTAGGTTATAAAGATTTCCCGTTTCTTTTTGATATTTTAGAAGCTTTTCTCTCATATGAATCAGGACCTTTTCGGCAAAATTTATCCCTTTTTCGGTTGCTGTTGTTTCCCCCATAAAATTTTTGAGAGCTTCATTCATTCCAACAATTCCAATGGTCGAAAAATGATTAGACCAGTACTCCCCTCTTCTTTTATATATTGAATCCAGATAAAAACGGGCATAAGGATAAAGACCTTTTCTGGTGAAGCTTTCAATGACTTTTCGTTTCGTTTCTAGGCTTTCCTTAGCCATATCCATAAGCCGATCAAGCCGGGCAAAAAAGTCTTCTTGGTTTTTAGCTAAATAACCTAAGCGCGGTAAATTCAAGGTTACAACGCCAATTGATCCCGTCAAAGGATTAGCCCCAAAAAGGCCGCCCCCTCGCTTGTAGAGTTCGCGGTTGTCCAATCGCAGACGGCAACACATTGAACGCGCATCCTCAACGTTCATATCAGAGTTAACAAAATTGGCAAAATAGGGTATGCCGTATTTAGCTGTCATTTCCCAAACCGGTTTTAGGTGTTCCTCGTCCCATCTGAAATCTGGAGTGATGTTATAAGTAGGAATAGGAAAGGTAAAAACCCGCCCATTGGCATCTCCTTCTGCCATCACTTCGGCAAAAGCCTTATTTATCATATTCATCTCTTCCTGAAATTCTCCATACTTTTCTTTTTGAGGAACTCCTCCGATGATTACCGACTCTTCGGCTAAATTTTTGGGAGGAGTAAGATCAAGAGTAATGTTCGTGAAGGGCGTTTGAAAACCAACCCGAGTCGGCACATTGACATTGAAAACAAATTCCTGCATGCACTGTTTTACTTCCTGAAAAGAAAGCTTATCGTAGCGCACAAAGGGAGCTAAAAGAGTATCAAAATTTGAAAAAGCTTGGGCTCCGGCTACTTCACCCTGCAAAGTATAGAAAAAATTCACCATTTGTCCGAGAGCCGTGCGCAAATGTTTAGGCGGTTTGCAGGCAATTTTCCCGGGAACTCCCGTAAAGCCGCGCCGCAAAAGATCTTGAAGGTCCCAACCGCAACAATAGGCAGCAATTTTATCGAGGTCATGAATATGAAAATCTCCTTCTTCATGGGCGTCGCGAATGGCTTTTGAATAAACCCGGTTGAGCCAATATTTCGAGCTCACAATTGAAGAAATATAATTATTAAGTCCCTGCAGTGAATAGCTCATATTCGCGTTTTCCTTCACCATCCAGTCGATTTCTTTGATGTATTTATCCACAAGATCCACCGCTTCTTTGAGCGATTCTTCCGATTCGCGAATTTTGCGGTGCTGCTCGCGATAGAGAATGTAAGCTTTGGCTGTTTCCTCAAAGTCCAGAATCATCAGAACCCGTTCCACGAGATCCTGGATTTCTTCAATTTCCGGAACATAGCCCTTTTTATAGTTTTTGTTAAGAAGCTGAACAACTTTTTCAGTAACTTTTTTAGCCTCGACTTCTCTACCCTCTCCCGTTTCAGCAAAAGCTTTTAGAACAGCTCTTGTGATTTTGGTTTCATCAAAAGCGACTACTCGTCCATCGCGTTTAATTACCCGGTCAATTTGATTTTTTTGCTCTTTTTTCCCC
>Ga0207433_10016149_pt1 | contig 10533 bp, 9 predicted proteins | sample YelNatPaOPGAMG01_FD_187559 | JGI IMG/M metagenome (GOLD analysis project Ga0207433, IMG submission 187559) | Hot spring thermophilic microbial communities from Obsidian Pool, Yellowstone National Park, USA - OP-RAMG-01 (SPAdes) (version 3) | ecosystem: Environmental > Aquatic > Thermal springs >...
TATAGAAGCCTTTTATTAATGGCTTAATTAACTGCTTTACCATAATAATTTATCTTTTAGAAGCCTGCAAATTTTTACAAAAGTTCTTACTAATAAATCCAATTTTTTCCTAGGTTTTGAAGAATTCACAGATAGATAATATTTGTCGTAACCCTTATCACAAAATACACTATCATTATGTTCAATTTTAAGAATCGGATAATTTTTATTAATGTACCACGAAGGGGCAAATTTTGTGTGCGTTGAACTTAGATCAAAACCAATATTTAATATTAAATTTTTAGAAGGTACAATCGCAAGTCCATTTTGTAGTAAACGTGAAACTGTCCATTGGTAATCCCAAGTGTCTATTTTCCCTTCGTAAATATTTTTATAAAGTTGAAACCTTATTCTTTTTTCTTCCCCTTCAAAAAAACAATCCAGAAATTTTTTGAATAATAAAGTATCATTAAACACCTTGAGGCTATAATCATAATAGTTCCATGCCCTTCTCCAAGTAGCCCAACCCCAGATTGAACCTAAATATGAAAAAAAATAACTTTTATTTCCGCTTTCCCATTCTCCTGCAGCATTAAACCCCGAAATCATCATAATTCGATTGTCATTTTGGTAATAATTCAACAGTTCTTCAGCGTAATAAAAAAAACTCTTGTCTGGCAAGATATCATCTTCAAGGATAATCCCTTTTTCAACATTTTCAAAAAACCATGAAATTGCTGAACTAACTGCTTTTCCACACCCAAGATTCTGATCTCTGAACAGGGTTCTAACCTCACATGGCCAATTAATCTTATTTACTATTGATTCCCTTACTTTTTTACATAATATAATATCTTGTTCATTTCTCTCCCTGGGCCCATCGGCAGCCACAAAAAGTTGGGACGGTTTCACTTCCTTGATTCTATTAAAAACTATTTCTGTTTCTTTGGGTCGGTTAAAAACTAAAAACAGAACAGGGATATTAAACATAATAATAAAAGTTTTATCTGCGTTTTTCAAATATATAATACGTCCCTGACAGACAGAGCTTCCTATTAACTGCCACAATATTCTGAAACTTAAAAACCTCATAAAAAGTGTCATACCCTTTAAGCGGTATCAAAGAATCGGTATTGAGCCTATACAAAAAGTACTGCTGACTTAACAGTTCATAAAAATCCTTAAAGAAGACCCTTGCAATTACATGCATTTCGTTAAATTCAAACTGAATAATATCAATCCTGCCCGAAGTAATCATATTTATTGCCCCTTTCAATACTTCCATTTCATGGCCCTCGGTATCAATTTTCAGAAAATTAATTTTTTCAATGTTGTTGTTAGTGCAAAAATTATCTATTGTATCGAGCTTAATTGAAACTTCTTCAATCTTTTTTGCATGATGTATTTCAGTAAATACCTCCTTGTACAGGCTGGCATGACTGCTGGAATTATCCCCTGCATAGGTATGAATCTTTTGCAAGTTGTTGATATTCGATGAAAAACCAAAGTTCAGCAATACTACATTTGGATATTGCTTCAGATTCTCAGAAGCAATGCTGTAAGATACAGGCATTGGCTCGAATGAATAAATTCTGGCTCTCGAAAAATGCCGAGCCAATAGTTTGGAATAATTTCCAACATTGGCCCCCACATCAAAAAAAACAAGCTGTTCATTGTCCTCAAAGTATGATTTTAATACCTGAGCTATCATAAATTTCTCTCCAGTCACATGTTCATTTTGATATTTCAATATGCCAATTCGATTGTATGCATACAGCAAGGGATTTATTCTAAATATTTTAAACAATACCTCAAGGATTAAAATTTTAAAATTATCCCTAAACAATCTCTTTAAAATTTTTTTTAATGTCATAATATAAATTTTAATGAACATCTACAAAATACCAGTCTAACAATTTATTAATGTCTTGCGGATAATATTTTCCAATTTTAAATCCCAACCAATATTTAGGAGCAAAAACAAGAGCATTTTTCTGATTTAAATATGCGCCCCACCAAGCAAAAGAACTATTTGAAATAACTAATGCATCCGAATTCATCAACAATAATAAATCGATTACTTCTGTATTTTGCTCAAAACTCACATTCGAATATCCTTTAAAATGCGATTGAATACCAGCCAAATCGTCACTTATTACTAATATTTTATATTCATGTATATTTTGTATTTGCTTCAGACAATTCTCATAATAGATCCATGGCAAAGTCATATTAATGCCTCCTAAATCATCACTTCCATAACTTTTATAATCCCCCCCCCGGTAATGAATGGTCAGTACCTTATGATTCGCAAAGATGGATTTATATTTTTTTTCAAATTGTTTTGTATATGTTTTCTTAATCCTGAAATGTCTTTTTATATCTTTCTGAAAATCAAAAAAATATAAAACCGATTGAAAATACCCTTCGTAATAAACCATGTTATCTTTTATGGCAGTAATTACTTCGGCCAATGCCGTATTGGAATGTATTATTTTCTTTTTTACCTGCTTGAGCAACAAGTTTTTTATCCATTTAAAAAGTTTATGATTTATTACCCGATTGATAAAAGTAATAAAAAAGGGAATTCGAAAATATTTATGAAGAATTAATGGAAAATTCACAATATCTAATAAAAAGAATGTTTTACAGGACTTTGCCTTTGAAAAGATAAAAGCATACTGAAACATCTGATTACCCAAACGCCCGTTAATCCTAACAAATATCATTTGATTATGTGTTTAATCCACGACAAAACATGTCGGCCTCCTGAATATATCTTATGCCAAAACTTATGACAAAAAGCCCAAAGAGTCAAAAAACAAGCCTGCCAATAATTGACAATAAATTTAGGCCGATTTTTTTTTCTGATATACAATGCGTCGCCCCAATAATAAGGGGTAATTTTTGTTTGCATCCGAATGTACCCCTGCCGGAAAAGAAAACTGTCCAGATCCTTGAGTAAAGGACAGCCTTTGTATAAGTGTAGCAAGTTCACCTCCAGATTAATATATTCGAATTTTTTGAGATAATTGCCCATGCTTTTTAAGGCTATCAATTCGGCACCCTGTAAATCAATATTTAGAAAAACAAAATTCTCATTTTCTAGTTTTTGTTCATTGAAGAAACTGTCTAATCGGCGGGTAGTTACTTTTTTTTCTTTTAAAACGTGAACCCAAGGATGCTGATTTTTATGTTCCTCTAATTCAAGTATTGAAGATGACTGAGAAAAATCTGTGATGTAAAATATTTTTTCCTCATAATCATTTTCACCAATTACGAAATTCAAAACCTGATGTTGTATGGACGGATATTTTTTTAAATTTTCTTTTAGGTCAGGAATAAGTTCGTCATTTCCTTCAACCCAGACAACTTTGCTCACCCCCATTTGTTCATAAAGTTCCCCTTCTTCACCCTTATGTGCTCCCAAGTGCAAGACTGTTTGGTTTTTGACCGCTTTTTTTAGATCGGGTATTTTTGTAAAATTTATCATCATGTGTATTGGTTTTCATTCATAGACAGGACACATATCCCAATCACCTTTTAACATAACCATCCCATGAGAAGCAGGAATGGTTTGCCCTGTACTGTAAAAGTTTCCATTGATAACCGTCAGCTCGGCATACTCCATCCCCATGTCCTGTATTTCATCATTTTCTACCAAGGCATAATGAATGTAATAGGTCGAAGGCACTAAAGGTATTTCCTTAAACGTCAAAATAAACTGGCCTTTTTCGGGAAGTTCATGATATATTTTGCCGACTAACCGGCTATGATGATTACTAACATAAGCATCAAAATAGTTTTTTATGCCAACACTAGGGATTATATTGTAATATTTTCCGGGTTTTTTGTTAACAAATTTCAATATGACGTTAATTGTCGAACCTACTGGAATTACATCAATGGGGGAAAAATTTTCATCGCAAATTAATACATCAGTTACAATCACATCGCCTTTGCCCCTTCTTGCCGTAATTTTACTGGATAAACTAATTTTATCGGCCAGATATCGTGCAACTGCAGTTTTTGCATCTCCCTCAAAAATCTTGCATCCATTTGACAATACCATTCCAGTGGTACATAGGGCCTCAACCGCCCCCATATTATGGCTCACAAAGAGCACTGTCCGTCCTTGGTCGTGGCTTACCTCGTGCATTTTGCCAAGGGCTTTTTTCTGAAACTCGGCGTCGCCGACAGCCAGTACCTCATCGACGAGCAATATTTCGGCATTGAGGTGAGCAGCTACGGCAAAGCCCAATCGTACCGTCATACCACTTGAGTAACGTTTGACAGGGGTGTCGAGGTATTTGGCTACTCCGGCAAACTCGACTATCTCATCGAGCCGGCGATCAATCTCGGCACGGCGCATACCCATAATGGTGCCATTCATGTAAATATTTTCACGGCCAGTTAATTCGGGGTGAAAGCCGGTGCCCACCTCCAGCAGGCTGGCAACACGGCCTTTTACCTTCACTACTCCCTCGGTAGGCGAAGTAATGCGTGAAAGAATTTTGAGCAGTGTGCTTTTCCCGGCACCATTGCGACCGATAATTCCCAGCACATCACCCTCCTTAACCTCGAAGGTGATATCCCTGAGTGCCCATACCAATTCACCATTTTCGGCCCGCTGGGTACGATCGTTGACCTGACCCAGCTTCAGGTAGGGATCTTCCTTACCCCTTATCCGGTACCACCACCGCCGCAGATCGTGCGAGAGGGTACCCGTACCCACCTCGCCCAAACGATACAACTTACTTAACCCCTCTACCTTAATAACTGTCGACATCTACTGATTATGATTTTTACAAAGTTAGTAAAAAAAGAACAGGATACCAGTCTGCAGAAAATCATACTTTTTTAGTCCGACCTAATGATCTAACTTAGTATGATTTATCATTCTGCAGATTGCAGATAATTTTTTTTTCACAACTGGTCTATTGTTATACAACCTAATATCTCTCTATCGTTCAGCAGGCCGTAGGGGGGAACCGGCGATTAGTTATTATTCCGGAAGGGTGCGATAGATCTTTCGAACACGCCGTGCATGTATGCAATGGCAAGGCCATAATTGGTGATGGGAATACCCATTTCAATAAATTTTTTCATGCGGCTGTACACCTGACGCGAGGTAATCATGCAGGCACCGCATTGAACCACCAAAGCATAATCAGCCAGGTTGGGGGGAAGAGATCCAAGCCCCGAAATTACTTCGAAAGAAAGATTTTTACCGGTAAACTCAGAGATCCAACGAGGCAACTTAAATCTTCCAATATCCTCGCAGGTCACCTGATGGGTGCACGACTCCAGGATAAGAATGCGATCGCCGTCGTTCAGACGGGAAAGATGATAGGTTCCCTCGATAAACGCCTGAAAGGGTCCCTTATGTCGGGCAAGCACCACGCTGAAGCCTGTAAGCGGGATGTCGGGCGGAACAAGCTGATTGGCTTTTTTGAAGATAGAGCTGTCGGTGATAGCCAGTCGAGGCTTAAGATTATGATTCCGGAAAAAGCCCTCGACCTCGGTTTCCTTGAGCACTATGGCTATGGCCCGGTTATCGAGCACATCCCGTATAAGCTGCACTTGGGGAAGGATAAGTCGTCCCTCTGGAGCTTCATTATCGATGGGGACAATGAGCAGAACCACATCGCCCTCCTGTATCAGATCTCCGATGATCGACTTTTTTTTCCATGCCGTTTCGGGCATATGCTGGCGTATCTGTTCGATCAGTTGTTTTATCGATTCTGCATCATAGGTACTGGTAGACACAATAGCAAGGCAGCCCGATTGCGCCTGCAGCTTTTCCCTTACCGTTGTCGAAAGCGGCGAAATGTCGTTCTTGTTATGAACTATCAAAAAGGGGATTTCGTACTTGCGGAATTCCGAAACCAATCGTTCTTCGTAGCTATCGAACATATTTTCCGTAATAACCAGTATGGCAAAATCGATATGCTGAATTACCTGTAGTGTTTTTTTAATGCGTTTCTCGCCCAGATCACCCACATCATCGATACCAGCAGTGTCGACAAATATAGCGGGGCCAATGCCAAATATTTCGACCGACTTTTTAACCGGATCGGTAGTAGTACCAGCTACATCCGACACAATGGCCACATCGTGTCCGGCTATAGCATTGATCAATGAGCTTTTACCGTTGTTGCGCCGCCCAAATATTCCTATGTGTGGTTTTGATTCTCTGGCCATGATCACTAAAGTTAACCTGCAAAGTTAAGAATTTCATTTAGCATGAAAAGCACTTTAAAAACAGATACCCCTTAATTTCCTCACTCCGCCATGATCACATGGATACCCTCCCGCTGAGCCAGTGCCGCAATGCGCTTGAGTTCCTCGGCACTTATCCGTTGAATCTGTTCGGCAGGGGTATCCCGGGCAATAGTATAAATCATGACATACGACGGGGCTATTTCCTTAATGGCCTGTAGCCATGCCTGCAACTCGGCAGGGGTAGTGTTGTCGAAAGCCTGCTGATTAAACTGTCCCCGGACAAACATGGTTTGGATAATGCAACGCCCCTCAAACTGTTTCAGCTGTTCGATGGTGTTGCGAAGGTTAAAATATCCCGTAGGTTGATTAAGCAGCCTGCAGGTGGATTCAATGGCCGAATCGAGTTTCAGTATGTTGAGATCGACTTTTTGCAAGGCCTGTCGGACATCGGGCTTAAAAATCAAGGTCGCATTCGACAGAACGGCAATTTTAGCCTCGGGCAAAAATCGGTTGCGGATTTCGATTACTCTGTCGGTAATATGTGGAAACATCGGATGCATGGTAGGCTCGCCATTGCCGGCAAAGGTAATGGTATCTACGGCCACTCTTTTGCTAACAAGTTCCTGAATCTTCTCCCTCAGCTGATCGGCCACCTGATCGACCGAAGACCATTGAAGGTTGGAGGTATCCTCTGAGTTCCAGCCACATTCACAATAAATGCAATTGAAAGTACAGATTTTTTTACCTTCGGGCAATAGGTTAATCCCCAGCGAATTACCCAGCCGTCGGCTTTTAACCGGCCCAAATACAATCCCCTCGAATAGAAAAGTTGACATGCTTAATGTTGTTGTATTACAAAACCTACTGAATATATTTTTCCATTTGCGGCATAACTATTTTCGCACAAGGCAAGCCACATTTTCGACATGATGGGTATGGGGAAACATATCGACGGGTTGTATTTCCACCAGCCGATAATTTGCCGACAATGTTTTAATATCCCGAGCTTGGGTAGCGGGGTTACAGCTTACGTAAATAATCCGTTGGGGTGCGGCCTCCAAAATGGTCTGTACCACCGACTCGTGCATACCCACCCGTGGCGGATCGGCAATCAGTACATCGGGGTACCCCTTGGCCGCAATAAACTCATGGGTCATGATATCCTTGACATCACCTGCCAGAAATTCTACATTGTCGATTTGGTTCAGCCGGGCATTTTCGATAGCATCGGCAATAGCATCTTCAACGAATTCAATCCCGATGACTTTTTTTGCCTGCCGGGCAACATACAGGGCAATGGTACCGGTTCCGGTGTACAGGTCATAAACCGTTTCGTGGGGCTGAATCTGCGCCATACGTTTTACCGTCTCGTAAAGGTGATAAGCCTGACGGCTGTTGGTTTGGAAAAATGATTTGGGTCCAATACGGTACCTCAACTCACCAATAGATTCGTACAGATAGGATTCCCCTTTCCAACACTTAAAGTCGAGGTCGTGTATAGAATCGTTGAGTTTGGTATTAATTCCATACATAATCGAGTGTAAACCGGGGAATTTTTCGGCAACATAATTGAGTGTTTTGGTCATCAGGGGTTCATTTTCTTCGCCGAATACAAGCACGGCCATCACCTGCCCATCGAGTGTATTGCGTACCACCAGATTACGGAGCAATCCCTGCTTGCGATGTAGATTGTAAAAGGGGATACCCTCTTCGAGGAGGAAATTTTTCAGGGCCAGCCGTAGCTGGTTGGTGGGTTCGGGCTGCAAATGGCAGGTTTGCAAATCGAGCACCCGGTCAAACATTCCTTCGATATGAAATCCGGCGCCCGGTTCCACGATAAATATTCCCTGTTTGATAATTTCGTCGGGTAGCCAGCGATTATTTGAGAAGGTATATTCCAGTTTGTTGCGGTAATAGTATGTTTGTTCCGATCCCAGGATGGGATTGATTTTCTCAGCAGTAACTCCCCCAATACGTTCCAGGGTATCAACGACCTGTTTTTGTTTCCACTTAAGCTGTTCGGGGTAAGGCAGATGTTGCCATTTACAGCCACCGCATACTCCAAAATGCTGACAACGAGGATCGATACGCAGGGGCGAAGGTTTTTTCAGGGTAAGCAACCTACCCATCATGTAATGGCTTCTTTTTTTGGTAATCAGGATATCGGCCACATCGCCAGGAATGGCCATAGGAACAAATACTACCTGGCCATCGACCCGTCCTATGGATTTCCCCTCAGCAGCAATCTCGGTTATTTCAACATCGTTTAATACGACAGGCTGTTTCTTTTTACGTCCCATTCAATGATCATTTGCCCGCAAAGATAAGGGCATAAAGGCTATGTTACAAGTGCAAAAAAATTGAGGAGATTAGTACCCGGAGCCGGAATCGAACCGGCACAAGATTGCTCTTACTGGTTTTTGAGACCAGCGCGTCTACCTATTCCGCCATCCGGGCCAAAGAACGCACCGCAAAAGTAAAACAATGTTTTGAACTCTCCAAATTAAAACAAGTGCATTTTAACCATTTACACACAAGGCATCGTTAAGCGCAACAATTGCCTTCTCGTAATCTTCGCGATTGATAACAAACTGTATGCTCACCTGGCTGAGCGACTGCGATATGCTTTCCACGTTGATATTATTGTTGGCCAAAGTCTGGGCAGCCTTTGCCAGTATTCCAGGCTTAGCAATATTGGTTCCCAAGGCACACACAATGGCAACATTCTTTACCGTAACCTTGTGAAAACGTTTCTGCAAATCGTTGATAAGTTCGGGATATACTTCATCCTCCCATATCACGGTAGTAATGCTGTTGGCGTTGGACGATTTAAGGATATAGCTGATGTTGTAGTTTTTAAAATACTCCATGATGGCGTAGTCGAAGCCAACTTCACCAACCATAAAAGGATCGTGTACCTCAATGGCAGTCACCTTATCGGAACCGGTAACAATCTCAATTTTTGATTCTCGACTCACATAATCTTTCGAGATGAGGGTTCCCGGATGTTCTGGCTCAAAAGTGTTTTTGATACGAATATTGATTCCTGCTATTTCGAGGGGTTTCGAAGCCTTGGGGTGGATAGCTTCCATGCCGATATCGGCCAGCTGATCTGCCACGTTGTAGTTGGTAAAGCCGACCACTATCGACTTGTCGACTCCTACCAGTTTGGGATCGGCAGATGATAGGTGAAACTCTTTGTGGATAATGGCTTCATCGGCTTTGAGTTCAACAGCAATTTTGCTGAAAGTTACCTCGGAATAACCCCGGTCAAATTCACGCATAATACCCTCGGTACCCTTGGTATATCCGGTAGCAATGCACAATACTTTTGAGAAATCGATACCCTTAAATGCATTGTGAATACGCTGGTCGATGGTCAGATGCTCGGGATCGTTGAATCCGCAAAGATCTATGAATTGGGCATTAATATTATTGTTCTTCAGGATATTTACTGAATTGAATGCCGAATGCGCTTCACCGATAGAAGCCAATATTTCCCGCGCAGCCAGTAGGATATCTTTCTTAGCAATATAACCGGTAGCCAGTACATCAGCAAGGCTATTGAGGTAATTTTTGGTTTGCAGTATGCGGGTTTTAATAAAATGGTTGGCCACATTGAGATCAAGACCAATGTTTACAAAACCCTCATTGATGGCAATCAGTCTGTCGAGCAATTCGGACAGAGCCGCATTGTAGTCCTTACCCTCAGCAAATAATGCATATATACCGGGTTCCTTGGTTTTTTTGTGTTCCAGCAACCAATTGGTCACATTGTTGTAGGCCGAGACCACAAAAACACGATTGTAGTAGTCGCCAGGTTTACGATTTCCGATAATAATATTTTTCAGTACCTGGTCGAACTGCGACATGGAAGTTCCACCAATTTTTTCGACAGTTAGCATATGTTCATTCAAAATTTGGCAGCAAAAATAATTTTTTCAGTATTTCTTAACAAAAAAATATGATTTTGAGACAAAAAAAAGGATGCCCATATGAGCATCCTTTGTGAAGGTTTAAAAAGTATGGTAATGTTAGTATCCCGGATTTTGCACAAGATTGGGATTAGCATTCAGGTCGGAAGAAGGAATGGGGAACAGGTCGAGATGTGCAGGAGTAGCCTGACCGTCTTTGACTTTACCTTTCCAAGGCCAAATATAGGCGTTGCCCGAGAATTTACCAAACCGGATAAGATCGGTTCGGCGATGACCTTCCCAATAGAGTTCACGGGCACGTTCGTCGAGGATAAAGTCGAGGGTAAGCTGGGCATCGGTGATATTACCGGCAGTTCCGTTATATGCCCGGGTACGCAGATCGTTAACATATTGC
>Ga0207433_10016150_pt1 | contig 10533 bp, 11 predicted proteins | sample YelNatPaOPGAMG01_FD_187559 | JGI IMG/M metagenome (GOLD analysis project Ga0207433, IMG submission 187559) | Hot spring thermophilic microbial communities from Obsidian Pool, Yellowstone National Park, USA - OP-RAMG-01 (SPAdes) (version 3) | ecosystem: Environmental > Aquatic > Thermal springs...
CAGACTACGATGGTGTCGAGCTGCCCACGATCTATGTCCACGTAGATAGACCGGCGATCGTGCTCCTCGGCTCACAGTTCGCAGGCTGGAGGATCTCCGTTGGGAAATATTTTGCGATGGGCTCAGGTCCAGGGAGAGCGCTGGCCCTGAAACCCAAAGAGCTCTACGAGAAGATCGCCTACAAAGACACCTGTGATAAAGCTGTTTTGGTGCTTGAGGCTGATAATCTACCCACAGTAGAGGCGCTGAACTACATTGCTCAAAGCTGTGGTGTAGATCCAAAGAATCTGTATGTTGCTGTTGCACCAACTTCAAGCATAGCGGGTTCTGTGCAGATCTCAGGTAGGATTGTTGAGACGGGTCTGCATAAGCTGACCGACTTAGGCTTTGATCCGAAGAAGGTGCTGTATGGCTCGGGGAGGGCGCCTATAGCGCCTTCGCATCCTAAGTTCGCTCAAGCCATGGGTAGAACTAATGATATGCTGCTCTACGCTGGGGCAACGTACTTTGAGGTAGCGTGCGATACAGATGATGAGATAAAGGAGTTCGTTAAAAAGGTCCCCTCCTCCTGTTCTCCAGCCTACGGAAGACCATTCTACGAGATCTTTAAGGAGGCTAACTACGACTTCTACAAAATAGATCCAGCTCTCTTCGCTCCGGCTCTAATAACTGTGAATAACATCAAGACAGGCTCCACCATGACTGCTGGTCGCCTTAATATAGATGTCCTTAAAAAGTCCATTGGGCTAATCTCGTAAGGCGCTACTCTTGAGGGTAGGTATACTTACGAGGAACGCTGAGGCTTGGTGCTCAACCCAGCTTAGAAGAGCTTTCATTAACTTAGGTGCTGAAGTAGAGTGCTTCTGGTTCACAGACCTAGTCTCCAGAATCGCATTTGGACCTATAGTGCAGCGTGATAGTAAGGTCGATCTTGCCTCGCATTTAGATGCGCTTCTCGTAAGACCGATTGGAAGGGGCTCGCTTGACGAAATACTCTATAGGGTTAATACTCTCCATAGGTTGAGTGAAGCCGGTCTTAACATCGTAAACCCTCCTAGGGCTATTGAGCGGTGTGTGGACAAATACTACGCTCTCTCCATTCTTCAAGCAAACGGCATAAAGGTTCCTAAGACGGTAGTTACGGAGAACCCGGATCTAGCGCTTGAAGCCTTCTCTGAGCTCGGTGGGGACATTATACTAAAGCCCATCTTCGGATCAAGAGGTATGGGTATAACTAGGATCTCTGACTACGAGGTTGCGCGGAGAGTGTTCAACCTCCTTCACTACCACCACTTCGTCCTATACCTCCAAGAATACATACCACACGGAAGAAGCGACATAAGAGCCTTCGTGGTAGGCGATAGGGTAATAGCAGCCATGTATAGGAGGGCAAGGGGTTGGAAGACGAATGTAAGCCAAGGCGCTAAACCAGTAGCCACCAAACTTTTGGCTGAGCAAGAGGAGCTAGCGATCAAGGCTGCGAATATAATGGGCTGCAAAGTAGCTGGAGTAGACATTTTAGAGTCGAAGGATGGTAGGTATATAACTGAGATAAACAGCCAACCCGGATTCAGGGGTCTTCAGTCTGTGAGTCAAATAAACATAGCTGAAGAGATAGCAAGGTATATGATCGCTAACGCTAAGAAAGGGGTTCTGGCTGAGGAACACACAACAAAGATATGAAGCGCGTAGAAATCATAGGTGTAGAAGGGCTGCCTGAAATAAAACAAGGCGACGACCTCCCAGCACTCATCTACCAATCTACGCTTCAGCAAGGAATTACCCTGCAAGACGGAGACATCATTGTGGTTTCGCAGAAGATAGTCTCCAAAGCCGAGGGTAGAGTCGTTGACTTGAACGGCGTAAAACCCACGCCTCAAGCGTTGGAGATAGCTAAGCTTAGCGGGAGGGACCCAAGATATGTTGAGTTGGCGCTACAAGAAGCCAAAACGATAATCAAGCAAGTAAAGGGCCACCTTATAACCGAAACCAAACACGGCTGGATCTACTCATATTCTGGTGTAGACCTATCTAATGTTTCAGGAGGCACCGCAGCAACACTCCTACCAGCAGACCCAGATCACTCAGCGCAGAAGATAAGAGAAGGATTAGAGAAGTTGAGCGGTAAGCGGCTTGGCGTAGTCATATCGGATACTTGCGGTCGACCTTTTAGGAGAGGCGATATAAATGTAGCCATCGGCGTTTCAGGCTTTAAACCCCTGTTGGATCTGCGTGGCAAAAAGGACGTCTTCGGTTATAGATTGAGGTTAAAGAAGGTTGCAGTAGCAGACGAAATCGCCTCAGCAGCCGAGCTTGTTATGGGTGAGTTGAACGAACACATCCCAGTAGCGATTGTAAGAGGTGTTGATGTGGAGCTGAATGCCTACGCTAACTCAGAGCCTCTGAAGAAGAGGAAGGAGCACGACATCTTCCTAAAAAATGCTTAGAGGACTAACCCTCAACCTTAGCCAGATCTTTGAGTGTCAATCTTCCTGTGTGTAGAGCGCTTGCAACCAAAACACCACTTATATTCAGCTTCTTGAGCGCCCAGAGATCATCTTTATCTCTAATGCCCCCACCAGCCAACACTTCATCAAAAGGTATTCTACACAATTCCCCTAACAGGTTGAGGTTCGGTCCCTTTAATGTGCCAACTCTATCAAGCTCCAAAAGTATCAATCTTCTCACGCCGTATTCGTATAGTAGGTTTGCTGCCCCCATCGGCTCTAACCCGCTCAACTCTGCACACTCCGATAAAGTCTTTTGGAGCTTAACGTCGAGCGAAGCTATAACCCGTTCCCCGATAGACGAATCCATAATATTCTTTAACGCGTCTAATGAGTGAAGTGTCTCGGTTCCCAGCACCACAAAATCGAAGCCCTGTTTGATGAGCCTCACAGCGTCGTCGAGGGTTGCAGCGCCAGCGTCAATCATCATCGTGAAGTTAAATTTCTGCTTAATCTCCCTCAACACTCCACTGTTATCTCCTGAGCCCATTATAGCGTCTAGGTCTGCAACATACAAAAAAGTTCTAGCCAGCTTCTCTTTGAAGGCTCTAGCCACTTGTATCGGGTTAGATGAATCTACTAGTACGCTTTTTATCGGTTTGTAGTGGTGCCTTTCACCAGCAACCGCGTGCACAACGTCTCCTCCTAAAATGTCTATGACAGGGATCACCTTCACGCCCTCGTAGTCAATAAAAGGGGTTTTAAAATAGTATGTTGATGCATCCGTAGTGAATAGGTAGACGATCAGTTGGACGTTGGTGTAGTAGAATACTTTAGCGCCTATGCACCGCATTTAGATGATGAGCTGCTTCTAGAAGGCTACGCCATGCTCAAATCAGCTATCGAAGATTTCGCCACCCTCGGCGCTTCAGTAAAGACCATCCTCTACCGAAGACTGAAGCCAGAGTTCCTGTCGGCTGAGGTAGTCTGGTGCTCTGATGAAAGTGAGTTTGAGCGAGGACTTGCTTCGCTCTCAGAGAGTGTTGACCATCTTCTTCTAATAGCCCCAGAGCACATCCTCCCAACGCTACTAGAAGAATTAGATTCACCTAAACTCCTAAACTCTACACCAGACTCTATCCGCGAAGTCTCAGATAAATGTAAGTTAGCTAAGAGGTTGGCTCAGATCGATGTAGATGCTCCTGAATCAAGGTGCTTTGAGGCTGGTGTTGATACAGAGGCTTTGAGGTCTGCCTCCAGAGAGATCGGGTATCCGATTGCTATAAAGCCTACGATGGCCGCTGGCTGTGAGGGGCTGAGTGTAGTGTATGGTGAAGAAGGGCTTGAAGCAGCATACGCAAAAGCTTGCCAAAGAGACCCAAGAGGTAGCGTCATCATACAGAAGTGGTATGAAGGGGTTCCAGCCAGCGTCAGTCTCATTGTATCTGAGCGTAATATACAGCCCCTATCACTTAACAGACAGATCGTAAAAATCGGCGCCCTTCAAGAAAATTCGGCTTATCTTGGTGGCATCGTCCCACTACCCCATCACCTAAGCAAAGAAGCATTAACCGCAGCATCGAAGGCTGTAGCCGCCTTCCACGGCTTAAAAGGGTATGTAGGCGTAGACCTAGTTCTTACAGACAGAAAGCCTATTGTGCTGGAGATCAACCCCCGTCTAACGGTATCATACTTGGGTTTATGCCGCGTTTTAGAGGGTGGTGTGGCTAGAACGATGGTCAACGAAGCCCCTACGAAAACCAACCAGAAACCCGTTTTCAAAGGGTTTGCAAGCTTCATAAAAGCATCTCTACCCACAAGCGCTAAAGTAGAGGGTGCTGAAGTGATCCGCAGCCCCATTAGAGGGGGTAGCGAGAGATGCTTCATCTTGGTCCAAGGCGTTAGTTACTTAGATTCGCTTAGCCGCTTGAAAGGCGTTGTTAGCGGCTGCTCAGCAGAGGTGGATGTTGACCTTGCTGATCTTGGCGCTTGATGTGGGTGGTGTAAATATTAAGGCTGCTGTGATAAAGATTGGAGAACCCCATAGGCTACTAGGGTTCTGCACACACTACTTCCCGATATGGAAGGTTGGAAAAGAGAAGTTATTTGATGCGCTGAATCAAGTCGACAAAACCCTTGGTTTAGACTGTGATGCGGTAGCATTAACTATGACCGCTGAGTTATCGGACGCCTACCAGACCAAGCGTGAAGGTGTTGAACATATTGTAGATGTTGTTCAGAAGATTTATCGAGGTAAGCCGATCTATGTGCTGAGTACTAGCGGCAGCTTCTTTGACGCAGAGACTTCTATTAAAGCTCCTTTAGAAGTGGCCGGGGCGAATTGGGTAGCGACCGCTTGGTTAGCTGGTACTCTTCTAAACTGCTGCATCATGATCGATGTTGGAAGCACAACCACAGACATAATACCCGTGCTTAAAGGGAGGGTTGCTGCGAAGGGTAGGACCGATCTTGAGCGGCTTCAAAGCGGAGAACTGGTCTATACAGGTGCCCTCAGAACAAACCTCGCTGCGTTAACTAGAAGGGTCCCTGTAAACGGTGTCTTGACACCTGTCTCAGCAGAGTACTTCGCCTCAACAGGCGATGTGCACCTAATACTAAAACACATCTCGGAAGACGAGTTTACGGTTGAGACAGCTGACGGTAGGGGGAGGAGCATAGGTGAAGCATACGCTAGGCTAGCTAGGATCGTTTGCGCTGATGTAGAAATGTTGAGCAGAGAGGCGCTTGATAAGATAGCGAGGTACCTATACAAGGTTCAGCTGAAGCAGATCGTAGGCGCCTTAAACAAGGTCCTAACTAGGTTAGAGGAGAAGGGTGTCAAAGTGGAGAGTTGCTTAACCTTTGGTATAGGTAGGCGCTTTCTAGCCAAACCAGCAGCAGCGAAACTCGGATTAAGAGCGTTTGAGCTCTCTGACCTCACCACACTGAAGCCAAGCATACCAGAAACCGCCGTAGCCCTCGGTTGGCTCCTAGCATCTAAATTGGGTGGCGAAGCAGAGCTATGTATGTAGTGGTGAAAGTCGGGGGCAGCTTAGAGCCGCATAAATCTGCGCTCACCAAACTTATGCACACATTAGTTAAATTGGCTTCAAAGCACGCAATAATCGTCGTGCCTGGCGGTGGAAGTTTTGCTGATAAGGTTAGGGAGGCTGCATCAACCTACAATCTTAGCGATCTGGTTGCGCACAGGATGGCTATACTAGCGATGGATCAATATGGGCTGCTACTCAGCTGCTTAGATGAGCGATGCACCTACACCCACTCACTAACAGAAGCTAAGGAAGAAGCTTCTAAAGGCTCGGTCCCCATCTACCTTCCATCACGCGAGCTGTTCTTCGACCAAACTCTTGAGGCAAGCTGGGACGTAACATCAGACTCTATCGCCGCTTACACAGCGTGGCGATGCTGCTCAAACCTAGTTGTACTCCTCAAGGATGTTGATGGTGTGTTCACAGCCGACCCTAAGAAGAATTCTGGAGCCAAGCTGATTCGTAGTATGAGCGCATCGGCTCTACTTGGCTACGGCTGCGTCGATAAAGCACTGCCAACCTATATCCAGCGTTTTAACATCGTATGTTGGGTTCTGAATGGTTTAAAGTGTGGTAGGTTAAGTAGCCTCTTAACGGTAGGTAGAGCAGTCGGGACTAAGATTACACCTTGAAGGGTAGATGGGTCTTCAAACCTATTCGGACAAGGTATTGGAAGCCTAAGACCAACTATCTAGACGCAATATGGAGGGCTACTAAAAATGTTGTGGGAGAGGGAGATATCATAGTTATCTCAGAGAAAGCCATCTCAACAGCTAAGGGTCTCATAGTGGATGAAAGCAGGATCAAACCTACATTCTCAGCCCGCCTCATAGCCGCACTCTGGATGCGGGTAATCTGGGGCTACTTCCTTGCCTACCTCTGCCACCTAAAGCCGAAGTCGATCCAAAGGCTCAGAGCATACCCCATCTACGAGGGCGCCAAGCATAAGCAGCTAGCACTATCTTACGCAGGTCTACTCCAAGCGCTCAGACACGGATCTGAAGGCGGCATAGATGTCAGCAACCTACCGTACTCATATGCTTGTCTACCGCTACCAGACCCGCAGAAAGAAGCTAAGGAGATTGGGCGCTTCCTAGAGAGCAGAGGCATAAAGGGCGTCTCAATAATGATCGTAGATACAGACATGACCTACACCATAGGCTCACTTCACCTATCGCCTAGAAGAACCTCTATACCACAAATTAGAGGGGCGGCTGGAGGCTTCCTAACCTACCTCATATGCAGAATGCTCAAAGGCAGACCAAGAGCAACGCCACTAGCGCTCTGGGGCACAGACATCAGCGTAGAAGATGCTTTGATGTTGGCTGAAGCCGCACACCACGTAAGAGGTTCTGGAGCTGGTAGAACCGCTTGGGACGCTTCAGAAAGATTCGGCGTTGGGTTAGGGGAGGTGAGCTGGGATATGCTCGACTCCATACCACACTACCCCCTAGTCATCTGCAGACGTCTCCGTTAAACGGTAGATAGGTCTTTAGGGTGAACCCTCTCTATTAGAAAACTTTATCGTATTCTTTATCTTCGCTAATTATCTTCGGTATACGGTGTTTAAGCATCGTTGCTACATTTATCGCATCCTTCGGACGCTTAATCGGAGTTATCTCTATGAGTTCAAGGGCTTGCTCGAAGATGGTTAGGTCTACCTCATATTTCCTAATCTTAGTCATCTTCAGATAGTCAAGTATGGCACGTAGAGCTGTTGATATAGAGGTGAGTTTAGAAAGGATAAAGAACACCTCTTCTAGCGTTTCTAGGCTGGTCGCAGCGCTAATTTCTCCCTTAGCCGCTTGGGTTACCGCGTTTAGGCACTCTTCGTGATATTCTGCACTTTCATCAATAGCGTGGATAAGTGTTTATGAATCTAAGAAATAGGTTGGTTGTCTTCTGCTCAAGAGTTATCCCGGTTAAGGAGATGTTTTAACCGCTCTTCGTCGCCCCGCTTTTTCAACTCCTCTGCAGATAACCCTAACGAGACTGTTTCCGACAACTCTCTTAAGTCTTGTATCGGATCTTCAGGAACTTTGTGTATGTGGAGAGTTAATCGCTCCCCCTCAACCATTATTATAGCTTCGTCTCCTTCACTTATCTCATAGGCTTCACGTAGCTCCTTTGGTAACACAATCCTCCTTTGCTTGCCAACCCTCACCTTGTATAATTGCGTCAATAGCGTCCTCTATGTCCCCATAAAGATCTTGTGGCATTAATAAGCCTTTTTGCCATAAAGAAACGCATATGTTTGATGTTGTTAAGGTGGTTTCTTCTGCACATACCTGTAGTTACGCATACTCCCATTTCTCGTCAGTATACCTTCTCTGACAAGGTCGGTTAGGGTGTGTGAGACGGCTGTTTTGTCGTAGTGGTAGCCTCTCCTACTTAGCTCAACATCAACATCTGAGAGGGTGCGCTCTTGGAGGAAGTAGCCCTCCCGCCAAAGGTCTTCAATCAAAGATTTGCATGTTACCGCTCCGCTCCTCTCACGTCGAGGCATCTCTTCTTGGATCGCTGCTTCTGGTATGCTTGATAGCACAGCCTTAACTGCCTTTTCAACCTCTTCTGCGGAGCAGCTGATTTCTACCTCCCAGCCGCCCTTTTTCAACTTGACCGTTATCTTCTTTTGCTCTTCTGTCATCGTCTCATCCATCTTGTTGTTTATTGTTGTTCAAGTTGCGCAACATTTATATCCCCAACTTGCCCTAACTATTGTTGCTCAAGATGAACAACCAATTAAACCTTACTTCAACAACACTCCTAAAGGATCTAAACACCCTACTTGACGAACTCATCGCAAGCATAGGAGGAAACCTAGCAGAGCAAGAAGCCGAGCTAGAGCGCAATATACAGCCAGTCAGAATACCCAAGCAGGGCACACCACAAAAAGTTGCGAGCCTAGATTCGACCTGCATAACATTAGCGAACACAATCGACAGCCTAACTCTAGCGGCAAGAGCCACTATCGTGACGAACCTAGAGAATCGAGCATATAGCTGTGTGAGAAGTAGTCCCATAGTTAGGGAGTTCAGCAACTTGGAGTCAAGCAGCTTCCTAGTAACGCAAGAGCGTGCGGAGAGCATACTGAGATCTGCGCTCGAGCTCTGTCTTGTAAAGAGGCTTGTAGAGGAGCGGCAGACTCACATGATCTTCGTTGATGGTGTGTTAGATGAACCTATGGGAAGCCCCTTCAGAGAATTCAAACGGAGATTAATAGCCGAAGCTTTGGCTGCGAATATAGATCTCGTAGGTTTTTCAAAGGAGAGCCGCCTAACCTCAATACTAGCACTACTATCACAAGCCTACAACATACCTGAGGATCCTTGGTTTGCCTATGTCTCTCCTCTTAGTTTAGTTTGCAGGGGTGATGGAAGCGGGGTTTATGTAGCTAGGTTGGCTGAGATGGCACTCACAATTAGGGTGGATTTGGTTAGTAGGAGGTTTGCTGAAGATGTCTTTGCAGACCTACTCGTATCAGATAATCACTACCGAGGTTACCCTGAGTCTCTAAGGCTAGCACACCACCTAACAGTCTTCACAGGCCTCGAGGCTCTAACACTTAAGGCAGCGACGAAGAAGGTTGAGTCTCCTTTGATTGAGCTCGGAGGTAGGCGGGCACTCCTCCTAGGCTCAATAAAACCTAGGTGAACTGAAGTGAAGGTTGTAGAGAAGAACGGCGGCGAAATACACATCATAAGCAGAAGACCTGTTGATGTGCAGATCGGAGACTTCCTAGTAATTTGGGACTCTCTTAGGCGCTCATCTCTAATAGTTCAGGTCATCGAAGAGACCTATTTGAATGTAGAGGGTGCTCTTCTGGAGGCTATTAGAGAAGAAGTTCTAGAAGCAGATGTGCAGGTTGATGAGGAGCCATCGAGCTTCACTTCACTTTCAAACACAGTCAGAGACCTTATTCTGCTGAGATGCAAGATAAGGGGCTCTGTAAGATCAGGCTGCTATATGCCGGGTATTGAGCACCTCCCTTCACGTGTATCTTCTAGAGTCGAACCTATCCCAGTAAATCGGCTGCTCGAATCCATTCACCAACCCTCAAGTAGACTAGTATACTTGGGTAGAGCCGGTCAACAATCACCCTTCAGCATACCCCTCGAATCTTTAGATGGCGCGTTAACAATAATCACAGGCAAAAAGGGCTCAGGTAAGTCGCATCTAGCAAAGCTTCTAATAAGAGAGCTTATTCAAAACCATGCAAAGGTTGTTGTGCTCGACATAAACGACGAATACAAGGGAATAGGTTACCATCGAGACGGCACACCTTCACCCATCTGCGATAGGGTACTGAGGCTTGAGCCCTCTAAAAACCTAAGATTTACACTAGACTACATAGGGAAAAAGGGGATATCTGACATACTCTGCCACGCCCTAGACCTACCCACAACCTCACTCAGAGAATTTTTAAGAATATGGGATGAATTGGCCGATTACGGTAGGCTAACACTAACAGATCTAATCGAAACTACATTGAACAGAAGAGGTAACGAACACGTCAAAGAAGCCTTAATATCGAGACTCCTAACCCTAGCCTCATCAAACCTGATAACAGAAGAGCAGGAGCTAGCGAGCACATTCGAGGACCTCTTCTCCACGATCGATGAGGGAGGGGCGCTCATCATCGCACTTAATCGATCTACGCAGATTCTCAGAAGGATTGTAGTGGAGTTCATCCTCTCGAAGCTTACTCATCTTTTAGAGCTGGGTAAGATTTCGCCTTGCTTCTTCTTCGCTGAGGAGGCGCACCTCTATCTCAGGGAGACGTATTGGGAGGATATTGTTACAAGGATGAGGCACCTAGGTCTGTTTACAACACTCATCACCAACCAGCCTGATGCGATTAAAGATTGTGTGTATAGGCAGGTTGATAACATCTTCATCTTCAACTTCTCTAGCGAGAAAGATCTAGAGGCGATAGCGAGAGTGAGTATGATCGATGGGGACACGCTGAAGGCTATAGTCAAATACATACCACCAAGGTTCTGCTTAGCGGTAGGTCGACTTACAGGCAACTTACC
>Ga0207433_10016153_pt1 | contig 10532 bp, 15 predicted proteins | sample YelNatPaOPGAMG01_FD_187559 | JGI IMG/M metagenome (GOLD analysis project Ga0207433, IMG submission 187559) | Hot spring thermophilic microbial communities from Obsidian Pool, Yellowstone National Park, USA - OP-RAMG-01 (SPAdes) (version 3) | ecosystem: Environmental > Aquatic > Thermal springs...
ATAATAGAAGGCGTAGTAAACAGTCCATGTTGCACTTGACAAGGCAGAGTTTAAATCTTCAGTCATAAAAATAAAGGGTGAACCGCCACTGGCAGGGTCTGCACTTCTCATAACATTAGTGCCCAAGTAAACTATAACCAAAAAGGCGACGTATTGGGCGGTAGCTGGGCAGTTCCACGTTGCCGAAAGCGTCTGTGTAGAATATGGTCCAGTAACAACTGCAACTGATGAACCGCTTGTTATCTCCACTTCAGTTTCATCCGCCTTTATACCCCAAACCCTTATGCCTACGCTTCCGCCAGCAACATCCAAATCGTTAGTCAGGTAACTTGCCGTCTGACTTGTGCCAAGCTGGAAAGATACGCTTCTGAAACAAATGTAGTCAATGTATAATCCTGGACGGTTTGCGTCTCCAGTGATTTTAACTTTTATTTTCCAGTTTCCATTAGCGTCAACATATTTGCCCTTGTTGCCTAAAAGGTTGAAAAGGTAAGCGTTAACGTCCGATGTGCCTATTCCAACGCTTTTATACATGGTGCTTCCAGATGTTTCGTAAGCTCCAGTCTGAAAGTTCCAAGCGGAGACCTCAAGAACATAGGGAGGCGTTCTCTGTAAGGTTAGATGAGCTTCCACAGTCACCTGTATAAAAGGCAAATGTCCGCTTATTGTCCCGCTAAACTCAACCTCAACATTGTTGTCTGCGCCTGGGTAAAAACCCATGTAAACGTTGTCGCTTGCCTGCAAATTCGCTAATGAACCGCTCTCTAAACTTCCATCAATAATGTTGTAGCTTGAAGGGTAAGTTTTATTGTCATTTAAAGCGTTGCGTAAATAGCGAGTTTGAACAGTTTGAGCATGTCCAATAGGCAATGATGTGAAAATCAGAAGGAAAATGATAAAAAACTAATAGTAAGCTTTGTAGAGAACCGAACAGTCATAGGTTTGTCCCTCGCTTAAAGTTCCAGCGTTTAAAACGCCTTTCTCAATGAGATAGTAAAATGAACCGTTCAAAACAACGCTTGTGTTGTTTAATTCCACGTTTGTCCATATTCCCGTAATGTTCATGTAAACCGCCGTGTAACTAACCGCTTCACTACTTGAAGAGACCAAAGTTGCGTTAAGGCAAATGCTAACGTTAAATGTTATCGTGTTTGAAGCGTTAACTTTTACAGTTCCCGAAGCGGTAAAATTAGCTTTAAGCGTGTTGCCTTCCCAAACCTCAATGTATTTAATGTCGTTTCCATAAGAGTCTGCAGCAAACACTAAACTTACGAAACCGTCATGAGAAAAACTGAACAAAGCTACGATTAAAAGCGCAACTGGAACCGCAACCAACAACGTTTTCTTTTTCATTTTCTCACTTCCATAATTAACATTCCTAAACAGTAAATTGCCATGATAAACATTAAAACGCCAATCCAAGTTAGGTCACTGTTGCCTGGAACTTTGTTAAAGTATTCAATTCCGAGAAAAATGCAGATGGGCATAAAAATTGCTCCGCTTAACCGCATACGAAAAGTTGTCAAAACGATTACGCTTACGATGATTATTGCACCTATCCAAGCTCCAGAACCAAAAAGCAGTTCAGTGAAAAACTCTGTAAATTCACCCGCCATTCAACCACCCAACCATGCTAACACGAACGCTACACATATTATCACGGCGATTGGTCCAAGAGCTATCCAAGTCCAATCTCCCTTTTTAACCTTATAAACTGTAACTGTCGGAAAAGCAATCAGACCAATTAACCCGAAAACGCCAATCGCCTGCAACACTGGAACGTTAAACTCGCCTATCCCAAACTCCCAGCTTAAGTTTATAAGCTGCAACGGTTGCAGCATAATCGTGCTGTTACATGGCACGGTTGCCCCGTTAAGTCTCCAAAGCACACTACTACTATTCACGGTTGTGCTTAACGTTATGTTAACCAAGTTCTGATTGATAAAGCTGAGGGTTCCGCCATTCTCATACAGAGTTAAATTGCCAACGCCCCCGTCGAAGATGCCAGTGCCTAAAACGCTTATCGTAACCGTTTCGGTGCTGTTGATGGCGAAGGGAAAACTTTGCGTTGAAGAAGTATAAAGGCGCATTTGCTGCGTCTGCGATTCCTGCGCCAAAACTGAACTCATAAGCGCCAACAAGCATAACGCAGCAATGCAAAATGAGAGTTTCCCATTCACGTTTTAACCCCCTACGAACGGTATTGCTTTAAGGATTAAAATGTAAATTAACCATGCAATCATAATCCACACTGGAATCGCTATGATGGCATTCAAAATGGGATGAACGTTTGGCATTTGAAAGAATAAGATGCCTCCGATAAAATTCCAAGCGTTAAAGCGTGTGCTAACCTGGTCGAAATTCATGCATAAAAGCAAACTTAAATCTCCATTGTTTAACGCATCGCTTGGTTTAGCATATCGAGAAGTGTTAAATCCGACATAAACAACCATTTCCGTCACAGTATTTTTCAATGTCCATCTTAACCCGTCTTTTCCCCATTTAACGTAAGCGTCATCAAGCTTAGAATATGCGATTCCGTGGAACGTTCCCAAGAATATCCTATCTTCCGACTGCTCAATACCTTCTTTGTCATACCAATGGAAATAATTGTAATCCCATCGGAAAATCCACCATGACGCTTGAGTTCTAATCCAAATGAAAGTTTCTGGAGAATCTTCCAATTTCATGTCATAACCGCCAAAAGTAAACTCGTAACTTTCTAAAGTTGATGGGTCCGTAAGGTTAACAACGTAAGTTTGAGCGAAACTTTGAATATCTATTGCTTCAAAGTAGCTTGGAACGCTTACAATTCTGCCTTGCTGTGGCGTTGCAATTAAACTGGAAGGCATAGAAACTGCGAGAATGAAAAACATGCTTAGGAAAGTTACCACTGTCACCAAAGTTATGTTTTCTGCACTTACTTCAACCATTCTACGTTAACCACTCCCTTATTTTTCCACTCCACAACGCGCTTACTACAAGCACGACTACCAACAGAACCCACACGGGGAACCATCCGAGCGCAACCAACGTGACCATTATTGGTATGCCAACGATAAGGTAAACGTTCGTGTCCGCGTTGCCCCTGGTAGCTACGGCGATTGGAAGCAAAACGGCAAGCAGCAATACGATGCCTAAAATCAGTTGACCGACAACGTCTGGCATGCCAAAGGCAAGCGCCAACAAATGGGGCAAATTGGAAATGTCTATGGAAGCTGGACCTGACGGCGCTTGAGGGGGAACAATTATGACGGGGGGCGGTTGAATTACAACGCCTGAAGGCGCGGTGTAATACGCAGCAAGCGTAACGTCTTTTGTAACTGTTAACGTGCGCGTTCGACTTGTAACTCCATCACTCCAATAATTCCAAGTCCAGTCGCCGCTTGAAGCTGGAAACTCAATCTGCAAGACTGTGCCATTGTTAAAGGTTTTCTCGTATGGCGTAACATAACTTGAACCGTTAACAGTGAAAATTACGCCCATTGGACTGCTGTAAATCGCCACTGTAAAAACTAAGCTTATGGGAATTTCGCCCAAGTATCTGCGGTTGCTTGGCAAAGCGCTAACGTAAGTTGCGCTTACGATGCTGTTCCAGTCGCTGCTAAATGTAACTTGCCAAACTCCGCTTTTACTGAAAACCTGCGTTACTGGAGTGCTTCCATAAATGAATTTTATGCTTCCAGGCAAGAACACGCTTAACGTCACCGTGCGCGTTGAAAGGTCCAAGTGGAAAAGTTCAGGGTCAAACATGTTAAGCTTATACTCATAAGAGTATTCTTCAAGTGGAACCGCTAAGCTTCCGTCTTGAGGTACCATGCCCATGAAGAATATTAGCGCCGTCCCATATGCAGTCGCGCCATTGCTAACTGTAGCATCAGATTCCCCTTTGAATTGATTTAAAGTTGCATCGTACAATCCGCTGCTGCTAATTAGATATTGCCACGCAGCATTAGGATAAGTGCTGTAACCCTGCAGTAGGTCAATAACTTGCTGTTGCTCCGTGCTATTATATCGATTGTAAACTCCCATAATGCTACTCCATAACATGATAGTGTTCTGTAAACGGCGCTGCGTGTTGCTATAAGCAGCATGCAACACTGCAAAGTACGGCGTGCTTCCGCCCCATTGTGGACTGTTCCATCTATTCCCAAGGAACCTGTACTCCATATCCTGCACGAGACGGTTAAGGTATCCAATGTTGGGGTTCCGTTGCCACAGTTTAGCTATTATCTGGTAGAAACCGCCCGCTTCGCATTCTAAGTCATCCCAGTTTAAAGCGTATTTATAATAGTTTCCAGTCCACAGGTTAGTGTTTATCCACTTCCAAATGCTTACAGCGTCGTCCATGGCGCTTTGTATGCCTAAATCGTAAAAGATGAGGAAAACGTCAAGCGACTCTGCTGCCTCATCGTAGTAGCGTGGACCGTAGCTTATCGTGTAGCTGGTTCCGTCACCGTAAACCCAGAGAACGCCTGCTCCTGGAACCATGCCATGTTGCACCGCGTATTTGAAACTGTTGTAGGCGGTTTGAATGTTCCATTTGCTTGTTTGGTAATTGTATTTCTGCGCATAGTACAGTCCCGCGTAGAGTGTGCCACGATTGTAAACAAGGAACGCGCCCATACCGTTATATGTGAAAGTTTGTGGAAGTCCATTGGACAACATTACAGTGTTGTCAAGCGCCCATTTGATCTTGGTTTGGTCCTCTATGCCCAGCTTCATTAGAACGCTTGCCCAATGTAACACTGAAACTGGGTCTGTTAACGCTAACCACGCGTTTTTAAGGTCATCCTTCGTTTTCGCGCCCACTATGTATCCCGCGTAAACCGTGTCTATGCTTTCGCCCCAGTTTACACCGCTAACCAAACTTTGAATTTTTTGGATAAGCGTGTTTCCGCTTGGCGGACTGCTTGTAACCGTCAAACTTAACGTTGTGCTTCTGCTTATGCTTGGCGTGCTATTTGTTCCCGTAATGGTAACCGTGTAACTTCCCGTAAGCGTTGAAGCGCCGACAGTTATGGTTAACGTGCTTTGGAATGTTGGGTTTCCACTTGAAGGATTAAAGGAAGCTGTTGCTCCTGAAGGCAGTCCAGACGCGGTTAAACTTACGCTTTGCGTGGTTCCGCTTGTAAGCGTAACCGTTACGGTTGCCTGTCCACTTGCACCCTGCTGAATGGTTAGCGATGTTGGGTTAACGCTTACGGTAAAATCGAAACTCGCGCCTGTAGTTGTTTGCCCATTGAAGTTTCTAACTGTGGTTAAGACGTTTGGGGTTACTTCAGCGTACCCGCCGAGCATGATGTAAAGGTTTGATGGAATGTTGGCGTCTAAGCTTGCTGAAGTTATAAGGTTCCAGGTTGCGCCGTTTGTGCTGTAGTAGGCGCTGATGGTGCTGGTGGAAATTGTGAGGTTTAGAAGCACGTTGTAGATTGTACCTAAGGTGCTGTTTGCTATTTGACTGCGTGTGCCAAGCGATACTTTCTCAAGTATGGCGTAAGTGGTTGCGCCTGAACTTCCCGTGCGCGGATGAAGAAGGTAGAGAATGTAACCGCCATGATAGTTCCATTCACAATAGTATCCTTTTTGGTTGCTTATGCTATCGTTTATAAGCGCGATGCCCGCAACTGCCGTATTGTATTGTTCGTTGCTGTCGGGAACAGTCACGTTGACGCTCATGGTGCTGCTTGCAACTGCGTAACTGTTTACGCTCCACAAGTAAGCGCCAAACCAATAGTTACCAGTATAAGTCGTATAGAATTGGAAAGTGTCGCTGGTTACGCCTGTAACCACATAAGGATTATTTACTCCTGTAAGCAGAACTTTATATTGCTGCCACAAAGTTGTGTCCGTGAAGCTGTTACTTAAACTCCACCCGTAAACGCGTGGAAGCAAAACTGCGAATATAGTTGCCAAAACGGTGAAAAGCAACGCTATACAAACAACTTTACGTTTTAACTGCAACCACATGCCAATCCCTCCCAAAAGTTCTACCAGTCGCTTCAAGCTTTAAAACTTTAACGTGGAACCCCGTACGTTTAAGCATCCGCATTATTTTGCGCTTCCAATACAAATGAAAAACACTGTAAGGTTTCCGCTTGAACAGGTGATAGTATAACCATCCGCGCCACGATGCCAAAATAAGTTCCATTTCTCCAGAAACTTTTAGAACTCTGCGGATTTCGTTAAGCGCCGCACGGTCATTCTGCACGTGCTGCAAGCAGCGGCGACTATAAACATAATCTACGCTACCGTCGGCGAAAGGTAAACTTGTAGCATCCGCTACTACATCCGCATCTGAATCTCGATTTAGGTCCACGCCTATGCACCCAACCATTTTACGACTTCCACATCCAACATCAAGCATGTGCATAGACTAAGAAAGGGAGAAACTTACTTACGAACTTTTCGCAGAGTTATTGCCAATCTTGCCCGTTTACCCGTTGTTCCCGGTTCTTTTGCTTCTTTTTGCAGATACTCCTGCTTTATTGTTCCTCTGCTTGTAAATGCTTTACTTCCATACTTGCGTTTCATATGCGCCCTCAAAGCGCCTTTGCGTTTAACCGCTTTCTGAATCCAGTAGCGAGTCATCGAGGTTCCCCCAGCAAAATTGAGGGGGCGCTAAACTTTGCCAAGCATCGCCATGATGAAGTATAACACTATGCCCACGATGAATATGAATGGCAAGAGCATGAATAGCGTTTTAGCTCCAGAGTAACCCGTGAAAGTCCATCCTGTCGTGTTTGTGCTTTGAACTTGGTCTGCAACGATTGGCACCAAGATTACGCCAAGTATCAATGTTATGGATAGGATTATCCATTTGGTTGCTGCGCCACCTGGGTCTTTAAGTTTAAATCTCATTTTTTCATTCCCCCCATTTATTTTTTCCATTTTTTGGGAGAGGTAGGGCAAACGTTCTTTTCGCTTGCCCGTTTCCATTCCGCTTAACCTTCCCGCGAAGTTTACACGGTGATACCTATGTAATGTGACTGTATATATGGTCTGCGTCACAATGTATTCATAAAGTTATTAAGGATGATTTCACAATGTTTACATTGACGTTTCCGCGAGGTTTACACATGGAAAACACGCTAACCGTCAAGTTTGTTCCAGACTTGGAGAAGCTCAGTGGCATGAGCGGAATATGTCTCCCATGGGTTCATGAGATACACATAGATGCTAAATATGAAAACACGGAGATGGGCAAGATGATTATTGCGCATGAAATGAAACATTACATTCTTGCATGGAAGCGTTTTAATGAAAAGGGAAAATTGCGGAAGATGATGCTTCTTTTCTATAACAACCTTTGGGATACGTTTGATGTCATGCGGATAGAAGTTAAAAGTTGGTTGAGGAGAGTTTGACATGGGAAGAATCTTAACTTTTTATGTGCATCCAGACCGAAGCATCGAGAGGAAGAAGTTTAAGTTTAAAGAGAACAAGTTGATAATTGGAAAAGACAAAGAAATCCTATTTTCCCCCGAACATTTGTTTCTCAGAAAAAGGCGATTGCTTCCACCACAACCGTGCTTAATCTTGTTAGAGGGAAAACCTACACCCGAAAAAATTGGCAATCCTACGCAAAGCATGCCTAACCTTTTCCCCGCTATGACTTATGGAGAAATAAGCGAATTAATTAAAAGGGAAATGGGCAAAGCAAGGATGCGCATTAAACCCATATCGCTAAATATGTTCATTATATTGTTAATTTTGCAAATTGTCACAATCATTTTAATGTTTGCAATTATGAAGGGTGTTCGCATTGGTTAAACTGTTCTCTCGAAAGAAAAAGCAAGAAGAAGATGCATTAGACGTTTTAAGAGAAGCTTTTACGGGTTCAAATCCCCCAGAAGGGTCAACGTTGACCCCGAAAGAGGCATCCCCTAATGACCCGCAAATTTCCATCACAAAAACATTAACTGTGCAAGAAACGACAGAACCATTAAAAGAAAATTTGGGGGAAAGCGCTTTCGCTTCCCCGCAAGTTTCCGAGGAAATCGTAAGAGATGCGGATTTGGATGCTTTGCAAAAGGTTGCTCGGATGCTTCACATTTTAATGGGCAAAGAGGAGATAACCAAGCAACTTAAACCCCTTGTTAACCCCGAAAACTTGCAGACCATGACAAGGTTAAACGATGAACAAGTTGATTTTGTAATGGATGCCCATTGGTTTGCTAATCAATGGAAAGTTTTTGAACCGCTCCGAGATTTTGCAAACGAACTTTGTGAAACAATGGTTAGTTCCAAGGGCAAGGGAAGGCAAGAAGTTATAAACTATATGGGAGCGTTAACGGGGGGCAAACTTCTTAAAGGATTAACCATATCAACCGAAGCTCCTAAACAGAGTAGGTTACCGTTTAGGAAAGGAAAAGAGGAAGAAGCGGAAGGGGAGCAATGAGTTTATGGTTGCTTCTGGTTCTCGCAGTTTTCGGAATGTTCCTTTGCCAAATAATGAGTTACTACGCTTTGAACATGGAGAATCACGCCAATCCAGAATTGGATCCGCTTTATCCTTATGTGGTTACCTTAGCACTTATGGGAGTGTTTTTATCTGTAATTTGCTTCACCAAAATAGTGAGGCGAATAGAAAATGAATGAGGAAATCCTTTATATTTTGGTTGCTGCGGGCATGTGCTTCGGGTTAGGTTACATTTTCGGGTTCATTCATGGATGGGGGTTAAAGCGTGAGTCAAAGCTTAAGTAAACTCATATTTGAAACACAGAGATTGTTAAGCGCTAAAGTTGGAGCGCAACATCCATTCTATAGGCAAACCGCATGCATGGATATGGAATATAGGGAATATCTTGCTTATTGCGAAATAATAAAACTTTTCTTTCCAGACAACAAACGCTTAATTGAACTCATAGACAAGAAGCTTATTCCCGCATTAGAATATATTGGAGTTGCAAGATGGGGAAGAACTGAAATAACGGATTTAGGTTTCAAAGTGGGGCAAGAACGCACAGACATAAGTTTAAAGTATCTTGAGAGGCAAGAAAAAGAGGAACAAGAAGATGCAGACGCAACAAGTTGAAAGAGGATTCCTCTATCCTTTTGACCAAATTTTAAAACGAATATTCAGCATCCCCGTTATGGCGCTTGTTGTCGGAGACTGGAAAACGGGAAAAACCGACTTTGCGCTTCTAATTGCGGAACGTCTCCTCGAGTTAGGCATCGTTAAAAAGGTTGCTTCCAACATTGAAACAAAGGACCCCCGCATCGAATTTGTTAGCAGCTTAGAGAAGCTTAAACATTGGTTATACATGGATAAAATGCGCAAACTCTACATTTTAGATGAAGCGGGAGTCCACATTCCAAGACGCACACCAATGAAGGAAAAGAACGTCAAAGCAATCCAGCTACTTCCAGAAATAAGCAAAGCACATGCCAAACTAATCATTGTGACGCAGGACCCCGACGGCATAGATTCACAGTTTCTCAACCCTGTATGGTTGAAAGCGCTGTTTGTGAAAGATAGTCTGAAAAATGCTCGATTAATTTCTGACTTCTTTGAAACCACTATAACTTTAAGGGATATTCCCCCAACATCAATAAAGTTTGACCCTTACGCTATCGCCCCATTCACTCTAAACGAATCAATCAAAATCCCCGAATGGATAATGAAAGATGATACTTACAAACTCCTATGGGAGTATGCAGTAAATAATAAGACTATGGAACAACTCAATGTGCATCGAATGGAAATGAACCGCTTGATAAGACGCTTCATTAGAGATGTATTATTGAGTAATCAAGGTAAAGTAACATTGTCACAACTGAGAGAGGTTACTTAATGCTTTTCCAGTCATGTGACGCTTTATCACTTTTTTATGTATTGTTTTACAATATGCTTATATAGTTAAATGAGCAAACAATATTTGACCAAAAATGCCCAAGCTTAAGAGAAGAACATTAAAGTTTATACAATATTATCCAACGCCAAAGGAGATTTACAGTCAAATAGTGAATGCGGAACCTTGGAGTTATAAGACGGACATGGAGTTTTATCAGACGCGCGACAGAGCTCTCGCAGCTTTAACTTATCTGCTTGGGGGACGCATAAGCGAGATACTGCGCCTTAAGAAAAACCAGTTTTTAATCGACCATGACAAAGTTGTCGTGCGCGGAATTCAGCTTAGTAAAAGCAGATATCGGAACAGACCGAGACGCGAGCAATACAGAGAGGAAGCTTGGTTGCCTATGCAGGGAGAACGCTCGTCGTTAACTCATCTGGTCCTCGATTATCTGCAACTGTTAGAGGGGGACGCGTTGCTTTTCAGTTTCGGAAGGGTTAGGGCGTGGCAAATAATAAGCAAACTTTTAGGAGTTCCATGCCATTGGTTAAGGGCATACTGTGAAAATTACCTTTATGATAATTGGGGCAAGGATATTTTAGCGGTTAGCGATTATATTAAAGTGGACCCGCGAACATTGCAGCTTTACATTAGAAGAAGCTATCAAAAGTATAAACCCGTTTAACCGCAAATTTTAAATAGTATGGCATAGTATAATAGCTTATGGTGGTTAA
>Ga0207433_10016154_pt1 | contig 10531 bp, 10 predicted proteins | sample YelNatPaOPGAMG01_FD_187559 | JGI IMG/M metagenome (GOLD analysis project Ga0207433, IMG submission 187559) | Hot spring thermophilic microbial communities from Obsidian Pool, Yellowstone National Park, USA - OP-RAMG-01 (SPAdes) (version 3) | ecosystem: Environmental > Aquatic > Thermal springs...
CGGAGGCATGAACGCACTGGTGCAGCCGTTCCTTGCCCGGCGCTTCTCGGGAGGTGGGGCAGTCGTCCACGATCTCGGCAACCTAAACTTTAGCTTCATATCGCCCAAAAGTGACTTTAACCGGCGGGGTAACGTGGAGTGGCTGGCGAATACGCTACGAGGAGCGTTTCGAGACCTGCACCTCGAGATTAACCAGCGTAACGATATTCTGTGTGACGGGTTCAAGGTGAGCGGCTCCGCATATCGGCTGACCGGCGATGTTGCGCTACACCACGGAACTCTTTTGATCCGGTCAGACTTGGGTCGTCTGCGCGGCCTCCTGACGCCGACCACGCGCAGCGAAAGTTCGGGCATCGCGGCTGCTCATCGGCGGCACGCGGTGGCGAAACTCGCTGCTGAGACCGGGCAAGTCGGCCCGTCAACGCGCTGGTACTCACCGATGTCGGCCGGCTTGAGGACTACGTTTGCGGATGTACGTGGTACGCCGAGTGTCCGCGCACGAGTCGGGAATCTTATCGACATGGTGCCTTCGATGGATGTCGACCGAGTTGCGCAGCTGTGCGTGCGGCAATTCCGAATGGACTTTGACGCCAAAGTACTTTCAGTTGCCCAAGTTGACTGGGACGCTGTTCGTGAGATAGCTGATCGCTTAGCCGACCCGCAGTGGATCCTCGGTGAGACTCCCGCATTTCGAGTCAAAGTTGAAGGCGTTTCGCTGTGCCCTGACCTGCACGTGGAAGTGGAGCTTTGCGCCCGCCGCAAGGGAGGTTGGATCGATGACATTGCGCTAAGCACTGCAGGTTCCGTGCGTGCCGCGCAGACCACGCTGGACGCTGTCCAGGCTGCACTGCAGGAAATGCTCGCGGCGCACTGCCGACTCGATGGGTGGGCGATCCGCACCAGTTTACGCCGCTGGCTGCGTGATCACGCGCGGGATCAGAGCCGGCCGCATCGCGACTATCTGCGGGCGATCGGGGAAGCGCTGGCAGATTGCTTGCCTCCGGTTCAATCTTGGCTTGAAAATCAGCGTGCTCGAGCCCGGGCCGCGATAGCCTGTAATCATGATGCTCCATCGACATCGTGCGCTCGAACCGATAGCTTGTAGCAGAACCGGTTCTTACGCTGGTATCTCGCCGTCGCCCTTGGATCCGATGCACCGTCCCGCAGACGCATCTTGCATCTGATTTCATCGTCTGACACGTGCGTTCAACTGGTTGTAGCACAAAGGTCATGAACGCTCGTGCATGCCTGCCCTTGTGTGGTTCCGTTCTGATCACTGGCAGAGCTAAGATGTGCACGCATCGCGGATGATAAAGCACAGTACCAGAGCTGCCCTCAGAGACAGAAGCGCATTGGCGATTCGCATTACTCGTGTCCGTGCTACAACGACTCCAGCTCGGGGGTACGCATCGCAGCATGTCGCAGTGCTGCGCGAGAGTCACGAGCGACAGCATCCGTGTCTCTCAGGGAATCTGCGGTATCTGCGGTACCTGCGGCCGGCATTGCGCTCAACCTCAGGGGACACGTCACCACGACGGACACGTGTGGATGCGTGCACGCACATCCTCCTGGACATGGAAGCGCGCTCGTGGCGAATGCGTGCTCAAGCTGGCGGCATGTGCATCGTGCTTCGAGCGGCATTACAGAATTGCACAACTTTGGCCAGATCATCATGCTAAATCCAGTGGCGTGCAACCTGGACACAGTCGATCAGAACCTGCTCTTCCATGGTGCGCCATTCTGCTCGGCTAAAGTCGCTCAGCACGTAGTCAACGGCGCTCCCGTTGCCCGCCCGATTATCGCCGCCAATGCCTATTCGCAGTCGACTGTAGCGTTCACTTCGCAGCGCTTGGGCAATACTTTTCAAACCATTGTGACCACCGTCGCTGCCTCGTAGGCGGAGGCGCAGCTTGCCGAATGGAAGCGCAGTGTCATCCACCAGGACGAGAAGCCGAGTGCTCCACTCGGTCTCTCGCTCGAAACCTGTACCGAAAGTGTCGCGCAAAAAAGACCGCAATGCTTGACCGGACAGGTTCATGTAGGTTATTGGTTTCAGAATATGTACTTGGCGACCGATGTCGATATGGGTGTGCAGCGCCTGCCACGACTCGTTCAGACGAAACGCTGGTGCCCGGTATGCGCGCGCCACAGCGTCAGCTGCGAGGAACCCGGCATTGTGTCGCGTCTTCTCGTACTTGGGTCCTGGGTTGCCTAACCCGACAAGGACTAGACGATCTCGGTGTTCATTCGGCGCACTGCCGTTCGTTGACGCCGTTGCCGTGCACGCTACCTGCGGCGTGGTACGGGGTGCGGCGCTGGACCAATTGCGGTGACGAGCACGCACGGGTCGAAATCGGACCTCTTGTCGCGCCAGTGGCCAGCGTTTGCGACCAATGAACGCTACAGAGAGCACCAAAAACATAATCAACACCAAAACGGCGCTCCCTAGTGAAGCCTTTGCGTACACACCCACTCCAGCGTCGTGCATACGCATGGCGCTGCCCCAGACGCGCTGGCGCGGGCGATCGTGCTGGGCACGCCGCGCACGCGCCGAGGCTCTGAGTCGGGCAGCCTCGTATCGGCTTCAGGCTTTATCCAGACACACTTCGAGCCTGCGCGGCTGCCTCACAATGTTCGGCAGACGCTGCTCTTCGGATCTCGTCTTCACGGCTCGTCTAATATTGATGGCAGCGTTCGAGTCGAACATTTTCTGCTTCCGGATGTTGTCAACGCAGTTTATGCAAAGCGGAGGTTGTGATCTACCATTCGCTTGCCATGTTCATGTTCTCTGTCCACAGCCTCGCTGCACCTCTCACCGCAGGTACACTTACTTCTGGTCATTCGTTCCTATACGTCCATCAAATCGCCTCCACCGACCGGCACCATGTGAGACGTGCAGGCTTCCATCATCGCCTGGTCCGTGGTCTGGACAAATACGAGAGGCGCCTCTCGATGCTCACCTCGGTTTCCGCACCTTGTGTCGTACCCTGTGATCACGGACCTCTCCTGTACGATCTCCCCAGCGAGTTCGCTGTTTTTTGAACACGCGAGCGCATGCTGTTCCATACGGTAGACGATTTGTGGAACGCGATGGTGTACGTGATGATGAAAAAGGCACCAGAAGGAAGACCCAGGCTGGAGAGCACGTCGAGAAATGTCGATCCGTCTACGCTCCTGTTATGCAAAACGATGACACACGCTCCACTGCAAGCCGTCGCCGTGATAACTCAAGTCTGAGTCCAAGACGCATTTCCATTTAGATAGTTGGGATGCGAACCTCGGCGAGCATATCGCGTGAGAGGCATGATGCTGATGTCGAATGGCGTTTCGCCGATGGCCACAAAGAGAGGGGGTTTCGCTTTCGCACACAATCGATTATGTGACATAGCAAGTACAGCAACGTCGCGACATGGACTTCAAAAGTTCTTCAGCGCCCGACGTCGACTGGCTGTCGCTATGAACCCAGCGGCTCGCATTGCTCCGCTCACGAGTTGCCATGAATTCGAAAAATCGAAAACCTGAAGGCTGCGTGATTTGCGCAGCTACACGTAACCGAAGGAGCAGCCCAGAGGCTTGCCCCCCGTGAACGGGATAATTACATCGCTTATTTCATGGACTCTTGTTTGAGGCGCCCCGAATCATCTTGATTCCGGTGACGTAACGAATTCCAGCTGCAAAGCGTCGAACAAAAGAATCCGAAAAGACGACCGAGAATCCTAACGCTGCGGATCGATCCGTAAACCCAAAGTGTTGCTTTTCGAATCTCGACACTGCACACTTAGAAGCATTTCGGAGCAAGGAGCTCGGAGTGCACGAACAGCTGTATCAGTCCAGCGTTCCATTTTAATCTGACACGGGTACAGAGAAACGATTGCATGCTCACGGCCTCTGTTCGCTGGCAACAGACCCCAGATGCCGCCTCGTTCACCCGTTGTTTCGGGGGAATCGCACCGACTTGCGGCCGCATCAGGGTTCTACGTCAAGCGTATCGGTGTTGGCGATATCTTCGCTGGAACCCCGACACCGTCCTGTCCGACGTCTCTATGAGCGCGCGTGGTATCGTGCACTGAACTGGTCGCGGGTCCCGGGCTGATCACCAGCGCGACGCTCGAACTGCGCACTGGCATTGTATAACGCGCGCAAAGCACTCGCCTGCGGCACCAAGTAGATCCGAGGCAAAGCGCGCTCTACGCAAGTCAAATTTGACCGGTTTCAACTCTTTTCAATGCTACGGGTCCATGGGCGACAGCCTAGCATCCAGCGCTCCATTTAGCACCGTTCGTGACGACGTGCTGTCCATAACCTAGTCCGTTTCATCGGCATCACTGCTGCTGATTGTGCCCAGCAAATCAACAAGATTATCACGATGGATGACTTCGTCTGGACCAGGGTACCCGAGAACCCGACGAATTTCCTTGCTGTGCAGACCAATGATGCGACGGATTTCATCCGATGAGTAATTCGTGAGACCGCGTCCCACTTCGAGGCCATCGCTCTGGCGAACAATAGAGACCGCTGTATCCGCTTCAAAGTCGCCGTCAACTTCACGAATGCCCGCAGCAAACAGAGAGTTATGGCGTGCCACTGCTCGGCAAGCGCCGTCGTCAACGTAGAGTTTGCCTTTCGGGGCAAGGCCGTGAGCGATCCACCGTTTGCGACCGCCGCGAATCGGTTCGCGTGACGCCAAGAACACCGTCCCGATACGCGACGAGCCCTTCTTGTCCAGAACACGTTCCAGAATACCCTCTGGACGACGGCCGTGCATGATACAAACATGGACACCGGCCGCAGTAGCAAGCTGCGCGGCAACAATCTTCGTAGCCATGCCGCCCGAGCCCCACTGGGTGCCACCCCGCGGCACCTGGCCACCTTGAAGCTGAGATTTGGGGCCGTGTGCAGCATGGGTATCGCTTTCCGCGCGTTGCTCCTGTTCACTCGACACGGCATCCTCGTTCGCTGAGAGTCGCACGTGCAGCTGCTCCATGTCGTGGACGATGTCGATAGGCTCAGCGCCAGGATGCTGGCGCGGATCCGCCGTATACAGTTTGTCCACATCGGTCAGGAGGAACAGCCACTTGGCCTCGACCATGCCGGCCACTAGACTGCTCAGGCGGTCGTTGTCACCAAAGCGCAATTCCTCGGTGGCCACCGTATCGTTTTCGTTCACGATTGGAACGACACCTAGTCGCAGCAACTCACGCATGGTGTTTCGAGCGTTGAAATACTGGTGCTTTTGGCTCAGATTCTCCCTGGTCAGGAGAATTTGGGCAATCGTCTGACCGGAGAAGCGAAACAAATCATCGTAAACGCGCATTAGCTTACACTGTCCAATAGCTGCCATAGCCTGTTTCGTCCGAAGGGAATCGGGGCGCTTCCGGAGACCTAGCTCCCGACAGCCGACCCCAACTGCCCCGGATGTGACCAACACGACATTGTGGTTCAGCCGCCGCAACGCAACGATGGAGTCGACCAGCTTGCCCAGGGTCGAGAGCGCGAGTTCTCCGGCCTCTCCTTCGGAATCGTAGCGCATGATGGTGCTGGTCCCGATTTTAATAACGACACAGGGGGCGTCGAGGTCGCCACCCGCAGGTACTGTGGGGGTTGCGTGCGGTGCGACATCTCGCCCCAAGTCTGACAGCGCATCAAGCGACGCTGCGACAAGTTTCTCTCCAGTAATAGGTGACTTTCCCGTCGACGTTGAACCGACAGAGCCCACATGCACCACAGGCGATCCGACCTGAACTGCAGCCGCAACTCGTTGCGTCGCACCCAGGTGGCTCCCCGGGCTGACGCCCTGCACCGTCACCGCGGCCGTCGGTTGTGTACCAGGATGCGACAGAGTTGAGCTCCCTAGACCAGAAGTGACGCCCGTCAGCGTTTGCTGGTGTGCAGCAACCGCTGCTGGCGGTACTGGCGTTGTCAGCGGCGTCGATCGCGACGGCGTGCCTCGCTGCACGCTACCCGTACTCGTAACAGGCTTCGCACTGGAGTGCACATGTGTTACGGTCGTTCCTCTTTCGGAATGAGCACTCGAATATTCCATGCCGTTCACGTCTCTTCGGTCAACCAACTCTTCAGCGCAAAGTGGTAGTCTCTGCGTCTGAAATATTTCAAGATATGCCCGAGTGGCCAGAAGCCGCCTCCGTAAGCGGATGCAGGTGCGGCGGCCGTTCATGCCCGCCGGCAACGTGCGGCCGCCAGCGATCCGCGATCGATCGCGACTGGCTACCCAAAACCTAGAACAGCAACGAATCATGAACGAGCAACGCGACCATTTTTTCGTTACACCTTCGTGGTAAGCGTTGAAAAGGGGCGGGAAGCGTTCCGTATTGTCGAATGTTTAGCTGCTAGGCGTAAGATCCCCCGAGATGGACGCATCTACCGGGCTATCGCTCCGTATTCTTCTACAGTGGCGGGAGCTGTAGTCAGCTCTCAGCGACTCATCCGTAACGCGGTTCATTTTGAGACTAGGGGCGGGTAGCATGCATCCAGGTATCGCCCCGGTTGCAGTTATCTCCTTGCGTATCGTTTCGCGCTGTCGTGGGCAGTCAGTCTCGCTGCGCAGCTTGCAGGCCCCCAGAATGATGGAGAGACGCGATCCGGTGTTGAATGCATGATACCTCGAGCCGAAGCGCCCTAGGTGGTATCGAAGAGCCGTTCTATCTCCGAGCTGCACAAGCACCTGCGATATATGCTCTATTGCGGATGCAGCAACGCACGCACTCGGCGCACGATAGAGCGTATGGAACGGCCAGTCCGTTCGGAAGGAAGCATGGATTATAGAATTTGGACATAGGGCGTCGAATGCTGGATTTTTTTTCATTGACAAAACGTTTACTTAGGCCAGCGTTCTCCGATGTCGTATGCTGGATGCTTCTTCACCGCGCGCGGATCGCACGCGCACCACCCCGTGGCGGCACGCTGGCCTGTGTCAACATCCTGTAAAATCTGAGCAAAATCTGAACACATCCATACGGAGGCCTCTGGGCGCTGGCGCGCCGTGCTGCTGCCTGCGCGATTCGCCCGACGTCGCGTTGCCGAATCTGGACGGGCTGGCGCGCTCCGCTCCGGCGTTCCGTTTCGGAGCATTCGCGACGCTGGTGTGCTGGCGAACGTCTACCGCTCCTTCGTGGTTGTCGTTGCTGTTGTTGTTGTCGTCGTCGTTGTCGTGAACGTTGCCTTAGAGCTTCTGGCGTGACGAGGCACTTGAAACTGGCGTTCAGAGAGCGCTGTTCGTTATCAGCGTCATCGTCATCGTCGCCATAGTCGTGGTCAACGTCGTTTCGCCGCGATGCAGTCGGGTCACGGCGAGACGCGTTTCGACGTTGGTGTCGAGTGGCTGCGTGCCAAGGGAAGCTGGACGTTCTACATTATGCTCCTTGCGAGTTTTCGGATATTCTTTGGCCTGGGTCTCTCGCTCAGCCCGATGGAGTCCTGGACAATTATGAACGTTGTGCATGCGGGTGTGACTTTTATTGTGTTTCACTGGATCAAGGGGAACCCCTTCCATACGCCTTGGGTAGATATGATGGGGAAGGGCGAAAAACAAACCTGGTGGGAGCAGATTGACGGCAGCGTCCAGAATACGCCGTCACGAAAGTTTCTCATCTGCGTTGTGGTCTTCCTTTATCTGGCCGCGGTGCACAGCACGCCTTTCGAACGACAATTCTTTTTCGTACACGCCGTGAACCTGATTGCGTTTCTCGTTGTCTTTGTCGCAAAGTTGCCATTTATGCACGGAGTACGCATATTTGGCATTAACCGTTAAGGCTAGCATTGGCACGCGGTGAAGCGCATCATCGCAGTACGTCGTGGAAAAATGAACGCTATGTGCTGCTGCAAAAGTGACAGCAGCAGGGTTCCAGGGGAGCCAGCGCCTCGATATCACGAGTCTTGAGCGGTTTGCAGCGCGTTGCGCTCGTCTACTGCACGGACACGAGCGTTCCATAACCGTATGTACGCCAGACATCGTTGTACATGCGTATGTCGGTGCATATTGTCCATCTGTGTTTCTAAATCGATTTATTGTTATGTATATCCGAGGCTAGCACGACGCAAAGCACGCTTTGGCACATACGCTGCACCCCAAGGCAAGGCTGCGGCGCGTAGCAAATGCTTTGCACACACTCTGCGATCGATGCATTGAACCAGATTCCTTCGGATACGCAGGTTTAGCCATTGGCTGGGCAGCGCGCCCATCTCGTCGGCAGATGCTTCGGCGTTTGTGTTGCTCTCAAATCGTGCTGCCCTGGAGAAATGAGATCCGAAACAGCGACCCTGCGGAAGGCGAGTGCGCCAGAGGCGCTTGCTGCAACGCCAGGTGGACGTCACCGCCGCGTCTTCAAGTGTCTCGAGGCCTGCGATCCGACCGCGTGCTTCATGCGGCCGCTTCGCGGTCGCTTGTCCTTCGATCACTATCCAAAAAAAAGGCAAGTCCAGCATTCGCTTTCAGTTCTGATTGGAGCAAAAGCTGGATAGCGCTGTGTTAGGGCTCTCGGAACCCGAACTTGCACCATTGCATTGATGGAACATGGGCAGCGCATGAGCCACGCGTACTCCACTTTCGTATACGCCGGACAGTGGCGGCCGCGTCCTTCATCAACGCCGCCTGAGCTCGCTCATATACCGAGAGCCACGCTCTTGAATAAACCTTGCATGAAAGTGCACTCCACTGGCAACCGCGCATGAGAGCTATTGTTGTCGGCAATCGCTGGAAGTTGGTGGCGCATCCTGTAAAGCGCGCTGCAGTTTCGCCATCGCCGAAGCATCGCTTGGTGATTCGGCTACTTCTTGGAGAAGTTTCTCCAGGATCGCCATAACCTGTTCGGGGTCTGCGTTGTTGTCCGTGCGGCTCTGATCCAGGGCAGGTTCGTGACTCTGGCGCTCTCGAGCCTCGTTCATGGTCTCAAGCACGCCCGGTGGCGGATCACCCATGCTCTCCATCCGCGCTATGAGATCCATGAGCATTTCAGTCTGCTTTCCGGGTGACAGACTCTCGTCTTCTAAACACGTAATGATTTCATTCACGCACGTATACTGGGCTTGGTAGCGTTCCAGGTCGGCTTGCGCCAGATGAGCTTCGCCATCGGTGCCGGCTGTGCACTCCTCTTTGTTCAGATAATACTCGTAGAGGCCTCTGATTTCCAGCATTGGTGCGTACAGCACATCCTTCGAGAGAATCGTCTGCACGAGGTTGCTGATCAGCGACTCGACTTCGTTACCAGCCGCGTAATTCGCTTCGCTCGCGCCTGTCCCATTCGAGGTGGATGGCTTGCCACCCGTTCCCGCTGCGGTGGGTCCGGGAACAGCCCCCAGTTCGGTTACAAACTGGGTGAGGGCTGCGTCGAGTTCAGCATCAGCGCGCTCGTCCTCGCGCTGCTCGGTTGACTCGGCACGCGCGGAGCTGTCGGCGGGCCTGTGCATATCCTCGTCGCCGACACCGAGCGGAAGCTTCTCAGCGACACCAGTCTGCTGCAGTTGACCAAGAACCGCTTCGATTGTATGTTCCCAGTCGTCGTCTGGGCAGGGAGCCGTCCTCTGCTCAGCGTCTGGAGACCGCTCCGCTTCCGCCTCCGCAAGAGTCGAGCTGCCTGAGGGCCGCGTTTCCACCAGGAGCCGTTCGAACTCGTCCAGCACCCGGCACTCGTCTGGTGACGCTGGTGGCAACATGACCCCTGGTAGGGTGCACTACTGGTTCGGAACAGCCTGCTGCTCTGCAACCTTGGGTTTTTGAACCGGTGCAGGGAACCCGGTCGCTCGGCCTCCAGCGTGCGGACGCCAGCTCCGAACAAAAGCGATGCCTTGCGCGGCTCTGCAACGTCCACATGTACGATATCGTACTTGGTGTTTGGCGCCCAATGAGGGCCGCGCTGGCTTCCTGCCCCTTGTATGGGACACGATAGGGCGCTGGAGTTGCGTGCTGCGGTGTCCGCTTGAATGACCGCTTGGGTTGCAGTTGTGCAACCGTGTATCACTGCCAATCCGCAACAAGTCGTCGTTTGGGTCGCGAGTCTGCCCTGCATAGAGAACGGGGTGTCCGCTAGGCTCGCGCTGCACTACGTCGTGGTTCATCTGTCGACGACCGACGAGCGTGATGAACGGTTTGATCGTGCAGTTTTGAATAGACAACAGAAAGAGGCTGACGGAGTTGCACTGGAGGAAAGCGCGCTTTTGAGTTTCTCTGAAGCGACAGCGAACGGAAGCGCGAGCTCCGCACCTTGCGCACATGCCGTTGGTGTGCACTGCCTGCTCAGCGCTGGCTGGGTGCGCTGGTGCGGCCTCTACCGTCACGGAGTACAGGTCTCGACCGACGAAGGTCAGACGTGCTGGATCTTGCTGCCGTTCACGGACGACGACGCGTTTGAAGGGGAGCACTTGCAGCGAACGACGTGCGTCGCTGCCTCGAAAGTATCGCCACTGTGGCGCGTGCAAGCGACCACTTCGGATAGCCTGCTAGTGTCTTCGTGTATTCAGGTGATTCGGACGCCAGCTACAGGTGCAAAGAGCTGGAACTACCTAGTTGTTGTGGAGG